>Ga0082212_10004913_pt1 | contig 18443 bp, 17 predicted proteins | sample TergutNt197P3_FD_71548 | JGI IMG/M metagenome (GOLD analysis project Ga0082212, IMG submission 71548) | Neocapritermes taracua P3 segment gut microbial communities from Petit-Saut dam, French Guiana - Nt197 P3 | ecosystem: Host-associated > Arthropoda: Insects > Digestive system > Gut ...
GCCAACTCAGACAACGCCACCAACCCCAATGCCGAACCAGGCACCTGGCAAGGCGTAGGCGCCTGGCAAAACCTAAACACCAAAACCCAAACCCCAGAGCAGGGTGAGGGAGCTGAACAGGGCGGAAATACGGGGGATGAGTTCGACAGACCGGCACCACTGCCGCCGTTCACACCAGATCAGATTAAACAGATGGAAGAAAACGAATTTCAATATATTGTAGCTACCAAAAACCTGGCCGAGGCGACCGCCAAGTATCGGGGCGTGTTTGGGCGCAAGAAAAATCAAGAAGCTTTTGACAATGCCACACAAGAATATAGTGAAATACGTAACCAGCATATCAACGACAAAATAGAGAGTTACAAGCGCGAAATACTTGCCAAGAATCCAGAAATGACCCAAGAAGAGCTTGAACTTGCGGCTAATATTCAAGTGGATATACTGTTTACTAAGGCCGAAAACCTGAAAAACCTAGAAATTTGCGAACACATAGACGGCAGAGCGGATGGTCTGGGGCGCGCTAGCAAATTTGTTCGCAAGTGGGGTGCGTTCTGGGACAAACACCCTAAAATGAAAATAGCAGTTGGCGTAAGCGCCGCCGTGGGGGTCGGTGTGGCGACCGGCGGTCTGGGTTTGGCTGGAGTGCCGGCAGTGCTGAGTGCTATGGGCGTTGCCGGGGCGCAGTCGGCTATTTGGTCGCGGTCTGGTTCTAAAAATAGTCGTTTCAAAATTGAGCACGACACCTTAGCGAGCATTTTTGAATCGTATGACACTGCAGATGAAGCAGACGACAGATATAGAAGTTTTAGCCAGAGGGCAGCTGAGTTGATTGGGTCTGGCGAATTTACAAACAATCACTCAGCATTTATCCAAGCTATCGGCGAAATTATTGACGAAAAAACAACCGTCAGTGCTGATCTAGAGCACAACGCTAACTTTAAGAAAACGCGCAATGGCATAATTACCTCGGCGGCCATAGCCGGTGCGGTTAGCGGCGCTATGCAATTCCTGCAAACAGATGTGGGTCAACAATTGGTAGAAAAAGCTAGAGATTGGTTCATGCCTGGCTCTGGCATAGACGCTGGGGTTAACGCGGGCGCTATGGCCCCAGCAGATACTACCGTCGATCTGATTAACCATGTGCCACCTGTGTCCGAAATACCAAACCTGGACGCGTTGGCTAACCTAAATCTTCATACACCTGTTACTCCAGGTATAGGCACAATAGAATTTCTTGGCAATGCCGGCTTTGACTCAGCCCAAATCAATACTATTTTAAGTAACTCAGCTTTTGCCCAAAAAGCTCTTGAAACTGGGTTTGGCTATTCTATGGATACGCTAGGTGGGGTTGGTATCAACCTGGGCACGCCAGCAGGCGCAGAAATGATTAAATTTGCATCAACATTAATTTAAAAAAAGGGAGGGAAAATGTTATTAGACGATCAATATCTACAAGATCTGGGCATAAATGAATTGCCGGAAGATGTTAAAAAAGAAATTATAACTGGGCTTGAACAGACTATTCAAGATGCTATTACTATTAGAATCATGGAAAAGCTATCAACCGAGTTGGTAGACGAGTTCAATGGTTTGAACGACGGTTCGGTGGACGATGTCAAGGCATGGTTGACCAAAGTGAGCCCCTACTACGCCACTTCGCCAGAGTTTTTAGAAAATAAAGCAAAAAGTGGCGCGAAGGAAGGCGATTTCACTCGTCAATACGCTATTCTGAAGTGGCTGGGTATGAACGTACCAGATTATAGTCAAATTGTTTTGGAGGTTCTTGCCAGCACTAAGGGTGAAATTTTAGCATTACAAGAACATATCGCCAAAAACAAGTCTTGAATTTGAAAAAATATAATAAGAAGCTTGCGTTATTTCGGCATTTGGCGTAAGATTAAGTTATGGCAAATTTTAACCAGGGTCCGTCAGGCGGAAACACCCCCCCCCAGGACGACGTCCTGAACAGTGCAGAACAAGCGCCGTCTCGACCTTCGGCCAGGGAGCTGGTTGGCCAGTTGGCCGAGCTGCGAGACACTAGCCCTGATGCTTACCAGGTGGCGATAGATTTCTTGAATAAAACTTTGGCAGCTGGAAAAACAGCTGTTGAGTCGTCTGGTGTAGTAGACCAGCCTGATATATTTGGTGCTCAAACTAGCGAAGAAGTAATTGAAAGCGGAGCAGACTACGAAGATGAAGTCGGCGGTGCTCCTGTTAGTGTTCCCAAAGAAGGAGGATCGCAAGAAGGGGCCACCGCTGCGCCTGAAAACGCCGCGAATCAGCAGCGTGATGAAGAGCTAAGCCCGCAAGAAACGCTGCAGTTGGCGGGTCGAGAGCTGGCTGAGGCTACCTTTAAACTTAAGGGTGGGCGTCGGGCTAACCAAACCAACTTAGAGGCCTACGAGACGGCGAGAGACAATTTTGCCAATGCTCGTTCGGAACTCATAAAGCAAGATTTGCATGAGTATAGAGTTGCTCGTTTGCGTGCGAACCCCAACTTGACGCCGAAAGAGCTTGAACAGGCCTGCAGCAAACGCATGTTTGACCTTTTAAATGAGTCAGAGCGGACAAAAAACACCCTCATATGCGACCGTATGGATGGCAATGGTCGTGGCGGTAAATTCGTGCGATCTCTCGGCAGGGGTACCAAAAATGTGCTCAAGGTAACTGGAATGGTTGTAGGCGGAGCAGGCTTAGTGGCCTTTGGAGGAATAATTGGCATTGGCGCGCTTGGTTATTTGATTCATCGCCACAATAAGAATAAACGAGACCCAAACAGGGCCACTCAAGACCCCAGAGCGCAGTACGGGGCTTTGAGTAAGAATTCAGACTTCTTCAGTTCGGGCATGCAGAACATTGGCGCTGAAGGCCAGGAGGACTATAGACGCGCATGGGACAAGGCACTAATGTCGGGGGTTAACAGCGAGCAAGAGGCGACTATTAACGCTTTGGGTGACTGGGTAGACGAGCAGTCCAAACGACAGGCCTTACTGAAAAAGAAGAAGAAAAGGGGAAGATAATTTTAACTAAGGGAGGAAAAATGTTATTAGATGAACAATACCTAAAAGATATCGGCGTCGCTGATTTGCCGGAAGATGTGCGGCAGCAGGTCGCAGATGAGCTAGAGAGCAACATGCAAGACGCAATCAGCATTAGAGTTGCGGAAGATTTGTCGGACACGTTGATGGATGAGTTTGACGTGTTGAACGATGGCGCGGCGAGTGACGTCAGGGCTTGGCTGGATAGGGTGATGCCGTACTATGCATCATCGCCAGAGTTTTTGGCGGGTAAGGAGCAAAGCGGTGTTAGCGACGATGATTTTACGCGTAGTTATGCAATGGTAAAATGGCTGGGTATGAACGTGCCAAATTACGGAGAGATTGTCAACGAGGTTTTGGAGAGTTCCAAGAGTGAGATATTAGCTCTTAGAGAAAAAACTATTACCAGCAATCTTTAAGTTTGAAAAAATAACACGCTTGTGTTAAACTGGCAGCAGATAAGAAGTTGTTTAGGAGTGGGAAATGTTTAAAACGCGCAAAAAAGCAAAAGATGATAATAGCAATCCGTTCGAGGGTTATGTTGCTGATGGTTTGGCAGCTGCTGATTTTAAAGCTGAAGCGGAGGCTGAGGCAGAAGTTTCAGTTCAAAGTGAACCGGCGCCAGCGAGCGAACCGCTAGAAACGAGTGAGCAAGAGTTGCCTGTGCAAACTAAGCCACCCGCTAAGGTTTCAGCGCCGACTCCAGCACCAGCGCCTGAAAATCCAACAGCGCCAGCGACGCAATCCAGCCCTGAAATCGAAACCGAAATCGAAACTGATTCGGCACCAGTAGCGCAGGGGCAAGCAAAACCTAACCCAGCTCCGCGCCCAGTCGCCGTTAAGCCGCCCGCATCTGTTTCGCCACAAACGTCCGGCGGGGTTGAGCCAGCTGATCCAACTCAGGATCAAGTCGATATAGCAATTAAAGAAGCCGAAGCCGAAACCGAACTGCCCAAAGATGAACTATTGCAGGTCGGTGTTACGCCGCCACAGATCAGTCCGGCTGAGCGACTTGTCACAGCCGATAAAATAGAAGTGGTGGTTACAGAAGCTCCAGCAACTTCGCCAAAGCCCAAAACAGAACCAGCCAGACCGCTGGGGCACGCGGTGCCGGTTTTGTCCGCAGATGAAGAACGGGCAGCGGTAGTGGCGACCCACAGAGAGCTGGCAGAATTGTTGGGTTGGGCTGAGCGCGACACTAATGATTACATGAACGAAATTCAATTGGTCATAGATGACTTGAACGCTAAAATTGACCATCTGCGCACTAGTTTTGCTCAAGACACGGCGCGGCTTAACGAAGACGCTCGCATCGCTTTTAAAGAAAATATTGAAAAGAACATCACGCTGCTAAAAGATCAGATCAATCTCGAAGTCGCCAAAAAAGACCTGCTCAAAACTCGAAAAGAAGAATTTATAGACAAAATCCACGAAGCTTTGAAGAAATATAAAGTGAACCCCAACAGACAGGGTTAAACTAAAATAGTTTTGAGCACCCCGTATTAGACGGGTTTTTCAGAAAAAGACTTGACTTTTTATAGTAACTTGTATAACATAGTAGTATGCAAGACAAAGATATGAATACGGATAATACGCTGAAAAACGGTGAAAGACTAAACTTTAGGGCTGGCGAGTATGCGGAGAACCTGAGCACCCAACTGCGTAAAGGTCTATTGAGTTATTGCGTATTGCTGATTTGTCGAAATGAGGTTTACACATCAGAAATCTTGCGGGGTCTAAAAGAGGCCGAAGTGGCGGTGGCAGAGGGCACAATTTATCCGCTATTGGCACGCTTGCAGAAAGATGACTTGCTGAGTTATCAATGGCGGGAGTCCGAGCAAGGTCCGCCGCGTAAGTATTATGTGGTTACCGAGTACGGACAAGCAGTCCGCCAAAGACTAGCAAGTAGTATAAAAGAACTAAATTCGTCGATTACAAAGTTAGAAAGGAGTAAAAATGAACGAAATAAGTAGAATCCACCTGGCGCGAGTGTCGTACGAAATTGATTCGCAGGCCAAAAAAGAGCTAGAAAAATATCTGTTAGCGGTGCGTAAAAGCTTGGGTGCCGAAGTTGAGGCTATGGAAGATATTGAGATTAGAATGACCGAAATTTTGGCCGAGCGTGGCGTGGTCAAAGACAGCGTGGTTACCGACAGTGATGTCAAGAGTATCATTGCGCAGTTGGGTGAACCGAAAGATTTTTCGTCGGACGAAAAAAAGCCCAAGCAGGACGAGAACGACGAAACGAATACAAATTTTATGAAAAATCAAGACGGTACAACTAAGAAATTTTATCGCGACACCGACAACGCGGTGCTGGGTGGCGTTTGTGCCGGCATAGCCGCTTATACGGGCTGGGACGTTACAATTATTCGTGTTCTGACTGTGATATTTGCAATAGTGCCGAGCTTTGGTTTTTTGATTTTGCTGTACATTGTCATGTGGATTATTGCGCCAGAAGCGAGGTCTGTCGGCGAGAAATTGGAAATGCGTGGCGAGCCAGTAGATTTGGAATCAATTAAAAAGTCCGCCAAAAAAGTTGGGCACGAAGCGGGGCAGCGCGGCAAAGAAGCGGCTGCTCGCGCGCAGACGGAACTTAAAAAAACGGCGCCGGTTTTGGCGCGAGCGTTTGGCATATTCTTCGGCGCTATCGGGTTGTTGATTGTGTTGGCTTTGACGATTGCGTTGATATTAGCTGGCAACTATGTTTTGTGGGCCATTGTTACGGCGTCTTTGCCGCACCAAGCGTTGATTATTGTAGCGGTGTCATTAGGGTTTGCCGCCGCGGTATTTACGGCTCTGTTTTTGCTGGTTGCATCTGTTGGCGGGCTGGTCGGTGCGCGGGGCAAAGGCTTTTCACGTAGCATCATAACTTTAGTTATTGTAGCGGTACTGTTGATGATTGGTGCCGTATCAGTAGGCGGATCGTGGGTTGCGCTGGCTGGACGCGACGGCGCTCATCAGGCGATTGATGCGGTGCGGGGCGACAGCAGTTTGATAATTGATCACGACGGAATTCGTGGCGACAAGCTTTGCATAGGCAATTGTTGGCGTTAAGCGATTTTGTTTATCCGTAAACGGCGGCGACTAAACATTAAAGCGAAACTCCACCACATCGTCAGGTTGCATGGTGTAAGTTTTGCCTTCGGTGCGAATTTTGCCTTGAGCACGGGCGGCAGCTTCTGAGCCAGCCGCTAGCAGGTCGTCGTAGTTTATGATTTGGGCGGCGATGAAACCATGTTCAAAATCAGTGTGAATAACTCCAGCAGCTTGCGGCGCGGAAGAGCCCTTTGCGATAGTCCAAGCCCGCACCTCTTTGGCGCCAGCTGTTAAAAAGCTCTGCAGACCCAGGGTATCGTAGGCGGCCTTGATTAGTTTGTTGAGCCCGGGTTCTTTGACGCCATATTCAGCCAGCATTTCTTTTTGCTCATCAGGCGGTAACGCCCGCAATTCCTCTTCTAATTTGGCATTAACAAAAACGCTCTTGGCGGTTTTCGCTAACCCAGAATCGTGAAGAATTGTTGCTTGCTTTTCGGGCGAGCTCAAGGTTGTCTCATCAACATTCAGCAGGTAAATAACTGGTTTGGCGGTCAAAAGTTGCAGCCCGTCCAACTTCTCTGGGTCTAGATTTTTCTCTGGCATTGAACTAATAGTTTGTCCACTGAGCAGCGTGTTTTGCAGTGATGTGAGGTAGTCAAGTTTGGCCTTGCTCTTGACGTCAGTTTTGGCGAGCTTGGCGACTTTTGGCAAGTGATTTTCTATAGTTTGGACGTCCGCCAAAATGAGTTCAGTATTAATAATTTCGACGTCGTTTTTTGGGCTGATGGTGTTGTTGACGTGTACTATATCGCCACCCTCAAACGCTCTGACGACGTGAACTACGGCCTGACATTCACGAATATTAGCTAGGAATTTGTTGCCCAAACCTTCGCCCTTGGACGCACCAGCAACTAGGCCGGCAATATCTACGAACTCTACTGTGGCCGGGACGATTTTATCGGTGTTGTAAATATTGGCCAGAGCCTGCAGGCGCTCATCGGGAACTGGCACGACGCCAGTGTTAGGCTCAATGGTGGCAAATGGATAATTAGCGGCCAGTGCTCCAGCATCGGTCAGGGCGTTAAATAATGTGGACTTTCCAACATTGGGCAACCCTATGAGGCCAATCGAGAGCTTAGCGGCCACCGCCACCTCCGCCACCACCTCCGCCGCCGGAGCCGCCTCCGCCACCACCTCCGCCAGAAAAGCCACTTCCACTTGACGAGCTGCTAGAGCCATATGACGAAGCCATTGATTGGCCGAAGCTACCGCCAGAAGATGACATGAACGAAACCATGCTAAACGCGCCAACGCTACTGACCCAGCTTGGCGAGACGCCTAGCTCAGATTCATATAACTGTATCACTGCCGCCCATGATTTTTCCTGACGAAAGAGCACGGCGTACGGCAACAACTTTTCGTAGAGCTTGACCACCGCGGTTTTATCGTTGATGTCGATGCGCTCAGCCCCTTGAACGGATTGCAGAAAACGCAGACGCTCGGTTTCAGCGTATTTGATATACATTTCTAGACCCTTGAGATAATAGTACGTATCCCAGCCCTTGCTCGTGCGTTTTGATATTACTGAAGGGTAGGTAAAGCTAGAAGACACCCCAATCGTAAACGCGACAATCATAAGTATCACCGCAATGCTAACAACTGCCTCTTGACCAAAGAGTAGTGCGTCGGCGCTGTCAGTGAAGGCGACCTGGAATATAGGTAGGAGTATCAGCAGAAAAATGCAAACAAAAAAATAGCTGCTGAACGAGAGGGTTTTATGAAGAGGTTTATCTTTGGCGTCTTTAAGGTAGTCGTTTTTTGCGAGGGTCGCGGCCGTGCGGCCCCAAAAGGCACGCAGAAAAGTGGCCATGGTTTCTGATGCGTATCTTTTGACCTCAACGCGTTCTTGATCGCCAGAAAATATAATTCTGAGAAAATCTACTTCTTCTGGGCGCAGTCCGTCGCGGGTGATGATTTCTAGCGAGTAAGTTTTCTTAGGCTGGCCAAATCCAGGTGTTGCTTCTCCCTCAATAATTTTGATGTGGCCGCGCACTGCCAAGTCGATGATTTGAGCAGTAATGACGTTTCCGCTCCTTCGTTCACCTAAGAGTCTGGCGGCCTCGTAAACAGAGATATCTTTTGGTGGTGGATATTCTGGCACAACAGAGCGCTCAAATTGTTTCTTGGGCCCGCGAACGTTTTTAAAATATCCTGTTATGGGGACTAGAGAGAGAAGAAATATTATGGCAAAAATAATCATACCGAAAATAAAATAGTCGTAGGATACTTGGGGTGGTGGGACGACAAAACTGTTAGCTTGAAAGCCAAGCGTAAAGGAAAGGTTTTCGCCGGCAAAGAGTGCGCGCTCTGCCGTAATGGTAACTGATCGGCCGTCTTCTGCTACCGTAACGGTGCAGGTGCGTGCTATAGAACCTTGTACGCCAGTGAAGCATTCAGTTTGTCCAGTGAAAGCTCGAGCGCTGGCTTCGTCGAACCAAACCGTAGCGGATACCTTGTCGAATTTTTGTTTCCATTTGGTACCGTTGACGTCCCAATATAGCTCCTGATGATTCTCGAAATCCGTGATAACACGCACCATATTATATTCAAAACCAAAAGTTTGTTGGCCAAGAATATAACTGTTAGTGCCAGTGGACACCACAAAGAAATCTTGATTTTTATCGGTGCCCCAGATTGGCTCTTGCAAACCGTTGCGAGTAACAGTAACGCTGGTGTTGGCGAAAGTAACGTTCGCGCCATCTTGGTTAGTCCTAGGAATTGCGTGCTCGAGACCTTTGTTCTGCGCGTAATCTGGAAATTCAGCAACCAAGGTTTCTTGAACTCGCATCTTGGAACTGCCGTCATCTTGTTTAGAAAGGTAAAAATCAGTGTGCATATCACTAAAATAGAAATCTTGAACACTAGCCGAAACCAGCCCAGGAACAAGGAAACCAGCCGCGGCACTTATTGTTACAATCAACCCAATTATCCTAAAGCGCAGTCGCGACCGATTTTTTCTAAATAGACTCATGCACTAATTGTATCATAAAACCTGAGTCGGAAGTTACGACAAAAAGCTCTTAAGGCTCTTGCAATTTCCAAAATGATTATGTTATAATTTCTCGTATATGAAATTGAATCAAGCGGTGGGCGAGTTTTTCGCACTTGATATTGGTACGACTGCGATACGGGTTGTTCAGTTGGTTCAGCGTTCTAGTTCGGAATGGGGCTTATTGAAGTTCGCCGTAACGCCCATTGATCCTCGTCTGGTTGAATCGACGGCCGTTACAGACGTTAAACGTTTAGGGGACGCTATTTTGGCCACCGTTCAGGCTGCTGGTATTGTTACTAAAAACATAGCAGTTGGTCTGCCGTCAAATAAGGTTTTTTCGACGGTCATTGAAATGGACGAAGTGCCAAAACAAGAATTGGCCAACAACGTACTTTATAATGCGGAAAGTTATATTCCGGGTTCGTCTGAGGATGCCAAAATTGACTGGAGTTTACTGGGCGCGTCTTTGTCTAACCCAAAACGTATTGAGGTGTTGATTGCTAGTGTGTCGAATGAATATATCGAAAAGAAAATGGAATTTATCGAGAGCCTTGGCTTTAATTTGATTGCTTTTGAGCCAGATGCTGTCGCGGTAACGCGAGCAGTGTTACCTAAAGACATCACTTCCAACCACATGATTATTGATGTGGGCGATTCCGCTACTGATATTATTGTTACTGTCGGCGCGCATCCGCGCTTGCTACGTTCGATTCCGTTTGGCTTCAGATCATTTATCAAGAACGCCTCTAACAACATTGGCATCACCCAAGAAGAAGCCGAGCAGTATCTGCTCAAGTACGGCTTTAATCAAGAAGCCATGGACGGTCAGTTGTATAAATCAATCCACACTATCATAGAACAATTTGTCGGTGAATTTGAAAAAACCACAAAATACCTTGCGCAGAAATATCCTAATTTGAAATTAGATTCAGCTTTATTGAGCGGTCACTCGGTTTTGATTCCTGGTTTTGGCGACTTGGTTAATATGCGAGTCGGCTTAACGCCGCAGTTCGCTACTCCTTGGCAAAATGTTGTAGTCCCACCAGAAAATCAGCAACAGCTAGCGCCGATATCGGCCCAGTTCGGAGTGGTTATAGGTCTGGGCGAGAGGGGAGATCACTGATGTCAGTTTCGTTGAACTTGATACCAGATATTAAAAAAGAATATCTAAGAACTCAGATTGTCAAAAAATTGGCCGTTGTTGCGTGCATCGGTGCTAGCCTGGTTAGCTTGGTGATACTTTTGATACTGGGCGTTATTGTGTTGACGCAAAGCTCTATTAAAAACGCCTTAGTCGCAGAAATAGACAAAAACTATAATTCTATTGTAGAAGAAAGAGACGACGACGGTGTGGCCAGCATCAGCAGGTTGCTCACTATCCAATCGAATGTCAGGTTGGTTAATGATACGTTCAATAAGTTGCCGGTTACTTCGCGCTTGATTGATTTTCTAAATGATGTGAACTTGCCAGCGCCAGAAGACGTTACGATTGAGCGAGTAATTTTTACTGGTGGCGATACGACGGGAGCTGCTTTCTCGGTTTCGATTACGGGGTCGATTTCTTCTTACCCAGCGCTTACAAAATACCAGCACTCGCTGGAAAATGCCAAATTTTGTTCTGAGCAAGAACGCGATGATTACCAAGTGGCGGATTGTTTTGAGCTTGAGAAAAAACTCAAAGAAAACGGCAAAGAACTGCCGACTTTATTTGCGACAGACGGTGTTAAGCCGAAAACGTCCTCGTACAGTTCGCAGCGCGACAGAGTGTCTTTCCGCATAGATTTGACATTCAACTCGGGGGCCAACAATCCATTTGCCTACTTCACTAAAGACAAAGACAACAAACTTGTCCGCATGACGGGAGTGAAGGCGATTATCGAAAATAAGAGGGCTAATGACTCGTCCATTAATACGCCGTTATTTGACAAGAACCCTAACAGCGACGACGGTAGCGAAACCAATCCTGACGATCCAGAAAGTGAAGACCCAGAAGAGAGGGCCCAATAGGGGAGACGAATAATGGACAAGGTTAAGAAAGACGAACCAAACACTAAGCGAGCAATGATTTCCAAAGACTCGCAGCTGGTGTTGATATTTGCCGTTATTGCCTCTGCCGTGGTGTCTGCTTGCGGAGTTTTAGGCTGGAGTTTCATGGAAGATATTATTTACAATGGCAAAATTATTAGCGAGCTCAACACTACTAACGATGCGCTCAAGGAAAACAAAATTGCCAGCGAAAAAATTCGTGACGAGCTTGGCAAGTTGAATGACGACAACGTGTTAAAGGAGTTGCGTGCTAGTTCTGATGACAGTGCTTTGCAGGTGATTTTGGACGCAATGCCTACCCAAGACAACCGAACTGATTTGGCGGCTTCTTTGCAGAATAAAATATTGAGTAGGTCTGGCGCATTGGTGCAGAGCTTCAACGTTAACGAAGCGGCTTCTTCCAAAAACAGAACCAACCTAAGGGGCGCAGCCACCGCCGTTAGCGGTGCGCAGCCCATTGAATTTAGCGTTGTGCTTTTAGGCGATGAGGCAACTATTCAAAGCACTTTGCGAGACATCGAGCGCACTATTCGTCCGCTTGTAGTTACTAATCTTACCATCAACTCTGGCCCAGAATTACGCGTTACCATTACTGCTAGGACTTTTTACAATCCGCTGATAGAATACGTATTAACAGATAAGAAGGTGGAACGATGAAAAAATCTGACTTGACAATGATTATTTTTGTAGCGCTAGTAGCTGGTTTTGTTTCGTTCCTGATTACCAACTCGCTCTTAGGTGATGAGCGCAAACCTGTAGAAAGCGTTAAATCAACCATAGTATTTTCGAGCCAGGTAGATGAGCCAAATCCATTTGTATTTAGGGTCGAAGACGCCGATTCAAAAGGTTCTATTAACCCAACCGTGCCTATTGTTACCGGTAATGGCGGCGAAACTAGCCCAGAAACATGCAACGGCGCGATGAGCAGGTTAGAGGATGTAGTCAAAGAAACTGAATTAGCATTTGATAAACTGTTGTCTAGTTCAGACCCTATGTCCCAGGCTGAAGTTGATATGCTCAAATCCAGCAAAGCCAAGGTTTTAGAAACCAGCGAACTAGTAAACGACAAGAAATCAATCTGTGAATTCTCTGATTCTGATTATGCTAAGATGTCAAGCTGGCTAGACAGTATTGCAAGTAAGCACGATCAATTACTAGAGAGACAAAACCTGTAGTGAGGGGTGAATGGCACTCCTGACCGACGACACAATCCAAAAGATAATCCAAAGCATCGTAGCTTCGGGAGTCATTTCTAGTGAGGAATTGCAACAAAAAACTGCTGCCGCCCAAGCTGCTGGCGTGCCTGTTATCACCCACTTGCGTAACGAAAAAATTATCACAGACGAAGACATCACCAAGTATATCGCTGAGGCGACTGGCAAAAACTACGTCAGTCTGCTCGAGTCTCATATAGAAGCCGAAGTTCTGCGCGAAATACCGTTTACCACCGCTTCTCGTTTGATGGTGGTACCGATTGGTGTTAATGAAAACGGCACGTTGCGAATTGCCGCGTTAGACCCTGATAATTTGCAAGTTATAGATATTATCAATAGTTTGGTCGGTCGCCAGCTTGATGTTTATATGGCGTCGCAGGCCAGCATTAACAGTGTGTTGGCGCAGTATCGACTGAATATCGAAGGTGATGTCGGTGCTGTGGAGGGAGATCAAACCACCAATGGCGATTTTGGCGATGCCAGCGACACCGAGGTCAAGGAAATCTCACAAGATTCACCAGTCAGCCAAATTATTGCTAAATTGCTTGACTATGCCGCGCGCCAGAACGCGTCGGACGTGCATATTGAGCCGACTTCTAACGCGCTGCTGGTGCGCTGTCGTATAGATGGTATTTTGCGCCTGGTCACGACGCTCCCGCGCAATATTGCCCCGGCGGTTATTTCGCGTATCAAAATTTTGTCTAATCTCAAAATCGACGAGCACCGTAAACCCATGGACGGTCAATTTACGGTCAAAGTTGGTGAGCAGGAAATTGATTTGCGTATCGCTATTTCGCCGGTCATTTGGGGCGAACAATGTGTTATCCGCTTGTTGAAAAAAGATGCTACCAGCTTGAAACTAGAAGATATGGGCATGAGCGGCAGAACTCTGCGTACTATTCGTGTTGGTCTCGCGCGTACCAACGGTATTATAATTGTGTCTGGCCCGACGGGTTCTGGTAAGTCGACGACGCTTCAGGCCTTAATTAGAGAAATTTTGAGCGAGAAAATCAACATCGTAACCCTTGAAGATCCAGTTGAATACAAAATTGAAGGAGTCAATCAAATTCAGGTTGATGCTAATGTTGGCCTGACTTTCGCTGCGGGTTTGCGCAGTATTTTGCGTCAAGACCCCGACGTGATTTTGGTTGGTGAGATTCGCGACCAGGAGACTGCCGAGCTGGCGGTGCAGGCGGCGCTGACTGGCCACGTTGTGCTCTCAACACTTCACACCAATTCAGCCGCGGGCATTTTGCCGCGTCTGCTCGACATGGGTATTGAGCCATTTTTGATTGCCTCTACGGTTAATGTTGCCTTGGCTCAGCGCTTGGTCCGCCGCAACGTCAAAGAGCGTCGACAGCGCCGCGCTACTGAGTCAGAAACCGAGGAAATCAACATGTCTATCGGCCACTTGTTACCGCAACACGAAGACGCAAAAGTGAACGTCGCTAGCGATTTGGGCTACCCAAATATTCCTATTCATGCTAGTGAATACGCGCTTTACGACGGCGTCAAGAGCATCACCAGCCCAGATGGATTTAAAGGGCGAATGGGTATTTATGAAGCGATGTTGATTTCTGAGCGCATCCAAGACCTGGTGGTCAAACACGCTAGCTCTAGTGAGATTGAAAAAATTGCGATCGAAGAGGGAATGATTACTATGAAACAAGACGGTTATCTTAAAGCATTAAACGGCGATACCACGCTGGACGAGGTCAATCGTGTCGCGGCCTAAATTTTCTCGCGAACCTCTTGTCAAGCCCGACAAAAAAATGTATAATGGTTCTAAACAGGTAAATAAAGATTAGGTGGGGTAAATGGAATTAAAAATTGAATCATTGCTAGAAGCAGCTGTGCGACAGGATGCCAGTGATATTCACTTGCGTGTTGGCGTGCCGCCGAATTTTCGCGTTGATGGCTATCTTAATCCAGTTCCTAACACGCCAGTTTTAACTGAAGAACTGATTGAAGCGCTGGTTTACAGCATTTTGGACGAGGAGCAAAAACAAATTTTGTTAAAAGATAAAGAATTCGATTTTTCTTTTTCGTTCGGCACCCTCGGGCGTTTTCGCGTTAACGCTTTTCGCGAGCGGGGTGTTTTAGCGGCGGCGTTGCGTTTTATTCCAAATGTCATTAAACCTATAGTTGATCTTGGTCTGCCAGTTACGGTAGAGACCCTGGCTGAGTTGCCGCGCGGATTAGTTTTGGTAACGGGCCCGACGGGCTCTGGTAAGTCGACGACCCTGGCGGCTTTAGTAGACAAAATCAACGAGACAAAACCAGTCAACATTATCACAGTTGAAGACCCAATCGAGTTTACCCACAAGTCAAAGCGTGCACTTATTGCCCAGCGCGAAGTTCACTACGATACTTATTCATTCAACATGGCCTTGCGGAGTGTTTTGCGCGAAGATCCTGACGTTGTGTTGTTGGGCGAAATGCGCGACCTCGAGACAATTTCGGCGGCTTTGACCATTGCTGAAACTGGCCACTTAGTTTTTGCTACTTTGCACACCGCATCAGCGGCGCAGTCTATCGATCGCATAGTCAACGTTTTTCCGTCGCATCAACAACCGCAAGTTCGACAGCAGTTGGCAGGGGTGTTAGAGGCTGTGGTGGCGCAACGTTTGGTGCCAGCAATCGGCGGCGGTCGAGTGCCGGCGGCAGAAATTTTAATTGTAACTTCGGCCGTACGCAACATCATCCGCGAGGGCAAAACACATCAAATTGACGCGATTATTCAAACCTCTGGCAACATTGGTATGCAGGCAATGGACAACACCTTGGCGAACTTTATCAAAGAAGGTGTGATCTCACTAGACGAAGCTCGCAATTTCGCTTCTGATGAAGTAGAATTAGAGAGAATGGTAAGGGGATAATGTTAACATTTAAATACGAAGCTAGGGACACCAAGTCCAACAAAATAATTAAAAGCGAGGTCTCGGCCAATACGCAGAAAGAGGCTATTCACACTTTGATTGCTCAAGGGCTGTCGATTATTAGCATGAAAGAAGACAAGGGCGGTCTGTTTTCGTCTACTGACAAGGTGGCGACTAAAGTTAGAATCGTCTTTACGCGTCAGCTAGCTACGCTGATTAATGCTGGTTTGCCGCTTGCTCCAGCTATGACTACTGTCGAAGAGCAAATGCAGGACAAAACCATGAAGCGGGTGATTCAAATTGTCCGTTCTGATGTTGAGGGCGGCCGCAAGTTGAGCGACGCTTTCGCGCGCTGGCCTAAAGTTTTTAACAACCTATATATTTCTATCACCGCCGCTGGCGAAATGGCTGGTACGCTGGAAAAATCACTGGTGCGTTTAGCAGATCAACAGGACAAAGACGCGGCGATTTTAAAGAAAGTCAAAGGCGCTTTCATTTACCCAATTATTGTCATGGTTGTGATGGTTTTGGTTATCGCGTATCTGCTGAGCTCTCTGGTGCCGCAGGTCAAACAGCTGTACGGCGATCTTGGCCAAGACTTGCCAATGGTTACGCAAATCGTGGTGGCTATAGTAGATTTCTTCGCCGCGCACTGGCTGATAGTTGCGTTAGTTTTAGCCATTTTAATTTTCTTCTGGTGGCGTTACACCAAAACCGACAAAGGCCGTTTCACCATGGACACTATCAAGCTCAACGTCCCGTTGTTCAAGGGCCTCTTCACTAAGCTATACATGGCGCGCTTTTGTCGTACCATGGAAATTCTGCTAGCTTCCGGCGTGCACATGATGGAATCCATGGAAATCAGCTCTCGCTCTATCAACAACGTGGTTCTGGAAAAAGAAGTTTTGCACGACAGCGAATATGTTAAGGGCGGCAAACCACTGTCAGAAGCGCTGAAGCATAGGCCCAACGAAGGTTACATTTTGGACTTTGTGCCACAAATGGTGTCAATCGGTGAAAAATCAGGTAAGATTGACGAAATGCTGGGCAAAACCGCGTCTTATTACGAAGACGAAGTCGACGAAGCCGTCAAGACTATTCAGACTTTGATTGAGCCATTCATGATGATTATGCTTGCCGGTATGGCGGCGCTGGTTATCGTGGCTATTTTGATGCCAATTTATCAATTATCTGGCTCTATTTCTATGTAGCTTGTGCTAAAATAAAACCATGGAATATGTGTTTTTAGTTGTACTCGGCGCGGCGATGGGCAGCTTTTCTGGCGCTACAGTTTGGCGTATGAGAAAGAAAAAAGACCTCGTTAAAGATCGCAGCGAGTGCGAAAAATGCCACCATAAATTAAACGCGCTAGATTTAATTCCAGTTTTTTCATATTTGTTTTTGCGCGGAAAATGTCGTTATTGTCGCAAACCAATTAACATTTCGACCTTTATTATAGAAGCCTTGGGGGCTGCGGTTTTTCCTCTAAGCTACGTCTTGTTTCCGCTAGGCGACGTCGGAACGGCCGCCAAAAGCACAGTATTGTTCGCATTGTGGCTGGTCATATTGGTCGGATTTATGATTTTGGGTTTGTATGACGCAAAATATAAACTGTTGCCCAACAAGGTTTTGTTCCCAATCATCGCCATCGCGGGCGTGTATTTTCTCCTATTCAATTTTTGGTCTGGTGATGTTGGTTTGCTGAGCGTTGTGGGTGGATTTGCTCTATCGTTGCTGCCGATTACTGGCCTGTACGGCTTGCTTTACCTGGCAGGCGAGCAAACTGGTCGCCATCTAGTTGGTTTTGGCGATGTTAAGCTGGGCGTTGCCATTGCTTTTTTGTTGTCCTGGGATAGCGTATTTATGGTGCTGTTTTTAGCGAACGTTGTCGGTGCGGTGTTCGCGTTGATTTTGGTGGCGGGCAAGCGCAAGAAGATGAATTCGCTGATTCCGTTTGGGCCGTTTTTGATATTAGCGACCATACTGGTGTTTTTGTGCCAGCTAAACCTTGAAAATGCCATGACGTTTATGTATAATATTTAATATTATGAACAAACGTGTGAAGGGCAAGAGGCAGCGCGGTTTTACTTTAATTGAGGTACTAATGTTTCTGGCCATTAGCGGCGCCTTGTTGGGGTTAATGATTTTCGCGGTTTATCGCATGATAGCCGGCGCTCGTTTTTCAGACACTATTACTTCGGCGGCCAGTTTTGTGCAGTTGCAATATGAAGAAGCCCGCAGCGGAGTGCGCCCCGAGGGCGAAAGTCTGTGCGGTGATGATTTGCAGCCGGGTCGCTCCGACTGTTTGTTGCTTGGTAAAGCCATTGTTTTTCGTCAGATAAACCCTCGCGGCGCCACTAGTGGTTTCATCTCGGACAACATTGAATCTTACTTTGTTATTAGCGACCCGTACAACCTGGATATTTCTAAAGCTAACCTTGGCGGTTTAGATCCAGACGGTCTTTACGGTAGCGGCCTGCAGGCTTCCAATCCTCAACTAGTTGTGGCTGGTCATAGATGGTATCCTTTGTTGTACCAAGCGCACTATGCTTCTACTGAGGATAATGACAATAGTTTTACTGCACCAGGTATGTTTTATAGAAATGATGGTGTCCAGCAGGGTGGGTATGACGATATTTGGAGTTCTTGCCCAGCCCACGTCCACGGCCTGCGTGCGGGTTGCATGGCGAATGTCATATTTATCTTGCGTGAACCCAAGAGTTCCATGCTTAACACCTATACGCTGTTTATTGATCTACCAGAGGGTATATCATCAGCAGAAGAAATAGTAGACACTATTAACGACAAGGTTTCGGAAGACTCGTTTTTCTCTATGGACGGGGCTCCAGGCATGTTTATTAGAAACATGAGCGTAGCTATACCAATTGTTAACGGCGATAGCAACTCCAGAAGCTTGGGGGCAATCTGTATTGAGCAGGGCGTTAGCTCGGCGTCTATTTATGGCGCCAGGGATCTCAGTTATTACGCAAACATGAACCGAGGGTTGGGCTGGAACAGAGTGGTAGCCCTACTAAGGGATAGATGCGAAAACATGTAGGTCGCTTTTCCCAACACGGCGACACCCTCATCGAAGTCCTACTCGCAGTCGCCGTCCTTTCACTTGCTACCGTCATGACCATGTCTGTAGTTAACAACTCCCACCGCGAAATAGTCG
>Ga0082212_10004914_pt1 | contig 18443 bp, 15 predicted proteins | sample TergutNt197P3_FD_71548 | JGI IMG/M metagenome (GOLD analysis project Ga0082212, IMG submission 71548) | Neocapritermes taracua P3 segment gut microbial communities from Petit-Saut dam, French Guiana - Nt197 P3 | ecosystem: Host-associated > Arthropoda: Insects > Digestive system > Gut ...
AGAGGATATTATGTAATAAAAGTATCTCATTTGCAGAGTTCAGTTTCGTGAATTATTTACTGTCATCATTAAACTTGTTTATTGTTATTGTTTGACAAATAGTTTATAGTATAAAAAATTATTGGAGTTTTGATTATGATATATAAAAATGTCTTGGAAGCTATAGGGCATACGCCGCTTATACGGTTAAATAAAATGACCGGACCGGAAGATGCCGAGATACTTGTTAAGTTTGAGGCTGTTAATATAGGCGGTTCAATAAAAACCAGGACCGCCTATAATATGATTAATGAGGCTGAAAAGAGCGGCCTTCTCCATGCTGATACCATAATTGTTGAGCCGACAAGCGGAAACCAGGGTATCGGTCTGGCTCTTGTGGGGGCGGTGAAAGGCTACAAGGTAGTCATCATTATGCCCGACTCGGTCAGTGTTGAGCGCCGCAAACTGATTGAGCAGTACGGCGCGGAAGTTATCCTTGTTAAGGACGAAGGCGATATCGGGAAGTGCATAGAAAACTGTTTGAATATGGCGTTGAAAATGGCAGATGAAAATAAAAATGTCTATATCCCGCAGCAATTCACAAATCCCAACAATCCCTTGGTTCACAAACACAATACCGCTCTGGAAATTTTAGAGCAGGCAGCCAAACCGATACATGGGTTTTGTTCCGGCATAGGCACCGGGGGAAGTATTTCGGGAATAGGCGAGATTTTTCAAGCGCTGTATCCCGATATTCTTATATGGGCGGTTGAACCTGAAAACGCGGCTATTTTAGCGGGAGGGACTATAGGGACGCATATTCAGATGGGAATCGGCGATGGGCTTATACCGGAAAATCTTAACACAAAGATTTATTCCGATATATACATAGTTACGGATGACCAGGCTATTCAAACCGCGAAGGATCTCGCGAGATTCGAAGGATTGCTTTGCGGGATATCAAGCGGCACAAATGTGGCCGCCGCTATTCAGATGGCGAAAAGGTTGGGAAAAGGGAAAACGGTAGTTACAATTCTCCCCGATACCGGTGAAAGGTACTTCAGCACCCTTCTTTTTGAGTGAGCATCCGCTTTTATTTTTTTCAGGTGTTCACGAAGAAACCGGCGGAACAATGCCGGTTTTTTACTGGAACCAGTTTTATAGGGAAAAATGTGGTATATTATAAACCGTGTAGAGTTAAAAATCTTTATATTTAGGAGTGAGGTAATTGAAAGAGATACTGCGGGCAGAGGGGTTGAAAAAGACTTTCAAGCTGTCTGCGAAACAACAAAAACTCGAAAGGACAAAAAGCAAGTATTTGACAGCAGTCAATGATCTCTCATTTTCCGCTTACGAAGGTGAGGTTTTCGGGCTTCTCGGACCTAACGGAGCAGGGAAAACAACGACGCTGAGAATACTTTCCACCTTGATAAAAGCGGATGAAGGCGATGCCTTTATTGATGGAGCAAGCGTTAGGAAAGAACCTGAAATTGTTAGAACCAAGATAGGGTTTTTAACAAGCGAATTAAAGCTCGAGGAGTTTTTTACCCCTAATTATCTGTTTGATTTTTTCTCGAGTATTCACCATATTGACCACAATACGCGTGACAAACGAAAAAAAGAATTATTTGAGAGGTTCGGCGTCGATGAGTTCGCAGAAGTCAAGGTCGCAAACCTCTCGACCGGTATGAAACAAAAAGCTTCTCTTACCATCTCACTGGTTCACGACCCAAATATTATAATCTTCGATGAGCCTACCAACGGACTCGATGTTCTGACTGCAAAGACAGTTACTGATTTTCTCGTTGAACTTCGCGCCTCCGGCAAGACGATTATAGTGTCGACACATATTTTCAGTCTTATCGAAAAGATATGCGACAGGGTGGGAATAATAATTGGAGGAAAGATGGCGGTCTGTGATTCTATAGATAATATAAGAAACGGAAAACCTTTAGAAGACGTTTTCTTTGATATTTACGCGGAGAAAGCGGGGGAGAATCTATGAAAAGCAACATAATTAATATTATGAGAAAAGAATTCGCCCGCTTTTTCGGTGATCGGCGGATGCTTGTCACATTAATACTGCCGGGTATACTGATCTATATCGTATATTCATTTATGGGAACCGCGATGCAGAGCTTGTTCGCCCCCGATACCGAAAGAAAACCAAGTGTAAGTGTCGTTAATCTGCCCGCTTCGCTGGGAAATGGGGCTGCCGGATTTTGGGATTGGGCTCAACTGAATGAAATATCACCTTCGGATATACAATCCGCAAGGGAAAAAGTCGAGTCGAAGGAAGTAGATTTATGTGTGGTTTTTCCCGGTGATTTTGACAATGAAGTTGCGGTATATGATGTGAGTCTACAGACTCCGGCGCCGAATATAGAGATTTATTTTAATTCGTCGGAAATAAATTCACAGGTGGCTTATTCGACCGTTAACGCGCTTCTTGACGCGTATGAATCCTCACTCTCAAACAAGTTCGATATCAACAGAGGGGTATCGGACGCTGACCTTGCGACAGATGAGGACACTTCGGCGACAATAATATCCATGCTCATGCCGATGCTGCTGATGGTGTTTTTATATTCCGGATGCGTCAGTATCGCGCCGGAGTCGATAGCGGGTGAAAAAGAACGAGGCACCATCGGAGCGATGCTTGTTTCACCTCTGAAGCGGAGCGAATTCGCAATAGGAAAAATTTTGAGTCTCGGAGTTCTCGCGTTTCTTGCCGGCCTTGTAAGCGCGGTAGCTACAATAATGTCGCTTCCGAAACTTATGGGCGGCGACGTTGATATAAGCGTCAATATTTACAGTTCAACCGATTATATCTTTCTTGCAATGGTGATCCTCTCGACCATTCTTTTGCTGGTGTCGCTCATATCCATCCTCTCTGCGTTCGCGAAAACAGTCAAGGAGGCTAATTCAACAATTATGCCGCTTATGATTTTGGTAATGGTCGTCGGGGTAACGGGAATGTTTGGCGGAGCGCAGACTGAACAGATCTTTTATCTGATTCCCGCTTACAACAGTGTCCAGTGTATGAGCGGAATATTCTCCCTTGACTATTCGGCGGCTAACATCGCAATAACTGCGGTGAGCAACATCGTTTACGCCTGTGTCGGAGGGTTTGTTCTGACCAAGATGTTCAACAGCGAAAAGATTATGTTTTCCAGGTAGGAAGACAAACAGCAAACTAATTCATCTGATATCGTCTGAAATGCAGTGAGGTTAAGTTATGAAAGAGTACAAGGTAGCGGTGATAGCCGGTGACGGTATAGGCCCGGAGGTGGTTTCGGAAGGATTAAAGGCGCTGACCCGAGCAGCAGATATAGACGGCGGTTTTAAGTTCTCATATACTTTTTTCCCCTGGGGTTGCGAGTATTATCTTGAAAACGGGCTGATGATGCCGGATAACGGGCTTGATATTCTAAAAGAATTCGACACGATTTTTTTCGGAGCAGTGGGAAAACCGGGAGTGCCCGACCATATATCCTTGTGGAAATTGCTGCTCACTATACGAAAAGGGTTCAATCAGTATATCAACCTTCGCCCTGTAAAGCTGTTAGCAGGCGCCCCGTGCCCTCTGTCGGGAATTAACCGCGCGGATATCGACATGACAGTCATACGCGAAAACAGCGAGGGTGAGTACGCCGGAGAAGGCGCCTGGCTGTTTAGGGGACAATCTGAGGAGACGGTCATCCAACACGGAGTCTTTTCCAGGAAGGGATGTTCCCGCGTTATTCGCTACGCGTTTGAGCTCGCGAAAAGAGAAAACAAAACTCTGACAAGCGTGAGTAAGGCAAATGCGCTCAATTATTCGATGGTATTCTGGGATGAAATATTCAAAGAGATATCGCTTGAATATCCTGAGGTGAAAACCGCGTCATATCTCGTCGACGCCGCAAGCATGTTTTTTGTCAAAGACCCTAAGAGGTTTCAGGTGGTGGTCACATCCAATCTGTTCGGCGATATACTGACCGATCTCGGTGCCGCCATAGCGGGTGGGATGGGGTTGGCGGCGGGAGCCAACATCAACCCGGAGCGCGAATATCCGTCTATGTTTGAGCCTGTTCACGGTTCCGCCCCGGACATCGCGGGAAAGGGTGTCGCTAATCCTCTTGCGGCGGTCTGGTCCGCAAGTCAGATGCTGGATTTTCTGGGATATGAGAAATACGGTTCGCTGCTTATTGACGCTATAGAAGCCCTTTTGGTATCCGGGAAGACGCTGACGCCCGACCTCGGCGGTTCGGCGACAACCGAAGAAGTGGGAGACGCCGTATTAGAGCATCTTAACGTGCTCGCGAAATAAAATAATACAAATAATATAAACGACCGTCCGATATAAAAATGGCGGTCGTTGTGAAATTTAGTTATGTTTTTGAGTCAGGTATCAATAGCCGTAAGGATTGTTTTTCTGCCAGTTCCAGCTGTCGCGGCAGATATCGTCGACAGATCGTTCGGCGCGCCATCCGAGCTCTTTTCCGGCGAGTGAGGGGTCGGCATAGATTTCAGCGACATCTCCGGGGCGTCTTGGGGCGACCTTTTTATTTATAACCATTCCGCACGCTTTTTCGTAAGAGGCAAGGACCTCATAAACAGTATGTCCACCTCCGGTTCCGAGATTGTAGGTGACAAGTTTGCCATCCCTCTCCAGCTTATCGAGCGCGAGAGTGTGACCCTCGGCGAGATCCTCAACATGTACATAGTCCCGCACACAGGTTCCGTCCCTTGTCGGATAGTCATCGCCGTATATCGGCAGCTGCTCCAGTCTGCCCGAGGCAACCTGCGCTATATGTGGGACAAGGTTATTTGGAATGCCTGACGGATCCTCTCCGATGAGACCTGAGGGGTGAGCTCCGACCGCGTTAAAATAGCGGAGTATGGCGATGCTCATGTCTTTACCGCTGTAATCAAAATCCCGCAGTATTTCTTCCGCCATCTGTTTTGTCTTTCCGTATGGATTTACGGCTGCCAGGGGAAAATCCTCGGTTATCGGGACAAACGCGGCGGCTCCGTAGACAGCGGCGCTTGAACTGAATACGAAATTCTTAACTCCCTTTTCGCGCATATTGTAAAGGATATTAATGGTGGAAAACAGATTGTTTTTATAGTATTCGAGAGGTTTTTCCACCGACTCACCACCTGCCTTGAGCCCGGCGAACTGCATAACGGCGTCAAAACTGTATCTTTCAAACAGCCGGGTTACTGCCGGCAGGTCGCAAAGATCAAGTTTCTCGATTTTAATGGATTTGCCGCTTATGCTTTCAAGTCGGGGTATCACCTTTTCACTTGAATTACTGAAATTGTCGGCGATAATAACATCGCGTCCTTCATCAAGAAGTTTCAGTACCGTGTGTGATCCTATATACCCGGCGCCTCCGCACACCAATACAGCCATACATTAACCTCATCATTTCATAATTTTCGCAAAACCATTCTATCACAAAACCGATATGCGGGTCACTTCTTTTTTTTGCTTTCTCAATGAACCCTGTCAAGTGCTGATTCATATAAAAAAATAACTGTCAAAGACAGCCGATTCGTATGGAATGACAGTTGAACCGTAAACCGCCTTTGTGATAATATATACTATATAGTGTATGTGCCATCTATATCCTATACATTATGAGGCCGTGCAAAGGTGTTGCTTTGCGCGATTGCTGTTTTTGGAGGAAGGATATATGAAGATAGCGATAATAATGGGCTCTGAAGGAGACCTACCGGTGGTAAAACCGGCCGCGGATATTTTAAAAGAGTTAGGAATAGAATACGAAGTAAGGATAATGTCCGCCCATCGGACGCCCGACAGGGCAGCGGAATTCTCAAAGAACGCGAGAAAAAAAGGATACGGAGTCATTATAGCCGCCGCCGGAAAAGCGGCGCATCTTGCGGGAGCTCTCGCGGCGAATACTACGCTGCCGGTAATAGGGATTCCGATAAAATCGACCGCGCTTGACGGGCTTGACGCATTGCTGTCAACAGTACAGATGCCGTCGGGGATACCGGTAGCAACGGTAGCTATCGATGGAGCGCAAAACGCCGCTCTGTTAGCGGCTCAAATACTGGCGGTCAGGGAACCGGAATTAGCAGTAAAACTTGATGAACGGCGGGAAAAAGCGGCGGAAAGTATCGTCGCGAAAGACAACGAGGTCAAAGCTCTTTTCTAACTGCCTGGAACGGGGTATATATGGAAGACAAATTGCATGAGGAATGCGGGATATTCGGGATATACTCGACCGTCGAAAGAGATGTAGCGTCGGACGCCTACTACGGTCTTTTCGCGCTGCAGCATCGCGGTCAGGTCAGCTGCGGCATCGCCGTCAACAGCGACGGATTGATACATTGCCACAAGGACGCCGGACTGATCAATGATGTGTTTACCCCCGAAGTAATGACCGGATTTGAAAATGGTCGCATAGCAATAGGACATGTGCGATATGGTTTTTCACCATTTAACCCTAAACTGGAAGCGCAGCCGGTAACCGTCAATCATATCAAAGGATGCACGGCGCTGGTGAATAACGGAGCGCTGACCAACGCCGCTGAACTGCGCGAGGAACTTGAACTGAAAGGTTCCATCTTCCATACTTTTTCGGACGCCGAGATAATAGCGCAGATAATCACGCGCGAACGTCTGACGGCGGGGTCGATAGAACAAGCCATAAGCCGGGCTATGGGTAAACTGCGAGGTTCCTTTTCCCTGGTAGTGATGTCCGCGACGAAAATGATAGCGGCGAGGGATCCTTTCGGGTTTCATCCTGTTTGTTTAGGTCAGCTTGGAGACAGTTTTGTTTTCGCTTCGGAAACCGCGGCACTCGACAGTATAGGTGCTACCTTCCTGCGGGATGTAAAACCCGGCGAGATACTGACCATCAATAGGGATGGCATTATAACGAGCGACACCGGCAACGCAACGTCCGGAAAGACCGCGTTATGTGCTTTTGAGTTTATATACTTCGCCCGCCCTGACTCGGTTGTGGACGGATGCAGCGTCAGCCTCGCGCGGCAGCGCGCGGGGGCTCTCGTCGCGAGAAGAAATCCGGTCAGCGCCGACGTCGTAATAGGTATCCCGGATTCGGGACTGGACGCGGCGGTAGGGTACGCTCAGGAGTCGGGTATCCCGTATGGTATAGGACTCATAAAAAACAAATATATCGGAAGAACTTTCATACAGCCGGCCGAGGATGAACGCAAAACGCTTGTGCGTATAAAACTCAACGCCGTAGCGTCGGTAATAAAAGGCAAGCGTGTAGTGATGGTGGACGACTCTATAGTGCGCGGAACCACCATAACAAGAACCGTCAAGATCTTGCGGGAGGCCGGAGCTGCCGAGGTTCATTTCCGCTCTTCCGCGCCAAGGTTCCTTTTTCCTTGTTATTACGGGACGGATATAGATTCGGCGGATAAACTTATCGCCAACCGGCTTTCGCACGATGAGATATTAAAGCATTTCGGGGTCGATTCCCTCGGATATCTCGATCCGGCAGAAATCGGCGAAATAGCGCCGGAAGTTACCCTCGGACTCTGTGACGCCTGTTTTACCGGAAACTATCCCGCAGATATTAAAACAAATACAAAAAAACCGGTATATATGACCAGATTGAGTGAGAGAGAAAAATAGGGAAGGCCGAAAATGGAAGAAATCAACGAGAGCTATAAGATGTCAGGGGTGGATATTACCGCGGGCTATAGGGCGGTGGAGTTGATGAAACCGCATATTGCGAGAACAAAGGGAGAAGGTGTTCTCGGGGGTATCGGCGGGTTCGGTGGTATGTTTGAACCTGATATTTCCCGGTATGAAAATCCCGTTATCGTCAGCGGGACCGACAGCGTCGGAACAAAGTTGAAACTGGCTTTTCTTTCAGGAAAGCACGACACGGTAGGCGTCGACGCCGTGGCAATGTGTGTGAACGATATAATCTGCTGTGGGGCGAAACCCCTCTTTTTCCTTGATTATATAGCCATGGGAAAGGTGGTGCCGGAAGTCATCGCCGATATAGTCAAGGGCGTCGCCGACGGGTGCGTGCAAGCGGGCTGCTCGCTAATAGGGGGGGAGACTGCAGAACTGCCGGGGATATACAGCGATGGGGAATATGACCTCGTCGGGTTCGCGGTCGGAATGGTGGATAAAAAAAAGATAATTGACCCCTTAAGTGTTAAGCCGGGGGATACCGTAATCGGGATCGCCTCAAGCGGATTCCATTCCAACGGTTTCTCACTCGTGAGAAGGATTTTTAATATTGAGACTGCCGATGTCGAAGATTTTATCGATGAACTCGGGATGCCGCTTATCGATGCGCTGCTGACACCGACGAAGATATATGTAAAACCTGTCATGGCGCTTTTGGAGAGCGGGGTGGGGGTTCATGGGATAAGTCACATAACCGGCGGCGGTTTCTATGAGAATATACCCAGATGTCTGCCCGACGGGTTGACCGCGAAGATTAGTAAGAGCTCATGGGAGGTCCCTCCCGCAATCAAACTGCTGCAAAAAAAGGGAAATATCCCGAAAAAGGATATGTTCAACACCTTTAATATGGGGATCGGGATGGTTGTTATAGTTGATAGGGAACATCGTGAAAAGGCGCTATCTGTCATAGACGAAACCGGTTACGGAACGGCAGCGATCGGCGAGGTTGTGGAATCAAACGAGGGTGTTATTATATGTTAAGACGCGTAAAAACCGCGGTTATGGTGAGCGGTTCGGGAAGCAATCTGCAGGCGCTCATAGACGCGGGAAAACGAGGAGACACTCCGCACCTGGATATAGCTCTGGTTATATCTAGTAAAAAGGAGAGTTACGCTTTAAAGCGCGCCGAGCAAAACTCGATTCCGATTGCGGTGGTAGAGAGAAGAAAATATAAAGATGATATAGAGGGATTCGAAAGGGAGCTGCTGCCGTGGCTTACAAGATACAATATTGAATTCATTGTACTTGCCGGGTTTCTGACTATTTTCTCAAAAGATTTTACAAGGAGTTTCCCGGGCAGGATAATAAATGTGCACCCCGCGCTCATTCCCTCCTTCTGCGGCAAAGGCTTATACGGGATTAAGGTGCACAAGGCGGCGTTGGACTGCGGGGTCAAGGTGAGCGGGGCGACGGTGCATTACGTAAACGAGATTGTAGACGGAGGGCGGATAATCCTTCAAAAAGCGATTGAGGTCATGGAGGACGATACCCCCGAAGCATTGCAGCAAAGGATAATGCGCGAGGCGGAATGGGAACTGCTGCCGAGAGCCGCGGAACTGGTCGCGGCAAAGATTGCGGAGGAAAATGATGAAGGACATTGAAAAACTGCTCAGTATAAACGCCTATCCGGGAAGAGGGATCATTTTCGGGATGACGTCGGACATGACCTTTGCGGTCGCGGCGTACTTTATCATGGGCAGAAGTTCCAACAGCCGGAACCGGGTGTTTATCGCCGATGGAAAAGGGATAAGAAATGCCACGTATGACGAGAGTACGCTGAAAGACCCGTCGCTTGTAATCTATTCTCCTGTAAGGATGTGCGGCAATCTCTTAATAGTGACCAACGGGGATCAGACTGATACGATTTATGATTATTTGAGAAACGACGGAGATTATACCGAGGCGCTGCGAATCAGGTCTTACGAACCCGACGCTCCCATTTACACGCCGCGCGTAAGCGGCGTCATGGATCTCGCTGACGGTTCCTACAATCTTTCTATTATAAAAAAGACAGAAAACCCGGGTTCTGATAGCTGTGTGCGTCAGTTTTTCGAGTATGATAAACCGAATCCCGGAAAGGGGCATATTATTCACACCTATGACCGCGACGGCGACCCGCCCGTACAGTTCAGCGGAGAACCGGTTGCTGTCGGAATTCCCGGCAGCATAGATGATATGACTACCGCTATTTGGGAAAACCTGAATTTCGATAATAAGGTTTCGCTGTTTGTCAGGTTTACCGATCTGAAAACCAAGGAAAATCACACGAGAATTATCAACAAGAACAAATAGGGGAAAGATATGCAGGAGATAGTACTGAAATACGGCTGCAATCCGAATCAAATCCCGGCGAGGATATACACCGAGGGAAAACTACCCGTAAAAGTTCTTTCCGGAAATCCTGGGTATATAAATTTTCTCGACGCGTTCAATGCCTGGCAGCTTGTCAAGGAGCTTAAAGAAATGCTCGGAAAACCGGCAGCCGCGTCCTTTAAACATGTCAGCCCGGCAGGAGCGGCGATAGCGATGGAGCTTTCAGAAGTTGACAAGGTAGTTTTTTCCGCAGAGAAAAGCGAACTGTCCCCGATAGCGTCCGCCTATGTGAGGGCGAGAGGAGCCGACCGGTTGTGTTCGTTCGGAGATTTTATCGCGCTGTCGGATGAGTGCGATGAAAGTTGCGCGAGAATTATACGCAAGGAGGTTTCCGACGGTATCATAGCGCCGTCATTTTCTGATGAAGCGTTGAATATTTTAGGACGAAAAAGAAACGGGGCTTATAATATTATCAGTATAGACGCCGGCTATACGCCGAAACCCATCGAGCTCAGGGAGGTTTTCGGTATAACCTTCGAGCAGGGGAGAAACGATATAAAAATTGGTGAATCTATGTTAGGGGAGATGGTTACCGTAAACAAAGAGATGCCCGAAACGGCAAAACGTGATTTATTAATTTCGCTGATAACCCTGAAATACACCCAGAGCAATTCGGTGTGCTATGTTGAAAACGGACAGACGATCGGGGTTGGCGCCGGGCAGCAGTCGCGTATCCACTGCACGCGGCTTGCGGGTGACAAGGCGGATATTTTCCATCTTCGCAGGCATCCTAAGGTGCTTGAACTTCCCTTTAGCGACAAAGTATCCGGACCCGACCGCGACAACACCATCGATACATATATATCCGGAGCTCTTTTTGAACCGGGAAACGAACGGGTTATCAGTGAAGTATTAAAAGAGAGACCTGAGCCATTGTCCAAAGAAGAAAAGACTGAATATATATCAGGTATACGTGGAGTGTCTCTTGGCAGCGACGCGTTTTTTCCGTTTTCAGACAGCATTGAGCGTGCATATAAAAGCGGTGTGGACTATATCGTACAGGCGGGCGGTTCGGTTCGTGATTGCGAGATTATCGAGGCGGCGGATAGGTATAAAATGGTCATGGCTTTTTGCAGAACGAGATTTTTCCACCACTGAGACACGTTTGTTTAGTTTAACCGTAAAGAGGAGTTATTATGAGGATTCTGTTGATAGGTTCGGGTGGGCGGGAGCACGCTATTGCGGTGTTTCTGAAGAAAAACCCGGAAGTAGAAGAACTTTATGTTCTGCCGGGCAACGCGGGAATAGCGGAAATAGCGAAGACTGCCGATATTAAAGCCGTCGACATAGACTCAATAACGGCGTTTGCGATGGAAAAGGATGTGGATTTTGTTTTCGTTGCCCCGGATGATCCTCTGGTATTGGGAGCGGTCGATGCGCTGAGCGAAAAGGGATTCCCATGTTTCGGACCCAACAAGGCCGCCGCCGTTATTGAGGGAAGTAAGGTTTTCGCGAAGGATTTGATGAAGAGATATTCCATCCCGACGGCGGAGTTTGAGGTATTTGACGATTACGGCAGCGCGGCTGAGTATATTGCGTCGTTAGAGAAATATCCGGTTGTCATCAAAGCCGATGGGCTGGCATTGGGCAAGGGGGTTGTTATTGCGAATGAAAAAGACGAAGCTATGGGCGCAATAGACCGAATGATGAACGAACGCGCCTTCGGAGCGAGCGGTGAACGGGTGGTCATAGAGCGGTTTTTATCCGGCCCGGAGGTCTCCGCGCTCTGTTTTACCGACGGAAAGGTGATAAAACCTTTAGCATCCTCGATGGATCACAAGCGGATATTTGATGGAAACAAAGGCCCTAACACCGGCGGAATGGGGGCAGTCGCGCCGAACAGGCATTATACCGCCGAAACAGAAGAACGCTGCATGAGAGAAATATTCATCCCTACCATGAACGCGATGAACAGCGAGGGACGAACATTCAAAGGGTGTTTATACTTCGGACTTATGCTGACCGAAGAGGGTCCAAAAGTCATAGAATACAACTGCCGTTTCGGTGACCCGGAAGCGCAGGCAGTGCTGCCGCTGTTGGAAAGCGACCTGTTGACGGTTATACAGGCAGTTTCGGAAGGTCGTCTGTCCGAGACAGAGGTGAAGAAAAAAGACGCGTTCGCATGCTGTGTAGTCGTAGCCTCGGGGGGATATCCGGGTAAATATGAAGTCGGCAAACCCATTGAGTTTAATGATGCCGAAAGACTGCCGGATACATATATCTTCCACGCCGGGACAAAAAGAGACGAAAACGGGAGGATTATGACCTCGGGAGGCCGCGTCATAGGGGTTACGGCAGTCGGAACTACGCGTGAAGAATCAATAGAAAAAGCCTACCGCGCCGCGGAAAAAATAAGCTTTAAAAACGCCTATTACAGAAAAGATATAGGCAGGTATTAATAATCCGTGAGGAGAAGAAGAATGATCAATAGGGTTTATATTGAAAAAAAGAAGGATTTTGCTCAAAAAGCTGAGGGACTGCTCAAAGAAATCCGCGATTTTCTCAAAGTTGAAGGGATGGAGAATCTACGACTGCTGAACCGTTATGATGTTGAGGAGGTAGATGCCGGACAGTTTGAGCGAAGCGTACAAACAGTTTTTTCCGATCCGGTTACAGACGAGATTCTTTATGATATCCCTGACGCCGACAGAATACTCGCCGTGGAATATCTGCCGGGACAGTATGACCAGCGGGCTGACTCGGCTCAACAATGTATCCGGATGATTTTTCCCGACGCGAACCCAATGGTAAAAAACGCGAGGGTGTATTGTATTTACGGAAGGATTTCGGATGATGAATTTTCACGGATAAAGGGATATTTGATAAACCCGGTGGAGAGCAGACAGGCATCGCTTGATATCCTGGAGACCCTTAAGATTGAATATGATAAACCGGAGCCTGTTGTGACGCTTGACGATTTCAGAAGTCTTGATGCGTCGGGGATAAAAGCTTTTATTTCCGACTACACGCTTGCTATGGACGCCGACGATCTGATGTTTACCCGCGACTATTTTATTAAGGAAAACCGCGACCCCACCATAACCGAAATCAGGATGCTCGATACCTACTGGTCGGATCACTGCCGTCATACCACATTCCTGACAGGCATTGACGAGGTGGTGATCGAAGATGAAAATATAAAACGGTCATATGACCGCTACATCACCATAAAAAATGATCTCGGGCGCGGGGAAAAACCCGTCACCCTGATGGATATAGCCACGACCGGTATGAGATATCTCGAGAAACAGGGAAAATTAGACAATCTCGAAAAGTCCGATGAGGTAAACGCTTGTACCGTGAGGACTACTATCGAGGTAGACGGTAAACCTGAAAACTGGCTGCTGCTGTTTAAAAACGAGACGCATAATCATCCGACAGAAATAGAGCCGTTCGGAGGTGCGTCCACATGTGTGGGGGGCGCTATACGCGATCCGCTGTCAGGCAGATCGTATGTATATCAGGCGATGCGTCTTACGGGGGCGGGAGACCCTACGGCGGACTTCAAATCGACGCTCCGCGGAAAGCTGCCGCAGCGTCTGATAACGACGACTGCCGCCGAAGGGAACAGCTCCTACGCCAATCAAGTTGGAATAGCGGCGGGGCATATTGATGAGATATATCATCCAGGATACGCGGCGAAACGAATGGAAGCCGGAGCGCTGGTCGGCGCAGCACCTTCGAAAAATGTTGTAAAGCAAACGCCGGTTTCAGGGGATGTGGTGATCCTGCTGGGAGGCAGGACCGGACGGGACGGGATAGGCGGAGCGACCGGAAGTTCCAGGACACAAAACCTTGATGAAGCTGAGAGGTTTGGCGCGGAGGTCCAAAAGGGAGACGCGCCCGGAGGCAGAAAACTTCAGAGACTTTTCAGAAATCCCGAAGCGTCGACTCTTATAAAAAGATGTAATGATTTCGGCGCGGGAGGTGTTTCGGTAGCTATCGGCGAACTTGCCGACGGGCTTGAAATAAACCTCGACGCGGTTCCTTTGAAATATCCTGGGCTGGACGGGACTGAGATAGCCATAAGTGAGTCGCAGGAGCGTATGGCGGTGGTGGTGGCCGCTGCGGATGCCGGCAGATTTATATCACTCGCGACGGATGAAAATCTTGAAGCGACGGTAGTGGCGGAAGTGACCGACAACAAGCGGGTTGTCATGAGATGGGAAGGTCAAAAAATAGTAGACTTAGAACGCGAATTTCTCGGTTCAAACGGAGCCGCTAAACACGCAAAGGTAAAAATACAAAAATTCGAAAAAAGTACTCAAAAGGAGTTTGGATTCAAAGAAGGATTTTTCGCTATGGCGGAGGATTTAAACTGCGCTAACAAAAGGGGACTTGCAGAACGATTCGGTTCGACATCCGGAGCGGCGACTCTGGTAATGCCGTATGGCGGGAAGTACCAACAGACACCGGCGCAGAGCATGGCGGCGAGATTGCCCGTACTCAACGGAAAAACCGACGCCGCTTCGGTTATGGCGTATGGTTTTGACCCCTATATCGCAAAACAAAACCCGTATTACGGAGGATATCTCGCCGTGGTGGATTCCCTCTCAAAACTCGCCGCTGCCGGGGCGTTGACCGACGAGGTATATCTGTCCTTCCAGGAATTCTTTGAACGGTTGGGTGATAATCCTGAACGATGGGGAAAACCCTTCGCGTCTTTGTTGGGAGCGTTGGACGCCCAGTTGGATTACGACGCGGCGTCGGTTGGGGGAAAAGACTCCATGAGCGGGTCATTTGAAGGGCTGGATGTACCGCCGACATTGGTGTCCTTCGCGGTTTCAATAGCGGACGGAAGGACGCTGATAACACCGGAATTCAAAGGTGACAGGCATCCTGTATCGCTGCTTATCCCAGAGTATGATGATTCTTCGGAACTACCCGAAAAGAGGTCACAGAAGGAAGTTTGGAAAGCGCTCATGGATGGGATGAAAAAAGGCGCGATAAAGGCGGCGTGGGCAGTGGGTTTCGGAGGTATAGCCGAGGCGGTATTCAAGATGACGCTCGGGAACAGGATAGGTTTAGAGTTTGATGAAAAGTTTATAAAAGAATTTGGGAAAAAACTGTTTACACACTATTACGGCGGATTTGTCATAGAACACGATGAAACTGTAAAACTCGGTATACCTCTGGGTAAAACCGCAAAAAGCTTTACCATATCCTCCCCGGACGAAACAATTGAGATCAAAGAATTGCAAAAGGTAAACGATGCGGTACTGAAATCTGTATTCCCGGTATCATCAGCAGATGAACCCGAAAAGGCAGAACCTGTTTCCTGTGAAAATCGCGGCGGGATAAGAATCCGGACGAAAATATCATGCCCGTCGGCGGTGATACCGGTATTCCCCGGAACGAGCGGGGAGTACGATATATCGCGCGCAGCCGAAAGCGCGGGATTCAAGACTAAGTTCCATGTAATTAATAATCTGACTTCAGAGAAACTTAAAAGAACTCTCGAAGAGTTCCGAAAGAAAGTCGACGATAGCTGTATGATACTGATACCCTCCGGGATGTCCTGCGGAAGCGAGCCGGACGGTGCGGGCAGGTTCATCACCGCGTTTTTCAGAGATCCCGCGATTAAGGAAAGCGTTCACAACCTCCTGACACAGCGCGAAGGATTGATTTTCGGCGTCGGGGAAGGGTTTAAGGCTTTACTCAAACTCGGATTGCTGACGTCCGGTGAGATAACCGACGCCGATGACCCTCTTGTCACGCTCGCGCCGAATCGCTCGGGGAGGTATAAATCAAGGATGGTAAAGGTTAGAATAGCGTCGAATAACTCACCCTGGCTTTCGGAGTTTTCAGTCGGTGAGACGGACGTTATACCCGTATCCGGCGCTGAGGGGCGCTTTGCGGCAGATAAAGGGATAATAGATAAACTTGCCGGAACCGGGCAGATAGCGTCGCAGTATATCGACGACGCCGGGAACGCCGCGATATCGGAGGATTTCAATCCCTTCGGCTCCGCAGACGCTATCGAGGGAGTTCTGTCTCCGGACGGCCGGGTATTCGGACGCATGGGGCACTGTGAGAGGAAAGCTGACGGATTGTATCTGAACATAGACGGTATAACAAAAAAGTCAGTGTTCGAGTCCGCGGCATTGTACTTCAAATAATACAGTTCGGTGGGATTGGAGAAAATGATGAAAAAGTTAAAAACAGGTAAGACTAAGGATGTCTATGAACTCGACAACGGCAACTACGCGTTATTTTTCAAGGATGACGCGACAGGGGAGGACGGGGTTTTCGACCCGGGCGCCAACACAATAGGGTTATCAATTGAAGGTATAGGACGCGCCAACCTCGAGACAAGCGTCAGTTTTTTTGAAATGCTAAAAAAGTCTGGGGTCGATACCCACTATATCTCATGCGACGCTGATAAATCGCTGATGGAGGTAAAACCCGCGAAGACATTCGGATACGGACTCGAGGTCATCTGCCGTTTTTTCGCGACAGGCAGCTTTATCCGCCGTTACGGGGGGTATATCAAAGAGGGCGCCGCGCTCGATTCTTATGTGGAATTTACCCTCAAAGACGACGACAGAGGCGATCCGTTAATAACCCGTGAGGGTCTCGAGGCTCTGGGTATAATCGATCGGAAACAGTATGACGATATCGCGGCGATGACTAAAAAAATAGCCGCATTAATTCGCGATGACCTTGCCGAAAAAGAGTTGACGCTGTACGATATAAAGTTCGAGTTTGGAGAGTATAAAAATCAGGTACTTTTGATAGATGAAATCGCATCGGGGAATATGCGGGTGTACAAGGACGGGGTAATAGTCGATCCGGTAACGCTCACAAAAAATATTCTTTCCTGATAGGATACCAATCTGCGATAATTAAGCTTGCCTGTTATTTATCAATAACAATAAACAAGGAGGATAAACAAATGTTACTGAGCGGGAAAGAGTCCAAACAATATCTGGAAAGAGCAAAAAAGGAAGGATTTGCCGTAGGCGCGTTCAATGTATTCGACTACATGACGCTTGAGGCGACGCTGAGCGCCGCCGAGGAGCTCGGGGTTCCGGTCATGATAAGCACCTGGGATTATTATGACCCTGCCGCTCCGGAGGGAACCGGAATGACACAGTTCGCCGCGAAAAATTTCAACAACTTCATAATGCAGCGGTCAAAGAACTCCACCATACCCGTGATTATCCATCTTGACCACACCAATAGCTATGAGGGCTGTATGCGGGGGATTCAGGCGGGAGCCGCATCGGTCATGCTCGATGCGTCGATGAAACCGCTTGAAGAAAATATCGCGCTGACAAAAAAGGTGGTCGAGGCGGCGAGGGCATGCGGGGTGATAGTCGAGGGGGAGATAGGGCATGTAAGCGGACACGCCAACTCGACCGGAGCTGTATATACTGACGTCGAAAGCGCCAAGGCGTTTGTTGAGGGAAGCGGGGTCAATATGGTGGCGGTCTCCATAGGAACCGTTCACGGGTTTTACGCCACCGAGCCGGTTTTAAATTATGAACGCATAAACGAGCTCAACAAAGCCTTGGATGTACCGCTCGTTATGCACGGCTCGTCGGGACTAAAACCCGAACAATTTAAGGAAGCTATCAAAAATGGTATTTCAAAAATCAACTTCGGGACCTACACCCAGCTTGTTGCCGGAGCCGCTACGTTTGAGGCCGCGAAAGACTGCGGGGACAGAATCCCCTACGGGAAGATAATAGGCGAAGGTTTAAAAGCTGCCGTCGAGTATCTCAAAGAACATATGACACTGTTCGGCACAAAAAAGATTTAATATATCGGAGAGATAATGGGCATTATAGCCATGAGTATACTTGCCGGTATCGCCGGGACCGGTTTGGGCGGTATACTCAGCGCGCTGTTCGGCAACAGGACGGATAAAGCGGTGAGCGTGTTCCTGTCATTCGCGGGCGGAGTCATGATAAGTATTGTCTTTTTTGAGTTGATTCCTGACGCGTCCCGGCACGCGGATATACTATTAGTCCTTTTTGGTCTGGCGATAGGCGTTTTACTGGTGCTGGTGCTGAACATAGTAATCGACCGGGTTTCGCGTAAAGGAAGCAGCGAATCAAAACTTCACGACTCCTTCGAAGATTTTTACCACGAAAGCGGTGTTATTCAAGGCAGAAACAGTCTGATGAGATCCGGTATTTTGATGTTTCTGGTAATCGGGCTGCACAATATCCCCGAAGGATTGGCTATTGGCGCGGCGGGAAGTCATGACAGCGGATTAGGCGTTACCCTCGCTTTGATAATAGGTCTGCACAATATTCCGGAGGGGATGGCAATTGCCGCTCCGCTTATATCCGGTGGTATGGGAAAAGGGAAATCGATAATACTGACCCTGCTGGCCGGGTTTCCGACCGTACTGGGCGCGGTAATCGGCGTTATCATAGGCGGAACCGCT
>Ga0082212_10004915_pt1 | contig 18443 bp, 21 predicted proteins | sample TergutNt197P3_FD_71548 | JGI IMG/M metagenome (GOLD analysis project Ga0082212, IMG submission 71548) | Neocapritermes taracua P3 segment gut microbial communities from Petit-Saut dam, French Guiana - Nt197 P3 | ecosystem: Host-associated > Arthropoda: Insects > Digestive system > Gut ...
CTCCGAGACATTGCACTGTAACCGCTTGCGGTTGTTTAAAGTGTAATAATCCTCAAACACAGATTGCCTGCAACCACACCTGCTACTGGTATAATCTTATGGGTGTGTTGTCACGCGCGTGGCCTAGACCGAGAGAAGATAAAAGCATTACCGAGATTATGGAAGATGCCCGGTTAAAAATGAGAAACGCCTTACCCAGACAGTACATATATTGAATTATAGATAATGAACTGTCACAAGCAAAACTGGACAAAATAAAGATTTTGTCCAGTAATATATTAGTATTTCTATGGGCGACCGTTCCGGTCGCCTGTGTTGTTTCTAATCATATGTATTTTACTACTGACTTCAAATTCTCAGCCTTAGCTTTCGCCATCGCCTTGACAGCCTCAAAATCTATATACGGGTTATATAACTTTTCCAGTTTCCCGTGACATTCACGAGCCAACGACAACTGCTCCGCCGCCTCGTCAATGAAAGCCGTCCTAGTCTGCGCTAAAAACCTCAGATATGCCCGGCTGCCTCTGAGCTTTTCTTTTGGTACAAGCGCGTCAAGGCGAATATGCCGTGTCGGCTCGCCGGAATACAGTCTGGCGCGGCTGTTCGTGACAATCGCTAAGTCTAGTTCCGGAATCAAAACGTGTTCAATGCCGGATTCCGGATGCAGCGGTGAGTAACAAACATATGTTTTATAACCGCTGTTAACTGAATGTTTGACTATAAATTTCAGATAATTAGATGATAACCCGTAATTGTCGTCCAACGCGATTACACGCCCGAAATTCTCCGATACCGTATCAAAAAACGTGATAAGCCCATCCGGTGTCATTGAACTTAAAAATCTTTTAACAATCTGTACGGGCTGTGCCTTTTGCATGGGGATTTCCGCTCCGCATAAAGCGCGCGCGCGCTTTGTGATTCTGGACAAAATATTGCTGTCGGCGACCCTTTCATAAATCGACTCGTCTATATGACGCGCCGCCTTCACCCAACGCGCCGCCGCGCAGAACCGAGTTTTCGCATCAGTCATAATACGCTCTATTTCGCCGCGCAATTTGAAAAGTTCATCTCGCTTGATATAATTACCCAGATTAACATATGAATCGACCGCGCCGGGGTAAGACGGCTCAAAAATATGCGGTGCAGTGCCGTCCACCATGGCGATTCCCGCTTCGGGATATACAATCGCGTCAAGCGACTTCGGGTCGGCGGAACAGTAGATATACTCTGCGTCACTCATTTTTAACGCTTCATCAATGATGTTCATGTAAGTTGATTTGCCGCACCCCGGACCGCCTTTAATTATGGTAACATCCTTAGCGTTTGAATAGTCAATTAATTGGTCGAAATATGAGAAAAAGCCGTTCGGCCCATTTGTTCCTAAGAAAAATCGCATTTGTAACCTCCTCCTTATGTCATTATGATATGCGAAATCAGGTTGTCTGGTGTTTTTTTGCCGCGTTCATAAACAGGCAACAATCTTTTCAAAATTTACCTGATTATTGTTCATATTTATTCAATATTTACCCTATATTCTGTAATTATAACTGTAGGAGATGTCTTCCCTGATATCCCCCGCATACAAAAATGAATGAGAGGAATTTTTATCATGAACAATAACGAATTAAACGAGAACACTCGCTATACCTATGGTTTTGAGCCTCACACCTCCCCCTCTCCGAGAAAAAAACATATGGGTATTAAAATTGCCGCGCTGCTACTGTCATGTATGCTCATCGGAACTTCTGGCGGGGTACTGGGAGCGTATCTGTTAATGAGCAGCTCCCCTGCCGCCTCAGATACCGCTGAAACCGCGAATACGCAGATTCTAGAACAATCGCCCTCATTAATAGAGAATCTGACAATGATCGCAAATAACAAGCTCACACTGCAAGAAATCTACGCGAAATGCAATCCGGCGGTTGTGGCTATTTCCACGGAAATCATTGGCAGAAACGCTTTCGGGCAAGTTGTCAACTTACCGTCGTCAGGTTCGGGTTTCATCATCTCAAGCGATGGTTATATAGTAACCAATAACCATGTTATCGATGGCGTATCGGCTATAAAAGCCCATCTCAGTGATGGCAGATCATTTGACGCGAAGGTAATCGGCTCAGACAGCTATACCGATCTCGCGGTACTCAAAATAGAGGCCTCAGGGCTAACTCACCTTACATTCGGTGACTCCGATAAAGTGCTTGTCGGTGATTTGGCGGCGGCAATCGGCAACCCTCTCGGTCAGTTGGCTAACACGTTCACCGTTGGCTATATCAGCTCTCTTGACCGCGAAATAAACGCTGACGGCATCCCCCGCACTATGATGCAAACCGATGCCGCAGTCAATCGCGGCAACTCCGGCGGTCCGCTGCTCAGTGAATACGGTTATGTAATAGGTGTGGTATCCGCAAAATCCTCCGGTTCGGGCGTTGAAGGCTTAGGATTCGCCATCCCGTCAAATCTGGCTGAGAATGTCGTTAACCAACTGATTGAAAACGGTTATGTCAAGGGCAGACCGATTATGGGTATCAGCGTCAGCATGGCGCGTTACGGCTTCGGTCAGACCGCACTGCAAATTGCCGAAGTAACACCCGGCGGCGGCGCGGACAAAGCCGGCATCAGAGAGGGCGACTATATCATCGACATTGACGGCAAGCAAATAAGCACGCGCGATGAGCTTCTCGGCGTTTTATACAGCCGCAAAGCGGGCGACACTGTCAAGGTTACCGTACAGCGCGATCAGGAAACAAAGACATTTAACGTGACATTAAGCGCAATGGATTGACAATGTTACGTCAACCGTGATATTATGTCGTCATGAAAATATTTGGTAAACTAATCATAATACTGTCCGTCATAGCTATAATCATAGCCGGGGGCGCGATTGCCGCGAACATATTCATCAAACCGCCAAGCATACCTAAAATAGGCGGCAACGGCTCGTCACGCCCCGGATTGGCAAATAGTCCGGATTCATTAGCCGAATCTATTGCCCCTCCGGGCGTTACGGACGATGACAGAAGAAAAGATTTCTACACATTTTTAATTGTCGGGCTTGATATAGGCTGGAACACGGATACTATAATGGTCGCATCGTATGACGCGGCTTCTAAAGAGGCGAATATTATCGGCATACCGCGCGACAGCCTCGTTAACGCGGAGCGAAAAGTGAAAAAGATAAACGCCGCGTTCGGCGCGGGCGCGGTAAACGGCGGCGGCAATGAGGGCGGCATAGCGCAGTTGAAGCGCGAGATAAAAACCGTCATAGGTTTCATCCCGGATTTCTACATGATAATTAACCTTAAAGCGTTCGAGGAAATAGTTGACGCGGTCGGCGGCGTTGAGGTCACCGCAAGAATGGATATGAAATACTATGACCCGACACAGAATCTACGCATTGATATACCCAAAGGCACTCAAAAATTGGATGGCTCGGACGCGCTGAAATTCGCGCGTTACAGAAGGGGCAGCAATAACAAAAATACAATCTCCGACTATGAGCGCATAGAAAACCAACAACAAGTTATTAAGTCGCTTCTGTCTGAGGTTATAAAGCCATCAAACTGGCTGAAATACCCCGAGTTCGTGAGAGTTTTTTCCGATAACGTGGTTACGGATTTAAGCACAACCGACTTGTTATGGTTCATCGGGCAAGCCAAAGACATATCGGGCGCGGACGCGCTGACTACATACACAATGCCAACAACCGGTACAAGCGGTCTGCCGATGTATTATGAGCTTCTTGACAAGGAAAAAATCCTTGAACTCGTCAATAGCACAATAAATCCATATACTGTCGAAATCAAACCCGAAGATGTGGACATAATAAAATCATAAAAATTTGGAGGAAAACCATGCCGAAAGACAGTCAAATAGACCCCAAGCCCGTTCGCAAGCGGAAATCCAAAGGCGGTCCGACCATGGCGGAGAGTGCCTTGGACGGCGAAAGCCGTAACACGAAAAAACAATCCGGAAACCGCAAACAACCGGGTGACGACAAAAAATAACAGACAAAAACGTCCGCCGAAAGGCGGACGTTTTATGTTCGGCTTATTAGCCGTTTTCTCTCATGCGTGCAAAACAATCGCTGCAATAGACCGGGCGGTCTGTCTTGGGCTCGAAGGGTACTTTAGCCTCCGCTCCGCAAGAAGCGCACGTTGCCGTGAAGAACTCACGGGGTGATCTCGAAGCGTTTTTACGCGCGTCACGGCAGTTCTTGCAACGCTGGGGTTCATTCATAAAGCCCCGCTCATTGTAAAACTCCTGCTCGCCGGCAGTGAATACGAAATCTTCTCCGCATTCCTTGCACTTTAGGGTCCTGTCCTCGTACATGGTTCATACCTCTCTTTGACTTTGCCCCTGGACGGATTCTCACCGACACCTCAAAGCGCGCTCTGGAGATTTAAGCTACACAGGGCAGTTAATTTTGGTTTTCGGGAAATATTCCTTGCCACCACGCACATTATATGCGCTTTTTCATGTGTTGTCAAGCCTTTTCTTAAAATATTTCCATTTTTTTGTTTCCGAACGCATAAAACGCCGCTTCACGCTCCCGGCACAGCCGGAAATTTCATTGTAAACCTTGTGCCTTTGTCCTGTGCGCTGTGTACTGTTATCGTCCCACCGTAACGCGCCGTCATATCGCTGACTATGCTCAATCCCAGACCCGCGCCGCCCGCTTCCCTCGCGCGTGTCTTGTCAACGCGGTAAAAACGCTCATACAATCTCGGTATATCCTCCTCGGGAATGCCGATGCCGTTATCGTCAACGTGTACAACTATACGCTCCCCGTCCGTAAACATATATACATTCACTTCGCCGCCCGGCTTGTTGTACTTTATCGCGTTCTCCATCAAGTTAAACAACGCCTGATAGATATCGTCCTCCTCGGCAAGTATACGGCACGACTCCTCCAAACTGCAGCCCAGTGTCACATTCCGCGCGTCAGCCAACGGCTTGAGCATATGTTGGGCGCGACGTATCAGCGGTGCTAAACTTATACGTTTTATCGCGGGCGTTATCTTTGCGTCCAGTTTCGTCAACAGCATAAGTTTTTCGGTCATGCGCGTCAGCCTGTCTATCTCGTCACCAATGTCTCCTACAAACTCACGCACATCCGGCAGCGGCATATCACTCGTCAATATGACCGAATCGGCAAGCAAACGCATTGACGCAAGCGGTGTTTTCAGCTCGTGCGAAGCGTCTGAGACAAACTGCCGCCGCAGATTGTCCGTCTCCTGTATGCGCCGCGTCAGACTGTTAAAAGCGTCTGCCAGTTCCGCGAGTTCATCGCGTCCACGCACGGGTACAAGATGGTTGAAGCTCCCCTCCCTCGCCAGCTTAATCGCGCGAAGAAGCACGCTGACGCGCTTTGTAAGAGCCGATGATGCAGCAAAGCTGAAAACTCCGACAATGGCGGCGATAGCCATTGATAAATTACCCATATCAAGCTGAAACTGTTGTAGCAGTTCCGCCTGCTCGCTGTCATATTCATACAGCAGTAACGCGCCGATTACGTTCCCGCCGGAAATAATCGGAACGGCGGCCTTGCTCCGAAACGCATCCCGCCTGTACGATGAAGTAAACACATTATAGGGTTTTAGTGCTGTTTCCAACTCTTCGGCGGCATCAACGCCCCTCGCGGTGTTGTAAAGCACCCGTCCTTTATCATCGGTTATTATAAGCTGCCCCTGTTCATTCAGCATGGAGATCATATCGCCGACCTGCTCTACGCTGAGTGTCTCAAGCGTCGCAAAAGCCGACGCTATAGTATGCGCGTGTTCGTGCATACCCGTATACTTTGACTGGTATATTGCGTCCCGCGACACCCACACGGGATATGTGTTCATAATCAACAGCATGGCAATGATGACAAGCAGATACGTGAACGCAATCTTAAACTGAAAGCGTTCCCAAAACAGCGGTCTCTTACGATTTGCAGTAATAGCCAACACCCCATCTTGTCAACAGGATTTGCGGTTCTGCCGGATTCTTCTCCAGTTTTTCCCGCAATCTGCGAACGTGTACATCCACCGTGCGTATATCCCCCGGGTATTCATAACCCCACACGGTATTCAGAAGATTTTCCCGCGTATAGACACGTCCCCTGTTACGCATCAGCAGTTCCATAAGGTCAAACTCTTTCGCCGTAAGCTCCACGCGCTCGCCGTTCAAATACGCCATACGCTCCCCAACTGAAAGCGCAAGGTCGTCAAGCTCCAATCTGTCGCCCTGCTGAGCGGTAGGTGAAGCACGTCTTAATATTGCGCGTATACGCGCCTTGAGTTCGAGGATATTAAACGGTTTAGTCAAATAATCGTCCGCGCCGTAATCAAACCCTATCAGCTTGTCCATATCCTCACTACGCGCCGTCAACATAATAATCGACACGGCGGAAAATTCTCGAATACGGCGGCAAGCCTCAAGCCCGTCAATTTTCGGCATCATAATATCGAGAATTATCAAATCATATCGCCCCGTCCGCGCTAAGTCAACGGCTTCCTCTCCGTCATAAGCCGTCTCGACTTGATAACCCTCATGCTCCAAGTTGAATTTTATTCCTTTGATAATGTGCTTTTCATCGTCAACAACAAGTATTCTCATCTACTCCACCGTTACATATTCTTTCATATTTTCAAGCGTCTTTTCGCCGATACCCCTAACACGCAGTAAATCTTCAAGCGATATATAAGCCCCGTTGGCTTCCCTCTCGTCAAGTATGCGTTGTGCGATTGCCGGTCCCACCCCCGGAAGCTGCTGTAATTCCTCAAGTCCCGCCGTATTGACGTTAACTTTCCCCTCGGGTATCGGCTTAGGCGTATATTGTTCCGTTGTACTAATTGCGGGAGGTTCATCCTCACCGTCCACGCTTAATATCTCCTCATTAAAAATCTCGGTGTCGGTAGATGGAGGCATTTCCTCAGGCAATATTCCTGTTTCTTCCGCCTCCGGCGTAACCGCCGGAGCTATTGTCGGGCGCGGTATCAACGCGGGAGTAGTTATCTCAAATGTACCCGCAACGGGAATCCTGCCAAACAAGTAACCAACCGTCACCCCGAACAGCAAGACTGTGCATATTATAGCCGCAAACTCAATCTTTTTAAGTTTCATTATGATAAACACCTCTGCCAATTTGGAATGCCATTAAGGGACTTTGGAAAGCATATAATTAAAAACGTTACCAAGCCCATGGAACACTATATTTTTGGATATTTTCGTCAGCAGTTAAAATTACCATTTCTTCACATAAAGCAGTTGATATAATAATTCGGTCGAAAGGGTCACGATGAATATATGGTAATTCCTCGACTTTTTTAATATATTCGGAATTAACACCAACAATTTGAATGGGGTTATCATGTATTGCGTGAAGAAACCGCTTCACTCCGCCACTAAATGTCGGCAGTTTACCCAAACTATGTTTTATAGCTACCTCCCAAGCAGAAACTATGCTAATATATAACTCGTTTTCATCATCGTGCAAATGGTCTGATGCTGTTTGAGAAAGGTTTTCGTAGTCATTAAATAGCCATAGAGCCACATGAGTATCAATGAGTATTTTCATTCCATATACTCCTTAAAATCTGCAAGCGGCGCGTCAAAATCGTTTGCAATTACATATTCGCCACGCAAATATCCAAACATTAGTTCTCTTGGGGGTTTTTTCATTCCGCTTTGCGGATTTGGAAATGCCTCTTTATAAGGTTTTGTTGTCCGGTTTGGTAGAGATATTTGCGGAGATTCTATCGGTTCATCTAAAATGGTTATATAAACTTTTCGATACTCCGGTATTTGTAATGGCTTGCCTGCCGTAAAAAAGTTACCTTGTTCAAAATAACCTTCGTATGCTTGTGCTTGCATTATGGCTACTCCTCTCAAAATTATACTATTTCAAAACCCTTAACGAGTATCAAATCAATTATACACTTTGCCGCCCGCTTTTTCCAGTACTTATGAAAAAAATATTGACAAATTAATATATCCTTTCGCAGTTATACCTCTAACGGCATCAGCCAATGTATTGGTTAGTAAAATTTACTTGACCAAAATACGATGAACTAATATAATACCTGTGATAACAGTTTTTTCCGATGGGTACGAACGGATTAAGCGATTGGGGGTAGGACAAGAAAATGACAAACGCAGACATTTTACGTATAGCAATGGAACAACACGCAATCGATGCGAACTGTTCCCCGAACGATTTTACCCGCGATGATAATGTAGTTGTAATTTCACGTCCTAACGAAAACGCCCGGCGTTATTTGAATCTGCCGTTCTTTTGCAACTTGATTACATACGGTTCTAATATCGTGGCTTCCGTTGATGAGCGGATATATGATTTTGTGAAAAAATATATAGACACGGAATATCCGCATGGTTGTTTTGAAACGCCGCAAATTCATCACCTTACAAACGAATTTATAAAATACGGATTTATGCCGTGTTATCAAGCGGAATACTGGCTGCCGGATGTCGGTGTGTTAAAAGAAACTCCATGCCGATATGAAACACGATTATTGGAACAAAAAGATTTTTCAGAACTTTATTTGCCCGAATGGAGCAACGCTCTATCCCCGAAACGACCGCATTTGGATATGCTTGGCGTTGGCGCGTATGACAACGGAAAATTAGTTGGGCTTTCCGGTTGTTCCGCAGACTGCGATTCCATGTGGCAAATCGGTATTGATGTCCTGCCGGAATATCGCAGACAAGGTGTTGCCACCGCTCTGACCTCCCGATTGGCAATCGAGGTTATAAACAGAGGTAAAATTCCGTTTTATTGTTGTGCGTGGTCGAATCTCGGCTCGGTGAGAAACGCAATAAAAAGCGGATTCCGTCCCGCATGGGTGGAGCATACGGCAATAGAGAAAGAAAAAGCATTGGAATGGAACTCGAACAGGCACTTCCAGAAGCAAGTTAATAAAGATAAGGAGAGTTAATTATGAGCAGAGAAAAAGCGCAGAAAGCGCAAGTGTTTGAAGGAGCTTTAGCCATTGTTGTTAATGCCGCTCTGTTTGCCGTAAAGTTTTGGGCGGGAATAATAACCGGCTCAGTTGCTCTTATGGCTGACGCATGGCACACATTGTCTGACTCTCTGTCATCTCTGTTCATTGTAATAGCCGCGAAACTCGCGGCAAAAAAACCTGACAAAAAACATCCGTTCGGTCACGGGCGATGGGAACTTATCGCCTCTTTGCTAATTGCTTTTTTTCTGGGAGTGATAGGCTATGAATTTCTTACAAATTCCATAAACAGATTTCAAAACAGGGAATCTGTTGTCTACGGCACTATGGCTATCATAGTAACGGTAGTATCAATACTTATTAAAGAAGGATTGGCGCAATGCGCGTTCTATCTCGGGCGAAAACACAATAATCCGGTCATAGCGGCGGACGGTTGGCATCACCGCACGGATTCATTGTCGTCCATAATCGTTTTAATCGGTATAATAATAACCAAATTTGCGGACGGTCTGTGGTGGATGGACAGCGTTCTCGGTATCCTTTGCGCGTTGGCGATATTCTACGCGGCTTATAAAATTATGATGGAAGCCATATCAAAAATTCTGGGCGAAGAACCGAAACAAGATTTTATAGATGAGCTGAACAGCGAAGCGAAGAAACTCTATGACATTGATTTAATGCTCCATCATTTACACCTGCACGATTATGTCGCGCATAAGGAACTGACGCTGCACATGAGGCTTGGCAGAGATACAACAATCAAAAACGGGCATGATATAGCAACAGGCGTTGAGAACATGATTCTCAAAAAATACGGCATAGACGCGACTATACACATTGAACCATTATAACAAAACCGCAAAACTTCCACTTGATTATAACACATTTCTATGGTAATATGTAAACCATAAATATTTCCATAGGACGCGCATTGTGCGCCCCGCTAAGGAGTTTGCGATGAAACGGCTGTTTTTCCTTTTACTTATCTTAATTATGTTTACCTTTCAGATTTTCTCGTATGCGTCTGAACTAACTGACCCCGAAAGCGATGCCGAGACCGCCGCCGAATCTGAGGAAATCGCGCCGGAACTCGCCGAGACGGCGAGGAACGCCGTTGTTTACGAGACGTTATCAGGGCAAATCCTGTTTGAAAAGAATATTCACGAACGTGTGCCTGTAGCCAGCCTAACGAAGATAATGACGGCTCTGCTTGTCATTGAACACGGAGGTTTTGACGAGCTTGTCACCGCGAAAGAAACCGCGTTTTTTGATATAACATCCGATGGCAGTACCCAAAACATAGTTACAGGGGAAACCATGAGCGTTGAAGACCTGCTCTACTGCTTGATGATATCCTCCGCGAACGAATCGTCAAATATCCTCGCGGAATATGTCTCAGGCAGTGTTGAAGTGTTTTTGGAGGAGATGAACGCACGCGCACGCGCGTTGGGCTGTACTGATACTAACTTTGCCAATACTCATGGATTGCCTGACGACAATCACTATTCCTCTGCTTATGATATGATGCTTATCACTCAAGAGGCCATGAAGCATCCGTTATTTGCCGAAATAGCAAACACAACCGCAAAGACCATCCCCCCTACCAACAAAACGGACAGGACACGCGACCTATTTACAACAAACCACCTGATTTCAACACGCATACAACCGGGTTACATTTACCACTTAGCAATGGGCGTTAAAACCGGATATACCTCAAAGGCGGGCTACTGCCTGTCTTCATCGGCCGTAAATGACGGCATGAGCCTTATAACTATTGTGCTGGGCTGTCCTAGAATTGACGATGTTACCATGAGCTTTATCGAAACAAAGAAACTAATGGAATGGGCTTTCGACTCGTTTTCATACCGCCAGATTCTTAATAGGGTGAGCATTATCGACAGCGTAAAAGTCGAACTGGGCAAAGACCACTCCGAGGTCAATGTCGTGCCTCAGCGGTCTATGACCGCCCTTATACCTAAAGATTTAGACCCGGAAGATATTGAGCGCAGGATAACCCTCCCGGATTCAGTGACGGCTCCGGTCGGCAAAGAACAGATACTGGGGCAAATGGTACTCTCCCATAACGGCACCGTTTACGGCACTGTGCCGTTGGTGGCGAGCTTTGAGGTCGAACTGTCCGCCGAAGAGAACTTTATGGAAAACGTGAGAGAAGCCGTTAATCAAGAATGGATAAGATATGCCGTTGCCGCGATTATAGGTATCATCCTGCTGTATGCCGCCGTTGTTATTATATACAACTACGCGCGGCGCACACAACGTGTGCGCGGCAACTACCGGGGCAAAAAACGCCGCAGGCGTTAGATATTCCGTTCCCAACGTGAGACCGGATGAAACCTCACGCTTGACACTATACCCATAGCGGCGAACATACTGATAAGCGAAGAGCCGCCGTAACTGAAAAACGGTAATGTAATACCTATTATCGGTGTCAGCCCGACATTCATAAAAAGATTCTCAAACGCTTGGAATATCAGCGTCCCCGCAATCCCGGCACAGATTATCGAGCCGTAAAGCGTTGGTGCTTTTACCGCCGTGTAGAGACACCGCCCGATAATAACCACCAGAAGCAATACTATCGCCATCGCGCCCAAAAATCCCAATTCCTCTCCGGCGGCGGTAAAAATCGAGTCTGTGTGCTGTTCCGGAATCATACCCGCCTGTGTCTGTGTCCCCTTGTATAGCCCCGTACCCGAGAGATTTCCCCTGTTTAGCGCAATCTTGCTCTGTATTACCTGCCAACCCCTGTCAAGCGGGTCGGACTCTGGGTCAAAGAATATTATCAGCCGCTGCTTTAGCGTATCACTCAGCACATAGTTCCATAATATCGGTAAAGACGCGCCTACCGCAAGTCCCCCGGCTAAAAACCAGATAATATTAACTCCGGCGGCGACCGCCATACTAAAAAACGCGAAAATGTATATAAATACAACACCTAAGTCCATAGACGCAACCATAATAAGCCCCGCCATCGCCCCAACGTGCGCGAGTATGCTTAACATCGGCAAAAATCCGTTTATTCTGTCACGCAGGAGATACATCTGATAGCCTAACAGAACAACAAACGATATTTTTACTATTTCGGCAGGTTGAATATCAAACGGAAGCCAATCGAACCTAAGCCAGCTGGTGTTGCCCTTATCCCCTTTGCCGAACGGAAAAAGCAACAAAACAAACCCGATGTTAAATCCCGCCAGCCATTTCCACAGGCTTGCGTAAACACGGATATCTATCAGTGTAAACACTAAAAACAGCACAACACCTATACATAACGCGAATATCTGCCTGTTAATATACGGCTGCGCCCCTGCGGGATTAGACACCGCAGAGGTTGATATAAGTAAAATACCGTATACAGAACTTATAAGGCAGACGATGAGCAAAAATATATCGGTTTTTTTGAAATATTCTTTTATCAGTCTTTTAACTTCTTTTATTTCGTCACACCCTTCCCTGCTTATATTTTACCACAAAATACATCGGTAGTAAACATTAGATTGCAATATCTCACGTCAAACAAATGACACACAATTTGTGGGCTATACACGGTCGGGCATGGAAACCCGACCCTACAAATGCCGTTTCGTCCGCCCGCATATATCCCCCATCCCCCGTAGGGCGCGGCATCCCTGACGCGCCGCGTTATTGAGATATACAAGGAGCATTTATTTATGAAAGCCACAGTTTTTCATGGAAGCCCACGAAAAGGTAATACCTATCACGCCACAAAAATATTCATGGATGAATTGTCAAAAAACGGCGATGTGGAATATTCAGAGTTTTTTCTACCAAAAGACCTGCTTGTATTTTGTACAGGCTGTACATTATGTATGGAGGGTCTGAGAGAAAAATGCCCTAACGCGGAGTTTGTCACTCCGATTTTTGACGCTGTAATTAACGCCGATGCCCTCATATTCGCTGCCCCTCATTACGGTGCTTGCAGTATTCCTGCTTCTATGAAAACCTTGCTTGACCATTTAGATTTTTTAGTGCTGAACGTATCGCCCAGAGAAGAAATTTTTACCAAGAAGGCGTTTATAATAACTACAGGCGCGGGTACAACCGCCGCTGTCAGACCCATTAAAAACCTGCTTTTGCATTGGGGCATTAACCGTGTCTACTCGCGCGGCATTAGGTTGTTCACAGGTAAATGGGATAATATGTCAAATGAGAAGAGAGCAAAGCACGAGAGAGCATTGCGTAAATCCGCAAATAAGTTTTATAACGCTAAAAAGAGACACCCTCATCTGTCAACGATTTTCTTTTATCACATGAGCAAGTTTATTCTTAAAAATTATGTCGGCGAAGGCAACGCTCCCTATGAATTATGGAAAGAAAAAGGATACTTCAAAAAACGCCCGTTTTAGTAGGGGCGGCCGTCCCGTCCGCCCGCGCATCCTCCGCCCCGTAGGGCGCGGCATCCCTGACGCGCCGTGACTATACAAAGGAGCTTAATATGCTTTCACACTCACCCAATGAAACAAAAAAAATAGCCGCCGAACTCGCGCTAGTCCTGCCGCCTGAGACACAGGTCGTCGCGCTTGACGGAGACTTGGGCGCGGGTAAAACAGCGTTCGCACAAGGTTTTATAGCCGCGTTGGGCGTAAATGGCGCAATCGCAAGCCCTACCTACGCGATTGTCAATGAGTACGGTAAAATCTTTCATTTTGACTGGTACAGGCTGTCATCAGAGGACGAGCTGTACGACATCGGCTGGCACGAATACCTCGAGCGCGGTCTGTGCGTTGTGGAATGGAGCGAACGCATACCCCAAGCCCTGCCCGAACATACCGTTCGTGTAAAGATAAACGTTGTTGACGAAAACACAAGGGAGCTTCACTTCGTCCCGAATATTCTGTCCCCCGCGTCACCCAACCCCGGCACAACATAGCCGTGGTCGTTCAGATGGTTGTCCAATGCGCCTAAATAAATATCCACATCGGGGTGCGCTTCCTGCATGACCTTAACGCCTTCCGGCGCACCGATAATACACATAAGCTTAATGTTTTTGCAGCCCAGCTTTTTCAGCCCACTAACTGCGGCGGAAACAGTCCCGCCCGTTGCCAGCAACGGGTCGAGAACTATAATATCCCTCTCCGAAATATCCGGCGGCAGCTTGCAGAAATATTCCACGGGCTTCAGCGTTTCGGGGTCACGGTACATACCTATATGCCCTACTTTCGTGGGCGGCATAATATTAAGGATACCGTCAACCATACCCAATCCCGCGCGGAGTATGGGTACAATAGCGAGCTTTTTACCCTTTACCTCCTTGACTTTCGCAACCGCTACAGGCGTTTTAATCTCAATCTCCACAAGCGGCAAATCGCGCGTTGCCTCATAACACATCAGCATGGCAATCTCAGAAACAATCTCGCGGAAATCCTTTGAACCCGTATTTTCATCGCGCAGCATACTCAGCTTGTGCTGCACAAGCGGGTGGTCAACAATGTGCAAATTACTCATAATCGTTCCTCTCTCTCCCTTTCAGCCTGCGGGATTCTCAGATAGTTTATTTTCAAATCCGATGTAAACTCGCGTCCCGCCGCCGCCATCGCCACGCTGTACCCTGTCGGGTATCTCAAATGCGGCGGCGCGAGTGTAAATCCATCCGATATATTATAACACATTTCCGCTCCATCGCCAACAAGAATACCTTTTTTCTCAAAAATTTCACCGACAGGCAATGCCAAATCGGGTGTCAGCCTCTCAATCTTTCCGTTATCCGCGTAAAACAGCGCGGTATATACCTGCCCGCGCCGCGCGTCCATAACCGCGCGTATATAACCGCTCATGTGGGCGGCATTCCACGCGGCGGCCTCGAGTGATGATACGCCGCAAACGGGTATGTCCAAAGATTCGGCAAGCCCTAGAGCGCACGCCGCGCCGATACGCAGACCTGTGAAAGATCCCGGTCCGTTTGTTACGGCAATATGCGTTGGTTGTTCTGTCCGATTCAGTAGTTCCGCAATCATCGGCATAAGCGTTTCGGAATGTGTCAGCCCAACGTTAATAAACGACTGCGCGAGCAACCGCCCGCCTTCATCCACAATCGCGGCGGACGCGGTTTTTGACGAGCAGTCAACAGCCAGTATCATAATAACCTCTATAACTTAACACTTATCACTTAACACTTATCACTGAATATACGGGGCGCAGGATGAAATCAAATCCCTGAACCGCTCTTCAACTATTGCAAACATATTCATCGTCCGCGCGTCAATTTCACCTTTTTCTTTCAACGCAATATCAAGTTCAGCGGCTGCCGCCTGCACATCGTATGCCGAGAGGTTCGCCGCCGTGCCTTTTAACGTGTGCGCGTTAATCGCCGCTTCCACAGCATTGCCTTCACGCATACTCCTGCTCAGCGCGTCAATCTCCGTGCCGCCGAGAAAACTTATCATAAGCCGCGTATAAAGATTCTCTTTCCCGCCCATACGAGCCAGCGCGGCCTTAACGTCCAACCCATCAATTATCGTTTCCTTGGTTATCATTTGAATCATCCCTATGCCTTTTTAGAATTTTCTCCAACTCGTCCATATGGTCTTTCAGCAAACCGATAATTACAGGGTCAAAATGTGTCCCAATCTCACTGATTATAATCTCCGACGCTTTTTCATGTGAAAAAGCCTTTTTATAAGGTCTTTCGGATATAAGCGCGTCATAAACATCGGCGATAGCCATAATACGCGCCGAAATAGGTATCGCGTCGCCTTTTATGCCATGGGGGTAGCCTGTGCCGTCCCATCTCTCATGGTGTCCGATGATTATTTCACGCCCGACACGCAGCATCGAGTTGTCATGCAAATCTTTAATGGCATCGTCTATCATATGCGCGCCTTCCGTTGTATGAAATTTCATTGTGTCAAATTCTTCAGGCGTTAACTTACCCGGTTTCAGCAGTATATTGTCTGAAATCGCTACTTTGCCAATATCATGCAGTTTTGCGGACTTTATGATTGACTCACCGTAACTCTTGCTAATGCCGTACCCCGGAAGATTGGCTCTTTGTATAAGATAAATCAATAACTCAACATAATCGGTAGTTCGCTGTATGTGCGTTCCGGTCTCCTCGTCACGATGTGAAGCGACATTCGCTAAAAGCCTTAATATGGCATCGGATGTATGCTCCAGTTTCCTAGTACGCTCAAGCACTACCTTTTCAAGGCTTTTGCGGTATAATTCCAGTTCCAAATGCAGTTTGACACGCGCCAAAACGATTACGGGTTCTATGGGTTTTTTAATAAAGTCTACCGCTCCTACTTCAAAAGCGCGGGCTTCATCTTTAACGCTCTCGCTTCCGGTAAGGAAAATTATCGGAATGCTTTGGAAACGCAAATCTCTCTTTAATATATCAACAACGTCATAACCGTCCATAACGGGCATCTTTATATCAATCAAAATCAAGTCGGGCAGCGTTTTTGATAAATATTCCAACGCGCGCGCCCCCGAAGGTTCAGTCGCTATGTTATAATCGTCTCTAAGCGTTTCGGTCAGCATATGCAGATTTACGGGATTGTCGTCAACCGCCAATATCGTCCGCTTCTTTTTCCCGTACTCCATATATACTTGGCTTTCCTCAATCATGCTGTCGGCTACTTTATCCGTAAATATCAGCACATTTTCTTTGAAATCACTATGTTTAAGTATAAGCTCATCGGTTGCTCCGCTGTCCGCCAATTTTTCAAGTTCTCTCGCGCAATCCGCCAAATCATCCGAACCAAGGCATTTAAGATTGCTTTTCAAGCTGTGCGCCTCAATGGAGTAAAGTTTCAGCTCGTTACTGCTCAGGTATTTATCCATCTTTGGTATAACCTCGCGCGTATGCTCGACAAACACGCCCATTACACCCGAACTGACACCTTTTTTTACTACGGTTTTTCTCGCCGGTAAAACACTCTCAAGCTCGCGCGGCTCTACAGGCTTCACCAACCAGTCGTTAAAACCCGCTTTAATGTAAAGTTCTTTGTAATCATCAATATTATTGCCGGTCATAAGTATAATCGGAATTTCCGCATACTCGCCTTTCATGTCGCGAATACGCCCGCACAGCTCAATGCCGTCCATAATCGGCATGACATGATCGGTAAAAATAATATCGGGAATTTCATCCGAGAGGAGTTCAAGCGCACTTACGCCGTTGTCGGTACTAATACATTTAATACCGAAATCGGCAAGCATTTCCTCAATTATCGAGCGGCTTATTAAATTATCATCAACAATAAGAGCAGTGCATTGAGACCGCATAATATAACCTTCCTTTATGTCAAAGCCTTAAATATATAACCCCGTTCCCGCAGCTCCGTTATTATATCCGGAAGTGATTCCACCGTTGCGCCCGCTTTGTCATGAATCAGTATAATCGCGTTGCTGTTTGAACCCAGTTTGTCAAGCGTTCTTATAAAGGCTTCGAGACAGTCTTCCGCAGTAGGAGACTTGATTTCTCCGTCACCGTTAGTCACGTTCCAGTTTACACTGATAAGCTCGTACTTGTCAAGATTATTCTCAATCGTTTTTTTAACATTGGCGTGTGAACCGCCGTACATAGAACCGCCGCCCGGCATACGTATAAGCCGCTTGTTGAAATACTCGCCCAGCACTTCCTCCAAAACTGCGGCAGCCTGCTCATAGTCTTTATGGAAAGCTCTCTCACTCGAGTAAATCTGCTTATATACGTGTGTGTGACTGTGATTCGCTATAGTGTGTCCCGCTTCGGAGATTTGAATAAGTTCATCCGGAAACTTCAACACATTTGAACCCAAAGCAAAGAATGTGGCGGGAACATCGTACTCGTCAAGGATATCCAGTATTAACGGCGTGTTCTCGTTCGGTCCGTCGTCAATAGTAAGAAAAGCGTATTTGACACCGTCTTCCGACGGTTCGTAAATTAAATCAGCGTCAAATGTTTCTTCCGCCGCCCATCTGTATGGCTTCGGCGTTGGTGTAGGCTCAGGTGTCGGAGTGGGCGTTGGAGTAGGTGTAGGTGTCGGGGTAGGCGTTGGCGTTGGTGTCGGAGTTGGAGTAGGTACGGGAGTTTGCTGAACATCCGGTTCAGGCGTTGGTGTAGGCTCAGGTGTCGGCATAGTTCCGGGCGTTGTCATACAGGCCGTCAATAAAACGACCGTCAGCATAACAACAAATATACGCAGCACCGCATTTATCCCTTCGATATTATCTTATCCGCCACATATAAACCGTTTGCGGCGGCGTGACTGAGTGAGCGGGTAAATCCCGAACCATCGCCCGCCATATAAATGTTTTTGAAACCCGCAAGCTCAAAGTCATCGCAATCGGGGCGCGATGAGTAATACTTGCACTCTATTCCGTATAGCAGCGTGTCATGGTTCGCTGTTCCGGGCGCGATTTTATCCAGAGCGAACAATGTCTCGACTATGTTATCCAACTGACGTTTGGGGATACAGAGCGATAAATCTCCCGGCACGGCGTTCAGTGTTGGAT
>Ga0082212_10004916_pt1 | contig 18434 bp, 15 predicted proteins | sample TergutNt197P3_FD_71548 | JGI IMG/M metagenome (GOLD analysis project Ga0082212, IMG submission 71548) | Neocapritermes taracua P3 segment gut microbial communities from Petit-Saut dam, French Guiana - Nt197 P3 | ecosystem: Host-associated > Arthropoda: Insects > Digestive system > Gut ...
CCCTGCACCCCCACACCCTGAAAACAGCTTCGCTGTTTTCAGGAATGCCGGGTCCAGGGCCGGCTAGGCCCTGGCGGGGTGGAGGGGCAGAGCCCCTCCAAAAAATATAAGTCTAAGCCTGACAATCCTCCGGAGCGACCTTGGTCAGGAGCAGATGCGGCAGGGCCGCGGGAAAATTCACGCTTTCCAGAGCATGCAGACACAGGGCCAGCGGCGAGACATAGCCTTTGGACCAGTCGATATCCAGAGTACAGGTATCGACATCAGTATAGAGTATATTCATGAAGAAAGGCCGGGCGTCAAGGTCGCGCGCGCCTTTTTTGCTTTCTTTTTTCCAGGGCAGGGCAGGCGCTTCGGCAATGTCGCGCCAGGCCCGCGCAAAGGCCGGGCGATCGGCTTCAGGGCCGATGTAGCGCAGGACAAAACGTTCCGTCTGCTCATCCGCGCTTTTTTTATCCAGAGGCAGAGCCTCGATGGAGGTCACGCGCAGCCCCTTGGGAAGCGAAGCATTGAGCGCCTCCAGACTCTCTTTAAGGGGCCTGGGCTCACGCAGGTACAGGGAAAACCATTCGTTCTCGCTGGCCACGCCAACAGGCAGGGCGCGTCCGAAGGACAGCAGCGGCAGGGGATGAAAGCCCTGGCTGAAGGTCAGGGGCATGTCCGCCCTGCGCAGGGCGCGGTCAAAGATATGCTGCACTTCCAACTGACTGAGATAGGCGGCCCGGCCTTTGCGCATATAGCGGATACGCAGTTGGGCCGCTTTTTTTACCAGGTGCGGGGCCAGGGCCGGTGGCTTGGCCTTGCCCTGCGGCTTGGGCGCGTCTTCTGTTTGCCCGCGCACAATGACCCTGCCGTACTGGTCAAGGGATACGCTGTGCGCCTCCTGATCCCGGTGCGGCTTGTTCAGACGGTTGCGGTATGTAAAAGCATCCGGCAGGCCGGGCAGGCGGTCCAGGCGCGAAGGAGCGGCCTTGGTATCGCACACCCCGCAGGCATGGCAGGCCGTGTAGCGGCAGTCGGAGCTGGTTTTGCCCCCCTGCGCCCGCTCGCGCTCCCGCGCGAAGAATTCCTTGCTGAGTCCGCTTTCCAGATGATCCCAGGGCAGGGGCTCATCAAGGCCGCGCTCCCGGATATAGTCCGGCATGGCAAGCCCGTGTTCGGCAAGCGCTTCAAGCCAGGGGTCAAGAGAAAAGCCTTCAATCCAACTGGTAAACACAGCCCCTTTGCGGTAGGCGCTTTCCACAACATCGGCCAGCTTTCTGTCCCCACGTGAAAAAAGACCTTCCAGCGCGCTCATTTCAGGCTCGTGCCAACGCAGCTTGATCCGCTTTTCCTTTTTTACGGCATCCAGGAGGATTCCCACGCGGCGGCGGATTTCCTCCAGGGAAATCTGCGCCTCCCATTGGAAGGGCGTGTGCGGTTTGGGCACAAAGGGCGAAATCGCGGCCGTGATCTGCAAGCGTTTGATGCCGGGCCCGGCCGCGTCCCTGGCCTTGCGGCAGAGGTCGATAATAGCCAGCAGATCCTCGTCCGTTTCCGTGGGCAGGCCGATCATGAAATACAGTTTGACCTGCTGCCAGCCGTGCTCGAACAGCTTTTGCACGTGCAAAACGACATCCTGCTCGGTGATGCCCTTGTTGATCACATCGCGCAGACGCTGGCTGCCCGCTTCCGGCGCAAGCGTGGCCCCGGTGCGGCGGATTCCGGCCATGCGTTCCATGATGGCGTCATCAATGGAACCGACGCGCAGGGAAGGCAGGGACACGGACACCTGTTCCCTGGCGCAGCGGTCCACGGTGCTCATGAACAGTTCCTTGAGCGCGGAAAAATCTCCGGTGCTCAGGGAAAGAAAGGATACGTCGTCAAAGCCGGTGCCGCTCAGGCAGGATTCCAGCAGGGTCCGTAGTTCCGCTGTGTCGCGCTCCCGCGCCGGACGGTACAGGCTGCCCGCCTGACAGAAACGGCAGCCGCGCGTGCAGCCGCGCCCGATTTCCAGGGCCAGCCGGTTGTGCACGGCCCCAAAGGGGATGGGCTGGCGAACCGGATAAGGGGCCGCGTTCATGTCCGGCACGATGCGCCGGGTGATTTTGGCATGGTGCGCGTAGAGCGGGGTAAGGGAACCGTCGGGATTCTCGCTGAAAAATTCCGGCACATACACGCCGGGTATGCGGCTCAAAGAGAGCAGCAGATCCGCGCGGGCAAACCCCTGTTCACGGGCAGCCTGCACGGCTTCCAGCACTTCAGGCATCAGGCTCTCGGCCTCGCCGAGAATCATGACATCCACAAAGGGGGCCAGGGGTTCCGCGGCCAGGGTGCAGCCGCCTCCGGCCACAATCAGCGGCCAGGGACGGCCGTCAGGCTGCGGGGTCTTGCGTTGGTCCGCGCGCAGGGGGATGCCCGCAAGGTCGAGCATATAGAGAACATTGCTGTAGCACAGTTCGTGCGTCAGGCTGAAGCCCAGCACGTCCAGTTGCGCCAGCGGGGTGTCCGATTCCAGCGTGCATAAAGGCGTCCCGCGCTCGCGCAGAACAGCCCCGGCCTCGCGGCAGGGCGTGAATACCCGTTCAGCCAGCCAGGACTCTCGTTCATTAATAATACTGTAGAGTATTTTCTGGCCGAGGTAGGACATGCCGACTTCGTACATGTCGGGAAAGGCCAGGCCGACCTTGAGCCGGATCTCCGCAAAAGGCTTGTGAACGGAACCTTCCTCAATGCCGAGGTAGCGGCTGGGCTTGGGAAGCAGGGGCAGAAGTTCGCGCACGCGGCCCGCTTTATTTCAAAAGGCCGGAACCGCCGCCTTTCAGATTCAGAGCGGAGCCGAGACCGCCTGAGGAAAGGGTAAGGTTCGAAGTGGCTTCCATGTATTTGGTCTTCAACTCTTCCGGGCAGTTTTTGTATTCGTAGAGCACGTGCGTATACGCAACGCTGCCGGCAAATTCATTGTCAAAGGGATACCCGAAAGGCATGAGCATCATCTGCACGCCCTGTTGGGTGGGAACGGTTTGCAGCACGGCGGGATCGTTCAGCGCGGAGTGCTGCGCATCATACTTGCCGATAGCGGTCTCTCCGGTAACGAGCTTTACCATGCGGATATCATAAGCCATAAACTTCTCCTGAAGGACAGATTGGGGCGGCGTTGATCGCCCATTGATAGGTGGTAGGCAGCAAAACGGCTTCTGTCAAGGAGAAACTGGGTAGTGTCTCAGTTTGCCGTGATACTTCGTCAGGCTTGCTTTGCGCTCCGGGGCAGGACCAGAAGAGTCCAGCCCCCTCGCGCAAAGCTGCGCCTTCCTTGTCTGACGCCAAACTGAGACACTACCACTACCAGCGCCATTATCGGCCTTTTTCATCAGACATAAGCCTGAGCAGGGGCAGACTCAAGGCCACCAGACAGCCCATCATGGCAAAGCCCGCGCTAAAGCTGGCCAGATCGCCCCAGATGCCAAGAATGGAAGGCATGAGGCCCGCGCCCATGAAGGCGGCCAGAGGCATGCCGATGGACAGATACATGGGCTGGTCCCTGAGAGGGAAGGATTCGGCCAAAAAGGTAAAAACAGGCGGAAAGATCATGGCCGTGAGCACGGGCTGCACGAACAGGCCCAGGGTAAAGATCGGGAACCAGGGCATTGCCATGCAGAACATGCCCAGAGCATAGACGACAAGACAGGCATAAAGCGTGCGCCGGACGCCAAAACGGGTGGTGACGAATCCGCCTCCGAGCACGGCAATGGGAGCGGCAATGCGTGAGGTGGAGAGCAGAAGAGCCGTCAGTTCCGGAGAAAGGCTCCGCTCATCGATCATGTGCAAGGTCAGTACGCTGAACGGGGCGAACTCCCCGGCAATGCCAAGACCCACCAACCAGGTGAACAGCCAGAGTTTGGGTTCCTTGAGAGCTTTGGTAAAACCTCCAAAGGAGAGCGGCGCTGACGGGTATTCCCCGCCTTTGGCGATCAAGAGAAAAAGCAGACCGCCCCCGATGGTCAACCAGCCCATGCCCGTGGACACGCCGCGCCAGCCGAACATGCTGACGCCGACTCCCGCGAGCAGGGGGGCCAGAAAAAAGCTGATGTTAGGACCGAACTCATGGATGGATATGGCCTTGCTCCACTGTGAGAGCGGCACCAGACTGCGCATGGTGCTCAGGCCGCCGTTAAAGTATTGCCCGGACGACAAGCCGAGAGCGATGAACAGGATCGTCAGCAGAGGCAGACTGGCGGCCGTGGAAATGGCCAGCAGCACGAGCCCGGACAGGATGAGCGAACCGCCGACCATTATTCTGGGCCGGATCTTGCTGGAAACATAGCCGGACAGAAAGGTGCTCACCGAGAACCCGATGGAGAGGTAGAGGAGAAAACGGGTGGAAGCGGCATGGCTGATGCCGAATTCTTGCTCAATGGCGGGCAGGAGCGGCCCGAATATGGCACGGGCAAGATAGATGAGCAGGAACATCAGACTCACCAGCGCTACCCAGGGCAGAGCGTGAGCGAACGGCGGCAGGGCCTCAGTTTGGGGTGATACTTCGTCCAAAGCCGCGCTTTCCTCGTCAAACAGCCTGAATCTCCTGAAAACGGCAGAGCCGTTTTCCGGTAATGGGGGTGCAGGGGACTGAGTCCCCTGCCGGGGTTTGGTGTGGCTAGTAATGCCGGGGCTCACGTTCAGTCCATTGTCAGGTATCGCTTGTAAAGTGACCTTTGAGCCGCTGGTTCGAGCCCCAATTACACGCCCAGGGCCTCGCGGATTGCCGCAAAGTCCAGATTGTTGCTGATGAGCTGTGCGCCCTGGCGGATTTTCATCACATCGCGCATCTTGTGGCGGGTCAGCAGGCCTTCCATCTTTTTGGCCACGGTGTATGTATCCTGGCGCACCATAACAATGGGCACGTTCAAGGTGTCGGCGCGCGAGAGAATGATATCGTTGGGATAGAGGTTGCCGGTCAGCACCAGACAGGGGCAGTTGCCTTCAATGGCTACTAATTGCACGTCGGCCCGGTCGCCGCCGACAATGACGGCCGCGTGGGGGTTGCGCCGGAAGTAGGTTATGAAGTTCTCCACCTGCATGGTGCCGATAAGGAAGTTCTCCACCATGCCGTCCGCGCGGCCCTGCGCGGCCACCAGGCGTCCGCCCAGGCCGTCGGCCAGTTCATGCGCCCGGATGGAACCCATCAGGGGATCGCGGGGAATCACGCCAAGCACGGGAATGGCGTTGCGCTCCAGGAAAGGACGGATCACGCTGTCGATCTCGGCCATGAAAGAGGCCGGGATGTCGTTGAGCACCACGCCGATCATGTTGTCCCCAAGCTGCTCTTTGATGTTCATGAGCTCGTCGTAGTTGACCTCGTGCTGCAGGCGGTCAATGATCACGGCCTTGAGCTTCAACTCCCGTACCGTGCGGATGCCGTCCAGACCGCAGTATTTTCCGGACAGTGTGTGCCCGGTGCCGCAAACCAGCGTGAGGTCGCGGTTCTGACAGAGCTTTTCGTAGGCCGAGGCCACTTCCGGCATATAGTCGCCGATGTGTCCGGCAAAGGCGCGCATTCTGAAGTCCTGCGTCACCAGAACCGGCGTGACCAGACCGGCGGGCTGCTGCAAGTTCAGCACGTCCTGCACAAACAGGGCGTCCTCATCCCCCCGGGTTTCGTCCACGGGCATGACGCCCACGGGCTTCATGTAACCGAGGTTGACGCCTTCTTTTTGCAGGCGCAGCCCGATGCCGACGGAAAGCATGTTTTTTCCGGAATAGGACCGGGTGCTTCCTATATATAATCCTTTGGACATATGAGGCTCCTTATTGCTGGTGGGGCGTATGGGAAAGCAGAATGCGGATGTCCGCCACCTGGGCGCCGTCTTCATTGACAAGCACGGGGTTGCATTCCGCTTCCTGAATTTCGGGAAAATCGAGAGCGAGCTGGGACATAATCAACAGAATATCTTCCAGGGCCGTGAACTTGACCGCCTTTTCCCCGCGCATGCCCGCCAGAATGGGAAAGGCTTTGATCTCGCGCACCATGTCGTGCACATCATCAAGGGAAAGCGGCGCAAGACGGCAGGCCACATCCTTGAAGGCTTCGACATGGATGCCGCCAAGCCCGAAAATGACCATGGGGCCGAAACGGCGGTCCCGCTTGAAGCCGATGATCACTTCGCGGGAATTCTTGGGGGCCATGCTCTGCACAAGGCAGCCCGCGATATAGGCATCCTTGCGCAGATGCCGCGCGCGCGAGGTGATTTCATTGAAAGCGGCGCGAACCTTGTCCGCGGTGTCCAGGTTCAGAGCCACACCCCGCACGTCTGTTTTGTGCAGAATGTGCGGGGAGGCGATTTTCAGGGCCACTGTACCGCCAAGCTGCCTGGCGATCTGCACGGCCTCATCGCTGGTGCGGGCGAGCTTGGCCTCCAGGCAGGGAATTTCATAGGCGCGCATGATTTCCTGCGCCTGGTACTCGCTGATTTCCAGGGTATGCTCGGCCCTGGCCGCTTCAATAATGGCCGCGGCCCGGTTGCGGTCATGGCGGTAGCCGACTTCCACCGGCAGGGGATTTTCCTTCCATCGGCTCTGGCGGTACATGGCCGCCAGGGCATCTATGGCCGGCTCCGGAAAGGGATAGCAGGGGATGCCGCTTTCCAGAAAATGACGCTTGAGCGTGGACACGCCTTCCCCGCCCATGAGACAGGCGCAGACAGGTTTACGGTCCGGATTGGGCAGAGCGGCAATTTCGGCGGCCAGGCCGTCCAGGGACTCATGGGCCGTGGGAGCGAAAAGCAGCAGCAGGGAATGCACTCCCGGATCGCTCAGTACCGTTGCCGTGGCCTTGACAATGCGCCGGATCGGCGCATCGCTGACCACATCCACCGGGTTGTAGAGGGTGGCGTAAGGCGGGAGTTGTTCCTTGAGTTCACTGAGCGTTTCTTGAGAGAACCGGGCCAGGGAAAGCCCGGATTTGACACAGGCGTCCGTGGCCACGATGCCGGGACCGCCCGCGTTGGTCACAATGGCCAGAGCAGGGCCCTTGGGCAGCGGAAGACCGGCAAAGGCCTGGGCCATGCCGAACAGATCTTCCATCCGGTCCGCCCTGATGATGCCGGTTTGCCTGAAAGCGGCGTCATAGGCCATATCCTCCCCGGTCAGCGCCCCGGTGTGAGAGGACGCGGCGCGCGCCCCTTCCTGGGTGCGCCCGGCTTTGAGCAGAATGACCGGCTTGCGTCTGGTGGCGAGGTGGGCGTTCTGCAAAAACCTGGGACCGTTTTCCACGCTTTCCAGGTAGCCGACAATGACCTTGGTGTCGGGGTCCTGGGCCAGATGGGCCAGCATGTCGGATTCGTCCAAAAGGGCTTTGTTGCCGAGGCTGACAAAAGAGGAAAAACCGAAGTTCTGTTCCCTGGCCCAGTCAAAGATGGCTACGCAGAAGGCCCCGGACTGCGAGAAAAATCCGATGTTGCCGGGCGCGGAATCCCCCTGGGCAAAGGTGACGTTGAGCTTGGCCTTGCTGCCCGCGAGCCCGAGGCAGTTCGGACCGAGCAGGACCATATTGTGTTCCACGGCCAGGGCTTTGATCTCTTCTTCCAACTGCGCCCCGTGCGCGCCTGTTTCCCGGAAGCCCGCGCCGATCACGACCACGGCCCTGGCGGGCAGGGCGGCAAGTTCGCGCATGGCCTGAGGCGTCTGAGCGGCCGGCAGGCAGAGCACGGCCAGATCGAGGGGCCGCGAGTCCTTAGGGATATCCTCCAGCTTGCGCAGCGCTGTCAGACCACGTATGGTACCCCCGCCGGGATTGATGGGGAATATTTTGCCGCCGTAACCCGCGCGGATCAGATTGGACAGGACAATATTGCCTATCTTTCCCGTATGCCTGGAAGCTCCTACAATGGCTATGGATTCCGGGTTGAACAGAGCGGAAATGTTCTCATGAAGGGGCATGGCGTGCTCGATGGAAAAGGATGACATTCATGCTGAACCGGCTACAGAGAGATATTCCCTATCGCTTCGGCCAAGTCAAGCTGCTCATGGCCGCAATGACGCACAGTTCCTACGCCAATGAACAGCAGGACGGGGCGGAACACAACGAGCGTCTCGAGTTTCTGGGCGATGCGGTATTGGAGCTCTGCATATCGGAAGAATTGTACCGCCGTTTTCCCGGAACCAGGGAAGGCGAGTTGACGGCCATGCGTTCCCGCCTGGTTAATCAGGATACCCTGGCGGTTCTTGCCAGAAAAATCGGCCTGGATGAAAACATCATTCTGGGCAAAGGGGAAGAGGCGCAAGGGGGGCGGGAGCGGGATTCCCTGCTCAGCGATGCTCTTGAAGCCCTGCTCGGCGCGATTTTTCTGGACGGCGGATTTGAGGCCGCGCGCGCGGTTGTGCAGAGGCTCTTTGAGGAGAACTGGCCGGAACGGGAAAGCAGACCCAAAAGCAAAGACGGCAAAAGCCGGTTGCAGGAAGTAACCCAACAACTGTTCAAAGCGCGCCCGGTGTATTCTCTTATCGGCAGTGAAGGCCCGGAACATGACAAAGTTTTCCGGGTACGCCTGGAATTGCCGGAAGGCACGGTATTTATTGCCGAAGGCTCAAGCGTGAAACGGGCTGAACAGGCTGCCGCGCACGCGGCGCTGGCCCGGCTTGAAGCGGGAATGGAGCGAAACTGATCCAGAGTTGGAACCGGGGAGGGGAGGTCCTCCCCGGTTCCTTGTCTTTGGTCGCACCAGCCGATTGGAATGGCTATGGCAGGCTTCTCGTTTAGCCGCCGATAAGCTGCAGAGCCATCTGCGGGAGGGAGTTGGCCTGTGCAAGCATGGCCACTGCCGCCTGAGTGAGCACCTGGTTGCGCACAAATTCCGTCATTTCCTGCGCCACGTCCACGTCGGAGATACGCGATTCGGCGGCCTGGAGGTTTTCCGCCTGGATCATCTGAACGCTGATGGTGTTTTCCAGCCGGTTCTGCATGGCGCCAAGGTGAGCCCGGATTTTATCCTTGGAAATAATCGCCTGGTTGATGCTGGCCACGGCTCTCTGGGCGGCGGCCTGCGTGGAGACCGTAAAGCCGCCCGCGTCCGGGGCCGCGGTGTTGCCGACGCCGAGAGCGGAGGCGGTGGCATCGCCAATCCTGATGTAGTAGTAATCTTCCGCCGAGTCGTTGCCGGTGCCGAAGTGGATCTTCAGCTTGCCGGTGGCCTGGAGTCCTTCACCGTTGTGGTCCGCGCCGGACAGGTTGCCGTTAAGCAGGTGCACGCCGCTGAAGTCCGTGGCGTTGGCGATCCGGGAGATTTCCGAAGCCATGGCCTGGTATTCGGATTCAATCATCAGACGCTGGTCGGAGTTGTACGTGCCGGTGGCGGCTTGTTCGGCCAATTCCTTGAGACGAATAAGTTTTTCGTCAATGACCTGCAGGGCGCCGTCAGCGGTTTGAAGCAGGGAAATGGCATCGTTGGCGTTGCGCACCCCTTGATTCAGACCGGCGATTTCAGCCCGCATAAGTTCGCGAATGGCAAGACCGGCGGCGTCGTCGGCAGCCGTGCCCACCCGAAGGCCCGAAGACAGGCGGCGGACGGAAGTTGTCAGTCTGCCGTAGCTGGCGCCCAGGTTCCTGGACGCATTCATAGCCATCATGTTATGGTTAATGACCAAAGACATATAATTATCCTCCTTAGGGGTTGTCTGCCGGAGAATAAGCAACATGAGTGCCAAACAATAAATATTCAAAAAATTAAATATGTTATTAATGGAGTATGGGCTATTTTTCTAGAGTTTATTGAGAAAAGGAAATATTTTCCGCCGGATATTTGCCTGGCGGCCCCTCTATTGTACGGCTTTACGACGCCGCAAACTGCTGGTAGATTCTTACTTTAGTGATAATCTCAAGCGTAAGATGCTCTAAGGGATACTCATGGCAAAAATGGAAGCGCTGCGCTCGTACTTTTCCGAAGTCAGCGACATTCAAGTGCAGGTTGACGGCTATGCCCTGCGGCTGATCTGGCAGGGCAGCGTCAATCCCGTGGTGATGCAGACGCTGGAAGATTACGGCGGCTTCAAGCTGGTGGAAGACGAGGACCAGGCGCTCTGGTTCTTTTTTTCGCCCGACGTTCTGGTGGCTGCCGCCCGTCTGGGCGTGTGGTCGCGTTTCAATCCTCTGGCGCTCGGTTTGCAGATTTTTCCCGCCCGCCTGATCAAAAGCCATGCTGAGGGCAAGCAGCTTATAACGGATGAAGCCTTCTGGCAGCAGGAGGTAAAAGTCCCGTCCGGTTTGCGTATCTGGGTCAACATGGCCATGCGCAACATCGTTGAAACCAGCCCCGGCCTGAGCGTGCAACTCTCCCCTGACGGCAATCCGCTGGATTCCGCTGTATGGCCCCTTCTTGAAGTCGATCCCCGCCTGCCGTACCAGTCGCCCCTGTCCTGGTTCGCGGTTCTGCGCCCGGTGGAAAGTGCCCAGGACAAGGCTTTTCACCTCGTTTGGCGCGAGTTTTTGAGCCACCTGGAAGCGTTGCTGCAAAGAAACAAGTTCCGCTTTTCCCTGCATGACAACTTTTTGCTGTTTTCCATTGAGACCTTGCGCCAACTCAAAACCTGGTGCAGGGACTATCTTGCCTTGCTTGCACGGCTCAAGCAGGAGCATCCGGATCAGTACTGGCCGAGCGTAATGGCCATTGTCGATCGCAAAGGCATGACCATGAACAATGATCTGCCCGGCAAGATCGGCGTTGCATGGGAACACCTGGTGCCGGACTACCCGCACATGTCCATGCGCAACGCGCTCATGCTGGGCAGTGAATTCAGCCCGCACGAGGTACGTTTCGCGCCGGCACGTCATCATCCTGACGATTGGGTCAGCGTCAGTATGCGCGATGTGGAGGGCGAGGCCAGCGGCGGCACCTTGCCGCAGCTTGTCCCGCTGAGCGTGGTTTTCGGGCCGCATGACCCCTGCTTTTACTGCGGACAGCGCAGCCATGCGGTCTCCCAATGCCCTTCACGCAGTATTGAATCCACGGCCAGAAGCGTGTGGCCGGAAGTGGCGCGTCTGGACTTTGGCGCCATGCGCTCTTCCGTAGCCCAGATCGATAAAGTCCTTGGCGAACTGCCGGATGAAGAGACGAAAATAGCCGCCCTGTCCTCGCTTTTGCAGGAAGACAGCCCGGCGACCGTAATGCTGAGGGCCTTTTACGATCATACCTGGCCGGTGCAACTCAGGTCGGTCGGCTTTTTCTGGCGGGCGCGGAACAAGGATCTGCAAAAGGCCGCCGACACCCTGGCCGCTGTTGACAACAATCCGCTCTGGGATTTGCTCGGCACCTTCCGGAACAGGGATTCGCAGGCCATTGATGAAGAACTCAGGCAACTGCAATTGAAATTTTCCACGGACTTTAAGCTGCACAGCCTGCGTGGCTTCTGGGCTGCGGAACGGGGAGAACTGGACAAGGCGGAAAAGTCCTGGAAAGAAGCCGAACGCCTCTCCCCGCATCCGGTAGTGCAATCCTGGCACATGTTCCTGCAGGCCAGGGCGCTTGAGTGCCTGGGCCGTTTTTCCCAGGCCTCCTCGCTCTATGATCAGGTATCCCGCGCCTGCCCCGGCTGGTATGACGCCGAATACCGCAGGCTTGTATGCATGGTGAAAAGCGGCTTTACCGACGCCGCGCTCCCCGCCCTGGCAGCCCTTATTGACAGAAGCGGGCACTTTTTCAACAGGGCGCTCATCGATCCCGAACTGGAACGCGGGTATATTCAAGTGCTGGCCCGGCTTTACGTCATGTGGAACAGCATGGCCGCGCGGGCCAGGGAAGAGGTTGCAAACCTGACCCGCATCCGCGACGAACTGGGCACCTGGTTTCTGCCGGATAATCCTTTTGCCGCTGAAGTGGCGGCGCGCATCGACAAAATTCTGGAGCGCTCGCACATAGAAAACTATGTGGCTTTTCAGATGCTGGTGACCGGCCGGATGCGCATTGAGCGGGACATCCAGGCCCATGTGCTGGACGAGGCCCGGCAATACAAAGATCGTTTTAAGGCCAACGGCGCGCGGCTCAAGCGGATTCATGAGGAATCGGCCTGGTTCCCTTTTCCTAAGACTCTGGTGGAATTCAATCGCAGTTATAATGAAGGGGTGGCCAACAATAACTGGGCGCTGCGGGCCAACTTTCACACGCCCGAGGCCTTTCGAAAAGCGCAGATGCTGATGGAGCAGGAAGGGGAGCGGCTCAAAAAACTGGAAGGGCGGCTCAAGTTCCTGCGCATTGTGCGCGACTCCACGCTGTTTGTGCTGACCATGACCGAGACCTTTCTCTGGCTGGAAATTGTCGGACTGATTCTGATTTTTGCCGTGCTGCCCCTGCTCATTTTTTACGGGGACAAAATGGGCCTGGAAGTTCTGGCCAATGCTTTGGCCAAGGATCGCTGGCCCGTGCAAAAGGCCCTGCTTATCCTGCTTACCGTGTTTGCAATGGGGGTTGCGGGCCTGCGTACTCTGCTGCGCTTTGAAACCGTGCGCGACAAGATTCTCAGTAAGGCGCGGGAGGGGCGGTTGAAACCGGGAAAGCGCAGATAGAAGCGTTGGGGATGGACCGCCTTGTAAACGTTCAGTGCTTGGTATATACAGATGGCAATTAAGATTGCGGCAATATTTTATTTTGAAGCAGGAGAAATACTATGCGCCTGGTAACCCGATCGGATTTTGACGGTCTCGTATGCGCCGTGCTTTTGCAACATCTGGGACTGGTCACAGAATACAAGTTCGCCCACCCCAAAGATTTGCAGGACGGCGTTGTCGAGATAACTAAAAATGATATTTTGGCGAACGTTCCCTACGTCAAGGGATGCGGTATGTGGTTCGACCACCACAGCAGTGAAAAGGAGCGGCTGAAAGCCGTGGCCTTTATCGGTTCTTCCAAACCCGCGCCCAGTTGCGCCAGGGTGATCTGGGATTACTACGGAGGCCATAAGAAAATTCCCGAAAGATTTGATGAGATGATGTTGGCTGTCGATCGGGTGGATAGCGGCGATCTCACTGCCGAGGAAATAGCGAATCCGCAAGGGTGGATCCTGCTCGGTATGATCATGGATCCGCGCACGGGCCTCGGGCGCTACCATGATTACCGCATCAGCAACTATCAATTGATGATGGACCTGATCACATACTGCGCGGAAAAAAGCGTTGAGGAAATTCTGGAGATGCCGGACGTCAAGGAGCGCACGGACCGCTATTGGGAACAGCAGAAACTTTTTGAAGATATGCTGAAACGGTGCAGCACAGTCCGGAATAACGTCATCCTGACGGATCTGCGGGGTGAGGAACAAATTTATTCCGGCAACCGCTTTACCGTTTACGCCCTTTTCCCCAAATGCAACATCAGTGTTCTGGTAATCTGGGGCAGGGAAAAACAAAATGTGGTGTTCACTGTGGGGTATTCCATTCTGAACCGGACCAGCACGGTGGACGTCGGTTCCCTGATGCTGCAATACGGCGGCGGCGGCCACCACAAGGTGGGCACTTGCCAGGTTCCCACGGAAAAGGCCGAGACAGCGCTGAGTGAAATACTGGCTGCGGTGTGGGGAAAGTAAGCGATTCAGGCAGCGCCTCAGCGCCATTTTCTTCTTGCCGGGGACAAGGATAGAATATATATAAAAAGAAAAGAGATTGAAGTTTACCCGCTCCGTGGCCAAAGCGCCCGGAGCCTGCTGGGGGAGCCCTTCGGGGCTGAGAGTGGCTTAGAGCCTGACCCCTTGAACCTGATGCGGATCATTCCGCCGTAGGGAAGCGTCATGTTTCTGTATTGGAAAGCCCGCATCCCTGATGCGGGCTTTTTTGTTTATTACCAGGATATCAAGGTATGCAAACAACAGTTCCCGGCGTGTCACGCGCCGTCACGGTCAACGGGCAGGACCTGAAAACCGGCGCCGATACGCTGGAAGCCCTGCTGGAAGAACTTGTCCTCAAGGGAAGCCCTCTGGTGGCCGAAGTGGACGGCAGCATTATCAAACCGGAAGATTTTGCCCTGACCCCGATCCGGGGCGGCGAGCGCATCGAGTTGGTGCGCTTCGTGGGCGGCGGATGAAGCGAGGCTGACTATGAACAGGCAACAAAAACAAGCGGACAATTGCGGCGGCGCTGCTGACGATGCGCTTCTCGACCACCTCTCTATCGGAGGCAGACGGCTCTCCAGCCGTCTTTTCATGGGCACGGGAAAATTTGGCCGGGAAGAGGCCATTCCTTCCATAGCAACGGCCTGCGGGTCCGAGGTTATTACCGTGGCCTTGCGCCGGGTGGACTTGAGCGGCAGCGGCGGCAACATTCTTTCCCACATACCGGCGCACATGCAGCTTTTGCCCAATACCTCCGGGGCGCGCACCGCGGAAGAGGCCGTGCGCATCGCCCGGCTGGCCCGGGCCAGCGGCGTGGGCAACTGGATTAAAATCGAGGTGATCAGCGATGCGCGCAACCTGCTCCCGGATGGATACGCCACGGCCAGAGCCACGGAAGTCCTGGCCGGGGAAGGCTTTGTGGTGCTGCCCTATATGAACCCGGATCTGTATGTGGCCCGCGATCTGGCCAATGCCGGAGCGGCCGCGGTCATGCCCCTGGGCGCGCCCATCGGCAGTAACCGGGGCCTGCAAACGCGCGAGATGATTCGTATTCTGATTGAGGAAATCGATCTGCCCATCATTGTGGATGCCGGTATAGGTGCGCCTTCCCAAGCCTGCGAGGCCATGGAAATGGGCGCGGCCGCCTGTCTGGTGAACACCGCCATTGCCACGGCGGCGGATCCCGTGGGCATGGCCCTGGCCTTTGGGCGGGCCGTGGAGGCGGGCCGCAGGGCTTACCTGGCCGGGCTGGGCCGGGTGCTCGGCACGGGCGCGGCCGCCTCCTCCCCCGAGGACGGACGGCTGACAGGCTTTCTTGATACGGAGACCGGGGCATGAAGAAGCAACTGCCGTATGCGCCGCGTCCGGACGGCTTTCACGCGCGCCTTGGCGATTACGCGCCTGTGGGCCGGAATCTCGGCGCGGCCGCGCGGGAGGAGGTGCGCCGGGCTCTGCAAAAGCCTCGTCTGAACGAGCGGGATTTCGCGCTGTTGCTGTCCCCGGCCGCGGGCGAGGAACTGGAGCGTATGGCGCAGAGAGCCAGCGCGGAAACCCTGCGCCATTTCGGCAAGGCCCGACAGCTTTTCGCGCCCTTGTATCTGGCGAATTATTGCACCAACCGTTGCGTTTACTGCGGCTTTCATGCCGGTCAGGCCATTGAGCGCCGGGCGCTTTCGCCCGAAGCCATTGAAGAGGAGGCCAAGGCTCTGGCCGCCACCGGCCTGCGCCGGGTGCTGGCCCTGACCGGAGATGCGCCAAGGCGCACCGGCGCGGCCTATATTGCCGAGGGCGTGGCCGTTCTGGCCCGGCACTTTCCTTCCGTGGGCATAGAGGTGCAGGCCCTGACCGGCGCGGAATACGCCCTGGTCGCCCGCGCCGGGGCGGACAGCATGACCATGTTTCAGGAAACCTACGACCCGGAACTCTATGCCCGGCTCCACCTGGCCGGACCCAAACGCGATTTCGCCTTCCGCCTGGACGCCCCGCACCGGGCCGCGGAAGCCGGAATGCGCGGCATTACCCTGGGCGCTCTGCTCGGCCTCGGCGACTGGCGCTTCGACATCTTTATGCTCGGCATGCACGGACAATGGCTGCAACGGCTTTTTCCCCAGTTGGAACTGGCCTTTTCCCTGCCGCGCATCCGGCCGCGTTCCGAAGAGGAGACCAGGAATGACGTGGGCAAGGATAAAGGGCAGAGCATCTTTGAACCGCGGATCGTCACTGACCGCGAATTCGTGCAGGCCCTGACCGCTTTGCGCTGCTTCATGCCCCATGCCGGAATCACCCTGTCCACGCGGGAGCGGGCCTTTTTGCGGGACAAACTGCTGAATATCGGCGTTACCAAGCTGTCGGCCGGGGTGTGTACCGCTGTCGGCGGTTATAGCGACAGGACGGAGAGGACCGCCACGGACGCGGTACAGTTTGTTATTGATGATGAGCGCAGCGTTCCCCATATGGTGGCGGATCTGGAGCGTCTCGGGTTTCAGCCCGTGTTCGCGGACTGGCTTTTGCCCGAGGACGGCGGCATGCCGTTGGCTGAGGCCCTGCGCCGCTCTCTGGGCGGCGTGGCCGCTACACAGGGAACCGCATAGCCGTGTCCGTGCTGTCGCAGGGACTGCAACGCTACTGGAAGCCGGAGGCCCTGGCCGCTTTGGCTTCGGTCAAAGTCGGCATCGCGGGAGCAGGGGGCCTGGGTTCCAATGTGGCCATGCTGCTGGCGCGATCCGGCCTGCGCCGTCTGCTGGTGGTGGACCATGATAGTGTGGAGCCTTCCAATCTGAACCGGCAATGCTACTGGCCGGAAGACGTGGGCAAACCCAAGGTGGAGGCCCTGCGCGCCCGGCTGCTCGCGCTCGAGCCGGAACTCGCGCTGGATGTTTCACGTGAGCAAATCACGGCCGCTTCGGCCGGTGTCTTGTTCCGGGACTGCGCCATAGTTGTCGAAGCCCTGGACGAGGCCGGGATTAAAGCAGCCCTGTGTTCCGCCCTGCTGGCGGAAGGAACGTATGTTGTGGCCGCTTCCGGCATCGGCGGCTGCGGCATGGCCCCCATGCAGGTGCGTCGCATGGGAGAGTCCTTTGTCTGCGTGGGGGATTTTGTTTCCGCCGTGAACGAGGATACGCCCCCCCTCGGCCCCAGGGTGGTGCAGGCGGCCGCGTTGCAGGCGGATGCGGTGTTAAGCAGGATTTTACAGAGCCAACAATAAGGAATCAGCCATGTATATCCCTTTTCCGGAAACCGACATTTATTGCCTTACGGATTCCCGGCAAAGCCTGGGGCGCAGCACTGTTGATGTGGTGCGGCACATGCTGGAAGCGGACATCAAAGTCATCCAGTACCGCGAAAAAGATAAAGACGCCGCTGTGATGCTTGAAGAGTGCCGGGCCATCCGCGAGTTGACCCGCAAGGCTGGCTGCTGCTTCATTGTCAATGATCATGTGGATATCGCCCTGCTGTGCGAGGCGGACGGCGTGCATGTGGGGCAGGACGACCTGCCCCTGGCCGATGTGCGCAAGCTGATAGGCAGGCAGCGCATTGTCGGCGTGTCCACACACCGCTGGTCCGAGGCCGAGAGCGCCATCAGGGGCGGTGCGGATTACATCGGCGTGGGGCCGATTTTTGCCACAGCCACCAAAACGACCACCCCGCCCGTGGGCTTCGCCTACCTGGAAGAGGCGGCGGCAAAAGCGACTGTTCCCACCGTGACCATAGGCGGCATCAACGAAAAGACGCTGCCGGAAGTCCTCCGGCGCGGCGCGCTTTGCTGCGGCATTGTTTCGGCCATTACCCTGGCCCCGGATATTCCGGCCAAAATACGGGAACTGCGCGCCATTATACGAGAGGCTCGATAATGAACAGTAATAATAATCACGCCGCGCCGCAGCATCCGGTAGTGGTCAGCATCGCGGGCACGGATTCCGGCGGTGGAGCGGGCATTCAGGCCGACTGCAAGACCATGACCGCCCTGGGTGCCTTTGCCGCTTCGGTCATTGCGGCCCTGACGGCCCAAAACGGAGCCGGTGTGCTGGGCATCCACGAGGTGCCCGTGGATTTCGTGCTCCTGCAACTGCGAGCCGTGCGGGAAGGCTTTCCGGTTAAGGCGGCCAAGACCGGCATGCTGGCGTCAGCGCCGATCATCAATGCCCTGGCCGATGCTCTGCAAGAGCGGGACTTTCCCCTGGTGGTGGACCCGGTGTGCGTGAGCCAGAGCGGTTACCGGTTGTTGCGCGAGGATGCGGAAGACGCCATGCGCACGCGCATGCTTCCCGTGGCCGACCTGCTGACGCCCAATAAACCGGAAGCGGAACTGCTCGCCGGAATGAGCATCAACAGTCCCGAAGATGTGGCCAAGGCAGCGGAGCGGCTGTATTCTCTGGGAGCGAAAGGCGTGCTGATCAAGGGCGGGCATTTTGAACCCCAGTCCGGTCAGGACATGATTGACTGGCTCTGCATTCCCGGCAAGGACTGCGAACCCCTGACCCATCCCAGAGTGGCGACAAACAATAACCACGGCACCGGGTGCACGCTGTCCTCGGCCATAGCGACTTATCTGGCTTTCGGCCTGCCCTTGAAAGAAGCGGTGCAGAGCGCCCAGGCCTATTTGAACCGGGCTCTGGCCACAAGCTTCAATCCCGGTATAGGGGCCGGGCCGCCTAACTTTATGGCAGGGGCTGTTTCCAAATAGTTCTTTTGTCCAATAGCTGCGTCACCCGGCCCTTTTTTTTGACTCGGCACCTCCTGTGCCTCGGCCTTCGGCTCCCGCCCTGCGGGCGGTTCCCAATTTTGCTATCCTGCAAAATTGTCCGGTCGAGTACCATAAGAGTACACAGATTCGCCACATCCTGTGGCTCACCCCTTCGGGGCGGGGTCGC
>Ga0082212_10004917_pt1 | contig 18430 bp, 20 predicted proteins | sample TergutNt197P3_FD_71548 | JGI IMG/M metagenome (GOLD analysis project Ga0082212, IMG submission 71548) | Neocapritermes taracua P3 segment gut microbial communities from Petit-Saut dam, French Guiana - Nt197 P3 | ecosystem: Host-associated > Arthropoda: Insects > Digestive system > Gut ...
GATGGGCAACATACCGTTTCTCGTCGGCATGTTTTGGGGTAATGTATCCGTTGCCGTCCCCTTTATGAAGATCTTTGGCATGTGCGCTGCGGGGGTTGCCGCCATGTACCTTTGCTCCCTGGTTCCGCTGGCCGGCAGCAGGAAGATTTCGATAATGGACAGCCTCCGCTATGAATGATCGCGGGATGAAAGGATAACGCAGTTATGATAGAAGCGCAAAACATTTATAAGAGTTTTTCCGTTGGCACGCAAGAGCTGGCGGTTTTGAAAGACGTCAGCCTGACGATCCGCGAGGGCGAGTTCGTCTCACTAATGGGGCCGTCGGGCTCGGGAAAGAGCACGCTGCTCTATATCCTGGGCGGGCTTGACAAGGCCGATTCCGGAACTGTCCGGGTTTGCGGCAAAGAGACGGGGAAGATGGGCGACGCGGAAGAAAGCGCCATGCGCAGGGATGAAATAGGGTTTGTGTTCCAGGCGTACAACCTGATTGACAACCTGACGGTAGAGGAAAACATCCTGGTCCCCGCGCTTCTGGCCGGCAAAAAGCGAAAGGATATGGCGGGGCCGGCGGAAGAGCTGCTGAAAGCGGTCGGATTGCATGAGCACCGGAAGCACCGGCCGATGGAGCTGTCCGGCGGCCAGCAGCAGCGCACAGCCATCGCCCGCGCCCTGGTCAACCGCCCGAAGGTATTATTCGCGGACGAACCGACCGGGAACCTTGACAGCCAGAACGGGAAGGAAGTGCTGGAGCTTTTGAGCAGACTGAACAAGCAATACGGCATCACAGTCCTGATGGTCACGCACGCGGAGGAGGCTGCCCGTTACGGAGGCCGCGTTATCAGGCTCCGGGACGGCCGGCTTGCATAACATGAGAAAAAACCATATCGACAACCTGCGCTGGATGTGCGTAATGATGCTGTTCCCATACCACATCTTCATGGTCTACAATTCATTCGGGGAAAGCTTCTATGTAAAAGGCGCGGACATCAAGGCGACGACTACGTTCATTTTTGCGACCTGGCCATGGTTCATGCCGATCCTCTTTGCCATCGCAGGCGTCAGTACTGCCTACGCGCTGAAAAAGAGAAGCGCCGGCGAGTTTGCCAGGGAAAGGGTTTCAAAGCTCCTCATCCCTTTGGTTGCCGGGATACTGCTTCTGGTCCCCGCGCAGACGTATTTCGCTGAACGGTTCCATAACGGCTACACCGGCGGGTATTTTTCGCAGTATATCCTGTTCTTCACCAAGCCGACCGACCTTACAGGCTACGCGGGCGGTTTCACGCCGGGCCAGCTATGGTTTATTCTGTATCTTTTTATAATTTCACTTATCGCCATACCTGTCATCCTCCTTTGCAGAAAGCTGGGGAGGGCGCCGCTGCCTGGGAGGGCGCCTCTGCCGGCCATACTCTGCCTTTTCATCCTGCCGACGCTGGGGTCATTGATCCTGGATATCGGCGGCAAGAGCCTCGGCGAATACTTCGCATGGTTCATGCTGGGGTATTTTATCCTGTCCGATGAAGAAGTGCAGAAGAAGCTGGAGAAGGGCAGGGCGGCGCTGCTTGCAGTCGGCCTTTTATGCATGGCTGTTTCGGTACTGCAATGGTATGGCGTCCTGGCCGCGCCGGACCTGGCCCTCGGTATCTTTCAGCGGTTCTATGGATGGGCCGTGATCCTCGCGCTTATCGGCCTCGGCAGGAAGCACTTGGGTGTGCGTGACAGGTTCACGGAATACATGTCGCGCTCCTCCTTCACGGTCTATGTGTTCCACCAGACATGGGTCGTGGCGTCGGCCTATTTGGCATTAAAAGTCACGGGCAACGCCGTGGTCCAGATGTGGCTCATACTGGTACTCAGCGTAGCGGCGACGTTTTTATCTTACGAAATCTGCAAGCGCTTTAAAGCGACGCGATTTTTGTTTGCGATAAAATAAGACGCAGGAGCCGTCCCCGTTTGGCTTCGAAGAACACAAAAAGAACCGTCCCCATTGTGTCCCATTGTGTCCTTTTTGTCGTTGACAATGACTTTGTCCGCAGATATCATGTTGGTACTCCTTCGTTGTTTAATGCATTTGGAATTTTTTACAAAGGAGCCCCAATGGACCAGGCCGCGGAAACGCCGGAGAAAAAGCTGTTTTTAAAGAATTCCCTTAAATTATATGAGGCTCTGACATCGGGTGCCGGGCTTCAGGGGATACTGGCCGCCGCCGGGACGGTTTTCGGCAACCCCATACTTATTTCCGATCCAAGCTTCAAGCTCATTGCGCATATCGAACCACCTGGGATAGACAACGTGCTGTGGAACCAGATCATTAAAAACGGCTTCTACCCCGAAGCCTATCTGCAGGCCATCACAAATGATGTCGAATTGTATAACAAGGTATACAGCGACGGGGCCCCCATGATACTGACCGACGCGACCGGGCCGGAAAAGTACATGTCCAAGATGATCGCGGTCAATGGCAAGCCGGTGGGGTTTTCGACCTGCCTCGAGTACAGCAGGGCGATCACCGCTTTGGACATCCGCCTCTTTGATGTCTTTTGCCGGGTCGTGGGATCCGAACTGCGCAGCGATGAAACCAGCAGGCAGTACCATGCCAGGAGATACGACTATTTCATATCCGAGCTGCTTTCCGCCCCGGCAAAGGCTGACTTCATGGAGGAGAGGATGAAAGAGGTCGGCTTGGAACTTAAGGCCAACCTGTTTGTGCTCGCTGCCGAGTTCCGGGACAAAAAAATGCGGCGCGAATACCAGATGGAGTATTTCAAGACCGCGTTTGAGCGGGCAGCCCCGCCGGGCCACTGCATCGTATACCGGAATTCACTTGTCATGCTGATCAGCCTGGACCAAAAGGAGGTTTTCGAGCCCCCTTTCACGGACAATATTTCCAAGCAGCTTGAGCTTGCCGATATGCTTGGCGGCGTCAGCCACAGGTTCCAAAGAATCGAGGAGCTGAACGTATATTACAAGCAGGCACGCGCCGCAATACGTATAGGCAAACGCGTTGAAAAGGGCAATCGGCTGTTCAATTATGGCGACATGGCCTTTTGCCATATGCTTGACACCATCAAGGAGTCGGAGGATTTGAAGAGGTTTTGCAGCCCGCAGGTTTTCGACGTTATCGAGTACGACGCGGAATACAACACAAATTATTCTATTACCGCATATATCTTCCTTTGCTCGAACCGGAACCCGGTGCAGGCGGCAAAGCATCTGGGCATCCACAGGAACACAGTTGATTACCGGATCAAACGGCTGGAGGAGCTCTTCGGCATCGATTTTGAGAGCAGCGAAGCCACGTTTTCCCTGGAACTCTCATTCCGGATACTGCAGTTTCTGGCGTTGCCCCCCTTTGGCCCGGACAGTATGGTACATTGACGGGGAGCGGAAACGGAAGGAGGGACTGTAGGAATGGCGGTATCTGTTGATGTGAAAAACCAGCGGAAGGCGTTCAAGGCTGCCAGCCTTATGGGGCCGAGAAGCGGCCTGCCGACATTGGTTGAATCAGACGAAGAAGGGAAGATCACGCGCATCCGGCCGGTCCATTATGAGGACTACGCGGACTGGGAGAGCCTGAACCCGTGGAGGATAGAGGCAAAAGGCAAGACGCTTGAGGCTCCGAAAAAAACACTCCCGGCCGCGTACTATCTTGGCTACAAGAAACGAGTGTACTCGGAAAACCGCGTGAAATGGCCGCTTAAGCGCGTCGACTGGGATCCTTGCGGGGAGCGGAACCCTGAAAACCGCGGCAAGTCAAAGTATGTACGGATCTCCTGGAACGAGGCTACAGATATTATTGCAAACGAAATCAAGCGTGTAGAAAAGGAATACGGGATGTCCGCCATCCTGTCCGAGGCGGATATGCACGGCGAGGGCAAGCATGTGGCGCCGAGCCATGGCTGCATGAACCGCCTTTTGTCGATCCTTGGCGGGTACACGGCGCAGATGCGGAATATGGACTCCTGGGAAGGCTATGCGTGGGGCTCCAAGCATGTCTGGGGGTGCGAGCCGGTCGGGCAGGTCCAGACTTCGAGGAATGTCTGGCCGGATATCGCAAAGAACTCCGAGACGCTTTTGTTCTGGGCCGCCGACCCGGAAGTCACCTCGGCGGGCTTTGACGGCTATATGGCGAGCCGGCTGTCATACTGGATACACAGCCTCGGGCATAAGTTCATACATGTGGACCCGTTCCTGAACTACAGCGGCGTGTGCCAGGCGGACAAGTGGATCCCTGTGTTTGCGAATACCGATGCGGCGCTGGAGCTCGCGATCGCGTATGTATGGCTGGACGAGGGCCTTTACGACAAGGAGTACGTTGCGACGCACGTTGTCGGCGCGGAGCCTTTCTTCGACTATGTCCTTGGCAAAGCGGAAGACGGCATAGCCAAGACCCCGGAATGGGCGAGCGGCAAATGCGGCGTGCCCGAGTGGACGATCAAGGCGCTTGCCCGCCACTGGCACAAAGCCGTCACGAGCGTCACGATCGGCAACGGCGGACCGGGGATAAGGGGGCCGTACTCACATGAGCACTGCCGGCTCCAGTCGATCCTTATGGGCATGCAGGGGCTTTGCAAACCCGGACGAAATTTTGCGAAGTGGCTTGAATGGAACCTGCATTCGAAGGAATTCGCAATGCCTTATCAGGGCGAGTCGCTGATAACGATCCCGCACCGCGCCGAGACAGTGCGGCCGCCGGGCGCGACATTTGACCTGGAGCTGATAAAGAAAATGAACGCGCGCGGCATGTCGGACGTCGGCGCTATAGACCCCGAAGAGATGCTGGCCCGCATCTCGGTCGCCGGCCAGACCGGGGGCGTCAGCCGCTTTAAGCTGACCGACCAGCAGAGAAGCATTGAGGAACTGGTTGAAATCTGCAACCCGATCCCGACGCCGCCGACCCAGTCGATCCCAAAATGCATGGTCCACGACGCGATCCTGAAAGACAGCATCGAGTGGGACGGCCTCTGGTCGTTCTGCGGGCCAGCCGCCGAACAATGGGATACTTACCATTTCCCGGCGAACGGCGGGTCGCGTATCCATATGATCTGGACAGACTCGCCGTGCATGGTGACATGCTGGAACGACGGCTTCAATTTCGTGAAGGCGCTCCGGTCGGAAGAAATCGAATTTGTGCTGGCCCAGCACCAATGGATGGAAAACGACTGCTGCCTCGCCGATATCATCCTGCCGGTACAGACAAAATTCGAGATGGAGGATATCTGCGATGACCAGGGCGGCGGCATTGTGACATCTGTTTTCCACGAATACCCCGCATGCCCGCCGGTCGGCGAGTCGATGAGCGATTTTGAGTGTGTTGCCGAGGTGGCGAAAAAAATCAGTGAGGAGGTCTGGTCGCGCTATACAGCAGGCGGCAGGACCGGGCCTGAGTGCATCGACTTATTCTGGAAAGGGTCAAACGTAAGCCATCTGGACAAGGAAGACAGCTTTCACAAAAAAGATATATTTGTCATCCCATGCGACACCGAAGTCCGCGAAAGACCGCCGCAGCTGCGCCTTTTTGCGGAGGATCCGGAAAACAACCCGCTGACCACGCCGACAGGGAAGCTTGAGTTCACATCGACGGGGCTCAAGGAGCACTTCCCGGATGACCAGGAACGCCCCCCTTATCCTGTCTGGATAGAGAAAGGGCCGACCCATGACGAGTCGCTTGGTTCCGCCCGCGCGAAAGATTACCCGCTCCTGTGCGTGTCAAACCATGGGCGGTGGCGGTTCCATGCCAACCTTGACGACGTTACCTGGCAGCGTGAAATAGAGACGATGAAGATACGTGGGAAGGACGGCTACCAGTATGAGCCGGTTTGGCTGCACCCGGACACCGCGGCGGAATGCGGGGTGGAACACGGCGATATAGTGAAGGTATACAACGAGCGCGGAACAGTCCTTTGCGCCGCCTATGTCTCGGAACGCATAGTGCCGAAGACAGCGTTCATCGACCACGGCGCCCGCTTTGACCCTATCGACGCGGAAAACCTCGACCGGGGCGGAGCGATCAACCTGATATCGCCACACGGCAATATTTCAAAACACGCGACGGGAATGGTCGTATCGGGGTATCTTGTGGCTGTCGCAAAGGTAAGCGACGAAGAGATGGAAGGCTGGAAGGCAAAGTACCCCGAGGCGTTTGCGCGCAAGATTGACGAAAGATGCGGCGTATGCCTGGATGGCTGGCTTGAAGAGGTGTAAAGGAGGAGAGAAGGATGGCGAAAGCTTTTGTGTTTGACCTGGCGCTGTGCAGCGGCTGCTATGCCTGCCAGATCGTCTGCAAGGACGAGCACTGCGGGAACGACTGGACGCCTGTTGCAAAGCCGCAGCCCGACACAGGGCAGTTTTGGATAAGTGTGAATGAAAAGACCTGCGGGACGATCCCTAAGGTACGCGTCGTATACACGCCGGCCATGTGCAACCATTGCGCGAAGCCCGCCTGCGTGGAAGCGTGCACGCCGGGGGCAGCCTATGTGCGCGGGGACGGGCTTGTCATCCTGGACGCGGAAAGATGTACGGGGTGCGGCTCTTGCGCGAAGGCCTGCCCGTATGGCGCAATCTATAAAAATGAACCGCTTGGCATATGCCAGAAGTGCACCGGGTGCGCGCACCTTCTTGACGCCGGCTACATGGAGCCGCGCTGTGTGGAATCCTGCGCGACAGGGGCGCTTGTGTTTGGCGAGGAAGAGGAGCTTGCAGACCTCATCAAAGGCGCGGAAGTGATGATGCCGGAGACAGGCCTGCGCCCGCGCGTCTACTACAGGAACCGCCCCGGCCAGTTCATTGCCGGCACGGTCTATGACCCGGAGGCAAAAGAGGTCATAGAGTACGCGAAGGCCATGGCGGTAACTGGCGGGAAGATCATCCATACGCTCACAGATGATTTCGGCGATTTCTGGTTCAACGACCTTGCGGTCGGGAGCTACGATATCACCATCACGGCGCCGGGGTATGAACCGAAGTATTTCTACTCGGTAAGGACAGATGACTGCGTCAACCTTGGGGATATTCCGTTGACGCGGCAGGAGTCGTCGGCCCAACCCTGAAGGACTGGGCTTGGCTGGGCTGGGCTTTCACCAGCTATGCCCACTAACGGCGCCATTGATTAGGAGGAAAAGACGCTTGCCCCGAGGGTTTCTCTTTATTTTGGAATTTGCGCTTGACATTGGAGTATGCTCCAATGTTATTTTATTCTTATAGAGGAAAGAGGGACGCAAATTGGGTTCACGGTCAAGCAGATCGCGAAGTTGACAAAGGAGAGCAGCAAGTGGATTTCACGGCCAGGCAGATCGTGGAGTTGACAAAGGAGAGCAGCAAGTGGATTTTACAGTCAAGCAGATCGCGGAGTTGACCGGCGTCACCGCCGACACGCTGCGTTATTACGACAAAGAGGGTATCATTTCGCCGAAGCGTCATGAGAACGGATACCGGTATTACGACGAAAAAGACGTGAAGGCGCTCAAGTATCTCGTCGTACTCAAGTATGCGCAGTTCTCTCTTGCCGAAGTTAAAAGCATGGTGGAATTGTTCGACAACGAGCCCAGCGCGGAGTGCAACGAGATTTGCCGGGGGCTTATCAACAACAAGATCGCGGAGCTCAACCATACAGTGCGCAATTACCGGAAAATAATCAAATTGATGGAAGAATCGTTTCCGATGATAGATTGCATTGATTCCTATGTAGCCAATGAAGCGCGGATCGACGCGTTCATAAGCCAGATATTCGATGATATCCGCAGCGATAATTTTTTGATCAAGGAGGTTTTGTGATATGGCAGCTATATTTTGTTTTACTTCGACGGGCAACAGCCTTTACACAGCAGGGAAGATCGCGGAGCAGGCCGGCGGCAGGGTTTTCCCGATGAATGACGCGTCGCTGGACAGCCAGGCGGAAATCGGCGACGATGTGATCGGGTTTGTATTCCCAGTGTTCTTTTGGGGCCTGCCCCGCGCGGTCGAGCGGTTCATAGCCGGGATGAAGATAGCAAACAAGGACGCGTATATTTTCTCGGTTGCCACCTATGGCGGGATTGCTCATGGCATGCATGGACGCATAGACGGCTTGCTGAAACAAAAGGGCGCCCGCTTGAGCTACGGGGTAAATCTTAAATCGGTCGAAAACTATATCCCCAGATATAAAGTGAAGGACAGCGACGCGTTCAGGCAAAAAATAGACGGTAATATTTCCGGTATTATCAGTGCGGTGACGGCCAGGGAGACCGGCAGGATACAGGCATATACGTTCATCAATAAAATTATATACAGATCATATCCGGACGAGGGCAGCGACAGGCTGTTTACAATAGCGCCCGCGTGTACGGGCTGCGCGGTATGCTGTAAGGTCTGTCCGGTCGGTAATATCGAAATGAAAGAGGGCAAACCGGAATTCCTGCATAAATGCGAGCACTGCCTTGCGTGCCTGCAGCACTGCCCTTTGCAGGCTATAGACTGGGACAGGAAAACAGAGGGGAAAAAGCATTACCGGCATCCTGCTGTCACGGTCAACGACTTGATTGATTTTTACGGTAGGGAGTAGCGGCTCATAAAAATGGCGATCAGTTCGTCCAGCACCATGTCCTTGAGCTTCAGGGTCGCGCCGTCCGACATCAATGCGCCCCACGTCAGGCAGCCCTCGACCATCCCGTAGAACATCCGCGCCGCGAGCTCCGGGGATTCAAAACTCATTTTGCCGTCGGCTTTCGCGGCGTTCAGCCACGCAACGAGCGCCGTGTGAGGCTCGTACTGCCCACGGGTAGCCTTGCCGAATTCGATGTTCATGAGGAAGGTTGAGGTCAGCAATCTTGACAGTCCTCTGCGGACCGGGTCGTCGATCAAAAACAGCTCGGCTTCTGCGAACTCTTTCAGCTGCCCTTGCAGGGGAAGTTCGCTTGAGTATTCGACAGGCTTCAGCTCCTCGCGCTCTTTCAGAAAACCGGCCACGATGGTCTGAAAGAGTATTTCCTTGCTCTTGAAATGGTTGTATACCGTGCGCTTTGACACTCCGGAGACTTCCGCGATCCTGTCCATGCTCGAAGCCTCGAAGCCGTTTTCGGTAAAAACCTTGACAGCCCCGGCCAGAATGGCTTGCCTTTTTTGGCTGGTGTCCCGCGGTTTTCTTTTTACTACATCAGACATAGGGCCCCCAATAATAAAATGCACCGAATAGTGTAATTTAGTCTTGACATACGTTACACTCACCAGTATACTTTAACAACAGCAGTAGTTACACTTGTCAGTATACCTTAGCAATATCAAAAGTTACACTCAACAGTATGCTTTAAAAGTGGCAGGAACGCAAGGATGTATGTTTAAAAGCAGAAGGAAGAAGGAAGAAGGGAGAAGGGAAGAAGGAAGGATGTATTTTTGACGGCAGAAGGAAAGCCGGGAAGGGCAGAAATCGAATACACGCATAACGGAAGAAGCTGGCATAACGGAAGTCGAAAAAACGGAGGGCAGAATCATGGCGCAGGAGATGACGGAAAACAAAATGATAACAGAAAACAAAATTATGGCAGAAAACAAAAGAGGGTTGTATCTATTGCTCGGGCTCAGCCTGGTCGTTCAGGCGACTACCAGCCTGGCCGGCGGAACTGTCGGCATCGGGCCTTTCACCGATACAGGGGATATGGCCGCGGCCATGAAAGGTATCGCGGGAAACATCAATGCCGTTTACGCGGGGATGTTTTTGCAGGTCATTACGGCCATTGTAATCGTCGCGCTTGCGGCGGCGCTTTACCAGGCGGGAAAAGGCGCGGGCAAGACCGTCGCCATTATTGCATTCGGGCTCTATCTGATGGAGGCGGTCGCGCATTTCATCGGCCAGATCGTTATATTCGCCATAGCCGAAGCCAGCCAGCTATTTGCCAGCACCGGCGACGCCGCTCTGCCGGCCATCGCGAAGCTGCTGTTTGCGGCGAGGGACTTCACGGGCGCCATTACCATGATGCCTTTCGGGCTCGGGGCGATATTATTCTACTTCCTTATAACGAAAGCAGGGGTCATCCCCAGGTGGCTCGGGGTGTGGGGGATGGCGGCCGTAACGCTTATTCTTGGCGGATGGTCGCTTGAGGCGTTTGGCGTTGTGTCTGTCCCCTTCGCACTGTATGTCCCGTATGTCCCCTGGGAGTGGGTCGCCGGGGTCTATATCCTTGCCAAAGGCCTGAAAATGCCAAAGGCCCAGAAATAAGGAAAGACAAAAGACGTCCTCTGCGTACTGTCGTTATCGGGGTTCAAGGAGAGGCTGCAGCACATATTCGTGTTATATAATGCGAAAAAATAATTATTTACCCTTGATTTTTACATGAATAAATGGTATATTTTCGCTAAATACGACAGGAGATATGCCAAATGGAGCGAAAAATCGATAAATACCTGTGTGACTGGAAAAACAGCGCATACCGCAAACCCCTGATATTGCAGGGTGCGCGCCAGACAGGCAAGACATATTCCGTGCTGGGTTTTGGGCGGGAACAATATGCCAATACCGCCTATTTCAATTTCGAAACCAACCCGGGCCTTGGAAAAACCTTTGACGAGAGTATCGAGCCGGCCTACCTGATTCCGCTTCTGTCAAATATCAGCAAACAGACTATCATAAAAGAAGAAACCCTGATAGTCTTCGATGAGGTGCAGCTTTGTGAAAGGGCGCTGACATCGCTGAAATATTTCTGTGAATTTGCGCCGGAGTACCACATAATAGCCCTGGGCAGTTTGCTGGGGGTGGCAGTCAACAGGGAGTCTTTCTCTTTCCCCGTCGGAAAAGTTGATATGAAAACACTGTACCCAATGGATATGGAGGAGTTTTTGTTGGCTTGCGGGGAACAGGAATTGGTCTCGGGGATTCGAAAATGCTTTTTGGAGGACACGCCCATGCCGGCTGTACTGCACGAAGCGGCATTGTCTTATTACCGCCAGTATCTTGTCGTGGGCGGCATGCCTGAATGCGTGGATAAATACATCGCGACAAAGGATCATATCCTGCTAAGGCATACACAGGCGCTGATACTTGAAAGTTACCTTAACGACATGAGCAAGTATAACAAAGAGAACGAAATCAAAAAGACGAGGCTGGCATATGACAATATCACGGTGCAGCTTTCAAAGAAAAACACCCGGTTCCAATACAAGCTGATCAAGCCGGGCGCGCGGGCGTCAGAATTCGAAAACGCAATAGAATGGCTGGCGCTGTCAGGTATAGTGACGCGTATCCATCGGGTGGAGAACCCGGTAAAACCACTGGAGAACTATCGGGATATCGACGCCTTCAAAATCTATGTTTCGGATATAGGCTTGCTTTGCGCCAAGAAGGATATCATCGCGGAGGATGTATTGTATCTGTCAGACGACCTGGCTGATTTCAAGGGCGGCATGACCGAAAACTATGTATGCGGGCAACTCGTCACAAACGGCTACCATTGTTATTATTGGATGAGCAACAGGGGGGCAGAGGTGGATTTTGTGATTCAGAGGGAGGGGAAAGTCATGCCCATCGAAGTCAAATCCGCTGAAAATACAAAAGCCAAAAGCTTGGACGTGTATATCAGCGCATACAAACCTGAATATGCGGTAAAACTGTCCACGAAAAATTTCGGCTTCGCGAACGGGAAAAAGTCCGTCCCGCTTTACGCAGCGTTCTGCCTGTGATATTGTTGCTTTGCCTTCATGCCCGACAACTACCTCAAAATTCTGTAAAGGTGAATCAGTGATTGCAATACTTGAAAATGGGCTGGACATTTGCACTTGCCCGAAAACCAAATGTACAAGACACGGCAAATGCCGGGAATGCATTGACAGGCACAAAAAGAAGAATAGCCTTCCGCGGTGCAAACGCGCTAAGCGGAGGAACAAAGCATAAGCGGATGGCTCACGCGTCCCGTATAAACTCGTCCAGCAGATCCAGGCCGGTTTTGTAGTCTTTGCGGCCGTACCCCATCCGGAAGTAATTGCCTTCCATGTCAAAGAGGCTGCCGGGCGCCAGCAGCACCCCCTTTTGCTCCACAAGCGTTTGGCAAAAGGCCTCTATTGCTATGGGGTTTTCACTTTTCAGCTTGTGGAACGCGATCGGGCCGGCCATCGGCCTGTTGTACTGGAAGACATCTTCATGCCTGGCGAAAAACCGGTCGGAATGCACGAGGTTCTCTTCAATGATAGCCCTGTTCCGGCCTATTATTTTGTCGCGGTTCCTGACGGCTATCGCGGCGAGTTTTTGTGACGGGACCGGGCTGCAAATGGATGTGTAATATTTGAAATTCAGCATTTGCCCCATGAACGCGCGGTTTTGCGAGGCGAGCCAGCCTATGCGGAGGCCGGCCAGCCCGTAGGCCTTTGAAAGGACGTTCAGCGAAAAGGCATTGTCGTATATGTCGGCGAAAGGTTCGGGCTCGTCTTCTGACAGGCCGCGGTAGACTTCGTCGGAAAACACCATGAGCCCGTGCTTCTCCGCGATTTCGGCAATTGCCATTGTCTCCTCCCGTGACAGGCGAAAGCCCGTCGGGTTGTTTGGCGAGCATATCGCTATTGCCTTAGTGTTCGGCTGGATCAGTCTTTTCAGATCGTCAATATCGGCCACCCAGCCGGTTTCCGCCTGCATCAGCTCCCATTTCGACACTTTGCACCCGATCGAACGGCAGACCTCGTATGTGGACTGGTAGGCGGGGAACATGGTTATCACATGGTCGTCTTTATCAAGCGCGCAGTTCATGAACCCGAAAATCGCTTCCTCGGCGCCGACGAACTCGAGTATCCCCCGCTCGTCTACGCGCCTGTACAGCTTCGCTATTTCCGAAAGCAGCTCCGGGTCGCCGCCCGATTCGCTGTATCCTAGCCAGCTGCCGAGGAGGCGCTCCTTTGCGTCCGGCTCAAACGAAAGCAATTCGTCGATCGTCATCGCCTCGCAGTCGGAGCAGCACAGCAGGTGCGGCGACTTGAACTCATACCTGTTAAAAAACGACTCCAGCTTAAAATCATCAAATTTCATTATCCGTCCTCCAAGAGGCTTATCTCATGCTTATTATACTGCGCCGGAACACAAAAAGAACCGTCCCCGGTGTGTTTTCAAGGAACCTACCTCATGCTTATTATACTGCGGTATAGCTGTTCTGTCTTTTCGCAGTCGCGAAAGCTGATATAGATATCGCTTTTGCCGACGGTTTCGATTCGTATTGTAGGCGGTGTTTCCGACTGGACAAAAAGCAGGAAATCCCCGAGGCTGTCTGACCTGAATTGCCCTTTCAGGGCCTGCCCGAACCCGCCGTACCCATTCACCCGTTCCATGCTGCCGGCGCCGATTTCGCTCATGCTTTTGTCTATGAGCGTGATATCGGTAATATCTGCAATGCCGACGCTGAGCCCGTACATGCCTTTGATCTGTATGCCGCTATCGGAAACTGTTACGACAGTTTCTTTCCCGCCTTGATAAATCATGATGCCAACAGCGGCAACCACTACGCAGACAAAGATTATTACCGCCCTGGCATTCCAGGGGGCAGCCTTGCTATCCGCGGCCAATGTTGGCATTTCAGGGCCGCTGCGGCGGAAACGGTTGCCCGAATTCATGTATATGATGGCGCCGGCAATGCATCCGGCAAGAACCGCAGCCCCAAGCAATGAAAGCCACGTCGCTTCGAAATATATACCGATAGGGACAAGAAGAAGGAGAGGAGATATTATTATCAGCAACCGTCCTGTAAAGCGGCAAAGGGCCTTTTCGTCGTACTTCGCCTGCTCACTCTTTTTGAGGGTATTGTAACCGGCAATCAGGAAAGCCCCCTTGCCGTTCAGAAGGAAGACCGACATCGTGGCCAATAATGCGGCTATGATTGCCGGGATAATGAAAACTGTCCCGCCCATTTATTGTCTCCTGTATCCAGTAATATATGGCACATCCGAAATCGAGTATATCACAAGGCAAAGGCAAGACAAAGGACGGCTCATCTGGCTCGTCCCATTTGCGTCATTTGGCATTTGGCCTGTTGAAGGCGCATGAGCCGTCCCCGGTGTGCCGGAACACAAAAAGAACCGTCCCCAGTGTGTTTGCTGGAAAAAAATAGAAGTTGACAGCTAAGGCTGTTAAATGCGATAATAAATTTGTCAATGAATATTGACTGAGATAAGCATTCAAAACGAAAGACCCCGGAGGTGCGTCCGGGGTCTTTCATTTAGGCTAGTCCTCCTTCCCTTTTCCGTCTAGCCATTTGCTAATGCAGTTGCCAACTACACTAGCTATGACGGAAAGGATAAATGAAATAAGCATTCTCCCTCCTTTCGTCAAGGGGGGCTAAGGCTGACGACCATATAATAACATTAATGAAAATTTATGTTAATTTTAATAAAGGGAGGTGGTTCATGCGCCTTGCGTTTTTCGGGATATCCCCCGGGGCGCTTTTTCGGCCTGAACTATATTTATACAAACAACGATTCTGTAAACGAAGGCTATGCAGAAAAGCCCCGTAATTACGAAGGCGCCCGCTTGCATGACAAATTTATAGTCGGATATAATGTCCCGGAAAACGAATACGCCGGGAAGTATCAGAGCCAGGTTCGCGGCCGTTTTCCCGGCTGTATCAAAGACAGTTGAAAACTTCCGGCCATTGCGCCGCGAGAGCAGCCTTGATGTAAGCAGGAACACTGTGAAGCTGGCGGCCAGTACGGCGGGAAACCACACAGGCAGCTTTTGAAAATACACAAATACGCAGGCAGACCCGAGCACATAAACCATGTCCGCTGCAACATCCAGCTTCGCGCCGATAGCCGTTACGCAATTCGTTTTTCGGGCGATATGGCCGTCGGCGATATCTGAAAAAATAATGGCGGCAAAACATAGCAAAAGGTACGCGTCCGGGGGTGCATTCGGTAATGTGCCCGGTAATGCACCCAGTGATGCATTCGGTAATGCTCCAGGAAATACACCTGGTAATGCACCTGGTGATGCACCCGGGGCGCCGCCATACCCGGCTGCGGCGCCGCTGCTGAGGATTGCGAAAACCCGGTATATAAACATTACGGCAAAAGCCATGCGCGACACCGTTATGGCGTTGGGGATGTTCTTTTTGACCGCGATTTTTTGCCGCTGCGGGAGTATCACTGCGCCAGGTTCTCTTTGACGAAATCGGATAACTGCCCGGAGTTGTGTTTCGTCACTTTAATGGATATTACAGAATTGCCCGCGCTTATCCACGAGGCCATTTCCTCAAGCTCCTTTAGGTCGTCTGGCGCCGCACCTGTTACATAGACCAGGATCTGCTTGTTTTCCACGGGATTGCTTTCAACATAGCTTTTCAACACTGAGGATATCTGCCCTGCGTATACAGGCGTGCCGAAGGCGATGACGTCGTAATCCTCCAGATTGTAAGCAAGCTGCGGAGACGGATGGTTGATGGTGACCGTGAAGCCTTCGCCCGCCAGCGTGTCCGCGATAGCCATGGAGATGTCTTTGGTTTTACTGCTTTTTGAGGGTTCGTAAATGACCAGCGCGCTTCGCTCGCCTGTGCCGACGACCACCTCATAAGGAGCGTGTTCCTTGTCGACGCTTTTGACCGTCGTGACAAACAATGCCCCGGCGCACACAATAAAAACTACAACTATTGCCGCAATTATCAAGATCATTTTCTTCGCCTTTTTCTTTGCCTTTCCCATGAGTAAATACCTTTGCTGTAATGCAAACCTTCCCCGGGCGAATTGCCCAGCCATGTATTAGTGTATTAGATGATTAATACATTAATACACTTGCCCGGTTCTGTCAATACATTTATTCAGTTATAGAGAGCGGTTCGTAGGAGGTTCGTAGGACAAAGGGCGTTGCGCATGCAATAAGAGGGCGGTTCGTTGGAGGTTCGTAGGACAACAAAGGACAACAAAGGAGGTTGCATGCAAATAAGAGATTGCGATTCGGAGAAACCATAGTCTTTTTTGGCACAGATCGCGTCCAAAGTACGATTTTTGAGGCTTTGAACCCCGGATTAACCCCAAAATGGCATGTTTTTTCAATCAAATTCGTACTTTGGGCGCGATTTGTGCCAATTACCTGCTGTTTTTTTAGAAATGGCCGTTTCTCGCTGTCGCTCGAAACATTTTTAGTCATCGGCTCCCTCGGCTCCCTCGATGGTTCCGAACCGTCACTGTGGCTTGGCAGGCCAACTTGAGAGGCGGCAAAAGCTGACTTTGCCAATAGCAGGACAAAAAGGTCCGTCCCCAGTGTCCTCTGTCCCCAGTGTCCTCCGTCCCCAGTGTCCTGCGAAAAGCCGCAAGGGGCCCACATGCCATAACGGCAACAGCGGCATTGTCTTGTCACTTCCTGCCAACGCAATACCTCAACACGGTTTTCAGCTTGTCCTTTTCTACCTTCCTGGGGTCGGACATATATATTTCCCTGTGAGTGTCCGTGCTGCGGGCGAGATCGCTTTTGTCCATGAATTCAGCCATCTTCGCAAAGCTTAAAGGCTCGCTGTCATAATCGCCGATGTGCATCATTTGCACGGCCAGTCCGTCTTCCATCCCGCAGAACACAGCTTCCGAAAGCAGCGGATGTGGCTTTTTCTTAGCCGTGGCCTCCATCGCCATCGCCGCAACCGCCTCGGTCACAAAATCGGGCTGCCTTATCATGATGGTATAGGAGAAAGAGGCTTTGTCGGCAAGATCGCAGCCTTCCCATACGCCTTCAAGCGGGTAAACCGTGTATTCAAAATACCCCTCCGGCGTAGGCCCGGATTTGGGCATCATCCGCACGGCATAGGAAAGCGAATACAGTACGCCGACCCTTTCCGCGAAATCGGCTTCATTCGGGTTGCCTTTCCCTTTTACCGCAAAGAAGTTTTGTGCCGGGACGGTGACGATTTGCGGTTCTGTTTTCGGCAGGTACAGTTCCTTCTCCTGCTTTTTCCATTCGTATTTCATTTTGCCCTCCTAAAAAATGAACTCGTTTTCCCAGTCAAAGTGCCCCGATTCCTCCACGCTCTTTGGCCAATGGCTGCACCATTCCGGCACGCCCGGCGCCTCTATCCTGTCGAGGCTCGGCGTGTACGGCTTTATGTCCAGGACAGGGGAGCCATCGTTTGCGTCGATCCAGGCAATGTGGATGACGCCTTTTTCGTAGTCGATCTCTATGGCCTGCACGGCGGTCAGTGCGATCGGGTTCGGGCGCACGGGCGACCGCGTGGCGAATATCCCCATTACGGCCGGGGCCTTTTTGTATGGCCGGGGCGTTTCAAGGATGCCCCGCATCTCTTCATTATCGAAATCGCTGAACCACCAGATGACGCTCAGGTGGCTGAACCCTTCCAGTGCCCGCAAGGCAGGGATGTATTCCGGTTCAAGCTCGATGAACATCCCTTCCCCGGCGGCATTGATCCTGCCGATTGGCTTTACTTGATATTTCTGCATTTTTCCCTCCTTGTTGTTTTTCATGCTTATCCATCCGCATGGCAGCCGGCCTTATCCCTCCGCATGGCAGCCAACCATCATTGGCCGACAAATCCGGACAGCGGCCTGCTTGTTTATCGAATGCATACCCTTTAGCAATCTGCTATTGTCGCCCGATAAAACTGTACAGCTGCTTGCTATAAAACAAGTGTAGACCCTCACACCGTGTGAGAGTCAACAGGGGAAAGCGGGATTTGTATTTCCGACAAGTAATTCTCGGGGCGTTCCTCATTCCACGGTCCGCGGTGGACGGTCAGCCGGCTCGGCCCGGCCATTCTGTACTGGTTGTGCTCCTGCAGCCAATTTGCAAGGGCGAGGAATGCGTCTTTAAGGTTTCCGAAGGGCCCGTACGCCATCGTGCATGCCATGATTGGTACGGGCTCGGTTTCCCGGTACACGAAGCCGCCTGCGTCTTCCCCCGCTGCGGCCACGGGCGCGCTTATTCCAATATCGGCCGCGGGCGCGCTTATTCCAATATCGGCCACGGGCGCGCATATCTCGATATCGACATCCATCTCCTTGTACTCCGCGTCGTGGTATATGGAAAAGGTATTGCTCGAAACGGCGATATTGTTTCCGGCCGCAAACGCCGCCATTTCCTGCCACAGTTGCCCCTCGGCATTGTAATCGGTAATGACACGCCTCAAAGAAAGTACCAGATAGCCCGGAATGGATTTGATCGAGACGTTGTAATTGATCGTGACCCGGTCCCGGCCGATGTCTTTTTTGGCCTGGTCGATCCGGGCTAATTTGTCCTGTTCGCCCTTGATTGTGGTTTCGATCTCAAAGCGTTTTGTCTCAAGCAGGCCTGCGATATACTTATCGTCCCACTGTCCCAAAGCTGCCGCGATCTCAGAAACGTTGAAACCCAGGTCGCGCAGGAAAATTATTCTGTTCAAGACCGGGATCTGATCAGCGGCGTACAGCCTGTAATTCGTGAACCTGTCGGTTTTGGCAGGCTTGAGCAACCCCGTTTCGTCGTAGTGCCTGAGCATACGGATCGACACCTGCGTCA
>Ga0082212_10004918_pt1 | contig 18427 bp, 13 predicted proteins | sample TergutNt197P3_FD_71548 | JGI IMG/M metagenome (GOLD analysis project Ga0082212, IMG submission 71548) | Neocapritermes taracua P3 segment gut microbial communities from Petit-Saut dam, French Guiana - Nt197 P3 | ecosystem: Host-associated > Arthropoda: Insects > Digestive system > Gut ...
ACATCTGTTCAATCTGTTGATGATTCCTTCTGTGGTTTTTTATGTGAAATTTGTGTGATTTGATATTCTTCGCGGGACTTCGTGTTCTTCGTGGTGAAATAGTACCGTGAACGGTTACGTTTTTTGTTGTGTGGAATGCGTTTTGTATTATCCTTGAAGTTGTTCAATCGTTGGGTCACATATTATTCGAAACTGCTCTGGCCAGTCGGTCACGACACGAGTTTTCTCCGCCACCTCATACACCACCGGCGACGCCGACAACGGTGGCCTCCCAAACTCTGCCTGCGTCCGATCCGTCCGAAATTTGACCTCGACCTTGCGTTCCTCGAGCAATTCGCTTATACTTTTTTTCATCTGAAATTCCTTCCTTGCTGTGTTGTTGGCAACATCATTTTCAGCAATCGGTGCTGAAAAACAAGGAGGATTTCAGATTTTTTAACTTGATACCCTTTCCGGCTTTGCTGGATTAAGGGCTAGTGTTGTCAACAACAGGTGGCAATCCGTGGCACCTGTTGTTGACAGTTGGAGGTGGATGATTGCGTTGATGTGTTCGGTGAGCCGAATGTTTTGATCGACCTGCCGAAGAAGAACGGCATCGGAGGTGAGCTTGCCCCTGTTGAAATTGACGGCGTTTACCTTGATTTTGACCGGTTGGACTGTCTTGGCGGGAGATTTCATGGTACACTGTGTTTTGGGGCGTTGGCTGTTAAAATGCGTTGCTGTTCTAATGCAATTTCATTGACAATCACATTTTAACACAACGTTCTCTTTCAAAAAATCCACACCGGTGAAATATCCGGGCTAGCCACTAGTCCCTTTGATGTGAGGCCAAAATGATTTGTGTCAGTCTTGCCTGCGGAAGTCACGCACGGATGATTGAGGAATATCGGCAATTGTTGGCCGATGATGTCCAACTGGTCGAATTGCGATTGGATTTTCTCCGTCGCGACCCTGATTTGCCGCGTTTGCTCGCCGAAAAGCAGTCGGACATCATCGTCACCTGCCGAAAGCCGGAAGACGGCGGCCTGTGGCGCGAATCGGAGGACAAACGCATCAAATTGCTGCGACAGGCGATCATCGACGGCGTCGAGTACGTTGACCTGGAAGCGGATACGGCCAGAGCCATACCCCGACACGGCAAGACCAAACGCATCGTCAGTTATCATAACCTCAAGGAAACGCCGGATGATTTGCAAGCGATTTGGGATCGCCTTGCCCAGTGCGACCCGGATATTATCAAAATCGCGGTCATGCCCCAGCGAATTCGTGATGTGTTTCGCGTCTTCGAACTTCAGAAGGCCAACGCCGACAAAATCCCCACCATTGCCATCAGCATGGGCGAAGTCGGCTTCATGACACGGGTTTTGGCTCACAAATTCGGTGCGCCGTTCACTTATTCGACGTTTTCGTCCAAACGGGTCATCGCACCGGGGCTACCGACTTATAAATCCCTGCGCGACGTCTATCATTTCGACAACATCGACGAAGACACCGAGGTGTTCGGTGTCGTGGGCAGCCCGATCGGGCACAGTCTCAGTCCCCTGATTCACAATAAGTCGTTTGTCCAGGCCGGTATGAACCGGGTTTACTTGCCGTTTCTCGTTCACCAGGAGGACTTGAGCGATTTTCTCGAACTTGCGACAGACATCCATGTTCGGGGGTTGAGCGTCACGATTCCACACAAGGTTGCGGTTCTTACCAAGCTGACGCGTTGCGATCCGGCGGTTGAAGAAATCGGAGCGTGCAACACGATCATTCTCGATAACTACGAACGCTTCGGTTACAACACCGATTACGCGGCGGCTATTTTGAGTATCGAAGTTGCAATGGGTGGAAGAGCCGACGGTGTCAGCCCGATTCAGGGGTGTTCGGCACTTGTGCTCGGCGCCGGCGGAGCCGGCAAGGCACTCGCTTACGGCCTGCAAGTTCGCGGTGCCAGAGTTACCGTTACCGACAGCGATCCCAACCGGGCTGTCGCAGTGGCGAGGCAACTCGGCTGCACCGAGGTCGATTGGGAAATGCGTCACGGTTACAAGTGTTCCATTCTGGCAAATTGCACGCCGGTCGGAATGCATCCGAATGTCGATGAAACGCCGTTTGACAAGTCGGCGATGAAAGAAGGTATGGTTGTCTTCGATGCCGTGTATAACCCGGAAAACACGTTACTCATCAAAAACGCCCGGGTGAAAGGTTGTATTCCTGTCACGGGCATCGAAATGTTTGTCGGTCAAGCCTGTTTGCAGTTCCGACTCTTTACCGGCAAACCCGGCTCGGCAACACTCATGCGTGCCATTCTCCGTAACGCTATTTCTGCCGTGCAGTATCATAAGTGAGAGAAAAAGGGAAGAGGGAAAGACATTGCCCTTTTGGTTTGTCAAGCCTTATTATCCAAACTCAATGATCTTATGATGAAATTGTTCCATGAAAAAATGACGGAACTGCGGCGTCGTTTGTATCGTGAAACGACGGACAAGGAACAAGAGTCGTTTGGCGGGAGTACCCGCTGGGCAAGTCTCAAAGGCATTCGTTTTGCTTTGCTAAGGAACAGTACCAAAATAATTACGTCAAATTGTCAAGTGCATGAGTCATTCACTCACCACGAAGAACCACGAAGAATATTTTTAAAAAACCTTCGTGCTCTTCGTGGTGAAAAGAGGTAGTTGTTTTGATACTGTTTCTAAGGAGCAATTTCGCAGGCATTGGAACGGTTGGGCGAAACGACTTGAAGTTGCCGATGAAATGATTTCGATTTTGGGTGACGGTGCGCATTGGATATGGGATGCGGCGACGCTGACATTTGCGAAGCGTGACGAGGTTTTGGATGTTTATCACGGCCTGGAAAACATCAGCAATTGCGGCCAGGTCGAGGGGACCTGCAAAAATCTGATCGGCAAACGCTTGAAACAAACCGGGGTAAGGTGGCGAGTCCGCCGCGTCAACAACATGGCCACCCTCTGCGCCGTGCTTTACGGAAAACAATGGAAAGCGTACTGGAATTACGCAAAATAACGCATAGAATGTTTTGCTACACCCGTTATCGCAGTCTTGACTGAAAAACAAAAATCGTTTACAATAACACCACCAGTGTAACCATTTTTCGGTTGCCGAGCAGGAACATAAAGAGTAACCCGAACCGATTTTAGCCTCATTATTTCACCATGTCTCTTCAAGTCATTCTCGATCGTTCCCATCATCTTCAACAGCAACTTGAAGACTTTGTTGCGAAAACACCGGAGATAGAGGAGAATTATCCGCATTACGACACTTTTGCAGCCTTTGCACAAAAAATTGCCGACATTACGGCGGAAGCCAAAAAACCTGCTCGTATTGGTTTGGTCGGTGGGTTCAATTCCGGCAAAACCTTGGCCTTGGGATCCCTTTTGGGTGTCGCTGGCCAATTGCCCGTGTCCGAATCGCCGACGACGGGAAACATCGTTGAGTTCCGCATGTTTCGGGATGAAACAGCAACCGAATCCCAACTGGAAAACTGGCGGGTCGAAATGATGAACACCGCCGACTTGAAGAATATCCGGGATAAACTCCTGAAAGAAGCCAAAGGTTTAGCGGGACTTGAAGGCATTCATTGGCCGAGCACCCTGGAGAACTCGGAACGTCTTGATTGGAATGACGTGTTGGTTTTTACCAGAGAAACGCATCCGAAAGCTCGTGCAAACAAACTGAAGTCCGTTTGTTTTGAACTATATCGTTTAGTCTATGTTTACAATGGAGGAAGCAAACATTTTGGAATAGAGTATCCGATCAATCAAGACCAAGCGAAGAAGCTGATGACCTTGGACTATGATCCGAAGGATGTTGACAAACCACTTGATGAGTTCGATCTCTCCTTGTCATCGTTCGATGATGTTACGGATATTTTTTGTCTTTCCGTGGAAAGTCTTTCCAAGTTTTTTGGTCTCGTCAAAAAAATTACAGTCGATGTTCGATCAACGCCTGCTGCGTTTGATCGTTTCAGTGCCTCCGGGATGCAGGAATTCCTGTTTGTTGACTGTCCCGGTTACGGAGCTGATACTTCGAGTATCCGTGACCAGACACTCTGTGCGGTCGAATTGGAGAATATCGATTGCATCCTCGTCTTTCTCAACGCTCTAACACCGGGAAGCAGTCGTGAATATGTCGATTCCGCTCGTCGTTTTTGGGGCAAGGACGTCAACGAACGACTTGTTGTTACGGTCAGTCGTTTTGACGAAATTCGCTTGAACGACGCCGCCGGGCAGATTCGCACAGAGCTTGCCAAAGACGTAACGTTGACCAACCCCAAGGTTCTTTCGACATTTGACGATACGCTGGAAACGTTGATGAAACAAGCAGAGTCGACAGTGGTTTCAGTGAATCATGAAAATGTGTGTCTCTTTTCCGCAACGGCATATATCGACATGATGGCACAAACCTCTTCACTTTACCTCGGAACGGAGGCGTTTCTCGACGAGAAAATCCGGTCGGTACCGGGTGCCCTCGAGCGACCTTGGCGAGCAGAGTGTCGCTATTGGGAAGCGGTCGGTAAAACACTTTTGAGAAACACGGAAAGTTCCGGTCAGCCGTCCGGTCTCGGAAAGTTATTGTCGGAATTTGGATATGATGGCGGTGGACAACGCTTGATTGCGATGCTTTGTCGCCATGTCGAGGTACACGGTGCAAAAAACAAAGAGTCACGACTTTTACCCAAGTTGAATCGGTTGGAGACCCAATTTCGTAAAGAAGTGGAACCCATGTTCCACGACTGGCTGGCAAAAAGGAAAGAATACGAGCCCGAGCCGGACAAAACAGGTGATTCATCGTCAATGTTGCTGGCTGAAGTGGTTGAACAATTGCAAATGCTTGCGGGGAACCTGAAACAATTTCGCAATGCGTTTATTGCCAAAGGGATGGGAGCTTTTCATTTTTCGCTTGTCTTCAGAAACAAAGATGAAAAGAAGATCAAATTTGTTTCAGGATTAAAAAGAGTTCTCATCGATAAGATTTGCCGCTGGTCTGAATGGGATGCCCTGTTCCGTTACATGGATGACGAAGTTCTTGTCAAGTTCGTCGATGACTCCACGGCAAGGGAACGCAGAATTCCCTTGAAAAGTGATGCCTTTTTTGATCCGTTTATCGAAATATTGCGGGGATTGCAAGTCAATTTTCGCGAAGTCGCCGCTAAGGTTATTCAATTTAACTTTGATGAACTCGGTGAAATGCTGGAGGAGAAAAACGAACTGAGGGGAGGAACGATGGAGGATACAGAAAAACTTTGCCGCGCCTTGCAATATGAAGGAGTGCGGCAGGAACTACGAAAAAAAGCGTTGTTCTCGTCAGACTGGTGCAAAAATCCGACTTGGGATCAAATTGGTTTACTCTTCGCCGATCTGGGAAAGAACATGGATATTCCCTTGATTCATGATGACAACGAACCGGTCAAGTTTTATCCGTTGCAACGAGGTTCCGATAAAGGGGGGACAGGTGCCGCCAGAACATTTCCCTGGCTCAAGTCACATCACGACGAGTACTCGCGGCATTTTTCAAACGAAAACAGACATCTTACCACTGTTCTCCAGATGCGTCAGGTTTTGATCGATGCTGCCGTTTATTTCCTTGATGCTTCTGCGGGAGCATTGGAAAAGAAACTCTGGAGTGCGATTGAGAAACGCCTTGGACAGTTGAATGATGAGCTAGGAAACACAATCAAAGCACTGAACGAAAAATTAAAAGGCTCCTCGTATCCCCGAGGTTCGGGCAGCGGTGGGCTTGTTAATGTTGACGAACTATGAATTATTTTGACTGTCTCTTGAGTTTTTAATTGACAATCACTTTGCTCTAAACAGTTGACGCAAAAGTTTGAAAACTAATATTTTTTTGTCCATTGTCCTTGTGATTTTATTGTTTTTATCAAGCGTCCCATTTTTTAGAGCGTGAAATCGAAAAGGCAACACTCCAAAGATTCAAGTCTTGCCATGTTGATATTTGCAATAAGTATTTTTATTTCAATAGATTGAGTCACTATACAGTCAAGCGATAGAAGTCTCAATGTCCTATCGGTAGCAAGTTTTTCGATGCAGACGATAATCAAAAAACATAATCCTCCTTCATTTCCATATTCCATAAACGACCATGACTACCAATAATTCCCAGAATTCGACAAAACTCGGCGACGACCATCAGGAAATCTTTGTCTTCACTGAGCCGTGGGTTGACAAACCAGCCACCGTTCCATTTAACCTGCGGGTCATCCGTATTTCAGGCAAGCTGTTTTCCGACACAAAAAAAACCCCGAAATTGAGAGTGGAAGTTGTCAACAAATCCGTTCTTCCCTTGGAAGTCGTTGAATTCATTGTGAAAGCCTACCGAACAGCCGCTCAACTTCCTGCGGACACTAACGGCGATCGTCGTCTGATTCCCAATATCAGTACCGATGCAAATCCTTGGGACAACCTTTGGCGTCTTCCGCCCGGTGCGATCATCGAAGTCAAACACACTCTGATCATTGACGAAGGGAATGAGCAGGAGATCGCCTACGATCTTGATTGTCCGCCGTCGCTGGAAGAGCAGTGGAAAGTGTCGTCGGTAACACCACGGCTCTGGAAACTGTATGAAGAAAAAACAGGGGGACCGAAACTCCGCATCGACATTGAAAAATCGGTCGGTTCACAAAGAGCCGATGAGACTCGTCGCTTTCCCGCCGTAAAGTTCGTTCCCGAAGACGAAAAAGAATTCGATCGACTTAGCCACGATTGGGACATTCGGTTGCGATACCTCTTGTTCGATGAATGGAACGGTTCCCTGTCAGAAGATCGACTTCGGAAAAACAGAACCCGAACTGAACACGGCATGAAAATCATCATTGATCCACATTTCGATTGGTCCACGACGGAACGGGACAAATACCAAAACGCCATCGACAGGAATGACGGACAGATTGTCCGTGTACCAATCCTGTTGTGTGTGGAAGGTGCGCATCCCGTTACCATTCAGGTCGAGATTGTTCCATACACACCGGCTTTCCCGGGGTTTCTGTCGGTTGACTTGGGTAACAGTGCTTCGTCGGTCGTTCTGTATGATCCGGCTCTCAATGACGGCAAACCGAGACGAGTTCTTCCCGTCGAACAACTAAAGTATTTGCGTGGAAAGTTGACTGATTGGTTTTCCTCTCCGATAACGGTTCGTTACACTGAGGAAACCGGGTTGGCAGAGTCGACCTGGCTGAACAAACTACTCAAACCGCTTGCCCGTTCCTTGAGTCTTTCGGAAAATGATCCGGCAATCACTCTATGCGGTTATCTTAACAACACTGCCAATCGTGGAGCACAGGGTGATAAACCCTTCTTTGAATTGTTGCGGCAGTTAGAATTGGTCATTGATGCCATGCAAGACGATAAACCGAGACGCATTTGCCGGGAAAAACTTCATCAGTTTTATTCCGATGCCTTCTTGCAATTTCCCTTTGAATCGCGAGAAATGGCCTGTCTGGAGTTCGAACCGGCAGGCAAGGGAACAGATAACCGGACCGTTCCTTATACCCTGAGTGATTTGGAGTTGTCATCGGTTTACCCGGTCCCAAACGGTGTCATCGGCTGGGCTTCACGGGATAAATACAAGGAATGGAGACGCAATAACCTCCGAAGTGATGACGCGACCGAGGAATCCAAGTCCAAACCGGTACAGTGGAAGACCGAACAATGGTTCACCTATTGCCCCAAAATGTATTTGCAGTCGGTTCATAAAACAACGGACAACGTAGTCAAAAAATTAAGACTCCCGTGTTTTCAAGAGAAGGACAGCCTTGCTCGCCCCAAAAATGTCGGAAAGGAAAACGCAAAAAGTGATCGTAAAGAAACGCAAATTCTGCCGCAAACCGTTGTTCAGGCGGCTTGGCACGCTTTGCTAAATCTGGTCGAAGAGAAGCGTGATGCCTTGCATCTTCATAGTGGACCGTTTGAGTCGTCCGTTGTCACTTATCCGACTTCATTGCTTCCAGAACCACGAAAGGAAATCAGCAGAATCTTTAGTGAATTGGGAGTTTTACGTCCCGATTTACTTTTCGATGAAGCCGTCTCGCCGACTTTGTTTTATTTTGAGCAACGTTTCGGCATGAACAACGAATTAGGTCCCGAAGCATTCAAGGTTCGTTGTACCCATCATTACGATCCGGAGTACGCGCTGCACAGTTGGTATCACCAGATGTTGATTCTCGACATCGGTGCCGGAACGACGGACATTGCAATCGTCCAAATCTGCCTGACGGAAGAAATATCGGTACAAAAGCCAGATTCCGGCGGACGAGCCTATACAATTGCTCCCCGATTACTTGGTTCCACCGGTAGCGATCAAAGCGGCGGTAATGCAATTACGTTAAACGTCTTTCATTATCTCAAAATCCTTCTGGCCGATTACCTTGTCCATCATGTCGGTTCTGACGCAGACAAACAGGTTTCATGGGATATAGGAAACACCACGGAAGAACATTTCAAAGAATTAATACGAAAAACGGAAAGGGAATTACCGACCAAATACGGAGTATCAGGCAAGGATGGGAAGAAACGAATGCAGGACGCAGATCGTTTCTTTGCCTTGTGGGATTGGGCGGAAAAGATCAAAATAGAATTCAGCGACCGACTCAGTTGGTATGGCAGAAAGGACATTTTCGATTACAGGCTCCTTTCGCACTGGAATGATTTTCGAGATAAGATACTGGCAGGAACGTCGTACTCTTCCAACCCTCAACTGGAAATTCCCGAAGAGATTGTGTTTAAGTACGACAAATTTAATGTTTGGGCGGAGAGCGTATTTACGGGGTCAATTAAAGCTGCGGTCGATCTTGCAAAAGAATCACTTAAAAATCCGAGTGACGATGTTGGGGCACCTCTGCACATTGACAGTATTGTTCTTTCCGGTCGCGCGTGCCAACTACCGCTCATTCGTGAGGAACTGGAAAAAATCATTCGGACGGACGAGGAATTTGCATCAGATCGAACGGAAATTCTTTTCGTTCCCGATTTTGCCAAGGTTGCCACAGCTGTTGGAGCTTGCTTCGGAAAAAGAATTCTCCAGTCGGCGGTTCAAGGAAATGTCACTACGAATGTTCCTCGCCTCCACGCCGGGCTTTGCATACGAAACTTGAATATTGACAATCTTTTCTTCTTTCTGCCTTCCGATTTTACATTATCGTGGGAAAATCAGACGCAAGTAATTTTTCAAATGCAAATGCCTTTCAAGGCATTCGACTTGACAAATATCGGAAGAATACGCACGGACGATTTTATGGTGATGCTTGGCACCATGATAATCCGGCGCGGTAGTTCGGTGGGAAATGTGTTTTGGGGACAGTTGGTATTAGAAGCTCTTCCCGTGACAGATAAGGAATTGAAAGAGAATTTAAAGAACACAAGGGTTCAATTTGAGATCGACCATGATTTGACGCTTTCTGCTCTGCTCCTCCACCCAAAACCGGATGAGGATAACACAAGTCTGGAACCGTATTATCTGCTTGACGCACCGTTGGATTCGAGAAATCAACGCAATTCCCGTCCGGCTGCTTATAGTGGAAGACTTCTCACGGACGGTGATAAATGGAAAAAATACTTTTATGTCAACGACATGCTCCCGACGGTATTGAACCATTCCATTTACATCGGAAAACCTTCCGACTCGACCAGTCGTCTGATCTTGGAAGCGGGAACTTCCTTTGAGAAGGTTTGCGTTCGGCCTGTTCCTTTCGAAACCGATGAAGTATTGCAGAAAAACATTGATGATATGCTTGATGATCCGGTCCAAGAGATGGTTAATGAAGTGGAGGAAGCCCAAAGGCTTCAGGCTGAAGAGACTTGGTTCCGTCAAATCAAGATCAATGGATGTTGGACTCAGGAAGCCGTCGCTACTTCGAGGAAGAAAAAAGGAAATATACTTTCCGAAGATGCGACATTGGAACTATACGCAGAAATTAGCGGGGAAGAGCATCTTTTCCTCGCAAAAATCGAGTTGAAGATCAACCAGCCCCAAGGCACAGCTTCATCCGAACCCTTTTTGTTTGAAAAGGATTTTCGTCTCTTGATCACCCAAGACGGAAGATACAATGTTTTCATCGGTGATGCGCCTCCCTACTGGGAAACAGGAGATCATAGAAAATGGAAATGGCCGGGACAAATCTGGCGGAAAACTCTTGATCCTGCCGAATCAAGGACAAACGAAGAGGCTGATCCATTCAACGGCTTACAATGATAAACGACCATACCGCACATTGAACACAGTTTGACAGAAGATTTTTTTTGTGCCAACGACTCCAATGGACAGTAACGGAAATAATGCCAACCCCACCAAACGTCAGGCGATGGCGGATTGGGGCGAGATTATTGAAAGCTCCGATGTTGATCGCGTAGCTTCTGGAGGAGCAACAGTGGTCATAAAAAAAATCATCGCACACCTGCCGAAAACATCGCCGCTACTTGATCCGTTACGAAATGTTGTACGCCCGCATCATGCTGATGTAGCGCGGTATTTCGACGAGGCGATGGATTACCTCTATGAAAACGAGTACAGAAAATCAGCAAACGCATTAAGAATTGCACAACGACTTTCGTTTGATGTTGACTTCGATTTATTGCGGGGATATCTCCACTTGGAGCAGGTGAATTGGTTTATCAAACGTGATCGGTATCAAGAGGCCATTACAGAGTTCAAATTTGTGGAGGCGTTGGTTCCCAATCACCACATGACGACACAGGAAACGTTGCAACGATTGGGTGATTTTGCGAGGAAATTCAAGGAAGAACAAGAACGAAAACGTCGGAAGCAACAAACTGAAATCAACGAACACAACGGTCAGTTAAATGGTCTGCAAAAGAAAGCGACCGAACGGCTAATAATACAACAAGGCCAAAAAAAAGAAAAACAAAAACAGGCGGAGGAACAAAAAAAAGAAGAAGAGAAACGAAAGCAGAAGCAACGCGAAGAGTATGAGAGGAAGAGAATCGTAGCCGAACTGCGTCTGAAACAAATCGAGCGCACAAAAACCCTGTTAAGGGAAGCTCAAAAACAAAATGATTGGCAACAGGTTGTCACCCTGCTTGAACAATTGTGTCAACTTGATCCGAACAATATCATCTATCAAACAAATTTGGCGGGTGTGAAAAGAAGCAAAGCAAGAATCCATTTCAAAAAAGCCCATGATTTTCTGTCACGCCAATTGTTGAAAGAGGCGTTGGATGAGGTCGAGCAGGCAAGTGCCCTTCTCCCCAAGGCCTCCGACATTCTTAATCTTCGCCAACGCGTCCAAGAACTCATCAATTTTGAGAAACGTTTGCCGCAAATCGTCGAAACAGCAGGTGCCCATTTAAGCGGTGGAAATATAGTGAAAGCGAGCGAGGTCTATCGCTCCATTCTTATGAATTTTCCCAGTCATCTTGTAGCAAGAGATGGCCTTGCGAGAATCCATTTCAAAAAAGCTCATGATCTTCTGTCACGCCAATTGTTGAAAGAGGCGTTGGATGAGGTTGAGCAGGCAAGTGTCCTCGTTCCCCAAGCCCCCAACATTCTCAATCTTCGCCGGCGTATCCAGGAGCTTATCGATTTTGAGAAACGTTTACCGCAAGTCGCCGAAACAGCCGGCGCCCATTTAAGCGGTGGAAATATAGTGAAAGCGAGAGAGGTCTATCACTCCATTCTTATGAATTTTCCCGGTAATCTTTTAGCAAGAGACGGCCTTGTGAATTGTCGCTGTTTGGAAATCAAACGAAAACTTCGAATACCGGCACGTTTGCTCTATCTCCAATGGTGGCTTATCAACGGGGTGGCAATTGGCGTTATGGTCAGTCAAGGAATAATCGGCTGGGAACTGCTCATCCCATTGATATTTCTCTGTGGCCCGTGGTTCAAAGGACGATCCTTGGCAAAATTGAAAAATTCATCGTCGTTTCGTGTGCCGATTGCTGAGATCATTTATTGTTCTCTTATATATTTCCCATTCGGTTGGCTGGGGATACTTTGGGCGAAAATATGTCTCGCATTTGACCCTGCCATCATTGATGTCTTTGACGACCAAATAAAAAACTTCGTAGCCCTTTCACACGTCTCTAGCCCTGATATTTCGACCTCCGGCGGCAAGTCGGCACAGTGATAGCATTGACAATGCTCGCACCAGGACCAGACTTGCTGAAACTCGGTGACGATGAACGGCTTCTCGACGAGCTTGACTTGCTGATGAATTTTCGGCGGCTCGTTGGTGGACTTGAGTTTTCCGCCGCACGTCGGACAGGCGTCGAGTTTGAGTTCGAGTTCGACGGTTTGGTCGATTTGCGAAACGTCGAAGGGCTTGCGGAGATTTTGCTTGTACTCTTTTTGACCACAGGGCTTTCGTTTTTGACCTTTGCGACCGTCTTTGCCGTTGGGCTTGGTAACCGGTGACGACCAAAAAAATCACAATTTTTGGTTTGGCGGGGTAGTCGTGTCTTGTTTTGTTTGGTAAAATCAAAAAATCTCATTGAGTTTTCCCGGAGAGGATATGAGGATATAATGAAAAATCTCGTACGCAGGAATCAATACTTCACTCTCAAGGGTAACAGACGTTTGTTTTTTGCTGCCCTGACGATGTTTTTTTGTATCATGCTGTTCATGGGGTGTCAACATGACGCCCTGAATTTGGTGACTGGAAAAGTCACTTTGGACGGAACACCGATCTCAGAGGGAGTGATATCCTTTATGCCCTCGGGCACTTCCGATGGAGTTTCCACCGGGGCTCAAATCAAAAACGGAGCCTACTCTGCCCGGGTTTCTCCCGGTAAAATGGTTGTGAAAATCTATGCGGAGCGTCCACTCACACCGGAGGAGGCAGCAGCAATTAACAATAATCCCATGTCAGGGTCATCCATGACTACGGAAGGGGAGATAAAAAAACAATTTATCCCCTGATATTTTCAACGACAAATCCAGCTTGTCTGTGGAGATTCAGGGTAATAAAAAAGACTTGGATTTTATACTCGAATCTCCACCCAAATAAACACCATCTCCCTTAGAATTGAGGAAAAAACATGGGAAAGATTTTACTTGGCATCAACATGGAATACGTCCGCCACGAAGACAAGCCGTTTGAGTGGGGCGTCGTCAAGGCGGCAGAACTGGGCTACGAATACGTCGAGCCGATGGTTCACTGGGGACGCGAGCTGCTCAGTGAGGGCGGTTATTTTCACAGCGTTTCGATGTGGGACGATCCTTATCGTATCCGGCGTGCCTGTGAAAAATCCGGCATAAAAATTTCTGCACTTTCGTCGCATTGCCCGCTCTGCAAACCTGATGCGTCCACGGACTACCTGAAACAGGCCGTGCGTTTCGCCGCCGAGTGCGGTGCGCCGGTCGTCACGACCGACGAAGGTCCCAAACAACCCTGGACAACGCAGGACGAGGACTTTGCGTACATGAAATACGTACTCAAGGAAGCGTCTCTCGTTGCCGAACCTCGCGGCATCAAGATCGGTGTCGAACCGCACCAGCAATACACGGTCATCCCTGAATTATACGACAAGATCATGGATCTGGCCGGTTCAACCGCCGTCGGTGCGAATTTCGACACGGGCAACAGCTACCTCGCCGGTCAGGACCCTTACGCCTGGCTCGAAAAAATCAAACACCGTCTCGTCCATCTGCATGCGAAAGATATTTCGGTGGAACAATCCGACTCCGAACGCGGAAAAGTCACCGGCACGCCGGTCGGCTGTGCCTGCGGCGACGGCGTCATCGATTGGGAACGAACAATCGCCATCTGCAAGACGATTCCGCAGGACATCGTCTTCAGCGTCGAATGCGGCACCGTCGAACAAGCCGCCCGAAGCGTGGAGCATCTCCGGAAATTTGTATAAAATCCCACCTTTGTGCCCTTTGTGAAAATCTTTGTGTTAAAAATTATTAAGCACAAAGGACACAAAGGCTGCACAAAGTTCACAAAGAAGAACTCATTGCGAAATGAGAGTTTATCACGGTACAAACATTGCCATCGAACACCCTCGAATGATCAATCGTTTTAAAACGCTTGATTTTGGCGAAGGTTTTTACACGACGGAGAACGAAGATCAGGCGAGGAGTTTTGCCGTCAAAGTTTGTGAACGACGAAGCCCGACGCTTGTTCCTGTCGTCAACTGTTATGATTTTAACGAGGATTTGAGTCAACTTTCCGTTCTTCGATTTGATGCACCGGATGAACAATGGCTGGATTTTGTTGTTGAACGAAGGAAAGGAATGGCATTATGTGAAAAATATGACTTGATCATCGGGCCGGTGGCCAACGACGATGTTTTTGGCACGATCATTTTGTACGAAGCCGGACAATTGGATAAGGAAAGTGCTATCAGGAATTTCAAAGTGAAATTGTTGTTCAACCAAGTGGTGTTTTGCAATGAATTCGTTCTGAACCGTTTAATTCATATTGAGTCATATCAAGTGGAAGAGTAAAATGAAAACGAAAGATCAAGTGTCGGCACTTCTGGGAGTTTGCATCATTCCGCAAGTGATTGCTGAAATCAAGGGGTTTTACGACAATCAGGATGAAACGGCCATCAAAGAATTTTACAAATCCGAATTATTCGACAAACTGCAAAATCCTGCAACCGGCCTCTGGCATTTAAGTTCCAAAACGCTGTCGCAAATATTTTTTGCCGAAGTACAAGAGCATATCATGGAGTTTCCGGAGGAACAATCATGAACAAGGAAAATCAATTTCTCATTTTTGTCGTTGAGTATTACCGCAACAGAAAAAACTTGTCGGGAAAAGAAGTGATTGCATTATTCGACAATCATCATGTCTGGGATTTGGCAAAAAAGTCCTATTTTCTTTGGCATATCGAATCACCGGAAAATTTCGTGCAAGAAATTGACCAATATGTTTGTAATCCCAATTCCCAGTAGCACCGTCCATTCAAACCACTCAACGAAAGACCAAACCATGTCCCCCATACAAAAAATCATCTTACTCTGCCTGATTGCGTTGGCTGTTACAGGGACGGCTTATGCCCAAAACGGCGACACGGATGCGGAGTTCTGGTTTCTCCAACCGGGTACGGAACCGACGCCGGAAAATCGGTTAAACGCGATTCAAAGCACCGGCAGGGGGCTTCTCGACTTCGCCGTTTATCAACCGACCGACGCAACCGGTAAGCCGCTCGACGCCTTTCCCGATGCGTATCGTCAAAAACTCCTTGACGCAGGCTACGTGTTCGATTTCATGACGGAAGAGCAACTGTCGAAAACCACTGCCGAATGGGCCACTTATCAAAACTCGCCGGTCGGACGTGTTTCGATTCTGGTGATTCCTGAAGCGGCATCTTTGCCTGCGGAAGAAATACAGCGTCTCAAATTCTTCCGTTATGCGTTTTTGGGAAAAGCACCTGATATGCCGGAATCCTGTGTCGTAAAGTCCCTGGCCGACCTGAAAAACGAGATGGAAGCGGAACGAAAAAGAACGCGGGATCGTTTGGCCGCTTCACCCAGTTTTGCCGGCAAAAGTGATGATGAGATTGATGCGGCACTACTACGAATGCCGATGGGACCGCCACCGGGAATGCCAGGTTATGAAATGCGGTCTTTTTCCGTCCTGGATCAAATCGGTGAAAATCTTGGCGAGGCGGTGGGGTTGTTTCGTGACCGTGCAAGAGCGTTCCCGGAAAGTTTTGTCGCGAAAACCGGCGTCAAATTGTCGGCAAGACGTGCGCTGACGCCTTATGAAACAAAAGATGCGAACGCGATTGACGTGCTTTATGTCTTCGCAAACACGCAAAAGGATGCCAAGCCGGTGGACGGCTGGTTTCGGTTGCGGGAATTGACTTATGGTCGTAACATGGGACACATTTCCTTTACGGATGGGCGAGGATACCTCGTTAATGCTCAAACAGACCGTGCCTTTTTGATGGACCCGACAACGGGCAAGATCGGCGAGGCCGAGGTGCGTTATGATCGTAGCAATCCGCCGCCGGAAATCCGAATCCAAATGAAGCCGGGCGAGACGTTGGTTGTGCGCGTCGTCCGTGAACGTCCCCGTGGCGGCAACGGACCACCCGCCGGTGCCGGCTTTCAGGAATTTGAGTCGCTTCCCAAATGGGAATATGATGAAACACAAAGGTAGGGCGGGCACGCCGTGACCGCCGCAAGAATCAACCTAACAAAACAGGAGAACATTTTATGAAAAAATCCAGAATTTCACGTCGTCGTTTTATGCAGACCATGACCGGGGTGGCCGTTGCCTCGCCGCTGGTTTTGAAAAACTCGGTGTTCGGCAACCAGGACACCGCCGCGCCCAGTGAGCGGGTGCTTGTCGGTCACATCGGCGTCGGCGGGCAAGGCGGAGGGTTATTCGGCGGAGTGCAGCAGGTTCGCGAAGCCCAGAGCGTTGCTGCCGCCGATTGCTTCAAAAGCAAGCGAGAAGGCTTTGCCGCTGCGTGCAAGGGCAAAGCCTGCGCCGATTTCCGCGAAATCCTCGACCGCAAGGACATCGACTGCGTCGTCGTGGCCACACCCGATCACTGGCACGTGCCGATTGCGATCATGGCCGCTCGATCGGGGAAAAGTGCTTACGTTGAAAAGCCGCTCGGCCTGACCCTTGAGCAGAATATTCTGTGTCAAAAAGTCTTCAAGGAGCAGGGGCAGTTTTTCCAATACGGCACGCAACAGCGCAGCCAGGAAAATTGCTGGATCGGCTGTTCGCTCGTTCGTCAGGGAGTCATCGGCAAGGTGCATACCATTGAGGTCGATGCCCCGGACGGCGGTTCGGGCGGTTCGACGCAGGAAACGCCGATTCCCGACGATTTGGGTGTCGCCGGATATGAAATGTGGCTCGGCCCTGCGCCGAAAACGCCTTATACGCCGGATCGTTGCCGTCCGAACGGAACGTATTGGATTTACGATCAGTCGATCGGCTATCTCGGCGGCTGGGGGGCGCACCCGCTTGACATCATGGTGTGGGGTTCGGATGCCGACCTGTCCGGCCCGATCACCGTCGAAGGCACCGGCGTCATTCCGACGCAGGGGCTGTTTGACGTTGTTTATAACTGGGATATGAAAATCAAGCTGGGCGAAGTCGATCTCATTTTCAAACCCGGCGGCGATCGTACGCGATTTATCGGCGATAAAGGCTGGATTGAAGTGCGACGCAACGGCAATTCCGCCAGCGACCCCGACTTGCTGAAGATTCCGGTCGATGAAAAAACGGCGTTGATTCGCAGCCGTCATCATCAGGGCGACTTTATTCATGGCGTCAAGACGAAAACGGAGCCTGTTTCGAACTTGTTCGATGCCGTGCGCAGCGACAACATCAGCCAGTTGTGCGACATTGCCGTGCGAACGAAGCAAAAGGTCAAGTGGGACCCGAAAGAAATGGCGTTCATCGACCCGACGCCGGAACAGAAAGCCATTTTCACCCGGGAAATGCGAGCCCCATGGAAACTGTAAGTAAGCGCAGAGCGCAGAGCGCAGAGTGCAGAGTGTTTTACTCTGCACTTCTCTGTATGTTCTTGTTTGCGGGATGTCCGTCGGGCATTGAACCGACGGGGCCACCGATGCCATCGCGTGTTGTTACCGTTGAACTCGATCAGCCAACGGTCGATCCTCAAGTCATCGCAACCATCGAAAACGCATTTGGTGGTATTGAGCGAAGCGATGGCGGAACGGTTGTTGCCGTTGATCTTGCTCAGGCGCGATCGTCGGTCAATGACGATGTGTTGAACGCGGCTCTGGCAATTCGCGGCTTGAAAAAACTGCGCGTTGCGGGAAGCGGCATTACCCGTGAGACGCTTGTGAAGATCGGCGAACTGACGGAATTGCAGGAACTTTTTCTGCAAGACACGGCGGTACAAGATGACGATCTGGCGGCGATACTCGCGGCTATACCGGATTTGAAACGTCTGACATTGCGGCGATGCGCGAACGTGACCGATCAAGCGGCGGAATCGTTTCTTGCCCTGAATGATCGGCAGGAGTACCTGCATGGCTTGCGCAATCTGGCGTTGATCGAAATGAATATTTCTCACGCGACGCTGGAAACGTTGGTGCGCTCACCAAGTATTACGGCACTCGACTTGCGGGATTGCAGCCGTCTGATGCCGGATGATTACGCCGTGGTCGAAAAAATGCCGCAACTGACCGACCTGAAAATCGGCGGGTTCGGCATCAATGACACCGTACTTGAACACGTTTCGCAATTGCCGAACCTCACCGGCTTGACCGTCGAAGATGCGATGATTTCGCCGGACGGCTTTGCCAAAATGCTGGAAACGGCGGCGTGGAAAAACAAACTCACGCTGTTGGTTTTAAGCCGCGATACGATGTTGTTTGACGCCGGGCTTTCGCCGATTCAAAACCTGCCGAAGCTCAAACGCCTGACGGTCAACGGCATGATGGTCACGGGAACGTTTCTTGAAAAACTCGCAGAAGATGAAAGCACACGCCCCAAACTGGAAACGCT
>Ga0082212_10004919_pt1 | contig 18426 bp, 13 predicted proteins | sample TergutNt197P3_FD_71548 | JGI IMG/M metagenome (GOLD analysis project Ga0082212, IMG submission 71548) | Neocapritermes taracua P3 segment gut microbial communities from Petit-Saut dam, French Guiana - Nt197 P3 | ecosystem: Host-associated > Arthropoda: Insects > Digestive system > Gut ...
CGTCATTGTGAGCCTGACCATCCCCATAGATCACCGGCTGTGCGGTTTTGCGTAAAAACCGCGCAGCTTTTTTCCGCGTCCTCGGGCTTCTGCGCGGTTTTGCGCAGAAAGCGTCCGTGCAATTTGCTAAAACATCCTGTACAGTATAGGTGGTTAGCATCAGACTTCCATGAAGAAGCATGAACCCGATAAAACCACGAGCGACCCAACATAGTGGTCGCGAGTGGAGAGGAGGAGCAACGAAACGGAGCGTATGCCCGAACTTGTGAGGGCGGAGCGGAGTGGAGTTTGCGACGACGATGAGGAGACAAGAGAATGAAACGATCGAGATGTAAAAGCTTTGCAATCGTACTGATGTTCGCGTGCATAATGTCCGTATTTACGGGCTGTACCTTGCAGAGTGGAAAAAATGGAAATGCTGTAACAGGTACTCCGCCCGTACCCACGCTGAGCGGAGATAATGGAAACGGTGAGACATCTGCTCTGCCAACCACTGCCACGACGCCCATACCGGACAAAGCCCCGGTTGCGGTGGATACCCTCGTTCCCGGCGATACGGTAGCATTCGGCAGCTACTACGGCCAAGCAATAACATGGCTGACGCTTGCCGTCGAGGGCGACATGGCGCTGCTGATAAGCAAAGGAACCATCGACAGCAAGATATATTACAGAAAAGGCGATTCCAACATGATTTACGCGACATGGGAGTCATGCGCCATCAGAGCCTTCCTGAACGGAGAGTTTATTGATGCTGCATTCAGCCCTAAGGAGCGCGATTACATCGCCGAAACAACCTTTCCAAATAAGACTTATGATAAAAACACCACATCGGCGGTGAAAGAACCAGATGCCACTGACCGCGTATTCCTGCTATCCTATGATGAGGCGAAGCACTATTTCTCCTCAGACAGTGACCGCGTTGCTGTACAGGCGTACTCACAGGAACAGATGGAAATGAAGTCTCGTAACTTGGTGGATGAAGTGGACAAACTCATCGAGGACACTCCCGAAATCGCAGAGTTATTGCAACTGGAATCGTTGGATTATGAGGAAGAGCTTGCGGCGCTGGTGGATACAAACGGTATGCCGGTTCAATGGTGGCTGCGTACCACCGAAAAAGGCAGTGAAAAATGGGGCACTTCCGTAGCGACTATAACAGCCGAGGGGCAGATTGACGCCCGCGAGAACACTCCGCATCTCTTGACGGCCAGTTTTACCGCCGGTGTTCGTCCTGTGATTTGGATATCCGGCCAGAAGAACGCGAAAGCGCAAATGCCGCCCGATGATATACCGGAGCAGACAAGCGAAGAGCACAAAGAGAATAACACAGTCTTTACGATTAACGGCGCATATACCGTCACAATCCCGGAGGAGCTGCAAACAAAACAAAACGATGGAACCGTTACCATCGATACAGGTACCTGGAGGATGGATATTAAGACCAGCAATGAGTCCACGATAGAATCCGCTATGGCATTCTGGGCCGGATACGAATGGAAACCGTTTACTTATGGCGCCGCAACCGGTCGGCGTATCTTGGAGGTGTTAAGCGACACGCAGGGGAAATTCGAGTTCTTCTTTAGTGCGCTCGGTGAAGGCGGCGCGGCTGTCGGACAAATTGAATTTGTGAAATACGATGGCGCCGGTAGTATCGAAACTCTTCTGGAAGATCCGCTGGTCAAATCCATCTTTGACAGTATCCGCGCACCGGAATAATCGTCGGAGAGCGCAGGGGGAACGAACCATTCATAACGTCGGAGAGCGCCCTTTTACAGTCTTAACGCTGTTTCAGCGCCTCATCGTACACCTCGCTAAACGGGATGCCGTGCCGCTTTGCGGCTGCGACCACATCGCTGTACTCAGGCTTCGACTTGACCGCGCCAAAGCCATGCGCGCGCTTAACTCGAATATCGCCGTACTTCGTCTTCACAGTTACCGCCCCGCGCGTGAGGACGCTGCGCGAATAACGCGCAACCCTTACCCCGAGCGTCGAGGTATGCAAAAGCATAAGCCGTGTCAGCAAGTCGCGCTTTTCCTGCTCGCAAAGGCAGGAAAGCATGACCGCCGGCCGGCTTTTCTTCATCATGATTGGCGTCGAGTAGACGTCGAGCGCACCGTTGTCAAACAAAATGTCATAAGCAGCGCCAATAGCCTCCGGAGTCATGTCATCCAGGTTGCAGGAAAGCTCAAAGACCTCGCCGCTTGTACCGCCGCCTGAATCATCGTCCTCGCACAGGAAGGCGCGCAGGCAGTTCGCGGCAGGGAAGTCCTTCGTCCCCATGCCGCAGCCAATCTTTGACACGACCATCGGCGGCATATTGCCGAAGCTCCCGGCGAAATACCGCAGCAGGGCGGCGCCGGTAGGTGTGCAGAGCTCGCCATCGATGCTCCCCCCGTATATTGGGACGCCTTTTAGAATCTCTGCGGTGGCAGGAGCGGGGACAGGCAGTATGCCATGCTCGCATCGGACGGAGCCTGAGCCGACGTGGACGGGGGAGGCTGTGATGTCGCTCAGCGCGAGCATGTTTATTAGCAGGCAGCAGCCGACTATGTCTGCGACTGCGTCGATTGCGCCTACTTCATGCAGGTGGATTTTATCCAGCGGAGTTCCGTGGACGGCTGCTTCGGCTTCAGCGAGGATTTTGTACACGCCAAGCGCGTCCTTTAAGACGTTGTCCGGCAGCGCAAGTTTGCGGATCAAAGTCTGTATTTCCTTGTAGCTGTAGCGTTTTGTAGAGTGCGAGTGCGAATGGGGTTCGCCGTCGCCGTGCGAATGCGTGTGGGGCTCGCCGTCGCCGTGCGAATGCGCAGCCTTCGCGATATCCTCGCTCTTTTCCTCGATTCCGCCTACGCTGACTGATATGTGCGTCCCCGCGATGCCGCACTTTATAGATTCGGAGTAGATCATTGCCACACCCGGAAGAGCCAGACGCTGCATCTTCTCTCTGAAGGCAGCCTTGTCCGGCAGCAGCTCATAAAGAGCCGCCATCATCATATCACCGGAAGCTCCCATCCGGCACTCAAAGAACAACCTCATCTGACTAACCCCCGTTTATCAGGCTCGCGATGTACCCCGCGCCAAACCCGTTGTCTATGTTTACGACGCTGACATTGCCCGCGCAGGAGTTAAGCATCGTCAGCAGCGCGGAGATGCCGCCGAAACTCGCGCCGTATCCCACGCTCGTCGGCACTGCGATGACGGGGCACGCGACGAGCCCGCCGATCACAGTCGCGAGCGCTCCCTCCATGCCCGCCGCAACAATAACGACGCGTGCGCTCATTATGACATCCAGGTAACTCAGCAGCCTGTGCAGCCCCGCCACGCCGACGTCATAGAGCCTGTCGACCTTGTTGCCGAGCACCTCGGCCGTCACGGCAGCCTCCTCCGCGACAGGCAGGTCGCTTGTGCCCGCTGCCGCAACGATGATAGACCCGCGCGGCGATTCCGCGCGCTCGCGGTAACAGACTCCTATGCGCGATATTGGGTCGTAATCCAGCGAATGCTGCTTGCCGACTATATCGGCCTTATCTTGCGACAGGCGCGTTATCATAATATTCTTCTGGCCCCGCCCCGCCATCGCGGAAACGATTCCCTCGATCTGTTCAGGTGTCTTTCCCTCGCCGAAGATTACCTCGCTGACTCCGTGGCGAAGCCCGCGGTGGTGGTCGATCTTGGCAAAGCCCAAGTCTTCAAAAGGCTGCTTCTTCAACTGCAGCAGCGCCTCTTCAGGCGTCACCGCGCCGGTTTTTACGCTTTCCAGCAGCTCAAGAATGCTATCATGCTCCATATTGACGTCTAATCCTTCCTAACAGAATCACCTTGGGGCCAAATCCAGCGCAACGCTGTCAAAGTCCCCGCCCAGCGCGGCGAGGATATCCCCGCGTAACTCCAGCGCGAGGAAAAACTGCGGCTCCGGCAACTGAATCTTCGCGCCGCGCGGAGGCACGAGGCGTACACGGAAGTCGGAAAATCCCATGGCGGACATCGCGCCCTCGGCGCGCTCGATCTTCCCGAGCAGCTCGGCGGTTATCTCTGTGCCGGCCGGGATGCGCGTAGCCAGGCAGGCGTACGACGGCTTGCGATAAGTGAAGAGGCCCGCGTCCTGCGAAAGCCGGCGAACATCGGCCTTAGTCAGACCGCACTCGCGCAACGGCGAGACGACGCCGAGTTCGCGCAGCGCGCGCATACCCGGCCTGTCGCCCTCCTCATCGTCCGCGTTCGTGCCGTCGCATAGAAGGTCGAACCCGTCGGCCCGGGCTATCTCCCGCAGCTTTGTGAACATCGCCAGCTTGCAGTGGTAGCACCTGTCCGGAGGATTCGCAGCGACAGCGCCGACTCCCAGCACATCCAGCTCGCGAATAACTAAAGGCGCCCCGGCGAACTGTGCGGCGCGCTTCGCGTCGTCATGCTCGAAGCGGGGCTGGAACTGCGATTTCAGGAAGTACGCCCGGGTATCGCAGCCGGCTGCCTTTGCGGCGTACAGCAGGTACGACGAATCCGCGCCGCCGGACAAAGCGACCGCGACGCGCGGGTTATTCGCGAAAAACTCATTAAGTGTCATTTACTAAAAATCCAGCTTGCCTTGTATGTATGCCGCGACTTCCTCGATCGGCATGCGCACCTGATCCATGGAGTCCCTATCCCGGACTGTGACGCAGCCGTCGCCCTCGGATTCAAAGTCGTAGGTTGCGCAAAAAGGTGTACCGATCTCATCCTGCCTGCGGTACCGCTTGCCGATAGAGCCGCTGTCGTCGTAGTCGGCCATGAAATGCTTCGCGAGCTTCATGTAAAGCTCCTGCGCGGCGGGGACAAGCTTCTTCGAAAGAGGCAGGACCGCGCACTTGTAAGGAGCCAGAGCAGGGTGCAGCCGCAGGACTGTGCGCACGTCGTTCTTCTGCGCGTCCACGACCTCCTCGTCGTAAGCGTCGATAAGGAAAGCCAGCGACATCCTGTCAGGGCCGAGCGCCGGCTCGATGACGTAGGGGATGAACTTCTCGTCATTCTCCTGGTCGTAATACTCCATGCTCTCCCCGGAAGCATTCTGATGCGCAGTCAGATCGAAGTCCGTGCGCGAAGCGACGCCCCAAAGCTCGCCCCAGCCGAAGGGGAAAAGGAACTCAAAATCAGTCGTCGCGTTGGAGTAATGCGACAGCTCCTCCTTCGCGTGGTCGCGCGCGCGGATAGACTCCTCGCGCAAGCCGAGCGACAAGAGCCAGTCTCGGCAGAACCCGCGCCAGTAGTCGAACCACTCAAGCTCCGTCCCGGGCTTGCAGAAGAACTCCATCTCCATCTGCTCAAACTCGCGCGTGCGGAATATGAAGTTGCCGGGCGTTATCTCGTTTCGAAACGACTTGCCGACCTGCGCGATGCCGAAGGGTATCTTGCGCCTCGTCGTGCGCAGGACATTCTTGAAGTTGATGAAAATCCCCTGCGCCGTCTCCGGGCGCAGATAAAGCTCCGTGGAACTGTCCTCCGTGACCCCCTGGAAGGTCTTGAACATCATATTAAACTTACGTACATCAGTAAAATCATTCTTCCCGCAGCCGGGGCAGCAGATGCCTTTATCCCGGATATACTCCATCAGCGCGGCGTCGTCCATGACAGCCGGGTTGACGTCTGTGATACCCTGCTCCCAGCACCAATCCTCGATGAGCTTATCGGCGCGGTGGCGCATCTTGCAGGATTTGCAGTCGATGAGGGGGTCGTTGAAGCTCACGACATGACCCGAAGCCTCCCAGACCTTGGGATTGAGCAATATGGAACTGTCGAGGCCGACGTTGTAGGGGTTCTCCCTGACGAACTTTCGCCACCACGCGCTCTTTACGTTGTTCTTCAGCTCGACTCCGAGCGGGCCGTAATCCCATGAGTTCGCGAGCCCGCCGTAAATCTCGCTGCCGGCGTAGACGAACCCCCTGCCCTTGCACAGCGCGGTTATTTTATCCATTGATACTTCAGAGTTGAGCATTATACCGTTCCTTTCGCATTTCCTGCCGCTATATGAGAGATAATGTAAATACAAACCTTGTGACGCCTCCGCCGCTCGTGACGAAAACGTCCTCAAAATGCTTATCGAGAATCGTCTTGACTATGTAAAGCCCGAGACCCACGCCGTCGCGATCCTCGCTGCGGGATTTATCCGCCTTATGGAACCTGTCGAAAATGAACGGCAGCTCTTCCTCGGGGATAGTCTCTCCGCTGTTCTCCACAGAGACATACACGCGCGGGCCCTGCTTCCAGACCTCAATACCGATTGCATCGCCCGGCGAAGAGAACTTAATCGCATTATCGATCAGATTATACGCAACCTGCGTTATCGAATCCTTGCTCCCGCGCACGATGACGGGCTCTTCGGGCAAGACAGCGTTCACCTCGACGCCGCGCGCGCCGGTCTTCCCGTCAAGGCTGAGAAGCGCGAGCCCCACGACCTCCGCGACGTCGAAGGAGCCTTGCAGGATTGCCTCGGAGTCCTCGGACTGCAGCCTCGACATATCGAGCATGCTGGCGATCAGCCTGGAGAGCCTCCGCGTTTCTGAAGAAATCACGTCGAGGTAGCGAGTCATGTCGTCTGTAGGGATCGTCCCATCCAGAATGCCATCGGTGAAACCGGATATGACAGTCATGGGAGTCTTGAGCTCGTGCGAAACGTTCGCGATGAACTCGCGCCTCAGACTCTCGGAGTTTTCAAGCGAATCGGCCATCGCGTTGAACGCCAGCGTGAGCTGGCCTATCTCGTCGAGCCTGCCGTAATCTTCGACGCGGGTAGAGAAATCGCCCCGCGCGAAACGTCTTGCGGCAGCGGCCATATCGTTAAGAGGCCTGGCCTGTTTCTTAGTCGTGAGAAAAGAGATCACGAAGGTCAGCGCCATGACGTTGACGGCGATAAGGATATACATGCCCGTAAAGTGGCGCCACGCCTGCCTGAAAGCGGAGGAGTCGCTTGAGACGAAGAGGAACCCGTACGCATACTGCTCGCTGCCAGAGCCTACCGTGAGAGGCGCGCCCACGGCCTGGCGGAGCTCGGGGTAAATCTGCCCAAGCGTCGTCAGGATGACGTTATACCCGCCGGAAGAAGCCGCGGTAAGCGCGGGCCCCGGTATGGACTTGCCGATATGCCTGAAATCCGTATCGGATGAGGCGGTGATCACCCCTTCGGTGTCCGCGACTATAAGGTCGAAACCGGAAACGCCGGATATCATAGCCAGCGTCCTGTTCAGGTTCAAATCGCGCAAATCGAACCCGTCGTCGATGTACTGCGTCGTGATGTACCTCGAAGCCTCTCTGAGCGCGTTGGACATCGTCTCTTTCTTCTCGGAAGTCATGAGCCTGTAGCTCCAGGCTGTCGACAGCCCCCCGAGGAGAGTGAAGCTGACGAGAACGATAAGCGCGGTGATGAGGAAGTTCCTGAAAAATATGCTTTGTCTCACGGTGCCTTACTACTCCTGCCGCTCTTCGAGCAGCTCAAACTTATATCCGATGCCCCAGACTGTTTTGAGCGACCACTTGTCGCTGACATTTTCCAGCTTCTCGCGAAGCCTCTTGACGTGCACGTCGACAGTCCGCGAGTCCCCGAAATAATCGAAACCCCAGACCTCGTCCAGCAACTGGTTGCGCGTATACACTCTGTTTGGCGACGAAGCCAGGTGGAAGATGAGCTCCATTTCTTTAGGCGGCGCGTCGACGCGCTTTCCCGCAACATGCAGCTCGAAAGAATCCATGTCTATGACTAAGCTCTCAAACTCGAGCCTCCGCGCGCCCGTTTCGTCCGAAGAGCCCGTGCGGCGCATCACCGCATGGACGCGCGCCAGGAGCTCGCCCACTTCAAAGGGCTTTACGAGATAGTCGTCCGCGCCCATTTCGAGCCCGGTGACCTTATCCAAAGTCTCGCCTTTGGCGGTGATCATAATGATCGGAACGTTCGAGACCGCCCTTATCTCCTTGCAGACGCTCCAGCCGTCTATTACAGGCAGCATGATGTCCAGCAGCACGAGGTCGGGCGAGTTCTGCTCAAACTGGGCGACCCCTGCAGCGCCGTTTTCCGCGATGGTGACTGCGAAACCGTCTTTTTCGAGGTACAGCCTCAAAAGCTCTGCTATGTTCCTGTCGTCTTCAACGACGAGCGCTTTTTTGTCCATTCAGGCGCCCTGCCTTTCCTCAGATTATGCACCGCCTGTACGGCATAGCAAAAGTCATGTTTCAGCCATATTACCACAGTTTTGCGTAAATTGAAACGAGAAATTTCCGGGCGATACATGCCTATTGCTTTATGCAGCATAACGTGCTATAAATGGAGTACCGGTTAGCGTGTGACCAGGAGGGTATGGACAATGCTTGACACTACTGATGAATTATTACAGCAAATCAGATTAGGCGAAGACTCGTCGCTGGAGCTCAAGGACCTCAGGTTTAGAGGGAACAAGGTCGAGGAACCCCACAGCAACAGTATGGCAGACGAGATGGCAGCTATTGCAAACACAGCCAACGGCGCCGGAGTATGAACTCAATTTTGTTGAAATGAGTGATTGGAATGGGAATTAGCACGATCCGGAAAAAAACAATAAGCCTGCTGCTCGCGTTTGCCTTCGTCGCCGCGGCAGGGCTGCCCGGAAGCGCAGCGGCAGGGACGCGAGAGCCGGCGACTGCGAATATATTGCAAACTGGGCAAACGGAGACGCTGCCCGCGACAGCATACGCGCTACCCGCAGCGGCAGCCCCGCCGGTCGCGCGCCCGACGGCGTCCACGGTACTTGTCGACGGCAAAGACGTCACCTTCGACGCATACATAATAAACGGCAACAACTACTTCAAGCTGCGAGACCTCGCTTACGCGATAAACGGCACGCAAAAACAGTTCGAAGTGATATGGGACGCCGAAAGCAACGCGATAAGGCTGACAAGCAGCGCCCCGTACACCATCATCGGCGGAGAAATGACCGGGAAAGGCGAAGGAGAAAAAACGCCGAACCCGACTGCGTCCACAATCTTCCTAAACGGCCGGAGCATAGAACTCACCGCATACACCATAGGGGGCAACAACTACTTCAAACTTCGCGACGTCGGGCAGACGTTCGACTTTGGCGTCATTTGGGACGCGGAAAACGAAACAGTCATCATTGACACCGCGAAAGGCTACATCGAAGCGGAGCAGAGCGAAGCGGCGGGAGAGCAAGGCGACCCGGACGAAGGCGAAGGCGAAGACGAAGAAGAGTACGTGGCCGGCGCCTACAGCAAAAGCTATTTCGACGCCCCGCAAGGCAGCGCCAAGTTCCTCGAAGGGCGCAACCTGCTTGTGAGCGTGTTCGTTTCCGTCGGAGGCACGGCATGGACTGAAGCGGAAATATCAAAAGCAGCGGCCAACCTCGCCATCGCCGCGGACTTCATAGCAAGCGAAGGGAAGAAATACGGGAAAACCGTCGAACTCATCTACGACTTCCGAAGCAGCGCCGACCTCCGCTATGACATGAAATACGAAGGAGATTTTTTCCAAATCCCAAGCGACGGAGCCTTCACCCCGCAAGTAACCGCCGCCGCGCAGAAAACGAACGAGGACATGCACGCCTTCATCGAGGAGCGGATTCCCTACGACACACTGGCTGACAAATACCGCACGGACAGCATAGGGTATGTCGTGTTTGTTAACGCGAAGGGATGGGAGTACGCCACCCCATACCGCTACGGCTACGACTCAATAGAACGTTACCATGAAAGAGCCGTCATATTCGCGGGCAACGACGGCGTGCCATCCGAGTACGCGCACGAGATACTCCATATGTACGGTGCTGTCGAACTCTACGTTGCATACTCGTACGATGGCGTGAGCGCGGAGTTCGTCGAGTACGTCGCCACAAACTGTCCCGACGACATAATGCGCGTCTGTTACCAGACGCGCACAAGAATATCGAACGTCATATCTCCGGCCACAGCCTACTGCATAGGCTGGCTCGACAGCATACCGGAGCAAGAGCAGTTCCCAATGTTCAAAAAAGAGATAAAGGCAGCGTTCGTAATCCGCTAGCGGCTACAGAAGGAAAGCAACTGAAAGGGGTACCCCGTTCAAACACCTCACGTCACCTCATTGCCGGCAGAATCGACGAAACCGTACTTATCGCCAAGCTTGACCCAGGCAACACCCTCGTGGAACTCGCCAACGTCGTCATAAATAATCGGGACGACGACTACGCCGGCCTTGTCGATGAACCCCTTCTTGCCGGCAAGCTGAACCCAGGTAAAACCCTCGCAGTAGTCGGCTGCGGCATCATAGATAGGCGGCACGACCAGGTTGCCTGCCTCGTCAATGAAGCCCCGCTTCTCATCCAGCGTGATCCGCGCCATACCGTCGCAAAACGCCCTGGTGCCATCATATATTATCGGCAGGACGACCCTGCCGGTCTTGTCTATATAGCCGACTTTGTCGCCGAGTTTGACCCAGGCTAAATCGCCGATATAATCGTTCCCCGCGTCGTAAATCGTCGGGACGACCAATCTTCCCGCAGTATCGACGAAACCAATCTTATCGCCCGACCAGGCAATAGCCATACCCTCGGCGAAATCCCTCATGCCGTCATAAATAATCGGCACGACCACATCGCCCGCCTTGTCAATATAACCAATCTTGCCGTCCGACTGAACCCAGGCCAGCCCGTCCGCATAGTCGTTGGCGCCATCGTATATCGGGGCGACGACCTCGTTGCCCGCTTTATCCACGAAGCCCCGCTTCCCATCCAGCGTAATGCGCGCCATCCCCTCGCAGTAATCCCTTGACCCATCATAGATGAGCGGCACTACCAGGGCGCCTGTAGTATCGATGAACCCGCCCTTGCCCAGCTCCTCCGACTGAACCCAGGCCATGCCATCGCAAAAAGGCCTCGCGCCATCGTAGACCGGAGGCACGATCATAGCTCCGGTCTTGTCAATGAAGCCTCTCTTATCGCCAACATGAACCAGGGCGAATCCTTCAGAGAAATCAAAGGAGTCGTCATATATCGTGTCGATAACAAGATTACCCTCCATATCGACAAAACCCCGTTTATCGCCAAGCGTGACCCGCGCCATCCCCTCAATGAAGTCCCTGGAGCCGTCATAAATAACCGGGACGACCTCCTTGCCTGTTTTGTCGATGTATCCGACTTTATCGCCTAGCTTGACCCAGGCCAGCCCGTCCTGGAAGTCATTCGACGCCTCATATATCGCGGGCACGACCAGCCTTCCGGCCATGTCTACGTAGCCGCGTTTCTCGTCAAGCGTGACCCGCGCCATCCCCTCGCAGAAATCTCTCGATCCGTCAAAAATCAACGGCACGACTTCGTTGCCTTCCTTATCGACAAAGCCGCCCTTGCCTCCGGAAAACACCCAAGCCATGCCATCGCAGAAGTCCCTTACGGCGTCATACTTTAGAGGCACGACTTCCTTTCCGGTTTTGTCGATGAAGCCGAGTTTCCCATTCAGCTTGACATGAGCCATACCCTCGCAGAAGTCTCCGACGCTGTCGTACTTTGCAACCGTAACCTGCTCCGAAGCCGGATAGGACCTGCCGACGGTCCTCTTGCCCGGGAGGATGACCCGGCTGATGATTGCCGCAGCCTGTGCGCGGTTTATGCTTGTATTGGGCGCGAACGTGCCGCTTGCATCGTTGCCGGTCAGAATGCCGGCTTTATACATCAGGATGATGAACTCGCTGTAGGGGGTGTTGCTGTCCACGTCGGGCAGCGAGGTTACGGTGTTGCGCTCAGGGAACTCCTCTTCGGGCAGCGCCCGGGAGAATACATAGACCATCTCGGCTCTGGTCGCCGGCCGCTGATAGTCAGCGAAATCCCTTGCGGCGATAATCTGGTTCGCGAGCGCGTAGTCCGCATACACCTGATACCATGGATCGCCTTGCACGAATACGCCCGTGCCGCCGCCATACAGGTTGTGCACCCTCGCAGCCACCGTGATGGCCTCCGCCACCGTGACGTTTCCGTCGGGGTTGAACATGCCGCTGTCGCTACCCTTCATCAGGCCGTGCTGATAGGCCAGCGCCACCGTCTGCTGGACGTCGTACCCATACCACTGCGTCTCGTCGACATCGGGGAAATGGCCTCTCGCGTATGTGTTGACAAGCTTGAAGTTTGCCATAGAAGGGCCTGTGGGCGAAGCTCCCGCCGCCACGGGCAGCGCTGCGAGCAGGCTGAGCGCTATAGCCAGCGCGAGGAAGGCTGCCAGCGGTTTTTTATGAGAATTATAAGAACTACGAGAATAATGAGAAGATTTTATCATTATTTACATACCTCTCTATCTTAAGGATGCTGCGTGTTGGCGTAATAATAACACAACCGATGCGCGTTTTCAAGTAGTGGCGAAGCGAAGGAAACATAATTTGCAATTGGTCGGCAAACGTGTATAATTATGATGAAAGTACCATCACGCCCCGCCGTCGGCTGCAAATGGCGCTTTCAAACCCCGACAGTACGAATCTGCGCCTGAAGGTAGATGCTATGAAAAAATCACCTGTGCTACTCCCGGTAATCCTGCTGTTTCTCATATTGGCAGTATTCATTGTGTTCATGTGCCTGCCATTGGGGCAGACGCGCGTGAACGCGGAGCGCGGAACGCTGGACCTGCGCGCGGAGGACCTGGGCAAGTCCGTGTACCTGCTCACGGGAGAATGGGAAATATACGAAGAAAGCCTGCTTACCCCGCAGGAGATCGCGGCACTCCCTGCGCAGCGCGACCCGCAACTGCTCAACGTCCCTCACAACTGGGGCGGCGATGCGGATTACCTCAACACCTACGCGACCTACCGCATAACGATTCTGACCGGCGACACGCGCCAGCTCATGCTGTATATGCCTGAAATATACACCGCGTATAAACTCTATATCAACGGAGAATTCGTCGAAAGCGCGGGCGTCGTCGCGGATAACCCCGACGACGGGGAACCATCCTTCGAAAGCGTCCTGATTCCGGTGAAAGCAAGATCGGGAGCCGTCGAAGTCGTGATCCAGGCCAGCAACTACCATTGGATGCGCCCCCACATGAACAACATCATCAAACTTGCCGAAAGCGAGTCGATGTACTCGTGGGTGTACCGCACGCGCTCGCTGTACATCATCGCGATGGGATTCATACTCGCCTCGGCGTTTTACCACCTCTCGCTGTATATGATGCGGCGCAGGATGACGGTATACCTCCTGTTCACGCTGCTATGCTTCATGTGCTTCTGGCGACTGGCGCTCGAAACCGACGGGCTGAGCGACTTCGCCGGCTGGTTCTCGACGACATCGGGGATACTCGACGCGAGGATATTCCTCGTCCTGTTCTTCCTTACCGCAACCTTCGTCGGCATGTTCAGCCTATATGTGTTCGACAGGGAATGGATAACCGGGAAGAAACTGTGGATGGTAGCCTACTGCGTGGGCGGCATAGCGGCGTTCAGCCTGCTGCCCACGAACGTCGCTTGGATAACGCCTGTGTTCGCGGTCGCGGCGGCGATTCCGATCAGCGTCGCGCTGTACAAAGCGCTGCGCTCGAGGGTGCTCCGCGAGAGCAAAGTGATGTGGCTGTACATAGTAGCCCTCGTGCTGTACCTTGTCGTCGGATTCTTCGCGAAATACTTTGCGGACCATCTGCTGTACATGACCCCGGTAATTAATAATATGTATATGGTTATGACGCAAAGCGTGATACTCGCCAGGCAGTTTGCCGAAATTCACAGCTCGGAGCAAGCGCTGAGCGAGAAGAATGAGCTGCTCGACCGCCTCAACCTGATAAAGAACGAGTTCTACCATAACATGAGCCACGACTTTAAAACCCCGCTTACCGCGATCTCCGCCAGCATACTTGACGTGGAGGACATGCTGGACTACGAGGTAGATAAAGATATTATTCGCAGCAACATGAAAAACGCGCAGCACGAGGTCATGTACCTCGCGCGGATAGTGGATAACGCGATGAAATACGCGGTGCTGCACGACAACACGCAGGACATGGAGCCGCTTGACCTTGCCATGCTGCTGCGCGAAGGGGCGGAAAGCCACCGCGCGCTCCTGCAGCGACAGGGAAACAGCCTGGTGGTTGATGTCCCCGCCTCCCTTCCGCGAGTGTTCGGCAGCACGGACATGATCCTGCAGGTGCTCTCGAACCTTGTTTCCAACGCCAACCGGTACACACGCAACGGGGAGATCTCGATATCTGCCTCGGCGGAAGGCGCACTGGACAACGCTGACGCGCAGCTCGTTATCGTAACGGTGCGCGACAACGGCACGGGCGTAAACCCTGACATCCTGCCCCAGGCTTTCAAGCGCGGTGTGTCGGAAGGCGGCACAGGGCTTGGGCTTGCCATCAGCATGAGCGCCATCGAAGCACACGGCGGAACGATTTGGATCGAAAGCGACTATGGCCGGGGGACAGCGGTGCACTTCACATTGCCCGTATATATGTAATGGGTTGCCGGGCGTGGTTGTTCAGGTACCCACTACCTAACGCACAGGAAAGAGGTGATCATCAGCATGAGCAGCAGAGGCTACCTGCTCCTAGTCGAAGACGAACCCATAGTGCAAGCGAGCAACAAAAGAATCCTCGAGCGCCACGGGTACAAGCTCAAGCAAGCCTTTTCGCTCGCGGAAGCGCACACGATAATGGAACAGGAAGCACCCAGCGCCATAGTCCTGGACGTCCTGCTGCCGGACGGCAGCGGCCTTGACTTTCTGTATCAGCTCAGGAAACACTCGAACATACCTGTGATGATGCTCACAGCGATGGGCACGCCGCAGGATATTATAAGCGGGCTGGAGTCCGGAGGCGACGACTACCTGACGAAGCCCTACGAACTGTCTGTCTTCCTCATCAGGGTCGAAGCGCTGCTCAGGCGCGCCGCGCTGATCCCCGAAGCCCTGCACGTCGGTCCGCTGAGGCTGGAACCTGCGCAGGGGAAAGCGTTCCTGAACGGCAGCGATCTGGCGCTGTCGCAGAAGGAGTACTCTCTGCTGCAGCAGTTCGCGCAGCGCCCCGAAGTAGTGCTGGAATCGAAGTTTCTGTACGAAAAAGCGTGGGGTGAAAAAGAGCCGCCTGAAGACAGTTCGCTCAAGAACATAGTCTACAGGCTCAGGAAAAAACTCGAAGGCTCCGGCTACACGATAAGCGCGGAGCGAGGCGAAGGCTACATCTTCGAACGCGAGTAGGGGGCAAGACAGGGGGACGGTTCTCTTGTCTTGGCAAGCCAAGACAAGAGAACCGTCCCCCTGTCTTGCGTCCCCCTGTGTTCCCGTGCGAAAGTCGCAATTCTGCGACTTTCGCACATTTTTGTCTATCAACACATTATTCTACATTCTGAAGAAAAATTTCAACAATTTGCGAGGAGGCGGCTTCCACGCGAAGCCAAATGATGACGGATGAGCGATATGAACATCAGCATCAACGGCGGCAACACGCCATGCATACAGCTTGCCGGGCCGCTAAACCTGGACAAGCGAACGAAAAAGGCGGAAACAGTTATGGGCACACAACTGCTGCTCAGCGACAAAGAATTTGATACCCTCGCCATGCTCGCCGCGCAAGAAGGCAAAGCGATGACCTTCAACAGTATATGCGAGAGCATTTGGAACGCGGGGAACGACCCGGCGCAACGCAGCGCTGCGAGGGCCTCCCTTTCAAGACTGGTGAAGCAAGTCGGCGAAGCCGGCCTCGGCTTCATGTGGATCGAGCAGGGGCTCGAAGATACGTACGCATTCCGCTCGCATTGGGCTCACAACTGGCATGAAAACACCGCGCCCGCGGAACGGGCGAACCAAAGCAAGAGCCAAAGCGAAGCGACGCAAACGAACCCAATGAGCAAGCCGGTAAGAAAGCACCCGCGCACAAGCGCGATAGCTACGGCAGCCTGCGCGGCAGTCGTGCTCGGCATGGCCGCGCTAATGCAGTTCCTGCCCACAGACGGTGACAAAGTAATAATCGAAGACGCAGGCGTGCCTATGGCAAGCTTTCCGCAGGAGTTCGTATCATCTGAGCAAAGCGAAATCTCGTACCCCGCCATCGGCGACATCTATATAAAAGCCGGCGACACGCAACTGGACGTCGAGCTCGCGAATCCGCCGCACAACGATTGCACGCTCGTCTTCGAGATCGTCCTGGAGAACGAAGACAGCGACCTCAGCGCCGCCTCCGGCAACTCCGAGGCGCCCGACGCGCAACCCGGCAGACCCGACGCCGACCCGGCCGTATCCACCGGCACGAGCTACTATATCTCCGGCAATATCGCGCCCGGCGAGACGACCGGCGCGATTGTCGCCGCGTACCCGCTCCGGCCCGGGGAGTACGCCGCATCCCTCATTATCCGCGCATACAGCCCGAACGGATTTCTGCCAACAGAAGAAATCAGTTCGGCTTTTTATATATATGTGCGACAAGAATAGAGGTTCAAGGGAACCCCGGACACAAAGGTTCGGACGAACCCCGAGCACAGTCACTTGTTGCAGACTCAAGCAATACCTGACCCCCGGCAAAATCAATAGACTAAGGAGCCGGTACCAGTATTAGGCTCCCGTAAAAAGAAAGGCAAGGTAGAAACATGAGAGGGAAGTTATACAAGCTTATCAGCGTGGCGCTGGTTCTGGTGATGGTCCTGGGATTCATCCCGAACCTCGACTTCTTAGGAAGCAAAGCGCTCGCGGCGACGAACGCCGGGAATGCCTTCCAGGGGCAAGACTCGGACATCTTCACGGCGCTCGGATTCGACACCTCCGTCATACCTGACGGTTACGACGGAGACGATACGGGCAACCCCTACGGCAGGGAAAAGATGGCAGGCAACGTTGTCTACGAACTGTTGCTCGCCAGACAGTCAGGGTACAATATCTTTGGCAACAATAATAACAACGTAAAATACAGCGACGTCAGCATGAACGGCGTAAACGCGACGAGCATGCCGATAAACGCCGTCCTCTCCGCAGGCGCGGTTGGCGACTTCGACGGCGACGGCCTTGTGGGCGAAGTGGCCTACGTCGGGTTTGAGACCATCGACACTAAGGATGGCAACAGACAGCAACTCAACCTCTACGTCTTCGACGCCAAAACCGGGCGTTATAGTGACGCAAAGTTTCTCGGTGAGACGACGCCGAACTGGGCAGGCGGAGGCGCCGAGCAGTACCAGAAAGAAAGCCGCTGGCAGAACATGCTGCAGATAGCCTGCGGCGACTTCGACGGCGACGGGACGAGCGAGATTGCCGTATACGTCGGCGAGCAGGACAACCCCCGCGTGGACATCTACAAGTACCAGCGCACAGGGAACTCCGGAGCGAGCGACTGGCTCGACATGGGCAACTGGAGCAGAGTCTGGAGCTATGCACTCAGCAGGAGTGGAGACAACATCCCGAACATGGTCTCGCTCTGCGCCGGCGACATCAACCGCAACGGCATTGACGACCTCGCGATCTCATACGGCAGGGCGCTGTACAGGACCGATCGCAGAGACGTCAAATTTCCTCTCATCTTAGCAACAATGACCTACGCAGCTCCGCAATCTGTACTCGTCGATTACACCGCGAGCAAGGCTGCAGTACTGTGGGGAGCCTCCGGCGGCATGCTGCAAAAGCAAACGCAGGTAGACCTCGAAGCGGGCGACGTCGGACAGCAGATCAGGGCCTCGTTCACGATGGGCGATATAACCGGAGACAATAACAAAGAGCTCGTAATGACAGGCCAGCCGGTCTCCGACGCGAGCGGCAACTCGAAGCGCACAGTCGTGACCTACATGTACGATGAAACGGCGGGGCTCGTTGTCGACGTGGCCGAGACGCTCAAGGTCGTCGACGGCTCGTTCATCACGATAGAGATTGGCGATGAGACGACGACGCAGTTCACGAGCAATAACGGCTTCGACGAGCATTACTACAGCCTGCCTTTCATGCGCACGAACTCGGCCGTAGTAAAGCCGGCCGGCTGCGACTACACGCTCATCTACGTCGACAGCGTCCTGGCAAAGTACGTCGAAGGCTCGATATCCCTGGAGTACGAGCTGGACGACAAGAAGTACGACGGTGAAACCGAAGTCCCGGCAGATAATAAATGGGGCTGGTGGAGTACGGATACCCGCGCGCACTCGGACGGATTCTCAGAGTATAACGCGGTATCGGGCGACATCAACGGCAACGGTTATGACATCCTGAACGTCAGTTTCATTCAAGAAGTTTATCAGCCGTACGAGACGCCGGTGCTGCCACCGATAGGTTCTGCACCGTTAGCCCCACCGCCTTTTTCCACCTTCTCATACAGCACGCTCGGCGGCACAGGCGGCGGGAAGCTGAACTGGACGAAGTTCGACGTGGCACATACGCGCGACCCAAAGAGCCAGCCGGCTATCACGATGCCGGATATGGACAAGGACAGCGTCATCATCGAGTACACGGGCAACCACTACCTGACATACTCCGACCCGCAGGTGCTGGCTATCATCC
>Ga0082212_10004920_pt1 | contig 18425 bp, 20 predicted proteins | sample TergutNt197P3_FD_71548 | JGI IMG/M metagenome (GOLD analysis project Ga0082212, IMG submission 71548) | Neocapritermes taracua P3 segment gut microbial communities from Petit-Saut dam, French Guiana - Nt197 P3 | ecosystem: Host-associated > Arthropoda: Insects > Digestive system > Gut ...
AGAAAAGCGCTAATATCCTGCCCGCTGCGGTTCTCTATTGTTATGCTGTAAGCGGCGAAATCTCCGCCCAAGTCTATCGTATGCGTTTCGTAATTGTCATCGCTGCCGTCATCGCTACAGCCGGCCATGCCGAGGCTTAGTATTGCCGCTATCGCGGCTATTATTAGTTGTTTTTTCATTGTAAAGTCTCCTTGTTTAGTTTTGTGTGCGCACAAATGCGCATTATCATGGGCGGATGACATCCGCCCCGCAGGAAGAACCACCCCGTCCGCCTTAGGCGTCCACCCCTCCGCAGGAGGGGAATTTTTGGACAGGATGCGGCCATTACATTCCATCCAAGGGGGAATTTTTGAACAGACTCCGGCCATTCCCCTCCGAGTGCCGGACAGGATGTCCCAATGCCGACGCGCGGCAGGACGCCGCAAAAGGCGTCGGCGCGGGGTGCCGGCGGCTTATTGCACATGACAAACGGCATAATAGTCGGCAGCCTTCCTTACAATATTTATGCCGCAAATAATACTGCAGGCGGTATGGCAAGCGGCACGGCTCTGTATCAGGCAAACGCCACCCCAGCCCTCGCTCAATACGGTACCATCGACGGCAGTGGCATTTTCACCAGCAACGGCTCCTTCGGCAATACCGAAAGCAACACCATCATAATAGAATACGGCGTGAAGAAGTGAAGAATAAGGAACCAATGAAAACAAACGTCGGGCACGACTAAAACAATAAAACCAATAAAGGAGACTACAATGACGACTTACTTACATAAAATAAAAGCGCAGCTATATGACAACGTACTAACAGACGACCCGAACGACTTTATAGCGCGGGTCATATCGGAGAAGTCGCTAAGCACAAGCGACATCTGCGAATCTGCCGTAGAGCGCGTCGGCATTGAAACAGTCTCGTTCGGCGGCAATCGTCCCGTTGAATTACTTAATGTATCTTCTCTATGCAGCGCAGCATCGTAGCGAGCGTCTTTCTGTTAAACAGGCAGCCCTCATGGAATTCGTTATACAAGTAGTTGGAACGCTTGGCGGTCAAAAGTTCCGGCGAGAGTTCATCGTCCGATTTGTCGATAGAATAACCTTCGTTTATTGTATGGATAGCCTTCTGGCTTACCATGCTAAGCATATCTTTCACGTTTTCTTTTGATTCGAGTGCGCGGTCAATTTCATCAAGTTTTTTGAGAATATAGCCTATTTTCCCGCGGTCGGGCTTGTCGTTTTCAAACAAGCGCACCAAATCGGCGGATAGTTTTTTTGCCCGCTCAAGCTGCGGAATAAGCGGTGAAATGTCGGCAAGGATTTTATCTATGCGCGCTTTCAGTTTTGTCGCGGTCTCCTCTGTCTTCTGTGTGCCGGAAAACGATTCCAATACTTCTTCGATTGTCTTTTTTATACCGGCATCGTTGTTTCCCGGCAAAAGCGTTTCCGCGGGCGAATGTTTTATTCCCGGAATCAGCATCCCGTCGAATGTCGCGTTAATCAGGTTCTCGTTTTTCTGCTTCTGGAACCATGACATGAATATCATCATCTTCTGGTTTGTCAGTACCTTCTGCGAGCGTATCCCTTTTGCGCTTACACGGGGTACAGAGGTAATCTGTCTCCGGTTGTGCATCTCGGCGTTTGCGAGGCGGTTCGTCTTTAAAAAAATCTGCTCTTCCATGTACGAACCCTTAGCGTGAGCGCGTCCGCCCGTGAACGATAAATCCTGTCCCGCCAATATTATGGGCGAGCATGACAGCCTCCGCGCAAGGTCAAAGGCGTTTGTCGAAACGGAACCTCCGTGCGTTATCTCGCCTTTTTCGCCGCATATATTTTCTATCCACTTCATGATGTCAAAGGCGACGCCTGTTACCGCGGCCGGTCCCCTGTAAAGATGAAAAACCGACGGATGTACTGTAGGGTCGGCGACCAAAAGAGTATCAAGTTTGGGCAAGGCTTCAAAATAGCGCGCGTTCACAAGCTGCGGGTCAACCGCTACGCAGAAATGCGGCTGTATTTCAGCCTTGGCAAGTACCGGCATTGCCGTATCGACGGCTATTATTACGGCCTTGCTGACGCTCTCCCTTATGAAGCCGAGGCTTTCGCAAAGCGATGGGCCGGCCGAGACAACTATTGCCGGAATCCCGGCGAACTTCCCGTAGAAGTTCTTTATTGGCGTTGATTTTATAAACGGCGCGATGTTTCTCGCGATGTTGGCAGTCCATACTTTTTCAAATTTTGCGAGGGTAGCTATATTAACCTCTTTTGTTGAAAGGTACGAACGGCACAGTTCAAGCATTGAGGCATAGTATTCCTCATTTATTTGATGCGAACCTCTGTGGGTTATGAAGCTGACTTTCAGCGATGACTTCCCTTTGAGCGTCCCGGCCAATTCGTCTTCGGACGGGGCTATGAGAATGTTTAACCGGCTGTCTTCAAACAGGGCGCTTAAATCTCTGTATTTAAGCGCGGCTTTCAGCATGGCCGCCTCTTTTTCTATAACAAGCATATTTGAGGCGGCCGGAATTTTTGCGAGGAGCGCCTCAATGTGATAGGCGAACCCCATGCCGAATACGATGTACAGATCGTGTTCGGCTGAGGTTTCGGCTGAGAATCTAATCGCTTCAACCCTAGGGTCAAAGCGGCTGTGTACCATGATTTTGCGCCCGTTTCTTGTTACGGATGGAACGTATTCCCCGTTCTTGCTTTCCGCAATTTCAATGGAAGCGTCGTCAGGGGCAGAGCCGGCCGAAATCGCGGCTCTATGCGAATTTTTCTCTAAAAGGGATATGTTTTTTGCAAAAAAAGAACTCATCAGTATTTATCATCGGCACATAATACCATTGACAAGAGGACAGAGGTAGGGAAGTTTGCTAAAACAGGAACGAGGAACCGTGAAAAGCAAACCGGCATTAATGTGTTTTTTATTCTTCTTTTTTTTTCTCGCCGCCTCCGGTGAACTTTTTGCCTATATCAAACTGTGGAATATTCCGTTGGGTTCCGAAAAACGTCAGGAGATAAATATAGAACTTGATCATTATTACTCCTGTCTTTCATATACGGTCGGCATTACCGAGCAGCCCATCCCGGAAATGAACATAACGAGAGAAGGAGAATTATATTGGTATATGCTCAGGAATTTTATTTTCCCGCGTTATGTTCTTTTTGAAGCAAGCCTGTATCCGCTGCCCATAGCCGGAGTCTATATCAAAAAAGAAGCGCGGAATTTTTATAACGCTTCGGAGGTCGTGCGAGGGTTCAACATTGTTAAGGCCGCAACGGAAGGTTTTTCCGAGCCGTACGCCGGTTCCGTCTTTTTCGGCAATGTGGCTAATTTTACAATGGGCGACAGCGATGAAGTAACGGGAAGGGGATTCAGCGGGTTCGCCGTAAGCTGCGGCGATCGTCATATCGTTGATAACATAATGGTGGCCGACAAATGGTGCGAGGTGGAGCTTAAAATAAAGGGCATGGATGAGCATCAGGTACATAATATGGAGTGGAGCTATTCGGTAGGTATTAAGCTGCACGACAATAATGAGATAAAGCATCGGTTCTTCATCTCGATTTATAGAAACCGCATATATTATGCCGACAATATGAGTTCATTGATTGGTTTTTTAAGAAACACGGAGCAGCAACTGCGCATTGATTTTGATTTGAAAAATTTTGATATAAAAAGACTGACATCTTTTTCTTTTCTTATGGGCAAAAATTTCCCCATAGGCGACGGAACGGTGACATTGGCTCTAAGAGCGGGCACTCTGAAAATTTTCAGCAACGGTTACAGCGGAAGTCTCAAACAGGCCATCAATAGTAAATGGACGCCTATAATACGACCGATGGCCTATTTAAAGTTTTAGCCAAATCGTATAATGTAAATTAATAATCCGACTACCGAGGTGACAGTAAAGAATATAAGCGAACGGCTGTATGAGTCGCGTTTGCGTTTCATTCTTCGGGAACTAAGTATCAACCCGAACAGGCAAAGCCCTAACTGAATGAGCAGCACCGGAAACAGAATGGTTATGAGCGATAAATTCCATCCGCCGACAACTCGGGTATTTTGAGACATGATGGAAACAATGGACATATCGGTTGCCGGTTTAGCTATCGCTATTATTATAAATAAAACAAAGAGTAATATCCAGGATACGGCTATAATTAAACTAATGAGCCTGGATATTTGATCCGGTCCTCTTCTTCTGTTTTTTATTTTCCTTTCCATAGCCCCTATACCATAGCAACTTTATTCGGATTTAGACATGATGTCAAAAACTTAAACGTAAATCAAGACAAAAAATATTTTTTGAAAAAAATATATACTCAAATGGAGTGCAGACGTTTTATAACTTCCTCTGTGAAAGTTTCTCCGTGGAATTTTCTTGTTTCGCTTATTATGTCGTCGATAGGAACTCCCAAATCGGCGGCTTTTGTTACCATGCGGCAGTAAGACCTTATTGCTCTGCGGCTCATTTTTCCGAACATCATATTTTTACCTCGTATTTGCCGTATCAGGCTACTTGTATATCGTCACAAGAGTAAAATGAATTGAGAAAAAATTAACGAAATATCATGCATGATATTGTAGCAAAGGCGAGCAGTTCTCCGGCGTCATTTTTCAGGGTACCCTCGGCTGTTCCTATTCTTCTTGATACGTTCACAAGACGCCCCTCGGCAAATAATTTTGTCTCCGGCAGAGCGGGTCTCAGGTATTTGACGTTTATTTCAATGGTGGTAAGGTCTTCTCCCGCTTTGAGGGTAGTCCTTATTGAGGCCGCCATTACCGAATCCATCACGGTTGCTATGAAACCTCCGTGAATCGTATTCGCGGGGTTAAGATGCTTGCCGCCGCCTATAGCCTCCATGAGAACGCGGCCCGCTTCGACTAAGGTTATTTTTATAGGAACGGTCACGTTCATAGAGGGTTCGGGAAGTTCCCCGGTGACGCGTTTCTGTAGATATTCAATGCCGTTTAAATTTTTTCTGTCTTCGCTTATTTGTATCTTCATTTTTTCACGCTGCCAAAGGTTCGTCTAAAAGCAAGCATTATTTGGTTTTTGAGGATGTAATAGTTGTCGTTAAATACATACCTGATGCTACGGGATGGAAAAATTAGCGGCAATTTTGTTGTTTTTGTAAATAATATATTGACAAAATAATTTTTATTTATACTGATATGAGGCAATTCCAAATTCCAAGAAAAAAATATGCCTGTATTGAATGTAAATAGCGCAAAAGAAAAATTAGATATTATTTTGGAAGAAGTTCAAAATACATATGAACCATTGCTCATTGCGGGAGAAAAATATTCGGCAGTATTAATTTCAGAAGAACTCTGGCGTTCTATTGAGGAGACTTTATATTTATTATCAATCCCAGGCATGAAAGAATCGATTATTGCCGGTATGAAAGAAAAAATAGAAGATTGCGTGTCCACAATAGAATGGGAAGTGGACACATTATGAATAGTTATTGATAGGCAACTTTGGTTTCTATATAGTTAGTATAAACAGGAGAACTTGCGATGATTAAAATTAATATTCTGCTATACATATTAATTTTGTCTAAAATCAGTATTTTTCTTTAAAATAATCTCGTCCTTCTCGTCCTTCTCGTATGGTTTCAACTAATTTTTTGGTTGTTATATTTCCCTTTACGCCTTTAATACCTTCTAACGGAGATTTTTCGTCTATTTTATCTATGGGTATTATTTTAAATCTTTTTCCATCTCTGCGCGTTATTATTACTTCTTCTTTTAGTGCCGTATTTAGTACGGCAGTAAAATTTTGACGAGCTTCCGAATAATTATATACCCTCATTTAATTACTCCAGTATTTTCAGTTTAAGATCCAAGGCCACTTTCCTCATAGTCCTATCAAGCGTCAAAATGTAATGTCTATATCTCGCCGTCTTGACTCCATTTGTTGGCAGAACTATATACTCTGTTGGCTCTGTAAATTAATTTATAGTTTTCAGTACTGCCTTACTTGTTCTTGACAATTTTTTAATATCCGTATAAAATTACAATGAATTATATGAGGTATAACAGGTTAAACGCACCAGAGGTTATATCGACGCAATGTAAACCATAAAAAGGAATTAACAGTAAATATAATGAACAGCAAATCATTAGTTAAGCTCAGCAACATTATTGGAATTATATCAATAATCCTTTTGGTCTATTGGGTATTTATTTTTATTGCTATCACGGTATTTCAATTGAAGATATTTCGTCAAAATATTACGGAAATATTCTATATGAGCGTTCTTGGAATATTGGCGCTGATGCTTGGCGCTCTGATAATTAATGTGATGTTCAATTTGACACGGATAGCTGAAAAACACAATAACGACGGTTTGAATGTATCGGGGGTTGCCTCAAAGAAATTATGGTTAACCTTTGGGCTTAGTTTCCCAATTATATTCGGCCTTCTGCTCGGCGGAGATTTTCTTACATCCAAGAAAAAAGAGAAAATGCTAATCGCGTCGGCAAAATCAATCATTGAGAGCAATCCGGAAAAATCGGCTAAACTTGTAAATTACCATTTCGACAATAGGTGGATAATTGAAACCGGTGATATTCTTGCCGTCTTTTCAAAGACGGATTCTTATTTCCCTCATGTTACCGTGATCGCGAACGATACTTTAGACAATGCCCCTGTTTTTCTTGGTTTTGGCCAGTATTACCATAGCAGGATAGAGAATAAGACTCAGGTTGAAAAAGTAGAAAAAAAGGATTATATACGAGCAACGACCAAAGAAGAACGGGAGTATTTGCAGAAAGTATTTCAGGAAAACTACAAGGAAGTGAGATTCAGCGCGAGCCACGGGAAGTATGAATTGTTTTACCCTTATTTTAAAGACGGCAAGAAAATAGTCCTTTATTTTTCCGACCGCCAGCAGTATGGGAAAATCGGAAGCTGAACCGGCGATTACATCCCGTAGCCGAATATAAACGGTATTACCATAACGCCGTTTCTCATCTTTTTTTTAAGGTCATCGGGGACTGGGCCGAAATTTTTTGAAAACTTTATCGCGTCCGTACACGATTCGTCGAGGCTCTTGTTGCCGTACGAATCGAGTATGCCGGTTTTAACTACATCGCCGCGCTCGTTTATTATGAAATAGCTCCTTACTTCCTGCGGCGGTATTGCCATGATTCTTGTGTGCCCCGCGCCGTATCCGCCTAAGGATACGTTTGCCATGGTAGGCGGGTACCAGTTAGAGGCTACGCGGTCAACGACTCTTTTGGCAAACTCATAGTGCTTAAATTCAACAGTATTCAATGAAAAAAGTCCCGAATTGGAAAAGAAAAGCGTGTTTTGTCTGCTCATCTGGTTTGGCTGCGGCAGTTTAAGTTCGTTATAAGAGCCTTGCCCGGACGAACCCTGCCCTCTGTTTTTGTTTATTTGAAGCGCAATCTCGGATTCGTTTGCGAGAATGATTTTTTGCGAACCTGCCTTTAACGCGCGGGCGCTGCCCGAACGCCCGTCTCCTTTATCGGCTATTCTAAGGTCGGTCGTCTCGCTGTACCACTTGGCGTCTTTTCCGCGGGTGAGGAAGCCCTGCTGCGCCGAATCCTTGTCGGAGAAAAAGACCTGCTCGGTAATTTCGCGCTTGTAATTCTGATTTATATTTTCGCCTATCTTTACTTTGACTACGCGGCCTTTTTTATTCCGCCGGGCTGCCGACAAATCTTCGAAAATTTTTTGCCCCGATATATCGGGCATGATGATAACGGCGCCCAATATCGTGTGTATGAAAAACGATATTATTATCAAAAACGAAAGATTCATCTTAATAGCGGCGTTTATACGCATATATCAATCACCGCCCTCGCGACAGAGTCAACATCTTCATCTTTCATTCCCGCGTATAGCGGCAATGATATCGTCCGCTCAAAAACCGCCTCGCATACAGGGTAATCGGAAGGCGTACCGGCGTCATTGTAGACCGAAAACCGGTACAGCGGAATGAAGTGGAGACTTGTCATTATGCCTCTTTTTTTCAGCTCCTCAATAAGTTCGTCTCTTGTTGTTTTTGAGTTTTCGGCGGCTATTTTAAGAGGGTACAGATGCCATGCGCTTTTTCTGTCTTCTTTTACCTTATATGTGGAGAATTGTTTTTTGTCTTCAAACAGTTCGCTGTAACGAGCGGATAATCGATGTCTCTCCGCTGTAAGGAAATCCGCTTTATCAAGCTGGGCTATGCCGATTGCCGAGGCTATATCGGTTATGTTGTATTTGAAACCGTTCGCGGTTACATCGTATTTCCACGAACCGTTTTTTGCGTAACGGTTCCAGGCGTCTTTTGAAATACCATGAAGGCGGAGAGTTCGCATTTTTTCGGCCCACTCTTTGTTGTCGGTTACGGCCATGCCGCCCTCTCCGGTCGTGATGGTTTTTGTCGCGTAAAAGCTGAAACAGGTAATATGGCCTATCGAGCCTACGGGACGGTCTTTATAAAAAGCCGGGAACGCGTGAGCCGCGTCTTCAATGACAATGAGGTTATTTTTTTCCGCGATTCGCATAATCTCATCCATATCGCACGGTTGACCGGCGTAATGGACAGGGATGATAGCCTTTGTTCTTGAATTTATTTTTTCTTGAATCTTGGCCGCGTCCATAAGATGCGTATCGTATTCAATGTCGGCCAATACCGGTTTTGCCCCAAAGTAACGGACGACCTCGGATGTCGCGACAAATGTCATGGCCGGCACAATAACTTCGTCGCCGGCTTCAAGGCCAACGCAGCAAAGAGCCAGATGGAGCGCCGCCGTTCCCGAATTTACCGCGACAGCGTATTGGCCGCCAACCGCCGACGCGAAGCGTTCCTCAAACTCAAAGGTTTTGGGTCCCATTGTCAACCATCCGTTGCGCAGGCATTGGGCCACGGCGTTTATTTCATCGTCGGTTATATACGGTTTATGAAACGGGATATCCATAAAACTGTCTGTACCATTCAACAAAGCGTTTTATGCCTTCACCGAGAGGCGTACCAGGGCGGTAGCCCGTATCCGTCTCAAGGTCAGAAATATCGGCAAATGTCGATTTAACGTCTCCGGGCTGCATCGGAAGAAAAATTTTTTCCGCGGTTCGTCCGGCGGCGCGTTCTATTGCTTCTATAAAGTCCATTAATTGTACGGGGGAATTATTCCCTATGTTGTATATTTTGTAACGCGCCGACGAAGACGCGGGATCAGGGCGCTCAGGCTGCCAAACCGCGCTGCCCGCGGGCGGTCTGTCTAAAACGCGCACGATGCCCTCGACGATATCATCTATGTAGGTAAAATCGCGCATCATATCGCCGTTATTGTAAATGGTGACGGGCTTGCCTTCAAAGACGGATTTGGTGAAATAGAAATACGCCATGTCGGGTCTGCCGAGCGGGCCGTAAACCGTGAAGAAGCGCAATCCGGTTACCGGTATTTTGTACAGATGGCTGTATGTGTGCGCCATCAGTTCATTGGATTTCTTGGAGGCAGCGTATATGCTGACCGGATGATCCGCATTGTCGGATGTCTTAAAAGGCATCGAGCCGTTGAGACCGTAAACCGACGAACTGCTCGCGAAAACGAGATGCTCTGTGCCGTATATCCGGCAGCATTCCAAAATATTCAGGAAACCCGTGATATTGGATTCAATGTAGGCCCACGGATTTTCTATTGAGTAACGCACTCCGGCCTGTGCGGCAAGATGGCAGACGCGGTTAAACTTTTCTTCGGCAAAGAGACGCGATACGGCCTCTTTGTCGGCTATATCGATTTTAATAAATGAGAAAGATGGCATGCTTTTAGAGGCAAGTTTTTGTCCGTTTGAAACACGCCCGTCTATTCCCAGAAGGGAAAGGCGGGCATATTTCAAATCGGTGTCATAATAAGAATTTATGTTGTCAATCCCGACTACCTCGGCGCCGGCATCTAAAAGCCGGCGCGCGGTGAAATACCCTATAAAGCCGGCACAACCGGTGAGGAGGATTTTCATCAACCGGCTACGCCTACTTGATGGTATTCAATTCCCATTTCCTTTAGTTTATTGGCATTGTATTGATTTCTTCCGTCGAATATGATCGGATTTTTCAATTGCTGCCTGACTTCGTCAAAGTCGGGGCTCCTGAATTCTTTCCATTCCGTAACGAGCAGCATAGCGTCGGCTCCGCTTAAGGCGGCGTACTTGCTGTCAAAGTATTCTATGTTTTGTTGTCCTTTCAGGTAATAATCTCTTGAGGTTTCTTCTGCCTTTGGGTCATGAGCGCGTATATGCGCGCCGCGCTTTGTTAGTTCTTTTATTATGTATATGGCCGGAGCTTCGCGCATATCGTCGGTTCCCGGTTTGAACGCGAGACCCCACATGGCAAAGGTTTTTCCGCTCAAGTCTTCGCCGAAGCGTTTGATTACTTTTTTTACAAGCGTAAGTTTTTGATCGTCGTTTACATCCTCTACAGCCTGAATGAGGCGCGGTTTGTAATCGACGGACTGCGCCGTTCTTATGAGCGCTTTCACGTCTTTCGGGAAACAGCTTCCGCCGTAACCGGTTCCCGGGTATATGAAGCTGTATCCTATGCGGCTGTCGGAGCCGATACCGGCGCGCACCATATTGACATCCGCCCCAAGCAATTCGCAAATATTCGCGATCTCGTTCATAAAGCTGATCTTCGTGGCAAGCATAGCGTTGGCCGCATACTTGGTCATTTCGGCGCTGCGGACATCCATCGCGACAAAGCGCGAATGATTCATCGTAAACGGAGCGTACAGGTCTTTCATCACAGACAGCGCATAGTCGCTGTCGGCGCCTATTACGACGCGGTCGGGCTTCATGCAGTCTTCAATTGCGGCGCCTTCTTTTAAGAACTCGGGGTTGCTTACGATATAAAATTTATAGGACGCCTTGCGCTTGTCAAGCTCGGCTTGAATGGTTTTGCGCACCTCGTCAGCCGTGCCTACGGGAACCGTTGATTTATCAACAACGATTACATCGTGTTTCATTAACTCGCCTATTGACTTGGCTACCTGAAGCACATACTGCAAGTCGGCGCTTCCGTCTTCGCCTGTGGGGGTCCCGACCGCGATAAAAATAATGTCGGTTTTTTCGAGAGCCTCTCCGATATCTGTGGTGAAGCGCAGGTTGCCGCGCTTGAAATTGGAAATGACGAGGTCGTCAAGGCCGGGCTCGTAGATCGGCATCTGCCCGTTTTTGAGACCGTCGATTTTTTGGGTATCAGTATCGACGCAGTATACGGTGTTGCCCATTTCGGCAAAGCAAGTACCTGATACAAGACCGACATAACCTGTTCCAACAATGCTTAGTTTCATTTATTATCCCTCTCTTTTAATTATAAAGATATGTATGTTGTTTTCAAATTTTGATGCAAATTTTCAGCCGCCTATTTTCGACATCATCCTGTTTACGGGAACCGCGTGCCTGCCGTCAAGAAGATGTCCCGCGTCCTTTTCGGCAAGGGCGTTCGTGATGATATTTTGGAGTTCATCCCGCGTAGCCCCGGCGCGCATGACAGCTTTGATATTGCACTCGCTTGAAGACAAAAGGCAGGTTTTTAGCGAGCCGTTAGCCGTTATTCTTAAACGGTTGCAGGCGGCGCAAAACTTATGCGATATAGGCGGAATTACGCCGATGCGCGCGGTTCCTTTGTTTGGAACCGGCAGGTCGTAATATAACGCCACGGTTGAATCTTTGCTTTCCATGCGGATAAGTTCGCCGCGCTTGGCGAGCTCGGCGAGCAAAATATCGGACGATATAAAGGCGTCTCCGCCGTCTTCCGCCTGAAACGGCATCCTCTCGATAAAACGCAATATAATGTCCCGCTTGAGGCAGTAATCTATGAACGCGTCAATTTCAGCGAGGGTTTCCTTGAGAAGCACTACGTTCAGCTTTATTTCAAACGCGGCGTAATTCAGGGCCTTTTCGATGTTTGCCAAAACATCGGGCAGGAAGTCGCGGCGCGTAAGCCTCATGAAGCGTTCTTTTGAAAGAGTATCGAGGCTGATGTTGAGTTTTTTTATGCCGATATCTCTGAATTCGTCAAGGTAATCGCCCAGAAGGACGCCATTGGTCGTGACCGCCAATTGGAGTTCCGGATCAATATCTTTAACGCGGCGCAAAATATCGGCGAAGCCTTTTCGGACAAGCGGTTCGCCGCCTGTAAAGCGGATCTTTTTTACGCCCATTGATACGAAGGCTGATATGAGCTCGATAAATTCCTCATTTCGCAGAACTTCGTTATGGCTTAGAGCCTCAAAAGCGTCGTCAGGCATACAGTATGTGCATCTGAGGTTGCATCTGTCGGTGACTGATACTCTCAGGTAGTCGTGCTCTCTTTTGAAGTTATCTATAAGCATACTGCAGACTCATAAAAAATCTTTGCTTTTAATGCAACTATTTTTTGTATGGGGCGGATGACGCAATAGAAACAGATTGATATACCGAATAGAAAACAGCAAAATCATTATATCTCATTGCCGTACACATTATGGGGACAAGTAAAGACCAAATACAGAGACATGTATTCATTTAGAAACAAAAATGCCCCGAAATACTCTAATGTTTTAGTATTGACTTTTGTATTGACTTTTTTTGTTGGTAACGGAGCAATGCTTAGAATATTTTTTTGAGAGGTATGAAAATGAAACCGCATATTTTTTCCCGCAGGAACATCTTTTGCCTTGTGGCGTTCCCTGTAGTTATTTTTGCCGCTGTCTATATGGCTATGGAATTGTCCGCGCAAAGCGCGATCGATGACATAAAAAACCGCTTTCAGGAAGACAAGAATAAAATACTGCGTTCTTTTAAAGAGCAGCAGGACATACATAAACAAATTCTGGATGATATAAAGAGCCGCAACCTTAGTTTCAAAACCGAGCTCAATGAGAAAATGAAATACTCGATTGAATCTATAACAGGTCTCAACACCCAAAGTCTTTCCAAAAAAGATATACAGGACCAATATGCCAAAGGGAAAAAGCAGTGGGAAGATTTGGTTAAAAAGCGCAAATCGGACAGCGACAAAAAACGCCAGGATTTAGATAATAAGCGTAAACAGTTCGACGAAAAAAATAAACGCCTCATTGATGATGAAAAGAATTATAACAATCGCAAAAACAAGAATAATGACGGTTTAGACAAACTTGATAAAAATACCAATGACCAGGAACGCAAACTCCTTGAGGATGAAAAGAAAAAATTAGAGGATGATTTAAAACGCCTTCAGGATGAAAAGAAAAAGTTAGAGGCGGAACTCGCGCTTCTCAATAAAGAAAAAGAAGAACTTGACCGCCAGGACAAGACTGATATAGTAAATCCGCCTGACCCCAAACTTGCCGCCTTTAGCTGGATAGAACGCGGCAAAGTAACCCCTGTAAAAGACCAGGGACAATGCGGAAGTTGCTGGACTTTTGCCGCTGCCGCTACCCTTGAATCCAGTATCTACATAAGAAGAAACGTATTGACTGATATTTCGGAACAGGCCATCCTCGACTGTTCGGGCGCCGGAAGCTGCAATGGCGGGTGGTACGGCAATGTTTTTAATTACTATACGTCAAGAAGCGCTGTTCTTGAAAAGGATTCCCCGTACAAGGGCGTTCAAGGCAACTGTGTTTCTAATCCTTCGGGAAATTACAAGGTTGCGGCTTGGGGCTATTTGCGCAATGATTTGAGAAAGCCGGCGGTTGCCGAGCTAAAAGCCGCGCTGTGCACCTATGGACCGCTTTCGGCTTGCGTTGAGGTTACGAACGCCCTTCAAGCTTACAAGAGCGGCGTTTTCGACGAGTTTGCCAAAGTCGGCCCGGATCAGGTAAACCACGCCATTGTCATTGTAGGTTGGGACGACCAAAAGAAAGCTTTTCTTGTGAAAAATTCATGGAATACCTGGTGGGGCGACAAAGGTTATATATGGGTGGCTTACGATTGTAACAATATAGGTTACGGCGCTACATGGGCAGTAGTGGCGCAATAGGAGTTTGACAATGAATATAAATCATTTGAAACGCGTAATATTTGCCGCGGCGGCTGTTTTTTTCAGCTGTTCGTCTAATTTGGTAATATCCGACGAAAACAACGGCTCTTCTCAGGCGATTGAACTCGGCAAGGTAATCGAAGTAAAACTTGACGGACAAATAAGCACCGGCTTTATTTGGGAATGGGTGAGCAGCGATTTCTTCACACAAGAAGACGCGCCCAAGATTATTCCCGTTGACAAAAAACCTGGCGGGCATGAATTTACGGTGTTCACCCTAAAGGCTGTAAAGGCCGGACAGACAAAACTGCTTTTTAAGTACCACAGGCAATGGGAAAAGAAACAGGAATTTGTGAAAGAATATTCTGTAAATGTCATAATAAATGAGGGCAAAAAATAGTTCTCTTGACGGGGCAGCGCGTAGAGACGGATAATATCCGTCTCTACTATTTTCGTTGCGCCATCTGCGCGCCCCCTTATTTATTCGCGGTAGAATTGAAACTTATCGGACAGCCCCATTGAATTTTCAGGTGATAAAATGGTTGATGACAATAACGAAAAAACAATAGTTCTTGCGAACGAGGTGCTTCCCGATGTGCTAAACATCATTCCCCTTTCTCAAAGGCCCGTTTTCCCGGGTATGATGGTTCCTTTGGTTTTGTCCGGCGACGAGTTTGTAAACACCATAAGCGAGATATATGATACGGAGCGCAAAATAGGCGGCGCTGTTCTTATAGAGAAGCCGGGCGAGTCGGGCGATTTAATTACTTCTGAGAATATGTATAAGGTAGGTTCCTCTGTAAAGATACTCAAGGTCACGCCTGTTGACGGCAATAGCATTCAGGTAATGGTAACCGTTTTGGGACGTTTTACCCGTGCTCAGATTTTACAGGAAGAACCCGTTATGCGCTGGCGCGTAATCCATCACCATGAAAAAGAAACAGACGGAGCGACGGATGAAATGAAGGCTTATTCAATGGCTATAATTTCATCCGTCAAAGAGCTTTTGGCCGCAAATCCGCTTTTCCATGAGGAATTCAAACTTTTCTTGAACCGCTTTTCGATTGATGACCCCGGGAAACTCGCTGATTTTGTAACCGCAATGACAACAGCCGATTCAAAAGAAATTCAAGGAATTCTTGAAACCTTTGACATGCGCAAGCGCGTCGAGAAAGTCATCACTTTGCTTAAAAAAGAAATAGAACTCAACAAAATGCAGAAAAAAATCTCGCAGCGGATTGATGAAAAAATGACGGCGCAGCAAAAAGAATTTTTTCTCAAAGAACAATTGAAGGCCATAAAAAAAGAACTCGGCCTTGAAAAAGATGAAAAATCATCCGAGATAGAAAAAATAGAAGCGCGCATAGAATCTCTTGTGCTCACGGATGAGGCAAAGACGAGAATAGACGAGGAATTGAATAAATTGCGTCTTCTTGAAACTCAATCCGCCGAATACGGTGTGAGCCGCAACTATCTTGACTGGCTCACGAATCTTCCTTGGGGAAAATTTTCAGAAGACAACTATGATATAGCCAAAGCCAAAGAAATACTTGACCGCGATCATTACGGCCTTGACGACATTAAAGAACGCATCCTTGAATTTATAAGTACAGGCAAGATGAAAGGAAACATTACCGGTTCCATCATATTATTTGTCGGGCCTCCTGGAGTGGGAAAAACATCAATCGGTAAATCTGTCGCGTCGGCTCTTAACCGCAAGTTTTTTCGTTTTTCGCTTGGCGGTATGCGCGATGAGGCGGAGATCAAGGGACATAGGAGAACCTACATAGGCGCCATGCCGGGTAAAATAATGCAGAGCCTTAAAACCGTCGGTTTTGCCAATCCTGTAATAATGCTTGATGAGATCGATAAAATAGGCGCGAGTTTTCAGGGCGACCCTGCCTCGGCTCTTCTTGAGGTGCTTGACCCTGAACAAAACGTGAACTTTCTCGATCATTATATTGACGTGCGTTTTGACTTGTCGAATATCCTTTTCATAGCTACAGCCAACCAGTTAGATACAATACCGGCTCCTCTTCTTGACCGTATGGAGGTCATGAACTTGTCGGGATATATACTGCAGGAAAAACTTGAGATAGCGAAACGTTACCTTATTCCCAAGCAGACAAGCGCGCACGGTCTAAAAAAGAGTATGATTTCAATTGAGGGAAAGGCGCTTCGTCTTATTATTGAAAATTATGCCAGAGAATCAGGAGTCCGAAGCCTTGAAAATCATATAAAAAAAATCATGCGTAAAGGCGCGCGCCATTTTGCGGAGGGTAAAACCGAAAACCTTAAAGTAACTGTGAAAAACCTTGAAGAATTTTTGGGTAAGCCGAGATTTACTGACGAGTCGCTGTACGATGAGCAAATACCCGGCGTGGTCTTGGGCCTTGCCTGGACAAGCCTCGGGGGCGCTACGCTTTATGTTGAGACTGCCGCGGTTCCGTCTAAGGCAAAAGGTTTTAACCAGACAGGGCAATTGGGCGGCGTAATGAAAGAGTCAAGCGAAATAGCCTATACCTATATAAGTTCCCGCACGAAAGAGTATGGCATAGAGCATGATTTTTTTGAAACCAATATGATACATATTCACGTTCCGGCCGGCGCGACGCCGAAAGACGGCCCATCCGCGGGCGTAACAATGGCTACAGCCCTGTATTCGCTTGCCAAAAACAAGCCTGTAAAAAAACATATTGCCATGACCGGCGAACTTACCATAACAGGCAAGGTTTTGCCTATAGGCGGCCTTAAAGAAAAGACTATTGCGGCTAAACGGGCCGATGTAGAAACAATAATATTTCCCTATGAAAATAAAAAGGATTTTGACGAGCTGCCTGATTATATTAAAAAAGGATTAAAGCCGCATCCGGTTAATTACTTTGATGAAATACTGAAAATTGTCTTTTAGATGGTTATTTTTATGAAACCGGATCTTACAGCATCCGCACCATAGCCCCCAAAGGCTATAGCTTTGAGGTTTATTTTGTTTTATGCAGTTTTATTGTCAGATATTTTTTGTAATTATTGAAATTGTTATCTTCCTTAAATTTTTTGTCATAGACCGTAAAATTGATTGACATTTAATCTTAAAAAATTTACTAAATTGGTTGTATTTGTATAGGCTATAATCGTAATACTAAAAAATGTTCTCCGTTCTTAAAAACTTCTTTTTTTATCATTGACAAGGCCGTGTCCGCTGTCCTTGTTTTAGCAAATACGGCGGGCGTTTTATCTGGTGTTACCGAGCTTGTAAATATGCTATATGTAGAGTAGAGGGTAAAAAATAAAATCATTATTAAAAAATCAATCGCGTTTTTGCAGCCCTTGGGTTAAAGGGATTCCGGTTATAGCCGTTATTCTGACTTTGGCCTTCCCGTCCTGTAAAAAAGAGTGGAAGCCGGGGGAGCCTATAGCGAGAGAGAAACTCAAAGTGGGCGTAGTTCACATAAACGACCCATTCTCAGAAAGTTCCGGTTATTCTTACGCCCATCAAGCGGGCATAGAGGAAATGAAACGGAAAACGGGCCTTAAGGACAGCCAGATGCTCTACAAAATCAATGTGGACGATCAGGACTTTCCGAGAACCGAAAGCGCCATAAGAGACCTTATTGCCGAGGGGGCCAACATCGTTATCGCCACAGCCGAGGGGTATGCGAAGGCTTGTGAAAAACTGGCAGATGAATACCCAAACGCTATTTTCACACAGCTATACACGAATTCGCGCAACAACTTCAACCTTACTAATTACTTCGGGCGGGTCTATCAGGCGCGGTACTTGAGCGGGATTATCGCCGGATTACAAACCAGAACGAACAAAATCGGCTTTGTGGCCGCCTGGGGAAAGGAGAACGGTCAGGTTACGAGCGGACTTAACGCCTTTGCAATGGGCGTAGAAAAGGTAAACCCTCGGGTAAAAGTCTACGTCAAAGTTACCCATAGCTGGCATGACCCTATGGGAGAAGGGCTGGCAGCCCGCGCCCTCATTGCCGCCGGTTGCGATGTCATTGCCCAGCACTGCGACGCGTCCACTCCTCAGGTAGAGGCTGAAAAAGCCGGAGTGTGGGGCATCGGCTACAATAACGATATGAGCGTCGATGCTCCTTCCGCGGTTCTCACTTCGGTAATCTGGCGCTGGGGCGCCTACTACACCATCCTCGCGCAAAGCGTTATAGACGGTACGTTTACCACCTCGTCCTACTTCGGCTCCCTGAAAGACGGAATCGTGGATATCTCCCCTCTGAACAAAAACCTGAATAAGGACCTGAATTGGAAGCCGGAAATTATCCGCGTGCTTGTGGAGGAACGGCGGCGCATTGAATCCGGAGCCTTTGACGTATTCAGCGGAGTCTTAGAAACCAATGACGGCAGGCGCATCGGTAAGGCTGCTGAAAACCTTTCGGACGACGAAACTCGCAGCGGTATCAATTGGTATTACCGTACAATTAGTGAGCCATAAACGTT
>Ga0082212_10004921_pt1 | contig 18422 bp, 14 predicted proteins | sample TergutNt197P3_FD_71548 | JGI IMG/M metagenome (GOLD analysis project Ga0082212, IMG submission 71548) | Neocapritermes taracua P3 segment gut microbial communities from Petit-Saut dam, French Guiana - Nt197 P3 | ecosystem: Host-associated > Arthropoda: Insects > Digestive system > Gut ...
TATTTCTATTCTTCTTTTGCATATCTATATAAGGTCAAGGGCAGCAGAGCAGCGCTTTATTTATCCTGACAATAGATAGTCGGCAGAACTGCAAAAACCGCGGCGCAGGTCACAAGGTCCTGTTTCCATGTTTTTTCATTCGGGGCGTGCGCCTGAGCCTCGGCGCCGGGGCCAAAGCCTATGCACGGGATACCGTTGCGGCCCATTATCGTGACGCCGTTGGTCGAGAACGTCCACTTGTCAGTAAGCGGCCGGGCCCTGCGTGTTTCCAGAGTCTCTGCTGAACCTATGCGCTCGCAGCCGTAAAGGCTTTTATAAGTTTCCTCCATCGCGCGTGTGACCGGATGATCTTCGGGGATCACCCAAGTCGGGAAGTAGCACTCGATAGGATAAACACAGCCTGTATATGACGGGCGATCATATTCATACATGGATACCACCACATCTTCGCCATATTTCTTCACCGCAGGCAGCTCGCGTATTTCATCGAGGCAGTACTCCCATGTCTCGCCGGCTGTCATACGGCGGTCGAGCGAAACCGCGCATGAATCCGCCACCGCGCACCGGCTCGGCGAGGTGAAAAAGATTTGGCTGGCAGTTATGGTGCCGCGACCGAGAAAGCGCGCTTCCTTCCATTGGGGGTTGTACTTCTCCTCCAACATCTTGGCAAGCCCACTGATACCTGTGTTGTCGCTCGAAGAACCTCTGCCATTGGAATTTCTGTCGCCAATACCGTCGCCCCGGGAACATTCGCCTGAAGCGGTTCCGTCCGCACTGTTTTCGTTTAGTGCGCGTACATTTTGAAGAATATCCGCCATTTTATAGATCGCGTTGTCGCCGCGTTCGGGAGCGGATCCGTGGCATGAAACGCCCTTGACGTCGACGCGGATCTCCATGCGCCCGCGCTGTCCGCGATATATTCCGCCGTCTGTAGGCTCATTTAACACCACGAACTCCGGCTTCACGCCGCTCTCGTTTATAATATACTGCCAGCAAAGGCCGTCGCAGTCCTCTTCCTGAACGGTCGCGGTAACGAGCACACTGTATTTGTCGTTGAGCAGCCCGAGGTCCTTCATTATTTTAGCGCCGTACACCGCGCTGACTATGCCGCCTTCCTGGTCTGAAGCGCCGCGGCCTCCTATCTCTTCATCGGTTTCATAACCTTCGTAGGGGTCGAAGCGCCAGTTGTCCCGGTTTCCCACGCCTACCGTGTCTATATGCCCGTCAAACGCTATGAGTGTTTTTCCTGAACCCATATATCCTAACAAGTTGCCCATCGGGTCGATTTCCACTTTGTCGAATCCCAGCGCCCGCATCTCTTCGGCGGCGCGCTCTATTTTGCCTTTCTCCCCGCAGCTCTCCCCGGGAATTTTGATCATATCCCTGAGAAATTTCGTCATATCATCCTTATAATATTCCGCGCGCGCCTTGACTGCATCAAAATCCATGAATATCAACACCCCTTGTCAGTATTTTCCAATGTATTTAAGTGTAGCTGCAGATTCAATGCCACTCCCCATTAACAGGATCGCTCACTCCACACTCCACACTCCACACTCCACACTCCACACTCCACACTCCACACTTCAAACTCCACACTTCACTCTCCCGAAGGGTACTTGCCGTCCCATACAACGTTGCGGTAGTTTTCGGGGTCGGTGTCGCCTTCAGTGCTGAAGAGCAGTATGCGCGAGTCTTTTCCTATGCCCGCCTGCTCCCGGAGCTCCGCCATATCGCTGTTCGTCAGCAATTCAGTCAGAAAGCCCATCGCCGAAGCGCCGGATTCCCCTGAAATGACTCTCGGGTCGCCGGGCAGCGGCGCGCCTAATACGCGCATACCGCGGGCTGCAGTTTCATCTTCTATTGCCGCGAAGAAAGAGCTGTTGTTCCTCAGTATTTCCCACGATAATATATTCGGCTCTCCGCATGCAAGTCCCGCCATTATAGTATCCATATCGCCGCCGACGGTTACTATCGAACCGTCGCCCTTGAGAATGCTGCGGTAGTAGCAGTCCGCAACGGTCGGTTCCACCACGAATGTCACGGGGCTGTCCGCGCCGTAAAAGTTTCGCACCAGCCCCTGCGCAGAGCCCGCGAACGCCCCGACTCCGGCTTGAATCAGCATATGCGTCGGCTTCACTCCCGACTCCCGCAGTTGCTCGCAGGCTTCGAGCGCCATGACGCCGTATCCCTGCATGATCCACCCGGGAATATCTGTATACCCATCCCATGCGGTATCCTGAACTATCACACCTCCCGGGGTCTTTGCGGCAAGCTCTGCCGTAAACCGTATTGTATCGTCGTAGTTGGTTTCAGTGATATACGCCTCCGCGCCTTCGCGCTTTATATTCTCCAGCCGCACAAGCGGGCAGCCCTTTGGCATATATATGACCGATTTCTGACCGATTTGACTTGCCGCCCACGCCAAAGCGCGGCCGTGATTGCCGTCGGTCGTGGCGTAAAACGTGTATTCGCCAAACCTCCGCTTCATATCGGGCGAGGTAAGCGTCCGGTAGTCAAGTTCCCATACGGGGCAGCCCACAGATTGCGCGATGAAGCTTGCGAGGGCGAACGTGCATCCCAGCGCCTTGAAGGAGTTCAGCCCGAACCTGTAAGACTCGTCTTTGATGTAGATACCGCCGACTCCAAGCTCACCCGCAAGATTGTCAAGCGCGGCAAGCGGCGTGACCGCGTACTGCGGAAAGCTCTTGTGGAACTCCCGCACTTTTTTTATGGTATCCACATCCATCAGCGCCATACTTTTCGCGCAATCAGACGCAGGTATTGAATTTTTGATCCATCTGGTTTTACTATTCATTTTGCAATTCAGCCTTTATAGATCCTTCGCAAGCTCAGGATGACATAGTCGGAGGTTTTAGCGATAGTCCATTGTCCATTGTCCATTGTACATTGTCCATTGTCCATTGTCCACACTCCACACTCATAGCAGTCCGACTCTGTCGTTAAACTCGTCTATCAGCGCGTCGATCTGTTTCGTCTGCCCCTGGACTGCCTCGAACGTCTTGTCCTGGCGATACCACTGGTCATCCAGTTCATGTGATGAGCGCCCCTGCTGCTCGACCCATGTATAATACTTTAAGTTATGTATCCGCTTGCGCTCCGCATAAGTAAGCTCAATGAGATTATCTGTCCTGATCCCTTGCAGGCTTGCGGCAAAATCAGCCGCCGCGTTCATTTCCGTGTATTCGCCATGCTCATCGCGCAGTTCCTCCAGACGGGACATATACATCTCTACTGAATCCGTAAGCACCGTGGCGACAACGTCGCGCTCCGTCAGCTCATAGTATTTTGCAAACTTAACAGCGCAGAGCATGTTTGAAATACCCGAAATACCCATAAGCGCCAAGTGCTCGACGTCCCCGGCGTCCATTCCGAGCTCATCCGTCAGGTACGACTTACCTGCTTGTTCGTTGAACAGGCGAAGCAGGGCCATTGAGTCATTATCATCGATGGCGATCGCCATATCGGTATTCCTTACGTTATGCACCCAAGGTATATGCTTATCGCCGATTCCCTCGATTCGGTGGGCGCCGAAGCCGTTATTCAGAATAGTGGGGCATTGCAATGCCTCCCCGACTGCGATTTTTGAATATGGATACTTCTGCTTCAGAAAATCGCCGCTCCCGAGCGACCCCGCCGAACCGGAGGTCAGGCATATCCCCGCGAAATTACCGTCGGCGCCTTTTATACGCTCGTAAGCTTCGGCTACTGCGCTGCCGGTGATACTATAGTGCCACAGGTAGTTGCCCATTTCTTCAAACTGGTTGAATATCATCACGTCGTCCCGGGTGGCGCGCAGCTCGTTAGTCTTGTCAAATATTTCTTTGACGTTGCTTTCCGTACCCGGCGTCGCTATTACCTCGCCCGCGATCGTCGACAGCCAGTCAAAACGTTCGCGGCTCATGCCCTTTGGTAGTATCGCTACCGACTCGCACGCCAGAAGTTTAGAATTAAACGCGCCGCCCCGGCAGTAATTTCCTGTAGACGGCCATACCGCTTTTTGCGCAGCCGAATTGAATTGCCCTGTTACCAGTCTCGGAGCCAGGCACCCGAACGACGCGCCCACCTTATGGCAGCCTGTGGGGAAGTACTTCCCGACCATACAGATTATTCTTGCCCTGACGCCCGTCAGTTTTGACGGAAGCTCAATGAAGTTCGGACCGCCATACAGTCCACCGCTCATCCTAGGCTCATTTTTCCATGTGATGCGGAACAGGTTCAAAGGATCGACGTCCCAAAGCCCCACGCTTTTAAGCTTTTCTTTTATTTTATCAGGTATATAACGTTCCGGATCCCGCATTTGCTTGAAATTCGGGATGATCACATTGTTCTCACGCGCCTTTTGGACGTTGTGCTCAAGGTTTACCTTGTTCAAAGCCAGATCGATCAAAACCAAAACCTCTTTTCATATTTCATAAATGTTGCAACTACCAAAGGCTATGTCTAATGTGTCAAGAGAACCGTCCCTCTGACACACTAAGCGTCTTCTGCTTAGTCGCGGACAAAAGTCCCGCCATCATCATCGCGCCGCTGCTTTAGTCCGAGGCTCCTGGCTATTCTCATACCTGTATCAGTAACGGCGCAACCGCCCAGAGCGGTTTCTCTCAGTTCGACAGGCATGCTTCGTCCTATTTGCTTCATTGCCGCCGCGACTTCATCAAAAGGAATTACGCTTTCGATTCCCGCGAGGGACATATTCGCGCTGGTAATCGCGACAGACGTACACGCCGCGTTTCGCTTGACGCACGGAACTTCAACAAGCCCCGCTACAGGATCGCACGCCAAACCCAAAAGCGACTTCAACGCGAGCGCAGCTGCGTTTTCCGATTGCTCGTATGTCCCATCCATCAGAAAAACCATTCCGGCAGCCGCCATGGCGGCTGCGCTCCCGCACTCCGCCTGACAGCCGCACTCCGCGCCTGAGAGGCTTGCTTCCTTTGCGATCCTCATACCTATTTCCCCGGTAAGGAACAAGGCGTCAGCTACCTTTTCATCATCAATATTGTGTATTTCAGCAACCGCGATCAAAACCGCCGGCAGCACTCCGCTCGCCCCTGCCGTAGGCGCCGCGACTATTTTTCCCATGCACGCGTTTGTCTCCGCGGTCGCAAGCGCGTACGCTGCTGCCCGGTTGAAAACGTTGTCCTCCAGCCTTCCGCTGTCTATCAGGCTCTTCATCCGGTACGCGTTTCCTCCCGACATACCGCTGTGCGAACGAAGGTCTTTATCGAGCCCGGCTGCTATAGCCTCTCTCATGACGTTAAGCGTCTTCAGCATTTGCGCTTTCTGTGAATCAGTTCTATGTATTTCTGTATTCTGTGCCGGAGTCTTTCGCGCCGTAGTCGTCTGTGTTGAAGTTTTCATAATACTCCACTCTCAAACCTTCCTGAAAACTTTCAAGGGCTTTATAATCCCTGACTTTCTGGTCGGTTTCTATTACTGAAACCGCTTTATCGCCCTTATCCAGCCGGAAAACTCTCATAAACGCGATATTTATCCCGTTATCGCTAAGCCATGTAGTGATTTTCCCGATTATTCCCTTCCGGTCAAAATGAAAAATGATAAGTGTATTGAAATCGCCGCTGAAGGATACCGCCACACCGTCGACTTCCTGTATCTCTATCCTGCCGCCGCCTATTGAGGCGCCGCGCACTTCGACTGTCATATTTCCGTCCGAAAGCTCTATCATCGCGGTATTCGGGTGAAAATCTCTGTTGTCAGCGAATTTAAAATCGTACTCTATCGGGCAATCATCAAAAATAGTCTTTATTCCGGGGTCATCCATCGCATATCCGCAAATACCCGCAAGTATCGCTTTGTCGGTTCCGTGCCCCTTGCCCGTTTTGGCGAATGAACCGTAGAGCGTGATGCTCGCTTTGACAGGCGCGCTGCCGAGCAGTGTCCTTGCGACATTGCCAAGCTTAACTGCTCCCGCAGTGTGCGACGAGGAAGGTCCTATCATGACCGGCCCGATAATATCAAATATGTCCATATGGCCTCGCTCCTCCTAACTCCCGGCACCTAAATCCGGCAGACCGCGTTTCAGGAACCTTCCGCGCCCTTTTTTTCCGGTGAAACTGCCATCCTGGACGATCACTTCGCCGCGCGATATGGTCACGACCGGGTATCCGTTGAGCTTTATGCCTTCATACGGCGTATAGTCGCAGTTTTCATGGAGCATATCTTTTGTAAGCGTCGTCCTGACGTCAGGGTCTATAATAACAATGTCGGCGTCGCTTCCCACCGCGATCACGCCTTTCTTCGGGTACAACCCAAACAGGCGCGCCGGATTTGCGCAGCACAGGCTGACAAATCGCTCCAATGTGAGTCTGCCCTCTTTGGCTGCCGAGAACATCAGCGGGATACGCGCCTCCACGCCCGGTATACCACCGGGTATTTTTGTGAAATCGTCTTTGCCAAGCTGCTTTTCCTTAGCGTAAAAAAATGGACAGTGGTCAGTCGCGACAACATCTATGTGGCCGTCTTTGACCCCTGCCCATAGGGTTCCGGAATTCTTCAGCTCCCTGAGAGGCGGGCTCATTACGTACTTTAGGGCGTCCTCCATTTGGTATAATGAATCGTCAAGAAAAAGATACTGTGGGCACGTCTCGGCAAACAGGTTTTTCTGGTCGTTCAGACGCGCATAAAATAAGCTCAGAAATGCCAGCCTTGAAGAAATATGTACAATATACAGCGGCGCGTTGCCGCACATTCTTGCCAGAAACGTTATACGGGAAACCGCCTCCGCTTCGCACTCGGGCGGGCGGCTCATTGCGTGATAAACAGGCGCGGTTTTTCCTTCTGATACGTATTTTTCACGTAGCCATGAGATAGCCGCGTCGCTTTCCGCGTGAACCGCAAGCATTACGCCCAGCTCAGAAGTTCGTTCCACCAACCTCAACGCTTCACCGTCCGTGATTTTCCCGTCATAGGTAAGGTAAACTTTATGGCTTGTGATCCCTTCGTTTATCAAACTTTTCACTTCGCCGAGGATCGCGTCGTCAACATGGTCGAGAACGCCGTGGAACCCGTAATCCACTACAGCCATGCCATCCGCGAGCTTGCGGTATGCATCGAACTGATGGGTGATCGAACACCCCCGCGGCCCAAAACCCATATGGTCGACGATGGTTGTGGTTCCCCCGCAAGCAGCGGCAACGGTGCCGGAATGGAAGTCGTCTGTTACCCGGACGCTTCCTAAACTCATATCCATATGCGTATGGACGTCGACGCCGCCAGGAATCACGACTTTCCCCCCAGCGTCGATGACCGCCTCATTTACACGCAAATCAAGCGAATCTCCGATTTCGGTAATTATTTCGCCTTCGACACGGATATCTGCCTCCCGCGCTCCAGTTTCCAGAACAACAAGGCCATTCTTGATCAGCAGCATAAAAAACCGTCCGCCTTCTGTGGTGATTTTTCACATTTCATCTATTTACTTTTACACATTTTATGTGTAGTATATTAGCATACAAAGAGAGTTATTACAATAAGGCATTCGTTCATTCAGACATTTCTTATGGATTCATTGTTGCAGTTCACGGTTATTCGGGAGGGATTTCATGACTCTAATAGGGAACGGGCGCCTTATTACCAGAGACGCCGAAAATAAAGTAATCAATAATGGCTGCGTAGTTATTGACGGGCCGCAAATCCAGGAAGTCGGAGATACGGATCAACTCCGGGCAAAATACAGCGGAGCCGAATTTATTGACGCCCGCGGCGGCGTTATCATGCCGGGGCTCATCAATGCGCACAACCATATATACAGCGCTTTTGCGCGCGGGCTTTCGATCAAAGGGCATAACCCCAAAAACTTCCTTGAAATACTGGACGGTCTGTGGTGGACTTTAGACCGCCATCTTACAGTAGAGGACACGCGCTGGAGCGCAATGGCCACGTATCTTGACTGCATCAAGAACGGTTGTACGACAGTGTTCGACCACCACGCCAGCTATGGCGGGATCAGCGGCAGCCTTTTCGCCATTGCGGACGCAGCTGCGGAGCTTGGCGTCCGCACCTGCCTGTGTTATGAAGTTTCCGACCGGGACGGTGAAGAAAAAGCGCGCGGCGCCGTTGCCGAAAACGCGGCATTTATAAAAATGGCTAAAAGCGACAGCACCGATATGGTCAAAGGGATGATGGGATTACATGCTTCCTTTACGCTGTCAGACAAAACGCTTGAGCTTTGCCGCGAGAACACGCCGGCTGGCGCCGGTTTTCATATCCACGTTGCGGAGGGCATGGACGATGTATACGACAGCTTGAAAAAATACGGCAAGCGCGTAATAAACCGCCTTTTTGACAATGACATACTCGGCGCGAATACGATAACAGGCCATTGCATCCATGTGAATGGTACAGAGATGGACATCATCAAAGAAACAGATACGATGGTCGTCCACAATCCTGAGTCGAATATGGGCAACGCTGTCGGTATACCGCCGTGTATGGAGATGGCGCGGCGCGGGATCTTACTGGGGCTCGGCACTGACGGATATACAAACGATATGTTCGAATCGGAAAAGGTAGCTAATATCATCCACAAGCATGTACTCTGCGATCCGGGGGCAGCATGGAGCGAGGTCCCGGCAATGCTTTTCAAGAACAACGCTGTGATCGGGAACCGTTTCTTCGGCACAAAACTCGGCGTCATTGAACAAGGCGCCGCCGCGGATATCGTTGTTGCTGACTATGATCCGCTTACACCTATGGACGCTTCCAATTATGACAGCCACATTCTGTTCGGTATGAGCGGCAAGAGCATAGTTACAACAATTATCAACGGCGTCATAAAGATGAAAGACCGTGAGCTTGTCGGCATAGACGAAGGCGCTGTAATGGCAAAATGCAGGGAGCGCTCCGCAGCGCTGGCCGAACGGATCAACTCGAGATAGATAAGAAACCGTAAAGATGGTATCCGGAACAGAGGGAACGCGCGGGCAGGACAGTACATAACAATAAACGAGGTGAAACCGGGCGGTTGCCCGATATATCAAATGATAAAAATTATAAATGCCGGTGATTTTAATGCCGGACAAAAAGTGCAGTACACGACTCCCGCAGAAGCCGCTTTCTCCGCATCGGTCACAGCCTCAGAGGCGGTCACAGCCTCAGTTGCCGGCATAATCGCGAACGTAATCAAGCGCGGAGATGAAGCGCTGCGGGAGTATACGGAAAAATTCGACGGCTGCGAGTTAAGCAGTTTTGAACTGCCGCAATCCGCGCTCGACGAAGCGATCCGCTCTGCCGGACCCGACTTTGTCGGCGTTCTGGAACGCGCGGCTGAAAATATTAAAAACTTCCACCGCCGCCAGATACGTCATGATTTCATTATGACGCCGGGCAATGGCGTCGTCCTCGGCCAGCGGATACTGCCGCTGAGCCGTGTCGGAATCTATATACCCGGCGGGACAGCGGCATACCCGTCGTCCGTGCTGATGAACTGCATCCCCGCAAAACTTGCCGGCGTCGGGGAAATAGTCATGGCTACGCCGCCGGCCCGCGATGGCAGGGATATCACCGGAATACTCGCGGCGGCGAAAATCGCGGGCGTTGATAGAGTCTTCACAATAGGCGGCGCGCAGGCGGTAGCCGCGCTCGCTTATGGCACTGAAACGGTCCCTCGTGTGGATAAAATCACCGGCCCGGGCAACGCATACGTCGCTGAGGCGAAGCGGCAGGTATTCGGGGTAGTGGGCATCGATATGATAGCGGGGCCAAGCGATATCCTTATAATTGCCGATGAAAGCGCTGACCCCGCGCACGTCGCGGCCGATATGCTTTCACAGTGCGAACACGGCGAAGACTCCGCCGCGGTTCTTATAACTGACAGTGTTGCTCTTGCCTATCAGGTCGACGCGCATATCGACGAACAGGTAAAAAAACTCCCGAGAAAAAAAATAGCGCAAAAAGCTATTGACAACAACAGTAAAATAATAATTGCGGATTCGCTTGAACAGGCGTTCGATATATCTAACGAGCTTGCGCCAGAACACCTTGAAATATTGCTCGACGACCCGCTTATATATTTGAGCAAGGTGACAAACGCCGGATCGGTTTTCCTTGGAAAAAATACGCCGGAAGCTCTCGGCGATTATTACGCCGGACCGAACCATACGATCCCGACGTCAGGCACGGCGAGGTTTGCAAGCCCTCTGTCCGTCGATGATTTTATAAAGAAGTCGTCGTTCACTTATTATTCGCAGGATGCGTTGCGCAGCGCCGCAGCCGACGTAGTAAGTTTTGCTGAAAAAGAGGGCCTTTCCGCGCATGCATTATCCGTGTCGAAAAGAACTTAGGAAATTAAAGAGAGGAAAACTGAGAGTTAATGGAAACCGTAATATACGGAACTAAAAAGATTCGGCAGGGCGGGGACATACTCCCGCCGAGCGGGGAGTGATTCGCAAGTGAGTAGGTTTCTCTCCGACCGCTTCGCCGCCCTTGACGCATATGTCCCGGGCGAGCAGCCGGTTGACATGCAATACATTAAACTTAATACAAACGAATCGCCGTACCCACCGGCGCCGGGCGTTATCGCCGCTTTATGCGAAAACGAAACGCAAAAGCTGAATCTGTACCCCAACCCCGACGGGACCCGGCTTCTCGACAAACTTGCCGATTTCTATGGTGTTAACCGGGAAAACGTAATTATCGGCAACGGCTCCGACGAGCTTCTGGCGTTCGCGTTCCTTGCGTATTGCGATAAGACCCGCGGCGTCGTTTTCCCCGATATAACCTACGGGTTTTATCCTGTCTACGCGGGACTGTATGGGGTTGCGTATGAGCAAATCCCGCTGAAAGACGATTTTACCATCGACCCGGCCGAATACTTCAACGCCGGAAAAACCGTCGTCATCGCAAATCCTAACGCGCCGACCGGAGCCGCGCTGCCGTTACGCGATATCGAAGCGATAGTGAAAAACAATCGCGGCTGCATCGTACTAATAGACGAGGCGTACGTTGATTTCGGGGCTGCGTCCGCGATTCCTCTCACGCATGAATATGACAATCTGGTCGTCACCCATACATATTCGAAATCCCGCTCAATGGCAGGCGCGCGGCTGGCTTTCGCAATCGGACAGGCGCCGATAATAGAAGACCTGAACAAGATGAAATACTCCTTCAATCCATACAACGTAAACCGGATGACACAGCTTGCGGGTGAAGCTGCGCTCGAAGAGGATGCGTATTATCAGGAAATGCGCAGTAAGATCGCAGATACACGAACGTTTACAGAAGGGCGGCTGAAAGAGATTGGGTTTTCAATGACGGAATCAAGCGCAAACTTTGTGTTTGCCAGGTATCCGGGCATTGGCGGGTATGACCTGTATTACGCGCTTAAAGAAAAAGGAATACTTGTCCGCCACTTCGATAAGCCGCGAATTTCTGATTATCTTAGGATAACCATAGGTACAAAAGAGCAGATGGAAGCGCTCATCGCGGCAATAGAAGGCATAATATAGAGAGGACTGGTAACACCATGCGAAAAGGCGAAATAACGCGGAAAACCGCGGAAACAGACGTCGTGCTGTCACTAAACCTCGACGGCGCCGGTAAAAGCACTGTCAACACAGGCGTCGGCTTCCTCGATCATATGCTGGAGCTTTTCACCCGGCACGGCAGGTTCGATCTTGAAATCAATTGTATCGGCGACACGCACGTCGATGCCCACCATTCTGTAGAGGATATCGGTATCTGTCTCGGAACAGCGTTTGCTCAGGCGCTGGGAGACGCTCGCGGCGTCTGCCGTTACAGCGATGTAACGCTCCCGATGGACGAATCGCTCGTCTTATGCGCCATCGATTTATCCGGCAGGGGCCACCTGAGCCTGGACGTGGCGCTGCCCGACCACACCGTCGGGGCAATGGACACGGAACTTCTCGAGGAATTCCTCCAGGCATTCGTGAGAAAAGCCGGTATCACAGTACATATCCGTATGCTTAGCGGTAAAAATGCGCACCATATTATTGAAGCTTGTTTCAAGGCTCTTGCCCGCGCGCTCAGGGCCGCTGTAAAAATCGATGACGAATTCAGCGGCGAGATACCGTCGACGAAAGGTACGCTGATTTAGATAAACACTTATTAAACCAACTCTGTATCAGTATTTACTCATGGGGTTTCCCGAATAATAAAAGGGATTGATAACGTGATTGCAATAATTGACTATGGCGTCGGCAATCTGTTCTCTCTGTGCAGCTCGCTTAAGAGCATAGGCTATGACGCGGTCATAACAGGCGACGCAGATACAATAAAGAAATGCGATAAGCTGATTCTGCCCGGCGTCGGCGCATTCGGGGACGCCGCTCTGATGCTGCGCAGCGCCGGATTGGACAAGGTCGTTATTGAAGAAACGCTCAAAGGCAAACCGCTGCTGGGAGTCTGTCTGGGGATGCAGATGCTGTTTGAAAAAAGCTTTGAATTCGGCGAACACGACGGCTTGGGGCTCCTGCAAGGAGTAGTAGTACCGATAAAGCCGCGTATCCCAGAAAGCTTCAAGATCCCGCACATAGGCTGGAACGCCCTGAATTTTCCCGAAGGAACATGTTCCCCTTTGTTTAAATATATCAGCGAAGGCGACCATGTTTACTTCGTACACTCCTATCATGCAGAGCAGTGTTCTGACACACTCATAGCAACGACCGATTACGGGGCGGAGCTTACAGCTGCCGTCGGACGCGGTAATATATTCGGAACGCAGTTTCATCCGGAAAAAAGCGGCGAGGCGGGGCTGGGCATCCTGCGCGCTTTCGCGGAGTTATCAGCAAGCAACTCATTGCAACGCAATGGCTGAGGTTTAGTGTCATTGTGACGCTAAACCTCCCGGGCATTCATTCACGTAAGCACAAAGTCCGCAGAAAAATGCGTTGTCAGCTCGTGCTAAAACAAGTACCCTTTGAACACTTTGTGTCCGGGAGGATCAGAATGGAAAACGCAGTTCCCGCGCGTATAGCAAATATCCTCATAAACTCGCTCAAAGGCGGCGTCGTGCCGCGCGTCGGGCTCGAGTATATAACCGTCGGGCGCGCGCAGGAGATAGCGGCTATCCTGCACGACATAGACATGGTCTCGGACGGCGGCGCGTCATTCCGCTTTATCGTCGGTAAATACGGCAGCGGTAAAAGCTTTCTACTGCAAACCATCCGCAATTACGCCACGGCAAAAGGATTCGCAGTCGTCGACGCGGACCTTTCCCCGGAGCGGCGCTTCGCCGGTACAAAAGGCCAGGGGCTAGCGACATATAAGGAACTGCTCCATAACCTGTCGACAAAATCAAAGCCGGACGGCGGCGCACTGCCGCTCATCCTCGAAAAATGGATCTCCGGCGTCCAGGCTGCGGTGAAGACGGGCACAGCCCTCGAAGGCGAAGCTTTCGACCGCGAGGTGGAAAAACAAATCTATGCGGTCGCCGGGTCGCTTGAAGGGATGGTAAACGGGTTCGAGTTCGCGAAAGCCATAGTAACATACTGGAGGGCATATCGTCAGGATGACGCCTCGGCTAAAAGTAACGTTCTCAGGTGGTTTCGCGGGGAGTATCCATCCCGCAGGGAAGCGAAAGCCGATCTGGACATCAATTTCATCGTGACCGATGAGACCTGGTATGATTTTCTCAAAATACTGGCTGTGTTCCTCGTCAGCGCCGGGTACAAGGGGTTACTTGTTCTCATAGACGAGCTAGTCAATATTTTCAAGATACCGAACTCGATCACAAGGCAAAATAATTATGAAAAGATACTCACTATATATAACGACGTATTGCAGGGTAAGGCCCGGCACATAGGTTTCCTGATGGGCGGCACCCCGCAGTGCGTAGAAGATAAATATCGCGGCGTATTCAGCTACGAAGCGCTGCGCTCCCGTCTGGCGGAGGGCCATTTCGCCACCGACGACCTGAAAGACCTGTCCGCTCCGATAATACGGCTGCAAATGCTCACGCAGGAGGAAATGTACGTACTGGTGGAAAAACTGCGCGACATCCACGCGCAACTGTATGATTACACACCGTCGCTGAAGCATGAGGATCTCTTGTATTTTCTCACAGTAGAATATAACCGGGTAGGCGCCGACACTCACATCACCCCGCGCGAGATCATACGGGATTTCATCGAACTCACGGGTATACTGCACCAGAATCCGCAAAAAAGCGTCGCGGAAATACTCGGCAGTAACAGTTTTGAAATGGCAAAAGGCGGCTTAACCGATGAAGACATCCATGCGGAATTCTCGGAATTTGAGGTTTAGCCAAGCGCTGAATCAGTGTCATTACTGATCACGCCCTTTATTGTAAAGGGCGGCGAAGAATCTTTAAAGACTTTACTGCAGTACCTTGAGATCCTTCGTTTGCCTCCTGCGGAGGCAATGAACTCAGGATGACAACACAGTTGAATTAATCAGCGCTTACCCGGCAATTATTGTTGGGTATCATGAGGGGGAAATATCTTGGAAACCAGAATCATATTTTTAATACTATCCGTTACGCTCACATATATAGATACTTATCTGGTATTCCGCATTTGGTTCCGCGGAAAACGCAATACGTATCTTAAAGTGTTCTTCACAATGGGCTTAGTAATGTCGGTTTGGGCGCTTTTCAACGGGATCGTACCCCTATTAAGCGAAGATCTTTATGAGCAAATTTTCCCGTATTACCAGTTGATCGGATGCATAACTCCGGCTTTGTTTCTGGCATATATCTTACATTTTACAGAATCCAAACTCACAACCTCACGTATACTCATCACCACCCTGATCGCGTTGGCGGCAATAGACGTTCTGGTATTGCTGACTAATCCGCTTCACCACGAATTCATCGCGGGGTACGAAGGTCATTTCCCGGTAATTGGCAGATGGTTCCTGATCCACGCCCTGATTTCATATGTTCCATTGGTTTTTGCCATATTGATCCTTATACGCTATATCGTAAAAAACATCAAGACAACCCCTTTGCTGGGGGGGGTCGCCTTTGCGGTCATACTGCCGCTTATTACCAATATCCTCTACTCCTTTGGTATCCTGAATTTGGGATTTGACCTGACGCCGTTTTTTTTCCTGATCATGTTTATTATCTTTTCAATATATTCCACCAGGTTCAGGCTGTTTGACAACCGTACCGCGGCTTTTATGAGCCTGTTTAATACATTTTCCGAAGCTTTGCTGGTTGTAGATAATACGGGCCATATATCCGACGCCAACCCGTCTTTCAAAAAGGCGTTTCCATCGGTGATGCTGGAATTTGACAAAACGCCGGTGACAGAACTCGTGAACTACTTCAAATCTGTCGTCATTGAGCAAAATCCTTTAGATTCGATTGACCGGCTTGGTTCTCCTACTGAAGAAATAAGCAACGCGGAGATCTCCCTGCTGCGCGGCGTAACGACCTGCTACTATATTCTGACCAAAACCGGCGTGTACGAGCGTATGCAGCATGTCGGGTTCATAATAAGCCTGATCGACGTCAGCAACAACCAGAGAACGCTGCAGATGATAGAAGAAATCAAACGGAATAACATAAAGCTCCAGGAGTTGAAGGACCTCTCCGAATCAGCCAGCCAGGCCAAGAGTGACTTCCTGGCAAACATGAGTCACGAAATACGAACGCCGATGAACGCAATTATGGGAATGACCGCCATTGGGAAGTCTGCAAGCGATATCGACCGCACGAAATACGCTTTAAATAAAATTGAAGATGCGTCGGTGCACCTGCTGGGCATAATAAACGATATCCTTGACATGTCAAAGATAGAAGCAGGCAAGTTTGAACTGTCCGAAGAAGAGTTCAGCATTGAGAAAATGCTGGAAAGAGTGGTCAACGTCATATCTTTCCGCGTAGACGAAAAAAAGCAGAAATTCAACTTGTTTATAGATCAGAAGCTTCCGCTTGTATTTATCGGCGACGACCAGCGGCTGGCGCAGGTCATCACTAATTTGCTTGGCAACGCCGCCAAATTCACGCCGGTCGAAGGGACAATAAGCCTTAATGTGAAACTGGTGAGTAATGTCGACAGCGTCTGCAAAATACAAATAGAGGTAATCGATTCCGGTATCGGGATCAGCAAGGAGCAGCAGGCGCGTTTGTTTAAATCCTTCCAGCAGGCCGAGAGCAGTACGACCAGAAAATTCGGTGGGACAGGGCTTGGGCTTTCGATATCAAAAAGCATCGTTGAAATGATGGGCGGAAGGATATGGGTCGAATCAGAACTCGATAAGGGCGCTACCTTCGCTTTTGTGTTTCAAATGAGGCTCGGCGATCTGCAAAGGTACCAGCTCGCGTTTAAAGAGACAAACTGGAAAGGCCTGCGAATACTGGTCATCGACGACAACAGCGGTATTTCAGGTTATATTAAAAGTTTCGTGGAAAACTACGGAGCCTTTTGCGATACCGTCAGCTGCGGCGGCGACGCGATGGAACTCGTCCATAAGGAGGGCACTTACGACCTCTATTTCATTGACTGGAAACTGGCCGATATAGACGCCTTGCAGCTTACAAAAGGGTTGAAAGCGATAGAACCCGAAAAAAGCAAGATAGTGATAACAATGGTTTCCAGCCTCGAGTGGGAAGATTTGCAGGAAAGCGCCACGAAGGCCGGCGTCGACAAGTTCCTGCCTAAGCCTTTGTTTCCATCAACGCTGGTCGACACGATAAACGGGTGTATCGTACCCGGGGCTGCCGCGTCAGCTGATTCGTCTCAATCCGGTTCAAAAGAGAGACGTTTTGATTTCGGCGGCCATACTATACTGATTGCGGAAGACGTCGAAATCAACAGGGAGATAATGTCCGCGTTATTGGAAGAGACAGGGGTCGTTATTGAATTTGCTGAAAACGGAAAAATAGCGCTTTCCCTGTTTGAACAGCAGCCTGAAAAATACAGCCTTGTACTGATGGATATCCAGATGCCGGAGATGGATGGATACAGAGCGGCGCAGGCGATCCGGGCATTGGGGTCCAACGTCCCGATCATTGCGATGACGGCGAATGTTTTCCGCGAGGATATCGAGCAATGCCTGGCAGCCGGAATGAACGACCATGTCGGAAAACCGATAGACACAAAGGAACTGTTCGGGAAAATCGATAAGTATTTGTCATGACGTCTGGACTTCTTTAGCTTTTTAAGAGTTTGTCAATTTGAGAGGTAAAAATGGGAATGAAAATAATCGACGCGCATATCCACTATTGGATTGGACATGCGCATTTTGATCAGCTTGCGCAGGAGTCGGGGCATGAAAACTCCGAGGAGCATTTAAAGTCTGTATTTGAAAAGGAAGGCATCGTACGCGCTATAGTGATGAGCAACCTGAAGATGGAAAGCAATATATCAAGTTTTCCGGATTTTCTTAGCTATTGCGCCGGTATAGGGCAGGACGCCCTGGACTCCATACAAATAGACGCCTCTATCGCAATGGCTGAAAAGCATCTTGCTTTGCCAAAATGCGCCGGACTCAAGATATATGCGGGGTATACCCATATAAAACTGGACGACCCGGTCTATACGCCGTTTTATGAGCTGGCAAAGAAATACGACAAACCTGTAGCGGTACATATGGGTGTGACCGCTCATTCGCGGGCTTTGCTGAAATACTGCCACCCCATGCAGTTGGATCCTGTCGCCGTGGCTTTTCCTGATGTACAATTCGTAATGTGTCATTTCGGGAACCCCTGGATGATGGACGCCGCCGCCGTGGTCGAGAAAAACAACAATGTTGCCGCGGATTTGTCAGGTCTTGTCGCGGGGAAGCTTGACGTTGACTCTTTTTTGCAAAAACAGAGCGGATACATTGAACAGCTTAAAACATGGACCGCATTTGTAGAAAACTATAAAAAGTTTTTGTTTGGCACAGATTGGCCCCTGACAGGCTTCGGCGGCTATATACGACTGTTTGAGCGCATTTTGCCCGAAGAGCACTTGGAGGATTTTTTCTATAACAATGCGAAACGCATCTATAGGCTGGACTGCTGACGAATCGTTCTTCACGGTTAGCCGGGATTTCACTCTGTCTTGTGTGAATAACGACGAATCTAATGAAAACGTGAGGGGTATTACATAACAATGGACGTGTTCAACAGACTGGCTCCATTCATTCAGGACTTTATCTATCAAAACAAGTGGGAAGAACTGCGCGGTATACAAGTCGCCGCCTGCGAAGTCATATTCGACAGCGACGACAACCTGCTCCTTTCTTCCGGTACTGCCTCCGGAAAAACAGAAGCCGCGTTCCTGCCGGTTTTGACGGAACTTTATAACAACCCGCCAAAATCGATTGGCGTCATGTACATCTCGCCGCTCAAGGCACTTATAAACGACCAGTTCAAGCGGCTCGAGATGCTGCTGCTCGACTCGAATATCCCGGTGACGAAATGGCACGGCGACGCGTCGCAAACCCTGAAGGACAACCTTGTTAAA
>Ga0082212_10004922_pt1 | contig 18420 bp, 10 predicted proteins | sample TergutNt197P3_FD_71548 | JGI IMG/M metagenome (GOLD analysis project Ga0082212, IMG submission 71548) | Neocapritermes taracua P3 segment gut microbial communities from Petit-Saut dam, French Guiana - Nt197 P3 | ecosystem: Host-associated > Arthropoda: Insects > Digestive system > Gut ...
TTTAATGAACATCATGATAACGTCGGCTACAGTAGCTCCGTAAACTTTGCGCACGGCTATTTCTTTTTTGCGGCGTTCCATGTTTGACGCCGAGATTGCGTAAATTCCAAAAATCGAGATGAGGATACAAAGCGCGGCCAAGACGGCAAACAGTTGTAAACCGGCTCTTTCGGATTTGCTGAAATCGTCTAACAATTGCGTCATACTGACGATATCTGTCTCCTCCGGATCGCCGGGCGATGAATTGTTTTTGAATATTTCATTTATTGCTGCTATGGTCTGACGTTCTGTTCCTTTTGCTACCCTGACATAGTTGATCGATCCGGTTGTTTCATTCGTTACAGGATTTAGAATCAACGGATAGACAGGTTTTTGCAGTGACAGCGTATGAAAATTCTTTATAACGCCGATGATTTCTACCGTTTTCATTTCAATTGCGAAGTTAGATATTCTTCCTGTCGGTATCTCAATAGTTTCGCCAATAATATTTTCTTTCCCCATCAATTTTTCCATTTCCTCATTGACTACCACTTTTGTAGAATAAACACGTATGTAGGGGTCCATTCCCCCGGTAGTATAATTATAGGTGAATTGGCCTGTTTCTTCGGAAATAATATCTTGATTTTCAAAGAACCGTCCTTTTACGATTGGAATACCAAATCCGTCGATAAAATTGTTTCCTACATTCTCTATTTCGAAAAATTGATTTGTCGTCGACTTCTCAATCCATTTTACTTCGCCTGACAAAACTTTTGGTTCGGTTTTTATATTGAAACCGTCTGACGAAATAAATTGCTGAACTGATGCAAGTTGCCTGATATGATCAATTATAACTGCTTTATCTCTTTGCGTCATGGTTATTCTTATTAATCCATCTTTCTTAAACCCCCAATCAAAATGATTCATAAAAGTGATTTGTTTGTAAAAGATAAAAGCGGACATAAGGAAAAAGATACAAATCGCTAACTGGAAGCCTATACTTGCATTACGGAAGAACCGGTTGTCGTATTTGGTCTTTGTCTGTGTTAAGGAAGAAAAGCGGGTGAATTTTATTTGTGCAAGCAGGCACGACGCCAATAAAAATACAAATCCGGTAATGGATATGAACAAAAACCGGCTCCATAAATCGCCGGCGATGATTGTTGTTTCAAAACGTTGTTCGAAGACAGGCATAGCCCATTTCAATAACAGGCAACTCAAAATGAATGTCAGCGCTAAATGTACGGCAAGTTCTGTTTGTAATTGAGTGGTAATCGAATAATTATGCCCTCCAACGGTCTTTCGCAACTTGATTTCGCGTACGCGCTGGATCATACGATTGAAATACAAATTCAGGAAATTAAAAATTGAACAGAAAAGTAAAAGCAATCCGGCGCCTGTAAACGTGCGGATATAAGTCGCATTGAACGATAAATCAGTACTTAGCGTGTGACGCATATCCGCTATCGGGACTGTTTCTATCACAAGGTCTTCATTGAAATGATTGTCGATTGCATAATTCCTGATTTTTTCGCGAAAAGTTGAAATGTTTGCATTTTTATTCAATAAAATAAAAAATTGCTCGCCCAAAGGAGTTATATCCCAATAATTGTCAGGCGAAGTTTGTCCGAAAATAAGAGGGCGGAAAATAATGTCGGCTAAATATCCCTCCGAATGAAAATTAGAATTATCCGGCCGATTTTCCATTACCGAAACAATCGTTATCAGTCTGTTATTTCCAACTTTTAAGACCTTGCCAATGGCTTCGTCAGCCGAACCCCAGTGTTTTTTGGCAAATTTTTCCGTTACCACCATTTCATCTGTTGCGTGGAGGAGACGATCGTTTTTGCCGCAAATAATTTTGGGAGGAAACAATTCAAGAAAATGCCTGTCAACAAAAGTAAAACCAACTCTTCCAAGTACTGTTTCTTCCCAAATAGTCGTACCGCCGGCAATGTTTGGATATATAAGGGACATTTTTTCAACCTCAGGAAACTCCTGTTGGATTTTTTCCGACAGGATGAACGGCAATAGTTCCAACTTTCTTCCTGACTGTTTATCTATCCCGTAAATCCGATAAATATGTTCGGAATCAGGATAGAAACTATCATAAGACGTTTCGTACTTCATCCAGTTGTACCCGATTGCAAAAAAGGTAAAACCGATGGCTAATCCGAATACGCTTATCAGCGTCCGGATTTTGTATTTCTGCATATTGCGGAAAGCGATTTTGAGGTAATGCTTAATCATTTTATTTTATTTTATAGCAAGGGAGGCATACTCCCTTGTCAGCGTTGATAATTAACTACTCGCTTTTGATAACCTCCGCAGGATTTTCGACGCTTGCTTTGTATACTTGCCAACCGACGCAGCCGATAATAACCAAAGCCATTACGAAAACAATCGAAAAATAAATCCATACCGGAATACTCGTCTGTTTCACATACTGCTCTAACCAGCGTTGCATGATGAAATAACCTGCCGAAAAAGCAATAGCTGTCCCAATGACCTGCAACTGGGAATATTCTTTTGCAAACATGACAAGGATGTCGCCTGCAGTAGCGCCGATGACTTTACGGACAGCAATGGACTTGCGGCGTTCTTCGCAAGCGAGTGAAACTAACGATACAAACCCGAACACGCATATCAGTATGCAGACCGCCGAAACAACAGACAATAACTTGATCAGCACATTCTCCGATTTCAAGTGTTTATCAAACTCTTCTTCGTTATTATAGAGGCTTTTACTGCTCAACCCTGAAAATTCCGTTTCGATGAGCTGTTCGATTTTTTCTTTGCATGATTTCCACATCCCTTCCCGATATTTAAAAAGAACGGTCGTGCCGCCAAATGTATACAGCGAGAAATCAGCGGGAGGTTTTGAAATACAAACCGGTTTTGCCTGTAAGGTTGGCGCATGACAGTATACATTTCTGATTACGCCTTTCACCGTGTATTTGCCCGCAAAGCGTTTGCCGACAGGTTCATACCATCCAAACGCCTTGACAGCGCTTTCGTTAAGTAAAACCAGTGAATCAGGGTCGGCATCCGTCAGCATTTCGCCCGCCAATAGCCGGAAATCATAAAATGTATTATATTCCGGCGAAACAAACTGTCTTTGTAAATTTATGATTTCCGTATCTGCAGGTTTATCGTCCCACGTATTAATTGATTGACTCATATTACTCCTCTGAGGAAACAAACTCGCCATTCCGGACGCGTCAACAACTTCCATGATTTCCGGTATCTGTTTCAGGCGATTGGCCAATCCTTCATTATCTTTTCCCCACACTGTAAGCGATCCCCTGTTTTGAAACGAAAAACCCAATTCGTCGGTATGATGCAGGAAATACATCTGTTTCAGGATAACTGTCGTACAAAAAGCAAAACCTATACCGATAATTAATTGAACAACGGCCGAAATTTTACGGGACATATTATGATTACTCCGGCGAATGGACGCATCCATGTTTCTATTCCGGAAGATAACCAGTAACAGCCAAAATGTTAGCATGGAAACAAGTATGACGCCCCCGACGTACATGAGTAATTCGCGATAAATGTCGGATAAACGCATTTGGATATCCGACAACATCAGAAATGGATTGTGAACCAATTGTGTCAGCATACATCCCAATGTAACGGCAAAAAACAGCGTGAGCATACATTCGACCGACAGCATCGCCAGCAACGAACGTCCCGAAGCGCCGCACAACATGCGCAAAGCCAATTCTTTCTGACGTATTCGAAAACGGCTGATAAACAGGGTCAGGTAATTAAACAATGAACACAAAATGACTAACACGCCGGATACGGCAAAAATAACAATATGCTGAAACTGAATATTTTTCTCAATTTTCTGGTCGGTGTATCGTATTTTTGTTATGGGTTTAATTTTTATTTTCTTGACAAAAGCGTTTCTTGCTTCGCCGACGTCATGTTCAAATAATTTCTTTTCAAAGGCTTCGACGTCTATACCCGGAACCAGAGTAATAACCGTATGTTCCGGTCCGCTGGCATTCCAAGTTGGATTTGTAAGTGTCCTCGCGCTAAACGTTCTTATAAAATCGAAAGCGTAATTACTTCGTTTGGACATTCCCGAAACTACTGCGCAAATCATTTCGCCGTTGTCAAGTGTTTTCCCTATTGGATTCTCACTTCCGAATATCTGCCGGGCTTTTTCCTGCGTGACTGCTATTTTTCTACTGTCAGGTATAAGAAACTCCCCGCTACCTTCCATGATTTTTATATCAAACATCCTGAGAAAAGACGAATCCGCCCAAATGACAGACGCCGGAAATCCCACGTTTTCCACAGAAACCGCGCTTCCGCGAGAAGATGGTAAAAGCGGAATGGCATCTTCTATTTCAGGAAAGGTTTCTTTCAGATAAGACGCCAACGGAAAAGGTGTAGGTCTGTCATAATCGGTCGCGCCTAAAGACGACGGTAAGTAAACCACATACATCTGTTTGGCGTTTTTATGAAAACTGTCGTAAGTCATTTCATAAACAAGCCAAAGCGTTGCCAGCGCAAAGCAGGTGAAACCCGCTGCCAAACCAATCACGCTTACTAACGTCTGGTTTTTGAATTTCCACATATTGCGGAAAGCGATTTTTAGATAATGCAAGAACAGAGAAGCCCTTCCCCAACCCTCCCCAATAGGGAGAGTCTTTATAGTATCACTTTGACTTTTCATCTGTATATTCTTTTTAGCTAAGTTATTTAACGTATTATCTAATAATTTCGCAAAGATACATTTTCTCTAATGATTTTTCAATTATCTTTTTTGCTATTCTTTCTTTACCTTGCGGTGTCACTGACCTAAAGTGACACTTAAGAATATATGTTACCTTGTCTTAATACACGAAAAATTACTCCAACCAGCGGCAGATTGATATGCGCGAACACTTCTTCCCTGCACATACAGGCACGTGCTATTCAAACCCAAAAATGCTTCAAACGAGCTTCCGGACGACTGCAGAACGGTGGGTGGTGTCGGATTAAGGCTAATTATGGAAGTTAAGTTAGGGCAACGGGAAAACACATTACCATCAATCGAAGTTAAGTTATTTGAAAGAGTTACAGAAATAAGCCTTTCACAACCGGAAAACAAGTAGCTTCCTATTGAAGTAACACTATTTGGAACAATTACCGAAGTAAGTGTTGTGCAAGCGGAAAATGCTCCATCTCCTATCGAAGTAACGCTGTTTGGAAAGGTAACCGAAGTTAAGCCTGAACAGCCCTCAAACGCGCTACTTTCTATAGAAGTTACGCCGTCAGGAGTGACATAAGCGCCTTGTCGTCCACGAGGATACAGCACCAACTTCGTTTGGTCTTTGTTGAATACGACGCCATCAACAGAACTATAATCAGGATTGTCGGTTTCCACATTTATGGACGTTAAGTTCTTACAGCCGTCAAACGTATATTGCAGTAAAGTTACATTACTTGGAATTGTAATCGAGGTTAAGCCGGTGCAAAAGAGAAATGCTCCCCATCCTAATTTGGTCACGCTATATGGAATGATTATGGAAGTTAATCCTGTGCATCCTTGAAACGCCCGACCTCCTATTTGGGTCACACTGTTGGGAATGGTTACTGAAGAAATATCATGTTGATCGTAAAACGCTCCCCATGCAATAGAAGTTACGCCATCTGGAATGACATAAGCGCCTTGTTTACCTCGAGGATACAGCAGCAACGTTGTTTGGTCTTTGTTAAATATCACGCCATCAACGGAACTAAGATTAGGATTGTTTGGATTCACATGTATGTCCGTTAAGTCGGTGCAACCATAAAATGCAAGATTTCCAATAGACGTTACGTTGCTTTCTATAACAGCAACCGTAAAAGATTTTCGATGAATCCCCCATGGTGCAACAGTGTAACTACCACTACTATCACCCCTCATACCCTCATACATCGGTATTGCGCCTGTTCCATCTATCGTAAGTACATTTTCGGCGATACGCCATATAATGGAATCGTCTATGTCTCCGCTTTGCGCAAAACCAGCTTGACCGTTGAAAAAAATCAACATCAGCGTAATAATTAGAGACATTTTCTTAGTGTTTACCATTTTTGATGAGTATATTTGGTTTTATTTACGACTTCTGTGTCTACTGTGCGCCATTTTTATCCCCTACGGGGGGAGGCCGGGAGGGGGCTTCTTTCATTCCTTCTTAATCACCTCCGCCGGATTGCATCGCGCTACTTCCATGATTCGGAACAGTATCGTGAAAAATATCAATGCCAGAATACCGAGATACATACCGGAAAAGAAAAAGACATTCAGGGATATGCGTTGGTTGAAAGTTTCAAGCCATTGATTACCGACAAAATAGATGACAGGGAACGAAAGAAGGCATACGATGCTCCACAACAGGATATAGGTTTTGCTGAAAAACAGAATGATATCTTTTATATCTGCGCCGTTGATTTTCCGAATCGCCACTTCCTTGCGTCGCTTTTCGGTGTTCATGGTGATAGCGGAATAAATGCTTAACAAACAGAGTATCATGCAAATAGAAGAAATAATACCAAAAAACATGGAAATCATATATTCATCCATATTCCGGTGGATCGTGGTATAAAAATCAGTATATGAGTGGGAAAATTCAGGATAAAAGTCTTTTTGAATCTGCGTAATATGTTGTTGCGTTTCAGCCCTTTTGCCTGCTATTGCTTTTACGTATAGATACCCTCTGCTCTCAATCGTGTTGATGCGACTGTAAAAAACAGGAAATTGCAAATGACGAACCATTGCATTTTCCTTTTCCATCAAGATATTTTCCACGACGCCGACAACCGTTTTACCGTCAATATTCATTCCCAACGGATTGTTATCTGGAAACAAAGCGGCAAAAGCCTCATCGACAACAATGGCATCCGGCGCGTCGTTATCATCAAAAAATCGCCCTTTAACGATTTTAACATTAAAAAATTCCGTAAAGTTATTACTTACCGGGTATCCTCTTACAGTTTGATTTTCATGTTTGTCAACAGTCATTTTAAATGTATAACCTTCATTGTTGAGCGAAGTAGCGGAAAATAAAACATCGCCAATGTCGACCGATTGCTTCAGTTGTTGCCGGATGACGTCAAACTGTCCGGGCGTCTGTTCATTGTCGTACGAAAAACTGAAAATATTTTTTTGATCATCGATCGATAAGGTGTGCCAGATATTATCTCTCACTTTATTTGCCTGTAAACGTATAATCAGCGTACCCGACAGAAAGAGCAGCAATATAAACATTTGAACGAAAAGCATGAGTTTTCGTCCCCGCTGTTTGCTGACTTTTTCCGACAGACCCATAAATACGACGCGAACGCTCTGACGGCTGATTATCTGTACCGGCACAAGACAGAAAAGAAAAGTAACGGCTAATCCGAAAATTACGGAAAACAGTAATTGTATTTTTATGCCGGAAACCGCATCATCCGTGAACATTTGCGCCAGTACGGTTTGTTGAAGTACCGGCTTTAGTAAGTCTAATACAATGATACCCAGTATATACGATAAAACAAAGACGACGAATATCTCCACGTAGAACGAAAGCAGTAACGGTATTTTCCCGGATCCATTCACCATTCTGAGGGCACATTCTTTCAGTCGGTTATAAAATTGTGCCGTTTGAAAGGAAATTATATTAAACAGGGCGACCGATAAAACCAGCAGACCAATAACAAGGATTAACGATATTAGGGCTAAATCTTCCTGTCGTTTTTCGTTAATGGAAGCAATGTAAACCTGTTCTTTGGTTTCGGCATTCAGGTCGGCGTCGAAAGTAAAAGGATAGGCGTTTAGCGCTGTTTGAAAATTATTTTGAGAAATACCCTTTGATAACATAACTAAGACGTTTCTTGACATCAAATCCGTTGTCTCGTGAATCTGTTGAAAATAACCGTTTTCCTGATTGAAAACAAAACCGTCGCCCAGAAAAAAATCGGTATTTGGCGGCGGGTTTTTCAATAATCCGGTGATGGTGTAAGCGACGTCGTTGATTACGACAGTCGAGCCTTGCAGCGCGCCGGTTGCGCCGATTTTTTTTGCTGTTTTTTCAAAAAGAACAATGCTGTTAGGCGTTTTCAGAATGGTTTGCACATTGCCCATAAGCGCTTGCAGAGAGAAAAAATGCCAGAAAGTCGTATCTGCTTCCGACAATGTAAAATTAATGAAGCGATCGTGGTCGTTTCCTTCCAAGAGCAAATGTCCGTAATAATGTCCGGGCCAATTAAAAGCAGTAAATTTCTCAACACCGCTCAATTCGCCAAGCGTTTGTTTCATATCGCCTCTGACAGGCCGAAAATTGCGGGTTTTCATTCTGTACATTTGTTCATGATCGGGAAGCGACGCATTGCGCGACGCAAACAATAATGCCATATAACCGCAGATTGCAAAAACCACACAGGCGGTTGTCAGTCCCAATACGCCAATCAGCGTTTGACTTTTGTATTTCCACATGTTGCGGAAAGCAATTTTGAGATAATGTATGAACATATTAATAATTAATTTTCAACTTTCAATTTTCAACTTTCAATTATTCCGTCTTCACCACTTCTGCGGGATTCCGGTTGGCGGCTTTTTGCGTTTGATAAATTAGCGTCAACAACGAAATGCCGGCAGTTATCACTATGGCAGCGGCAAACAGCCACCACGAGACAGGCGCTTTGTGGGCAAAGTCTTCTAAGTAACGGTTGATAGCCAATATGGCGACAGGTGAAGCAATGACAAAAGAAATAAGCAACGACCAGAAATACTTTTTCAACAGAAGCCGGATAATATCGGTAGCCGTCGCGCCATTCACCTTGCGGATAGCAATCTCCTTGCGGCGTTGTTGTATATCGAACAGCGACATACTCAAAAGCCCTAATACAGATATGAAAATAGCGATAAAAGTAAAAATGGAATAAATAGTCGCTATCTTTTTGTCTTCTTTGTACATCTCACGGATTTCATCTTCGACGAAAGAATAGGAAAATTCACCGCCTACCGTTTCGTCGTGCAGATTCCGTAAAAACACAATGGCTTCCTGCGTTCGCCCGGGAACAATTGACGCGATGAGTGGACGATACTCACTTCCTCCTGAATAGTAAAAAGCAATCGGATCGGATTTTTGTGAGAGGTGTAAATAGTTAAAATCTTTCACTACGCCGACTATTCTGTATGGCGGATTGGTTTTCATTTCTTCTTCCCTGCCGAAAGACCACCACAGTCTGCTTTCAGGTTGAAGCAGTGCGCTGTTGAAATCGGTTATGCCATACTGTTTCAAAACCGACTCGGTAACGATGAGCGAATAACCATAAAAACTGTCTGTTTCGTCATCCCATAGTCGTCCTTCTTTCAATTGAATTTCAAATAACTTCAACCAACGCTCGTCAACGTCTTTAATATTGACGTCTTTATATTCGCCGTCAGGCAGTTTGAAAGCAGTTTCATTTCCCTTAAATTCATTTGGACTTTCGCCATACGTCCAATGAGTAAATAATGGGCAGGCATTCATTTTCTGTACAATTTCACCGGCAATATGTTCTTCTCTGTTTCGTTCCATATCCCATTCTTCCCTTGACAGTCCACGTCTATCGCGATACTTTATAAAATGCGCTTTGATAATGTTGCCTGTACGATAACCCGGTTCAGTATTCAACATGAACTGAAGTTGTTTAACAAAAAACAGCGATACAACGATCATGACAATGGTAATCACATATTGGAACAACAGAAAAACCTTGCGTAAACCACCGCTACTTCCTGCTTTGTCGAAGTTTCGGAGTGAATTGACAACTGTGGAGTAATGGTAGCGGAAAAACGGATACAGCGTAGCGATCAAAGGAATACAAAGTAGCAGTGTGAATGAAAGAAAGACGTCAAAGCGGATACTTGAAACCTGGTCCAGTTGAATCACATTTATGATAAACGGATTTGCAGTTTGGACGATGATAAAGGCTACAATGAGCGCTATCCCTGTCATTAACAAGTTTTCAACCGTTAATTGGATAAAGATGTTATATCCTTCAGCGCCGAAAATCTTTTTGAGCCCCAGTTCCCTTCCTCTGCGAAGGACAACTACCGTGTGTATGTTGATATAACTGACAATACCTACAAATAATATGAGGACTCCTACTACTATTAAGACTCTTACATAATTAATATTTCCTTGACTGTACACATAGTTGGAAATGCTTTTATCAAAATACATCTTTGACAAGGGAAACAGTTGATGGCGAATTTGATATCCCCAGCGTGGCATATCGAAAAATGCTTCATACTGTTTGTTGACTGCTTGATAATCAACGTTCGGATACAGCAGCACGATAGTTTGCATCGGTGAAGTCACCATAGAAGGTACGTAATAAGGAATAATAACGTCAAAAGAAAGCATAGTTTTTGTGGATATTTGTCCGATGACTCCGGTAATGGTTAGAATTTCACCATTTGAACTTTGAAAAGTGCGTCCAACAGGATTTTGATTACCCAACAATTTCTGAGCAAATCGTTGGGTAATCAAAGCGCTTTTGGGTTCATTTAATTTGTCGAGGCCCGAAATAACAGGGTAATCGGTTATTTTCAGAAAATTGCTGTCAGCCACAAGTACGGTCGCTTTGTATTTTTTGTCGTCCAAATCTATTTCGTTGTTATTGAGAATGAAAAAATGAGAATAATTTTCCACACCCGGATGTTTCGTCAAGTCAACAAATGTTGTTTCCCTGTTTAAATTGAGAACGGCACTAAACATAACCTCTCCGGATTTTACGCTTCTTTCATTCGTAGTTACATATATCCGGTCGAGGTTTTTATTGAATCTGTCCACAGTAAATTCGCCATATACATAACGAAAAATAATAATGACGCAGGCCAAACTAAGCGCCATCCCCAACAGATTGACGCCCGAATACATCCTGAAGTGCAGAATAGAACGAATTGCTAATCGTATTGTTTTCATTAATTTTTAATTTTAATTAATCTCATTATACACATTTAATAAAAAAAGCGTGTGAGTTTTTTTTAATTGGACTTACACGCTTTAATAAAACACTTTCGAGGCAAACAAAAGACAATATCTTTATCTACAAAGAGGCAAGGTTTGAAAATTAATAATTATTGCAAAGGGGCAATCTTTTCTAATGGATTCTGTTGTTCAATACGATGCCAATTGTTTATTAATTCTTCTTTGTGCAAAATTGCCCATTCGACAACGAGCCCTAATGCGCGAGCAGGTAAAAACCCTTCGATTACACCCAGTGTATGGATATCAACACAACAATCATATTCACCATATTGCGCATGAAAATGCGGCGGATTGTGTTCATCATAAAACATTCTAATGATGATTCCGAAAAAATTACTAATTTGAGGCATATATATCTTGATTTTGACGTAGTTGCCATTGTTCAAAAGTTATACCTCGTAGTTGCAAATAAACACTATCAGGGCATATATCTATATTTTTGTTCCACGCAATTGCACCATAATCGTCAATATGAACCTGTTTAAACAAATTGTTATTATCCCAATCGCAAAATATACCCTTGTGTGCCAAGTGTTTCAAATCAACGGCACCTCGCACTCCATCGGAAAACGCTACGTAAATAAAGTAATTGTCCAACGCCTTTACGTCTATTGGTTTTGCAATCATTATCGCAATTATGTTATAATTTCTCTGCAAAAATAGTTATTTTTTTGTAAACAACTACAAAAAAACATGTAAGCCAATATGTCAAAGAACTTTTTTAATTGAAAGTTATTTTTAACTCTTAACTCTTAATTTATTAACTCTCCCTCACTCATATTTCAACGCTTCTGCCGGTTCTATCCTTGCCGCTTCGCTGATTTTGCTTACTACGGATAGAAATACGATGATGCCCGTGACTGTAAACACGACAGCAAACAGCCACCAACTGAGCGTTGTGTGATAGGCGTAGGTCTCAAACCAGCGCTGCATCAGGTAATAACCCAATGCGAGCGCTAAGGCATTGCCTATTATTACTAATATCAAATACTCACTGAAAAACAGCCGCAGCATATCCACAAATTCGGCGCCGTTGATTTTTCGGATCGCGATTTCCTTGCGTCGCTGCTCAATGGTGAGCGTGATGAGCGAATAGATACCGAAAGCAACCACCAGAATACAAATCAGCGAAAGCAACCCGAAAATCAGGGAAAGCGTCCGTTCGGGGCGGCTGAAGTCATTCATCACATTGGTCAGTGCGAGAAACTGTTTTCCGTCCGCAACTGCGGAGGTTTGGTTTGTGTCTAAAAATTTCTGTACATGCTCCAAAGCCTTGTCGCGGTTTTCAGGCAAGGTTTTGATGTAGGCATACTGATAATTAATATAATTTCGTTTTGTCACTTCGTTGGGTATTTGAAACGCAAGTCCGGATACAGGATATTGCATGGTCGAATAATAGTAATTACGGAGTACCCCGCTGATTTTTCCATCACTTAAAAAACTGCCCATATTAAAGGGCTGACCCACCTGATTATTTTCGCCGAACACTTGCGCCAGTGTCTCGTTTATCACCAGGTCTGTTTCACTGGACATCCATTCGCCTTCTTTCATCTTCATCCCGAAAAAATCAAAAAAGTTAGGTTCAACCACCAATACATTGATTCCTTCGTAATTCGTTTCCCCGACCGTCATAAAGCCTATATATGATTGATACCATTCGCCCAATTTGTCTATTACAGGCGTGGTTGTGAAAGTAACGTCGCTAATATACGGACTTCGCAGTAATTCATCTTTCATTGTTTGGTAATTAAAACTGCTCCATGCGCCCGCAGATATCTGGATGATGTTTTCAACCTGAATACCTTTGTCTGTTTTTTGTGTGAAATGAAACTGCTTGTACAGCGAAAGGGCGATAAAAAGAAAGAAACTCCCGATAAACACCTGACAGACAATCAAACCGCGCCTCAACACAAAAGGCGTTTGTTTACCGGCTTTTCTCAACATGCCGGTGATAATTAACGAACCTGCCAGCAGGAACAGCGCCAAAATCACCCCCGACCATCTGAAAGCCGTATCTATCACAGGCTTAATATCCGGTTTGACAATGTAATTTTCATATACTCCGTAACCCTGCCATTGGGTGTACGACTGGTAATAGGGAAACAGCAGGCAGATGAGGAGTACGGCAATCGCAAATCCGAAAACAAGCGGAATTAGCAAGTCGATAAAGTTTTTTGTAAACAGGTACGAGGAGGAAGCGCCAAAACATCTGAACGTGCTGTTACGCCGTCGCCGCTTCAGTTGCTGTCCGATGAACAGCGCCAAATGATTCATCAGCGAACTGATAAGCCCCAGCAGTCCGGCTATTGCCAGCAACTGGATGTTGCGGAAGCGATTCTTCAATTCGGGATGACAGTTCAGGTGAATTTCCGGAAGTGTCCGCAAGTTGAACGACCAATTCAACTGTTCGTCAGGAATCCGTGTTTGGGCAACGCTTTGGTGGTCTTCAATCTTTTTTCTGACGTCGCTGATTTGTGCATGGCGGTTAATTTGTACATAAAATGAGGTACGCCCCAGATTATTGAATACAGACGCGGATAATGACAAAAACTCAAAACGAAAATCGGTGTTTGCCGGATAATTCCTGATGACACCAACAATCTTTTTGTTTTGAGCAGTAAACAGTTCGCCCACGCAATCTGTTTTTCCGAAATATTTCATAGCCGCACGTTCCGTCAGCACGATGCAACTGCCGTCGTCAGGCGCATTTTTGTAACTTCCGTCAATAAAATCAGAATAGAACATCGAAAAAAACGAGGTATCAACATGCAACCCTTCTATATTTTCGGTTTTCCCCTCTGCCGTATAACGCAGTGTTGCCCTGTTGGCTCGGCAATACTTTTCTATTTCCGGAATATTTTCCAGCGCCCAGTTGAGGTCATCCCTGTGCAACTGTATATGCTCCATAAACGATCCGTCGGCAGCCTTGCCAATTCCGGTAGTGGTAATACAAAAAGTATTTTGCACATTGGGATGAAAATCATCAAAATGATGTTCCCAATAACGCCAATACCCACCCAATATAAATGCGGTCAAACCAATAGTCAAACCAAGAATACAAACGACATTCTGCCATTTGTATCTGAATAAGCCCCGGAAAGCAATTTTTAAATAATGTATGATCATGTAAACAATTAATTTTCAATTTTCAACTTTCAACTTTCAATTCAAAATAACCTCTTCCGCGTCTCCAAAATTATCATACCCTGTGATAATCACGCGGTCGCCCGGCTTTAATCCGTCTAAAATTTCATATTGTTGCGGGTTCTGACGACCGATGGATATGGGCGTTTTTACGGCTTTATTGCCTGCACTGTTTACTTTGAATATCCATTGTCCGCCGGTTGCCTGAAAGAAATTGCCTTTGGGAATTACAATGGCGTCTTCCGGTTGTCCCAACTCTATTTGAATCCGGAAGTTTTTTCCAATACGGACACTTTCGGGCAGGTCATCGGTAAAGACCAAATCAATTTCAAATTGCCGGTCTTTCACTTCCGGATTCACTTTCGTTATCCTCAACGGATACCTTTTGTCCTGATTAATGATGGTTGCGGGAAGTCCGGTAGCAATCCGGTCGATATAATGTTCGCTGATCCTCATTTGAATTTTGAACTGGTCGATTACTTTTAATTCGCCGATGCTGTTTCCGGCAGATACCCGTTCTCCCCAGATAACGCTGATATAACTGAGTTGTCCCGATATCGGCGCTTTGACAATCAGATTATCTATCCGTTCCAAACTACGGCTGAAACGTTTTTCTTCTCGCAACAAGTCGTTCTTCATCAGTTCTATCTGGATATTGTTCATCAAAGAATCATGCCTCAATTCTTCGAGTAGCATCTCCGTATTTTTTTGGTTAAAATTATACTCGTCCGACGCCACTTCGAGTTGGGCTTTACTTTTGATGCCGATCCGGTATTCTTCCTGATCTAATGCGTATTGTTTACTCAGCCGGTCGAGTCTGTATATTGTTTCAATGGTCTGGCGTTTGAGTTGCGACGACCTCCGTTCCATTTCCAATTTCTTTTCTTCGTACCTGATTCCTTGCTTTTCCAATTCATCTCTTTCATCGTCGATGGTACGGATTAATTCCTTATTGGTCAGGACAAGGATGGTATCGCCTTGTTTTAACATACTTCCTTCCTCAGCGACAATTCGCTCCACTATCCCGCTCTCCAATATGTTCAGTTTAATGGTTTGTATGGGATGAACAATGCCTTCCATATCTACAAATTCAAAAAAACTGCCTTGCTTTACTTCTGCAATTACCAAATTCTCTTCGCTGTATCTGATTTTACGGGGACCTGCGCCCGAAATAAAAACATAAATCACAAAAACAAGGAAAAGAATTCCTCCGGCTACATAATACCGGTATTTCACCAATGGGTGTTTTTTCTTTATAGGTATATCCATTTTAATTGAAAATTGAAAGTTGAAAATTGAAAGTTGAAAATTATTTTTTTAATTTTTAATTATTAATTTTTAATTATTTTATTAGCGCTTCATAGTCTTCCGTCAATGCGATTCCTTTTTCGAAATCGTATAAGGTCAGACTTCGCAAAGTATAATAGAGCGACCAGTATTTGTGCAGTACGTCGATGTAATTTCGTTTCGCCGCATCTTTTTCCGATATGGAGGCGTTCAAGTCAATGATAGTGTTTTGTCCCAGCAAGTAAAGTTTCCGTGCTATTTCGTTCCGTCGTTCTGCCGTCCAGTCTGTTTTTGCGGCAATAGCCACGTTTCCTGCCTGTAAATTAAACTGCTTGACAATTTTCTGTATGTTCTGTTCGAAATTAATTTGGTTTTGTTCTTCCTGTATAAAAACCATATCCCGACGGGATTGAGCAACGCGTACCTGTCCTTTCCCCCTACCCCAATCCAATATCGGAAGCCGGAACCCTATTTCTACATATTGCTGGTTGAGCGGATTTTTGTAGGCTGCACTTAATTCGTTACCGGTTTGTGTTAAGCCGAATTGGGCATAGATATCGGCTTTTAATCCTGCCGAGGCTTTAGCGCTTGCTACAGATCTTTCACTCTCTAATTTACGCCGTTGCATACTTAGTACATCGGGACTGTTGAGAAACGCCAGTTGAGATGCATAATCAATATCGACTAAAAAAACGGGTACTTCATCTTCAATTTCTACAACAATATCGACAGCTTCATTTATTCCCAAGTAAGCGCGAAAGTTCTGCATATTGTCGTCCACTTCAATTTGGGCATTCAGCATGCTGCTTTCTTCTTTTAAGCGGCTGATTTCCAATTGTAACATATCGTTTTCGGTTATCGTTCCAATATTGTATCGCCCTTGTGCAAAAATATATAAAGTATCTGCCTGTGCATAATTAAACACAGCAATTTTCATATTCGTCTGCGCTCTCGCTAAATTGAAAAATATCCGTGTAACATTTGCAGATAGCAATTCCATTGTTTCTACGTACGATTTTTTTGCCTCTTCGAACCGGATGGGTTCTATCTTTTTATCCCATTTTAAATAATTATATCCATTGAGTGATTGTTGAAATCCTATCAAAATCGGATTCGTCATATAAGAATAAATTTTATCGTTCAATATATCCAAGCGTTGAATATCGGAGCGGATAAATAGAGCGCCGCCTGTGAGGGCTATATTTTGGTTTAAGGTAAGATTTGCATCCACTTTCAACTGATTCTGTTGCACATAACGGGAAGCGCCGTCCGGCAGGGTAATTGCATTGATTCTATGGTTGAAATTAGGCGTTGAATTAAGAGTAAGCGAGGGCAGGTAATTTGCTTTATAATAGCAGTAATTCCAGTATTGTGAACGAAAACTGTGACGTGCAACCAACGCATCCGGTGAATTTTTTCTCGCAATGTCGATGGCTCTTTCCAAGCTTAAAACAAGAGTTGAATCTTGCGCCGATTGAGAAAAAGCGCTCAAAGAGCAAATCAGGTATAAGAATATGTATATATTTTTTTTCATCAGGGATTTATTTATAATAATATACTTTTATAAAGTGTACTTACAAAATCTATGCCATTGATTTATATATTTGAATTATAATTATTTAGTAAAAACTGTATCTTGTGTATATTGTGCGTAAATGCACTTTTGATGTGCTGTTTCGCACTTGTTTTGGATTGTAAAAATGTTTATCTTTGTCGGATGAATACTAAAACCTAAAAATAAATAACAATGGATGATAAAAATGCGGATACAAAAGTGTTACATCAATCAGAAAACAAATGTGAAATTGTACTATATCAACCGGACAATTCCCTTAAGTTGGAAGTACGGTTAGAAAATGAAACGGTTTGGTTGACGCAAACACAGATGGCTGAATTATTTCAAACCACAAGAAACAATGTTACTATGCATATTGCCAACATATTTAAAGAAGGCGAATTAGAAAAATTAGTGGTATGTAAGGAATCCTTACTTACCACTCGGCATGGCGCCATTACCGGAAAAGCACAGATAAAATCAATAAAATTATATAATTTAGATGTGATTATTTCTGTTGGTTACCGAATAAAATCGCAACGTGGTACTTTATTTCGTATTTGGGCAAATCGTATAATAAAAGATTATTTACTTAAAGGATTTGCAATTAATCAACGAATAGAGAGAGTGGAAAAATTTGCCATTGAAACAGAAAGGCGTGTTTCTGAAACCGAGAAGAAAATAGATTTTTTTGTAAAAACGAATCAGTTGCCCAAAGAAGGTATCTTTTTCGACGGTCAGATTTTTGATGCCTATGCCTTTACTTCCAACTTAATAAAATCCGCAAAAAAATCCATTATATTAATTGATAATTATATAGATGAAAGTGTTTTACTGCTCTTATCCAAACGAATAAAAGGTGTAGATGTAAAGATTTATACTGCAAAAATACCGCCTCAATTACAACTTGATATACAGAAATACAATGCACAATATCCGGCTGTAAGTATAAAGATTTTTACTCGTTCGCATGACCGTTTCCTTTTTGTAGATAACACTGTGTATCATATAGGCGCATCGTTAAAAGATTTGGGTAAAAAGTGGTTCGCATTTTCAAAAATGAAATTAGATGCAAAGATGTTGTTGCAAAACATAATGTAAGTAAATATCATGGAAAAGAAAGGAAAAATATTAATCATCGACGACAATGAGGATGTACTTTTCGCCCTCAATGTCTTGCTTACGCCTTATGTAGAAAAGGTTAAAGTCAGCGTTTTTCCGGAAAAAATCGAACAGTATATGCTCAGTTATCAGCCGGACGTTATACTGTTGGATATGAATTTCCGTTCCGACGTAATCAGTGGACAGGAAGGCTTCCATTGGTTAAACAAAATTCTAAAAGCAGAGCCGCAAGCGATTGTTGTTCTGATGACTGCGTATGCCGATACAGATAAAGCGGTGAAAGCCATCAAAGCCGGTGCGGCTGATTTTATTTCTAAGCCTTGG
>Ga0082212_10004923_pt1 | contig 18417 bp, 15 predicted proteins | sample TergutNt197P3_FD_71548 | JGI IMG/M metagenome (GOLD analysis project Ga0082212, IMG submission 71548) | Neocapritermes taracua P3 segment gut microbial communities from Petit-Saut dam, French Guiana - Nt197 P3 | ecosystem: Host-associated > Arthropoda: Insects > Digestive system > Gut ...
ATTTCAAAAATTAAAAATAAAGTAGCGACCAGTATACATTTTCTCAAAATATATATCTTATTGTTTTTCGATGCTAAAAACACAATTTTTGAAGGTTTTGTGAAGAACAGTTGTGACAGATTCGGCAAACATCCGATAATCAAACAATTTGACCATGAATACATTTATAATAAAAACAATTCAAACACTTTGCTCGACCAAAAAGATTTGCAAGAGTATGCCGAACTCTATGCCGACCTGAAACGCAAAGTGGCAGAGGCGAAAGCGCAAGGTTTGGATACGCTTGCGTCTTTCAAAAAAGAATTTAAAGATTACCGCTCGCAGTCGGCAAAACCGTATTTGACAGATGCAAAAACGGAAGAATTTCTCATGCGCGAAGCCTACGACCGCCTGAAAGAAGAAGTAAAGGTAAGTCACATTCTTATCCGTACTCAGACAGGTACACCTAATGATACCCTTGCGGCTTACAAAAAAGCCGTTGCGATACGCAAACGTCTTGATAAAGAAGATTTTGCCAAAGTAGCAAAAGAAGTTTCGGATGATAAAAGTACTGCCGAGGAAGGTGGATACATTGGCTATGTTACCGGATTGCAACTTATTTTTCCGTTCGAAGAAGCAATGTACGCGCTTCCCGTAGGTAAAATTAGTCAGCAGCCTGTTCGCACGCGAGCGGGATACCATATTATTAAAGTAAATAACCGCAGACCTGCGCAGGGAACAGTTCACGCGGCACATATTATAATAATGTTTCCACAAAACCCAACTGCCGAAGATGAGAAAAACGCCAAACTCGCCATCGATTCTATTTATAATAAGTTGAAAGCAGGTGCAGATTTTGCCGAATTGGCGCGCGAAAAATCGCAACATACGTTCTCTGCCCGAAATGGCGGCGAGCTCGGTTGGTTTAGCATAGGAAGAAGCGGTGCTGGAGAAGATTTTGAAACAGCTGCTTTTGCACTCAAGGTTGGCAAATTTTCGTCGCCCGTAAAATCACCATACGGCTACCATATTGTAAAGGCATTGGACAGAAAACCGTTAGCGTCGCTTGATGAAAAAATGGAAGAAATAAAATCGACCTTTGCAGCCGACGGCAGAGCAGCCATTCCGGTACGAGAATTCAAGAAAAACTTGCGCAAAGAATACAATTTGCGGATTATTCAGCCAAGCCTTGTTGAGCTGAAAAATGCAGCAAAAGGCTTTACCACTGCCGATTCTGCATTTTTTGCTAACGTTTCCAAATTCAATAAACCGTTGTTTTCTTTCAACACAATTGTTTACAATCAGCAGGATTATGTCGATTTCTTGAAAAAGACCAACAACCACAGACCGCTTGATATTGACAACAGTTTATACACGTTTATCGACGAAAAGTTGTACGCATACGAAGATACGCAACTTGAAAAAAAACACACTGATTTCCGCTTGTTGATGCAAGAATATCACGATGGAATGTTGATGTTTGAAATCACTTCTAACGAAGTGTGGGAAAGAGCAGCCGAAGATACGGAAGGATTAAAAGCATTTTTCGAGGAAAACCAACAAAACTACACTTGGGACAAACCGCGTTTTAAAGGAACAATGGTGTATGTTAAGGATAAAAAAACAGCAAAAAAAGCACAGAAAATCATTGCCACCGCTCCTACCGATTCTATTCCTGCTTACCTGCACAGAGCGTTGAATACTAACAAGGAAAGAGTGGTAAGAACCGAAAAAGGCTTGTTTATAAAAGGCGAAAACGCAGCCGTAGACAAGTTTGTTTTCAATGAAGGAACATACACGCCGTCAAAAGATTTTCCGATTGTATTTGCCGCCCAAGGTGGAAAAATATTAGCAATCGGTCCCGACGATTACAGGGACATGAAAGGGCTTGTTATTTCCGATTACCAAAATTATTTGCAGGACAAATGGATTATGGAGCTTCGTGAAAAATATCCCGTGATACTGTTTGAAGATGTATTGAAAACCATAGAATTAAAATAAAAAAATAAACCCCTAAATCCCCTAAAGGGGACTCTTGGATTGACGGTATTTTGAAAAGTCCCCTTTAGGGGATTTAGGGGTAAAATCTAAAATTATCTTATGGCTAAAAAACTGATATTATTTCTCTGTGGCGTGTTTCTGTTTTTCGTTTCGTGCGAAAAAATAAAGACACAAGTGAAACGAATCGGGAGTGAACCTCCGATAGCTGAATTTGGCGGCGAAGCATTGTATCAGTCTGATATTGAGAAAATAGTACCCGAAGAATTGAGTTCGGAAGATAGAGAAACATTTATCGAAAACTACATCAAAAAATGGGTTATCAGAAATTTGATGTACGAAACAGCGAGTAAAAATATAGACAACAACAAAGAAATAGAACAGCTGGTTTCCGACTACCGAAAATCGCTGACAATCCACCGTTATCAGCAAAAACTCATTCAGCAGCGGATAAAAGAACCTTCGGAAAGTCAAATAAAAGAGTATTACGACAATAATTCCGAGAAATTTCAGTTAAAAGAAAGCTTGGTAAAAGGTTTGTTTTTGAAATTGCCGAAAACTGCGCCAAAAGTAGAAGAACTGAAACAGTTCATTGCTAACCAAACACCGGAGAATCTTCAAGAGATAGAAAAATACAGCTATCAGTATGCGGTTAATTACGAATATTTTGGCAATAATTGGGTACCGATCAACGATTTGATGAGAAAAATTCCATTCACTGAAAACGCGAGTGATATTTTGCGCCAAAAGCTAACAACTGTTGAAGATGAGGAATTTATATACATCTTGACAATCAATGAATTTAAAGAAACAGGTTCCATTGAGCCTTACGATTTTGCAAAAGATAAAGTAAAAATTATCTTGATGAACATTAATAAAAACACATACCTTACTAATTTTGAGGAAGAACTTTACAACAAAGCAAAACGCAGAGGCGACATAAAATCTTTCGTTGAATAAACTATTAATAAAGTTAACGAGTAAACAAGTTAACAAGTCAAAAAACTCGTCCACTTGTTTACTTGTCAATTCGTTTACTAAAAAAGAACTATAAATGAAGCACTTAAAAATATTTACCTTCCTGTTGTTAGCGTTTACCTTTTCACTGAACGCACAGAACAATGTCATTGACGAAGTGATTTGGATAATCGGCGACGATGCCATTTTGAAATCGGAAGTAGAAGAACAACGCATCAGAATGCAGTACGAAGGCATTAAAATCGACGGCGACCCAAATTGCGTCATTCCCGAAGAAATTGCCATTCAGAAACTGTTGCTCCACCAAGCAAAAATCGACAGTATCGTAGAAAGTCCAAGTTCGATTAACCAACAAGTGGAACATCGCCTCAACCATTTTATTTCACAAATAGGTTCAAAGGAAAAAATGGAAGAATATTTTGGTAAAAATATGGTTACACTGCGCGAAGAACTTGCAGAAATAATAGAACAGCAGATGATCGCACAACGAGTACGTCAAAAAATAATCGGCGACACCAGAGTAACACCTTCAGAAGTGCGCAGCTTTTTTGCAAAACTTCCACAAGACGAAATACCTATTATTCCCGCCAAAGTAGAAGTACAGATTATTACAATGGAACCGACCGTTTCGGTACAAGAAACCGAGCGAGTAAAAGCGATGCTGCGCGGATTTAAAGAGCGTGTGGAAGCAGGCGAAATTGATTTTTCTACCCTTGCCATTCTCTACTCCGAAGATACTGAAACAGCAAGGCGCGGCGGTGAACTCGGCTTTGTAGGGCGAGGTATGCTGGTTCCCGAATTTGCTAACGCAGCATTTAATTTGAACGATCCCAAAAGGGTTTCGCAAGTGATAGAGACCGAATACGGTTTTCACCTGATACAACTTATCGAAAAGCGCGGCGACAGGATTAATGTACGCCATATTCTCATCAAACCAAAAGTGTTGTTGAGCGAAAAAGCAGAAGCATTGGAAAAGCTTGACACCATTGCCAAAAACATACGCAGTGGAAGAATGACGTTTGAAGAGGCTGTTATCCAATATTCGGCAGATAAAAATACCCGTATGAATGCCGGAATAATGGCAAATCCTATGACGGGCGATTCACGATTTGAATTAAAAGACCTGCCGCAAGACATTGCCAAAGTGGTCAGCAATATGGAAATCGGCGATGTATCCAAGCCTTTCATCTTGAACGACAGTGGAAAAGAAGTAATGGCTATCGTAAAAGTTAGAGGAAAATGGCCAACACACGTTGCCAACCTCAATGATGATTTTCAAGACATAAGAAATGCGTTGCTGGAAGAACGTGGACAGCAAGAATTCGAAAGGTGGATAGCTCGAAAACAAAAAGAAACGTATATTTACATCAAAGAAGGCTGGCGAAATTGCGAATTCAGATTTCCGGGCTGGATTAAATAATTCAAAGTTCAAGATTTAAGAAGTTGTTTGAGTTATTTATGTGAATTAAATTTAGATTGTTGATTTGAAAAAACTTATTTCACAACAAAACAACCTTAGTAGCAATGAATTATAATACAACAAAAACCTTATTACCTTATTTTAAAAATCATATTTTTTTACAAAAAACGAATTACAATTAACAAAAAATCAAAATAAGGTTATGATACGCGGTATAACTTTTGCTAAGGTTGTTTTGTTTTTTTGAATTAGGTAAAAATAAGGTTTATTCCCTATAAATAACTCAAACAGTTTCTTAAACATAAAAGTATGCAAGGAGATTTTATATGTTAACTGATTTTTATGCCGGATTGGCTATCGTAATCATATTAATTTTTATAGGTTTTTCTCTTAGTAAGATTAAAATTATTACTGATGAAGGTGTAAAATTTTTAAGTAATTTAATCTTAACTGTTGCATTGCCTGTTGCATTCTTTAATTCATTTCCCGATGAATTTAGTTTTGCCGATTTCAGATTATTCCTTTGGGGATTAGTGAGTTGTGTAGTTATCTTATCTTTACTCATATTACTTTCGCAAGTACTTTTTTCTAAGAAAATAATTAAAAACAATAATTACGAGTATAAATTTGCATTTGCTTTCAATAATACCTCGTTTATTGGATATCCTTTAGTTTCTATGGCTTTTGGTCAAGACGGACTAATAGCATACGCAGGATTTATGTTACCATGGGTAATTGCTTTATTTACTTACGGCATATGGCTTTTTAATGATAATTACACATGGAAAGATACGCTGAAAGGATTTCTAAATCCAAATGTTGTTGGAATTATTCTGGGTGCTGTTTTCTTTATAGTTGGAATCCGGTTGCCGGCAATAATAAATCAAACCGTTGGTTTGATTGCCGGATTAACTACTCCACTGGCATTACTATGTATAGGGTTTATGTTGAGTGAAGCAAAACTCAAAGTTCTTTTCAAACGCTGGCAAGTAGTTTTTGTTTGTTTAACACAGTTGACTATTCCACCAATATTTACATGGGCGCTTCTTAAAATGGTTGGAGCTCCTTCTGTTGTAATCAGTGTACTTGTTTTAATGCAAGCGCTGCCAACTGCTGCCACTCTTGGATTATTTAATAAAAAATATAAAAACACAGAGAGTGAAGCAGGTGAAATAGTTACACTTAGTACTTTACTGGCAGGTATAACTGTCCCAATATTAATTTACTTTTTAATAGGTAATATTTTATCCATATAAAAGCAAGTTGTGAATTTCTTTACAAAAACAACCTTAGTAGCAGAGAATTACAATACAAAAAACCTTATTACCTTATTTGAAATCATGAATAATGTAATAAGGTTTTAGCTTGTGGTATAACTTGTTGCTACTAAAGTTGTTTTTTGTAGTTGCAAAAATGCCGGTTATTGCAAAAAATGCTATTTTTGTAAAAAAACTTCTTAAACTTTGAATAATAAAATTTTACTCGGAATGAGCGGCGGAACAGACAGTTCTGTCGCAGCAATGCTCTTGCAAGAACAAGGATACGAAGTTGTCGGCATTACATTTCGATTTTTCGACGAGCAAAAAAACACAGAATCACCGCACATACAAGAAGCTCGCGAATTAGCTTCCAAATTAAACATCGAACATCATGTTTATGATGCACGAACCGCTTTCCAAACAGAAGTTATCGACTATTTTATCAACGAATACCTTTCCGGAAGAACACCTTTCCCTTGCGTAAAATGCAACAATTTTTTGAAATGGAATTTTTTAGTATCTTTAGCCGATAAATACGGTTGCGAAAGAATTGCTACGGGACATTATGCTCGAATAACAAAAAAAAATGGTTTTTTCTACATTTCCGAAGCAGCAGACAATGACAAAGACCAAACATTTTTTTTATGGGGATTGCCTCAACACGTACTTCAACGGGCAATGCTGCCGTTAGGCGATTTTACTAAAACCGAAATAAGAAAAATGGCAGCCGAGCGAGGTTTTGTTCAAATAGCAGAAAAAAAGGATAGCATGGGAATCTGTTTTTGCCCGGGCGATTATCGTGAATTTCTGAAAAAGCAAGACATTGTGAAGCCCAACATAAAAAAAGGAAACTTCGTTAACGAAGACGGAACATTTCTCGGACGGCACGAGAGTTATTTTTTTTACACAGTTGGACAACGTTACGGATTAGGAATAAATTTGAAAACGCCCGTTTTTGTAAAAGAAATAATTCCGGACAAAAACAAAGTAGTGCTTGCACCTATCGAAAAAATAAGCCAAAAAGAAATATTACTCGAAAATCCTAATTTAGTAAACAAAGAAGATATTGTCAAAAGTTCTGATATTTTTGTAAAAATTCATTACAGGAAACAACCCATATTGGCAAAAAAAATTAACATTATTGACGAAAATACATTATCAGTAGAGTTAAAAGACCTGGCTACCGCAGTTGCACCTGGACAAAGCGCCGTTTTTTACAAAGACGGTTTGGTGTTGGGCGGAGGAATAATTAAATGACAAAAATATGTTTCCCACAAAGACACTAAGAACACAAAGTTTGCTTAGTGAACTTTGTGTCTTTGTGGGAAACAAACTGTTAATAAGTAATTCTAAATAAAAAACTAAACCAAAATATCTCATGAAAAAACTAAAATCAATCGCGATTATTATTTCACTGTTAACTGTATCTGTTTATGCACAGCAGAAACCTGTTTACCTCGATCACACAAAACCAATTGAAGAACGAGTGGAAGATGCGTTGAGCCGTATGACATTAGAAGAAAAAGTAGCTTTGTGCCATGCCCAATCCAAGTTTAGTTCGGCAGGCGTTCCACGGTTGGGAATTCCCGAAAATTGGATGACAGACGGACCGCACGGCATTCGCGCCGAAGTGTTTTGGGACGAATGGAACCAAGCCGGCTGGACAAACGATTACTGTACAGCATTTCCTGCACTAACATGCTTAGCAGCTACTTGGAACAAAGAAATGTCTGCACTTTATGGGAAATCTATCGGTGCGGAAGCTCGTTACAGAAATAAAAACGTACTGCTGGCTCCGGGCGTAAACATTTACCGTACGCCGCTCAACGGGCGCAATTTCGAATATATGGGCGAAGATCCGTTTCTTGCCTCCCAAATGGTAGTACCTTACATACAAGAAGTACAAAAGAACGGAGTTGCCGCTTGTGTTAAGCATTTTGCATTGAACAACCAAGAAGTAAACCGCCACACGGTAAACATAGTTGTGGACGACCGCACACTGCACGAAATTTACCTGCCGGCATTCAAAGCTTCGGTACAAGAAGGAAATACTTGGGCTATTATGGGCGCTTACAACCGTTATAAAGAAGAGTGGTGCAGTCAAAACCAATACTTATTGAATCGGATTCTTCGCGATGATTGGAACTTCGACGGCGTAGTTATTTCCGATTGGGGCGGAGTAAACGACACAAAACAAGCTATTTACAACGGTTTGGATATGGAATTTGGCACTTGGAAAGACACTTATGCTGATTATTACCTTGCTACACCATTTCTTGAATTATTAAAATCGGGCAAAGTAAGCGAAGAGGAAGTCAACAAGAAGGTTCGAAACATTCTTCGCCTTGTATTCCGTACCAATATGGATATTAATCGTCCGTGGGGTTCATTTGTTACAGAAGAACACGCATTGGCAGGACGTAAAATCGGAGAAGAAGGAATTGTTTTGTTGAAAAATAATCCGGTGAAAAACAAAAAAGTATTGCCTATTGATTTGAATAAAACAAAAAAAATAGCCATTATCGGTGAAAATGCTATCAAAATGATGACAGTCGGCGGCGGCAGTTCTTCGCTGAAAGCAAAATATGAGATTTCTCCGTTAGACGGAATCCAAAACCGCGTCGGCAATGCGGCAGAAGTTGTGTATGCCCGCGGATATGTCGGCGAAATATTTGAAGGGCAAGACGGATTAATGGCATCACAAGATATTACCGACAACCGCACACCGGAAGAACTACTCAAAGAAGCTCGCAAAGTTGCTCAAGAAGCAGATGTGGTATTATTTATCGGCGGACTAAATAAACACGCGCACCAAGATTGCGAAAATTCCGACCGTTTAACATTAGGACTTCCTTACGGTCAAGATAAACTGATTGCAGAACTTGCCAAAGTAAATCCAAACTTAGCCGTTATTTTGATTTCGGGAAATGCGATGGCAATGCCTTGGGTAAACCAAGTTCCCGCTATTGTTCAAGCGTGGTATTTGGGTTCCGAAACCGGAAATACCATTGCATCTGTGTTGGTTGGCGATGCAAATCCTTCGGGTAAACTACCGTTTACATTTCCCATAAAATTAACCGACAACGGAGCGCATGCGTTAAATGCCTATCCTGGCACAGCAGACGAAATGATATACAAAGAAGGTTTATTTGTGGGTTACCGTTGGATAGACAAGCACAGAATTAAACCGCTTTTCAGCTTCGGACACGGTTTGAGCTATACCGATTTTGAATACGGAAAAGTTACAGTCAATAAAAACACAATGTCGGCAAACGACAATGTTTCAGTTACGGTCAGCGTAAAAAATACAGGAAAACGCGAAGGTGCAGAAGTGGTGCAATTATACATCAGCGAATTGAAACCATCGGTTTCTCGCCCTGTTAAAGAATTGAAAGGTTTTGAGAAAATAACATTGAAACCGGGCGAAAAGAAAGACGTAACTTTTACTGTTGACAAAACAGCGTTAAGTTTTTACGATGATAAAAAACAAGAATGGACAGCCAATCCGGGCGCTTTTGAAGCATTGATTGGCACATCTTCTACCGACATAAAAGGTAAAGCAAAATTTACGCTAAGATAAAAAACTTTGGGTTAAAAAACGCTATCTGACTGTTGAGTGCAAGTAAAGAAAAGTGAGTGTATCAACAAACAATAAATCAAATGAATTGGATTATATTAATCATCGCAGGATTCTTTGAAGTAGCATTTGCTTTCTGTTTAGGCAAAGCAAAAGAAACCGCAGGAAATGAAATGTATTTATGGTACATCGGTTTTTTTGTAACCTTGTGCATAAGTATGACGCTTTTAATTAAAGCAACGCAAACATTACCCATTGGGACAGCATACGCCGTATGGACAGGAATCGGAGCAATGGGAACTGTTTTGGTCGGAATTTTTGTATTTAAAGAACCTGTAACTTTTTTACGATTATTTTTTCTTACAACCCTAATTGCTTCCATCATCGGATTAAAAGCGGTATCAGATTATTAATGCGCGAAAGCACGAATAGCACGAAAGCGCGAATATAAAAAAGCATTAAATTTGCAGAAACAAAACAATAAAATTCGCGCTTTCGTGCTATTCGTGCCTTCGCGCATAAAAAGTTACACTTCCGTACAATTCTTGCAAATATCAATATCTTTTCTATTGTTCAAAATCGCCTTTCTGAATTCGTTTGCTTTTTTACCGTGCCATATTTCGTTGAAAGTGTGTTCAAACACATTCCCGAAAGAATACGCACCATTTTTATCAAAACAGCAAGGCAGCACATCGCCCGAAGCAGTTATAACCACACAACTCCACTGACGCCAGCATCGGTTTTTTAATTTTCCTTTGATGTAATATTTTCCGTCTTTGTCTTTGTAGTAACGACAATACTTTTCATCTTTCGGCATCAGTTCACTGCCGTTTTCAAATTCGTATATTTGGGTTGACTTGAAAGTCAATTCATCTATTTCCAGCGATTTAGCCAATTCCTTCATTTCGGACACTTGATGTTCATTGTGCGCCATGACCAAAAACTGAATTTCGATGTAAGGCGTTTTCGAGCGAAGTTCTTTTTTCAATTCCACAAGCGTTTTTACACCGTCAATTACTTTTTGTAGTTTTCCGTTTTTTCGGTATTTTTCATATACTTCTTGCGTAGTGCCGTCGATGGATACAATAATACGATCTAATCCCGACGAAATTATTCCTTTGGTTTTATCGCGGTCAGTTAAAAAATGACCGTTGGTAGAAGTCGCGGTAAAAATATTTCTTTTGTTGGCAATACATACCAAACCGGCAAATTCGGGATGCAAAAACGGCTCACCTTGAAAGTAAAACGTAATGTAAGAAACAGCTGCCGGCAATTGGTTAATTATTTTTTGAAAACAATCCGGCTCCAATAATTGTTTATCTCTCATGAGATTGCCATTTCCGGCAAAACATTCAGGACAAGCAAGGTTGCAATAATTAAGCGGCTCTATCGAAACAGCGGTAGGTTTGCTCCATACATGAGGTTTCTTCGTAAGGATAGAAAACCAATAACTTAACTTGAGAACGATTAAGTTAACAATTTTTCGGAAATTTATTTTTTGATATAAGCCTTTCATTTTATTCTGCTCTTTGGTTAATCAAAGGTAACCAAAGACATCGAAAATTGCAAAATTCTTAACAAAGATTGCATTTGCGAAGCGAATATTCACAAAAAAGAGCAAAAAATGCTATTTTTTTTTATTTTTTAACACTTCGAGTAGGAAAAATTTAGAAAAGCTATTAACTTTGCCGAATTCTAAACAATGTATTCAAAATAATTTAAATTAAACATAGAACCATTATGAAAAAGATCTGTTATTACTTGGCATTTTTATCTGTTGCTTTGTTTGCATCGTGTGGCGGCAAATTAAGCGAAGTGCCTGCCGATTATTTTAGTGTAGATCCACAGGTGTTGGAACTAAAAACAGGAAAAGTTGATGCTATTGTAACAACTAAATTTCCTCCTAAATTCTTCCCTAAAAAAGCAATGTTAACCATGACTCCTGTTTTGGTATCGGAATCTGGAAAAGAATTGGTAGGAGCTCCGGTTACTTATCAAGGTGAAAATATTAGTGGCAACAACCAAATTATTCTACACAAAGAAGGTGCCGTTGCAACTCAACTCGCATCGTTCATTTACGAAAAAGGTTTTGAAAAAGCATCATTGTATATGACTTTTTCTGCAACAGTCGGAACGAAAGAAGCAAAATTACCACGTGTAAAAATTGCCGATGGAGTTGTTATAACTTCGAATCTTATTACAGGAAAGGATTTAGCTCCTTGGTTGGCTAACGATAAATTCCAAAAAGTAGTTGAAGAAACATTTGAAGCACAAATTTTATTCTTGATTGAACAATCTAATCTTCGCAGCTCAGAATTGAATTCAAAACCTGTTGTAGATTTGATAAGCAAATTAAAAGACACCGAAACAGGTAACATTAAAGGGTTGAATGTTCAAGCATATGCTTCTCCCGATGGTCCTGAAGCGCTTAACTACAGATTAGCAGAGCAAAGACAAAAAGTAACAGTTGATTATTTGAAAAAACAAACGCCGATGACCATTGGCGCAAAATTCACAGCTGAAGACTGGGACGGTTTCAAAAAATTAGTAGAAGCTTCGAATATTCCCGAAAAAGGTCTTATTTTAAACATTTTGAGTACTTATTCTGACCCTGAACAACGCGAAGCGGAAATCAGAAAAATGTCGTCTGTATTCAAAGTACTTGCTGACGAAATCTTACCTCAACTACGTCGTTCAAAAATCAATTTGACAATGGAAGTTCTTGGTAAATCAGACGAAGAAATCGTGAATCTTATCAAAACAAATGTGAATAGTTTGACTGCCGATGAAATTTTGTATGGCGCAAACACATTGATTGCATCAACTAGTGAAAGAGCAGCTGCTTATCAAGCAATCATCAATAATTTCCCACAAGATTGGAGAGGTCATAACAACTTGGGTTACATCAAATTCGAGGAAGGTGATTTCAATGCTGCCGGCGCTTTGTTTGAAAAAGCATTGAGCATTTCGAGCAATGCTGCAACTAACTATAATATGTGCTTAATTTCATTGATTAATGGCGATTTCGAAAAAGCAAGTTCTTTCTTATCGACTGCAAGAGCAAGAGGAGCTGTTGAAAGAGATTTAGCAGATGCTCGCGCGCTGATTCAAATTTTCAACGGAGAATATGCTGCTGCGGCTACAACCGTAGAAGGTCGTTCATCGAATGTTGCTGCATTAGCTCAAATTTTGAGAAGAGATTATAACAAAGCAACTGCTACATTGGGCGAAATCCAAAACCCAACAGCTGTAACAAGTTATTTGAAAGCAATTGTTGGCGCACGCACAAACAATAAAAACGAAGTGATTACAAACTTGACAGCTGCTGTTGCCAAAGATGCTTCATTGGCAAAGAGAGCCGGAAAAGATATAGAATTTGCTAAATTCTTTACAGACAGCGATTTCTTGAAAGCAATAGCGAAATAAGAAATTCGTTTATCATATAATAAAAAAGAGGCTTTTGAGAAAGCCTCTTTTTGTTTCGTCATACTATAAACCTAACAGGTTTTAAAACCTGTTAGGTTTAGTTGAAGAAATCATGATTCAGACAATAAGTTCTCCATAATCTTCTCCGAATAAACACTCGCAATATTTTCTATAAACAGTGGAAAGTCGATATGCGAATTGTCATTCGCGCTATCGGAAATAGTACGTATAATAACAAATGGAATATTAAAATCGTAGCAAACTTGTGCCACAGCGGCGCCTTCCATTTCAACACACACAACAGAAGGCAAATCGTTATTAATCCTATTTCGAGTAGTTTCTTCAGAAACAAATTCGTCGCCGCTCGCAATGTCGCCGATGATAACTGTTGGATTTTTAATATTGAACTTGTTTAATTCAGCTTCTGTGAAATGAATAGAAAAATCATCATCTATCAATTTTTTTGCAGCATCGAATGCTTTTTTTATTTCCTCTGTTGGTGTTTCGATATAAGAATTTTTCAAAATCGGAATTTCATATCTGGGCAAAATCGGCGACGAATCCATATCGTGTTGGTACAGATTTTTACTGATAACAATATCGCCGATATTTAGGTTGGGAGAAATGCTTCCTGCTACGCCTGTGAAAATAATTTTATCGACTTTGAAAACAGTCAGAAGTATCGTTGTAGTCATCGATGCAGCAACTTTTCCCCAATGTGAAAAAACTGAAACTATTTGATGACCGTTAAACTCGCCTTCGTAGAAAATTCTGTTTGCGATGCGCGTTTCGGTAGTGATGTTTATACGGCTGACAATGCGGTTTAATTCTTCTTGCATTGCGCTGATGACGGCTATTTTCATGCGTTAAAAATTTATTTTTTTACACTAATGTCGCATGGAACTCGTTCACAATTTACACTAATGTAAATGCTCGTTTCATACGTTAAAAATAAGTGAATTTAATCCAAATAAAAATGCAAATGAATACTAATGCAGGTAATAAATTAATGATTTTCAGTTTTTTAATTTCCAACAAATTAATACCTAGTCCAATCAAAATAATTCCGGCAACAACAGTTATTTCCGAAATAATTTCGCCGGGAATATCTTTGCCAATCAGCGATACAATCAATGTTATTCCGCCTTGAAACAGCAGCAACGGAACAGCCGAAAATAACACGCCGATGCCCAGTGCCGAAGCCAACATAATGGAAGAAAAGAAATCCATTATTGATTTCGTGAGTAGCAAGTCCGACGTATATCCAAAACCTTCTTCGATAGCACCGACAATGGTCATAGAACCCATGCAATAAAGTAAAAAAGCAGTTGTTAAGCCTTCTGTAAATTTGTCGTTTTTTGAGCTTGTTTTACTTTTAATCCAGTTGCCGAATTGTTCTATTTTTTCGTCAAGTTTCATTGATTCGCCTACTAATCCGCCCAACACAAGGCTCAACACGACTAATAAAGGTGCAGAAATGCCGAGCGACATTTTTATCCCTAATAATAATGTAAACAATCCGACCGCTTGAAAATAAATTTGCTGATATTTTTCGGGCAGCGCTTTTTTAAAAACTAATCCAATAACGCTCCCAACGATAACCGCGCCTGCATTGACTAATGTTCCTATCATAATTTGTTTAATTTCGATGCAATATTACAAAAATAAATTCAGATATTTGTAGATATTAAGATATTCATAGATATTAGCTCTCTGTGGTCGCGATATTTATAGAATTGTATTTTTCAATATCAATAAATATCCATTAACATCGCGAAGCAAATATCTTAATTTTTCGTACCTTTGTGTTTTAAAATCGTAAATCTAAAATCGTAAATGGCATATTCATTTTTACTGAAGAATTTTTCAAACAGCATAAAAAAAGACATTAGTTCTTCTTTCGGACTCACGCTGTCGAAGCCGCTGCAGGTAACCATTCAGCCGAATGAGCGTTGCAATGCCAAATGTTTGATGTGTAATTGTTGGAAAGAAAAAAACGATTATATCAATTCGGAAGAGATTATTGATACGCTCAAGCAACTGCGAAAATGGATTGGGTGCAACTTTTTTGTGCAGATTGCCGGTGGCGAACCGCTTATATATAAAGGTATTTACGATATTTTTTCGTATTGTGCCGACAACGGCATTATCTGTAAAATCAGTACCAACGGCATTTCGTTGACCGAAAACGTTTGTGATAAAATCATAAAATCGCGTTTGTCGTTTTTGAGCGTTTCGCTCGACAGCCACTTGCCCGAAATTCACGATAAGTACCGCGGAGTTGAAGGAACATTGAATCGCGCGGTTAACGGCATAAAATATTTGGCAGAAAACGGCAACTTGACATTAGGCATATCTTCTGTACTGATGAAAGAAAACATCAGCACTTTTTCGGAATCGGTAGATTTCTTTTTGAGTTTGCCTATTGACAGATTGTTAATTCAGCCAATCCGTGTTTGGACAAGCGATATTTCTCCCGAAAAATGGCCGGAATATGAATATTGGGTTAACGACCAACAAGCAATAGCTGATTTTTCCAACTACTTATTGCAAAAGAAAAAAACCGACAAGCGGATTTTAAGCACCGAGCAAGATATTCGCGAATGGAACGATTATTTTAAAAATCCGTCTGCTTTTGCCAATAATAATGCAAAAAAGTGTCGCGTTGGTTACGACCGCTTGATTATTGATTTTAAAGGAAATATCCGCTTGGGTTGCTACCAATCTCCTTCGATTGGAAACATCAAAGAAGATAAAATAAAAAACGCTTGGCATTCGCCGAAGGCAAAAAAAACGCGTGTACAAATGATGTCGTGCAAAATTCCGTGTACCAGCAATTGCAACAAGGAATTAACATTACCGCAGAAAGCAGCGAAAGCGCTTGTGTTGATGAAATCAGGACTTTTTGATGCAAAAAAATAATTTTACAGCATTTCTATTACTTCCAAATTCTGAATGTTGGCACCGTCAATTTCAAAACGCACGATGGTGGGCACTTGATGAAATCCGTATTGTCCGGCAGCGCCCGGATTGATGTGCAAGAGATTTAACTTTTTGTCGTATTGTACCTTTAATATATGCGAATGTCCCGAAATAAATAATTTAGGCGGATTTTTGAAGATAGTCGGCACTACTTCACCTTTATAATTTCCCGGATAACCGCCGATGTGCGTTATCCAAACATCTACTTCTTCGCACCAAAAACGATTATGCTGTGGAAATAAATGACGGATTTCATATCCGTCGATATTTCCCGAAACAGCTTTAAATGGTTTGAAATTGACAAGATTATCTATAACTTCGAGCGAACCAATGTCGCCGGCGTGCCAAATTTCATCACATTCGGCAAAATAATCGAATATTTTTGGGTTCAAAAAAGCGTGCGTATCCGATAATAATCCTATTTTTTTCATAATGTTGTCATTTCTTTTTGGATATCAAAAATTGTTTTTGGTTTACAAAAATAAGTAAAAACGATGAATAAAAAGACAAAAGAAAAGAAACATTGAATCTTTGTTGCGTAATGACAAAATACTATTTTTTTTGTTGCAATTTTTATTATAATTTTTTAACTTTTTTTTTTGCATATCAAAAAATTGCTTATACTTTTGGGGCGTCTTAGAATTGACAGAAAACTAACAGTTGAGCACTTTGAAAACATCTTTATCTATTTATTTTTCAGACGTTTAAAGATTAAACTTTCCTTTTTGTTTTTTCGCATTTTGATAACGTTTTTCGTTTTTTTGCGGAATTACATTCGAATTTTACACCTCACACAGTTGAAACAAAATAATTTATTAACGCTATGGATTTTGCTTATTTTTGGGTAGTCTTATTTACAGCCGGTTTTTTGGTCGTTGCCGGAATAAGCGTTGCGCTGTTATTGGCGCCCCGTTCCAATAATCCGCAGAAAAGGGAAGCATACGAGTGCGGAATTCCCACGCGCGGAACTTCGTGGATGCAGTTTAAAGTAGGATATTACTTGTTTGCGATTCTGTATATTATGTTCGATGTTGGTACAGTTTTCCTTTTTCCTTGGGCTGTTGTTGTCAAAGAAATGGGAATGCAAGGACTTATCGCCATCGTATTCTTTTTGGGAATTTTAACGCTTGGATTAGCTTATGCGTGGAGGAAAGGAGCATTGAAATGGAAGTAGAAAAAATCAAGATAAAAGGCATTCCGTTCGACGAGTTTAAGGATAACGAATACCTCGAAAAATATGCCGAAGAGCTTCGTGCCAACGGCGTAAATATTGTGATTGGCGCACTTGATGATTTAATTAATTGGGGACGTTCTAATTCGCTTTGGCCCTTGACTTTCGCTACGAGTTGTTGCGGAATTGAGTTTATGAGCGTCGGCGCGGCACGTTTCGACTTTGCACGTTTTGGATTTGAGGTAACGCGCAATAGTCCTCGCCAAGCGGATTGTATTGTAGTAGCCGGAACTATTGTGAACAAAATGGCGCCTATTTTAAAACGTCTTTACGACCAAATGGCAGAGCCGAAATATGTAATTGCAATGGGCAGTTGCGCCATTTCGGGCGGACCGTTTTGTAAATCGTATCACGTTGTTAATGGTCTTGATGAAATTATTCCTGTTGATGTGTATGTGCCAGGTTGTCCGCCGAAACCGGAATCTTTGCTTTATGGATTTATGCAGTTGCAGCGGAAAATGAAGTTGGAGAAATTTTTGGGGAATAAGAAACGGTAATTTGATGAGTAAAAAAGAAAAAATAATAGTTAATGGTACTGAAATAATTCTGTTTTCGCACCAAAAAGATGACTATATTTCATTAACGGATATGGCGAAGTTCAAAAATGCCGAAGCGACAGGACTTGTTATTGCGCATTGGTTGAGCACCCGTTATACTGTTGATTTTCTCGGCATTTGGGAACGAATGAACAACCCGAATTTTAATGTTACGGAATTCGGTAACATTAGAAATGAAACAGGTACTAACGGTTTTATTTTGTCGTCAAAACAGTGGATAGCAAAAACTAATGCTATTGGAATTATTGCCAAACCGGGACGTTATGGTGGCGGTACTTTTGCTCATAAAGATATTGCATTTGAATTTGCTTCGTGGCTTTCGCCTGAATTTAAGTATCTGTTAATTATTGAGTTTCAACGACTAAAAGAAGACGAACAACGCCGCCTTTCTATCGAATGGAATTTACAACGTACGCTCTCAAAAATCAATTATCGTATTCATACAGATGCAATTAAAGACGAAATAATTCCAAAAATAATTACCAAAGAGCAAACAATGTTTGTTTATGCCAATGAAGCCGATTTGCTGAATGTAGCATTATTTGGAAAAACTGCCAAGCAATGGCGCGAACAAAATCCAGATTCGGAAGGAAATATACGAGATTATGCTTCGTTGGAACAATTGGTTGTGTTGTCGAATATGGAAAGTATCAATGCGTTGCTCATTCGACAAGGACTTCCGCAAAGTGAACGGCTTGTGCAACTGAATAGTACGGCGATTACGCAAATGCAGTCGTTGGTAAGTAATAGAGAAATGAAAAAATTACAGTAAAATCAATAAAAAAAACGGCACAAGTTATAAACTTGCGCCAGCGAAGGGACAACTGCTTATGAAAGAAAATAACCTAATTTTGACCTGATTTCACAAACAAAACAACCTGAGTAACAACAAAATAACATCTCACTTTACCTGATTACCTAATTAAGAAAAATCAGGTAATCAGGTTGAAAAGAGAAAATTTCAATGTTACTGAAGTAGTTTTGTGGAAAAATTAGGTAAAAATCCGGTT
>Ga0082212_10004924_pt1 | contig 18414 bp, 15 predicted proteins | sample TergutNt197P3_FD_71548 | JGI IMG/M metagenome (GOLD analysis project Ga0082212, IMG submission 71548) | Neocapritermes taracua P3 segment gut microbial communities from Petit-Saut dam, French Guiana - Nt197 P3 | ecosystem: Host-associated > Arthropoda: Insects > Digestive system > Gut ...
AAGATTTTTTTATTATCAAAATTTGTATTTCCTTTGATGCGTTGAAATGATTTTTCCGGAGGAAGTAAACAGGAATTTCTATCCTTTGGAAGAATCAAAAAGTAATAAAAGAGTTTTAGAAATTTCTTTAAAAGTTGCGCCCGACACATATCAGGGAAATAATATGAAAAAACTATTTTTTGTAGTCGTTGCAATAGCTATTGTGGCTTTAGCTGTCGTCAATTTAAATCTCGCTCTTAATAACAAGCAGAAAGTTAGTGTTGCGTTGGGAAATTTCATCGCTGTCGCCCAAAATGAACAAATAATTTACGGATATTGCGACCATGACTCTTATCTTATAGATCAGCACCCATGTGGTTCGTTTACCGTCGTGTATCGTTGCGATGTTGGTGGTACAAGCGCATTTTGTAGAGAGGGAGAAACCTCTTACAATTGTTATTGGGACGAGGTTTACGATAATACGTATGTCTATTCATGTTTTTTGTGAAACCTACATGCAAAAGTTGCATCTAATATGATGAACATATTGTAGATCTTTATGATCTTTAAAAACAGATTATGTACAGATGAAATATGAAACTGAACTGGGACTATCGTTGAAAAAAATTAACATAAAAAACGTATTATTCCCTTTTTTATTCGTTTTCCTTGTTTCTTCTTGCTCTGTAAAGCAACCAGACTTGTCTTTGATTAAAAGTAAGTATACCATTGATCTTGATGGGGAAAAGGAAGCGTCCATACCTATTTCCACTTATTTTAGAAATGTGCGAACTATTGTTTTAGAGACTAACAAAGATTGTTTGATTGGAGGTATTGATGAACTTCAGGTTTTTGATGGATTCATTTATGTTCTTGATAAGTTTTCTGCGAAAACCTTGTTCGTTTTTGATATGGAAGGACATTTCATAAGAAAAATAGGCAGTGTGGGTAATGGACCCGGAGAATATATTAGACTTAAGGATTTTACTTTGGATACGGAAAACGGATTTATTTCTCTACTTGATTATGGTCAACAAATACATAAATACCGCTTGGATGGAACTTTTATTGGGACTGTTACTCCAAAACTTCAGGATTCGCGAATAGATTTCATTCAATTTTACAAAGATAGATTGTATTTAAGTGTTAGTACATGGGAACCTACACCAGAGAAATTATTATTATTAGAAACTGAACCAAGTGATGGAAAGATATTATCAAGTTCCATACCAATTGAACACAATATGGGATGGGCTAAGTCATTTTTTACAGGACATAGTTTTTTTATATCACGAATGAACGCCCCACCCTTATATATCCATTTATTTATGGGTTATATAGCAACTGTTGAGAAAGAAATTACGCCTTACATTTGATTAAAAAGTAGCAATTTGATAACAGATAAGGACTTGCTGAATTTACCGGACCACAACACTGAAATGTTGAGTTTTACAAAAACTCTCCAAGATATTTCAAAAATTTGGGATGTAAACAGTTATTGTGAAAACGACGATTTTATTATCTTTAGATACCGGTATGGTTTCAAGGATTTCGTTACTGTGATATACCATAAGACAAATGGAGAAGTGAAATTGGCCCGTTATTTGAGTAAAGATTTGATATATGAAAATGACGATAGCGGTTGGAATGAAATGTTTGCGTTTTCTGATAAAAAAGGCGTCTATGAAATTTTGAATAATAGAATGATAGTATCGCTTCAAGAATCCATCCGAAACAACGAAACAGTCCTCGGATTAGACAAAGCGGATGAACTGTTGCAGTTAGACGCAGAATCCAATCCTGTAATTTTTTATTATGAATATAAATAGGGCATTGATTGTATCGCTCTTTATCCTGATCCTGCTTACAGTCGCAACTGTCGTTAACCTCAATAATTCAAAAAGTCCAACATATTCTGTATCTGAATATCGTGACGATGAGGCGTTTATGATCAATGTACAGTGTGTGCCGGAAATCGTTCGCAGTTATGAAAGTGTAAAGGAAGTATATGGTAAAAAGAATATCCTGTTTTTTCGATATGTCAACAATTCATGCAACAGTTGTCTTGATAGCCAACTGAACGAATTATTAAACTTTCAGGAAGAAATCGGCAAGGAACATATTTGGGTATTTCCCGCCTATCCAAACGACAGGAATTCAAAAATACAGTTAAGCAACGAGTTGGCAAAATACAATTACAGGAATATCCCTGCCGATTCGCTGCTTGTTCCGACTTACGAAGGAGAGCAAAAAAGTTATTTTGCGTGGATAAACGGTGAAGGAGAAATGGATATGGTTTTTGTACCCGACAGAAGTAATGTTCATCATACCCGCCAATATTTTCTTGAAGTGAAAAAGAGAATACAAAATCTTGGAGAGAATTGAGAATTGAAAAGTGTTTGAATCCAAAACTTTTGCGAGTATCCCCGTTTCTTTTGGCGTTGGCTACCGTTTGGATAGTTTCCGGTGAATTACCCAATGGAACTGTAACAGGAAAATATTTTTGGTTTTATGGAGTCATAGTTTTCGTTTCGGCAACAGTTTTTATTTGCAGTTTTTTTGACAGGAGAATATTTCGTTTTTTATTTCCCGATTTTTTCGTACTTCTGTTTTGTGTATCAGGCTTAGCTGTTACGTGGTTTCACAACAATTCGCTGTCCAATAAATGGGTGATATTGTTGTTGACCCTGCCCTTGTATTTTTGTTTCAGGTATATGTTACAGGATAATAGAAAAGGCAGGGATTTCCTGCTCTTTTTTTTATTAATCACCGGTTTAATAGAAGCGTTTTGGGGTCTTGCTCAGTTGTATGGCTTTTACCGTTCCTTTCACAATTTATATCCGGTTACAGGTTCATTTTTCAACCCGGGTCCGTATGCGGGATACTTGGCGATGGTTGTCCCTGTAGCGGTATATTATTGCTTATGTGATACTCGCGTCTTTCAGCGTAGCCGGAACAAACGTTTTTTGCCCTTTTATATACGAGGCGGTTTATCAATGCTCACGCTCGCAAGTGTTTTAGTGATATTCCCCTCAACCATGAGCCGTGCGGCATGGATCGCCGCTATATGTGGAAGTATATGGGTATTTGTGATGTATTACCGCAAGAAACGAAAACCTCAGAAGCATTTTACAAATATCAGCCTCTTGATTGCCGGTAACCGGAAATATATCCCCATTTTCATGGCGTGTATACTACTTGCAGGAGCGTATTATCTCAAAAAAGATTCTGCCGACGGTAGATTTCTGATTTGGAAAGTATCTTCCCGAGTAATCGCTCAACATCCGTTCGGAGTAGGCTTAGGTAATTTTGCAGGAAGTTTTGGCGAACAGCAGGCTGCCTATTTTGCTTCGGGTGCAGGTTCTGAGCAGGAACGCCATGTGGCAGGCAGTCCCGATTGCGGGTTCAATGAATATCTTCAAATAGGGGTCGAATATGGTATTCTCGGGTTATTGCTCTTCATAACCATAATATGCCGGGCGATTTATACGGGAATCAAGATGAAACGTTATGCTGTGGTCGGAGCGTTGGGAGCTTTGCTGATTTTTGCATTCATGTCCTATCCGTTCAGTGTATTACCGTTTGTAATTGTTTTTGTGTTTTTGTTGGCATCGTGTGTTGCTGACATAAAACCTGCTGTTTCTAAAAAATCGGCAAGCAGGTACGCAACAATCGGATGTTTTGGCTTATTATTAGCAATATCTGTTGCAGGTTCATATAGCCGGATATCAAGCTATCGTTCTTACAAAAAGATGAGTGCTTCATTTATTCTGAAAATAAGCGGATTACGCAAAGATGCTTTGTTCGTATATGAAGAAATATACCATGATATGAACAATGAAAAACATTTTTTATTCGACTATGCCAATTTGCTGAAGAATGAAGGAGAATATGCAGAGAGTAACCGCGTTTTACAGCAAGGGATGAAAATCAGTTCTGATCCTATGTTCTATAATCTTACCGGCATCAATTACCAACTGATGAAAGATTACGCTGTTGCCGAATCATATTTCATGAAATCAACTCATCTCGTTCCCAACCGCCTGTATCCCCACTACCTCCTAATGAAACTGTATGTCGAAACAGGAGAGGACGAAAAAGCCCGCGAGGCAGCCGCTACCGTGCTGACGAAAGAACCCAAGGTGCAATCGACAGCAGTGAAGGAGATGCGGGAGGAAGCGACGAAAATTATTAATGAAGAATGAAGCAGAGGTTAAATAGTCGTTCCTCAAAAATTATCTAATATATTGTTTATGCTCGGCGTAGCGTCTTTCGCTACGTCGAAATAGCAGCAAGAATAATCCACCCCTCCCCCAAGCCCTCCCCGGAAGGGAGGGGAGCTTGGATTGCTTCGCTTCGCAATGACGGCTTGCGTTTTCAGGGCGCACAATTGACATGCGCCACCTGAACTGATAAAAGAGGCTGCTCAATTTTTTTTGGCAGCCCCGTTTTATCTATTAAATCTATTATTATTCCTTGGGAATCGTTATTTTGCTTACATCGCAGTTACCTGTTGGAACTTCATAAAGACTTTTACCAGAGTGGGACTAACCGCTGTGGTGGGAGTTGTCGTGTCTAACGCCGCCATAACCGTAACTTCGTAGGCTATTTTATTAGTTGGTCCGATTGGAATCCATGTATAACGCCGGTATTCAGGTCCATTGCCGCTACCATCATAAATACCCAAATTTCCCCAAAAACCGCCGTAACCCGTTCCGGAAGCAGTGGCATTGTTCCACGTACCGCCGGTTTCTGCGTTGTTCCCTCCCCACCGCTGAGATGGTATAGTTAAAACTCCGTTACCTCCTACGTCGCCGCCATATTCTACACCATGATTCCATATCACAGATGTAGCCGTCCCCGTGTTATTCCTCACCTGTACGTTCAAATATTGATCTCCACGCGCAATAGTTGACGACTGATTTTGAGTCGCAAAGCGCACCCTGAAAGAAAACTTGCCGTCAGGAGAATCAATTTGCAGGGTATATCCTACTGTTCCCACGTCGTTCCCTGTGTTATCGACAGTCCACATCAAGTTGCCCATTACAGCGAGACTTTCTATGGAGGCAGTTACGATATGTCCTATAGTTACGTCGTCGCAACCTGTGAAACCGGGATTCTCATCTAAGAAAGGCGTCAGGTCGAAAGTGATGCCGCTGGGTGGCTGCTGGTTCACAGTAGGCATTCCTTCGAGTGCAAAACTGATTACGCCGCTACCTATGGACAGAGTGCCCGGAGCGATTGTGGCTGTCACCAGTGGGTTACCAACCGATTGCAGGACAACTCCTTTGTAGGAACCGCCGTTGCTTGCCGTATAGGGGATTTGCATCACTGTACCTGCGATAATTTCTATTCCTCCTGTAATCTGCTGAGCGGGATTCATCGCGGCTCCACCGCAATTCAGGGTCGCTACAGCGGGTTTAGCGGGATTGCTTGCGAATTGCATCCATTCGATTCCGTCCCAAAACACATAACCTTCCACAGCGAAAGCAGGATTTTCGCCTGTGCTGTAAACCAATAGTCCTACGGCGGGATTGGAAATGGTGGTATCGTCGTGAGGACCCGTTAGTGTTACGCGGGGCAACAGCACCCCTTTATTAGTCGATTCTACATTCAATACGGCAGACGAAACAAGCGAATCTTTACCAATAGTTACTGCTCCCGACTGGAAAATATTCTGTCCATTGCCGGTAGCAAAATCGGTGCTTCCTGCAACCATCCAAGGTCCGCCTGCACCTTCGCCGGGGGCAACCCATTCAGTTCCGTTCCAATATTCAATGCAATCGTTGTCTTTGTTGTAGATAAACAAACCTTTACTTAATACAGTTCCCGTTAATTGGGGGGCAAGGCTCGTTTTGTCCGCTTCAGTCAATTGAGGTAAACGCAATCCGCCCACATAAGCGGCAGGATCAGAAACAAGCTCCAATATCGAAAAAGTTTGAGGGGGCGTCAATGTCCCAATAGTAACTTGTGCCTGAATGAAGTTGCAAATAAGTGATGCAACAATAAAAATCATAATCTTTTTCATCTTTACTCTTTTTTTATGTTAATTTATTTAATTATCGTAAAAAATATTACGAGGCAAAAGTACCTCATGGGCAGAGTGCGCACAAGACAAAAGATGAAAAAATAAATCTAATATTGAAGATGAAAATGACAAGAAAAAGAGGTATTTGCCAAAATTATTATCGAAAAACGTGGAGTAATAAGAATTTGTTCTTGTAGAGGGGCAATTATCAAATTATGATAAATTCTTTGGATTTTAAATCATTTTTAGAATTTAAGCTGTGGTTATAAAAAAACCGGCCTTGCACTATAGTATAAGAACAAGGCCGGAAAAGATAAATGAATTTATTTACGATTTATATTTACCTTCCCTATGGCGATACAGGATTACAATTCTATTTCACCTGATTCAATTTCACAGTCTTCGTTTGATTTTTGGTTGTCACTTTGACTACCAATGGAAAACCGCCATTATATCCTTGCAGGGGATAGTACCCGGCATCTACGTCGCTTTCATATAACATCCTTCCCTGTAAGTCATAAACTTCCAATTTACGGACAGGGTCGGAAGAATCGTTAATGACATAAATCCCTTTCGAGTCGCCATAAATTTTCAGTTCATCAGAATCAACTTTCTGCGAACCGGTCGTGGATGTTCCGATCCGGAGTGAAAACCGTCCGTTCTTGATGCCTGTTTCCTTATTAATAAAGGTATAAGTAAAACTTGCCTTTCCGGTCAGGTTTTCCGTTCGATTTTCCAGCGCATCGAACAGTTCAATCTTCGGGGCTTTTGAATAATTATCCATGCCGGTGAAAGTCAACTTGATTTCTCCCGTTCTTCCTGTCTTGATACCCAAAGGTATTATCGTTTCTCCCTTGATGTAATTGATACTTACCGGTATCTCGCCTGACAGGGAGTAGAGCTCAGGAACATAATTGTAGGGTGAAAACAGCTTCTGAACATCTTCTTTTTCAACATAGGCATTACTTGCGTTTTCTCTATATCCAATCAGGGCATAAGATACGGCGACGCCGTTATCAGCTTTGATACGCAAGAGATTTTCTTCTTTCGATTCACCGGCGCTTCTCAGATTGGAAGCGTTTCCTGCCGGACGAACGACCGATATATTTGACACATTGAATACAAGGTCTTTGCCTCCGGTGGGATATTTCAGGAAAAAGCCCTGTAGCGGAGCTACGTAGGGTTCGCCGCCCGGAACAACCGGAGTGATTACTCCCGCATTGTAAGAATAGTCTTCAAAAGTGGTTCCATTCCAGATTCGGAAGAAATTGTACCCTGAATTGTCTCCGAAAAATTCAACCATGTCTATTGAGGACATATAGGGATTGCCTACAAGAAATTCATCGTTGACGCTCAAACCGGCTATGGAATGAGTCAGCGGATTTCTGAAATTGCCGCTGTTATCTTCGGGCGCAAAACGGTAATTACCGTTGCCGGGTTCTCGTGCAATGGACTCTACCTTCCCGCTCAGTTTATTCATTTCTGCCGGCGCATTTACCCCGTCGAAGATGTAGAAGAACGTACTTGTGTTGGGGTTGTATACCTGTGTACGATGTGCATACAGATGCGTCGAATCGGCAAAGAAAGGCAATTCGAGGATTCCGTTCGTCCCTTTCAGCCCATAACTTTTACCGCTTCGTGTACTCGGCAGGGAGGGTATGTCATTTAAGTCGGTATATAATCCTGTTTCAAAACATCCGGTGTTGTTTCCCGCCATTCCATATCCGTACATGTAAAAAGCGAATCCGTCGGTAACTTTTGTTGCTACCGGTTCTATCATAGTGTTGTATGGGGTGCTCCATTGTCCGACCGGATAGAATTGCTCGTCTTTGGTGACAGGACCGAACTTCATCAGGAAAGTGAGCGGGAATCCGCCAAAACCGAGGTCGCCCGTAAGAATGCTCCGAAGCGGCGAGGAGAGGACATACCAGCGTTCCCTTGCTAATGGGGTGGCAGATACGGCAGCGGAATACTTCATCCGGTCGAAAGTGTCATTACCGTCGAGAACAAGATTTTTGTTAGCATCCCTCTGTTGGGATGGCGGTTGTTTCAAATCGAAATTCATTTGTACATATGCCTTGTTGTAGGTCAACAGGTCGGGGCGAGCCAACTCGCCGCCTTGCATGAAGTAAATCACGTCGCATTCGCCTCCCGTACCTTCTTCCAGCGCCGGATAGTGTGAAGAATTACCGGGGATGTAAACGATATGACATGCCATGGGAGCGACTGCCGGCGTCCAGTTGGCATAGTTATGCCAGTTCTGTTTGTCAGTGCCGGTGTTTGCTTCAGGGGTCCAAATAACCGCATCTGTATCTATAAAGCATATAGCAGGAAACGTAATGATGTTGCAACTGCCGGAATCCCGCACCTGTACCGTATAGTTATCAGGCGCCAAATTTATGTAATCCAAATGAGTCGACAGCCAGGTGACGCCGCCGTCAATGGAAGTTTCATAGCTACCTGACCCTCCTGAACCGCTAACGCTTATCCTGTTGCTGTTATCTCCGGGGCATGAAAATGTCGGCGTTACCGTGAAGTTGTCGGATGAGTCGAAAATGTATATGGTTTTTGAGAATGTATCAAGGCTTGGATTGCAGGGGCAGGGACCCGAAATGGTAAAAGTCTTGGAACCGGTAGGAGGGGTATGTACCTGATAGAATACCTCAACCGATTGCTGTCCCGCAGGAATGGTTACAAAGGCAGGAAGCGGGTTCCCTCCCGGATAAGTGGAAATATCAACACCATTTACAGCCGTTCCGCTGTAGTTTAACGCAATATTTACAGCTGAACTTTCAACATAAGAACGACTCACCACAAACTTGTTAGTGTTGCATCCACGGTATACATAATCCATTCCCTCAATGTTGTTTCCATAGTTTGTCACGGTGGCTTCACCCAAATCGAGACTGTATGCCTCCAAAAACACACCCGACTGATAGGCAAAATCGGCGGCATTTCCGATGGCGAGTTTCATGTGGTAAGTCTCACAGGGAATCACATTGGCTGTAGCAACAAGCGCTACTGTGCGTCCGTTAAATTCCATACTTGCCATTAATTCCTCTTGTTCCGGGGTTAGTGGATCCGCCGGAGCGCACCACCTGTCCACTTGATGATCCCATGTCGCAACATCAGCCGGTATATGTATGTAGTACTCAGGATTTTTCGGATTAAGGCCCGGTAGGCAATGATGCGAGTTAAAATCCATTTGCCCATTATTCACATTATTAATCGAAACCACGGAAGTGCTGGTTGATGTGCTTGGCAGTAGCGCGATATTTTGTTTTCCTCCCGGAATACCCGGTCCGGAAACAAAAAAACCAAACGCATCATTATACGCGGAATTTGCAAATTGTAAATACTCTTCCGAGGCAAAAACATAGCGGAAATGTATGGTAGTGCTCGACGGCACAAAATCAAACTCCAATACGGCTACATCGGTAATTTCCGAAAACATAGGGTTGATCAATGTCTCCAAATCGTCATCTCCAATCGCACACCCGATACATTGCTCATTTCCTCCACCTGTAGCTGCCGGAGAACCAACCATATTACTACCAGAATTCGGCCCTTCTATGGAGGACAGCCTGCCGGTTGTAAGCACTAAGCCCTCTTCAAACTCGAAGTTGGAATCGCCTTTTGAGAAATACCCCAAGTTTCTGAAATCATCGTGTATCCAGCTTTCGCCTACTGCGTCCCAACCATACGCACGAAACGTTACGTTGCTCACCGAATGACAGGCGCCCTTACTTACGAATATTTCCTCTACCAACTGCGTGGGGGTGTAGAGTCTGTAGTCTAAATTTCTGTTCACATGTATAGAACCGGGGTTAGGAGGATCAACCAAACTCCCTGCGCGAAACGGACTTTTCTCTTCCGTATCTACGACTTGCCTTCGTACCGGCTGTAACTCTTCACGGGTTTGCGCATTAAGAATGTCGTTTGTGTACGGTTGAATTGCGCTTATCAACAAAAGAAAAATGCCTGCAAAAATGTATTTTCCAGAATGTCGTTTACTTAGTATCATAGTATTAGTGTTTTATTGTGAGTCAAGTTTATCTCTCCCTTTTTTCGATGAAAACCTGAAAATACCATAAATCAGGCAGCAAACAGCCAATATGTGTCCGCCCTTACCTATCGGCATCTCTTGTCCTATGCCTCCACCGTTGTCCGGTCGCCCTTCTAATGGTTCGTCTCCGGGATTTCTGAACAGTGTACCCGATCCTAAATCTCTATTGGATTCGTTGCCGGAAGCGTTTTCAAACAATGAACCATATCCGGCGTTTCTTTCATTGCCTGTTGTTTGTCTTTCATAAACTTCTGCATGGGTTGCTACTATTGCAGTAAACGTAAGTAAAAAGACTGCAATTAACGTTGTCTTCATACAATTTTTTAATTATTTGTTACAATGTGTTAGTTATTTACCATACAAAGGTATAGGATAAAACCAATTCAAAGATGACAATGGATGAGAAAAATAAATCGAATTTCGAATGCATAATTATGGATAATAAGTGACACTTGACAACAACACTTTTATTTTTTTTGATTAAATATCTATATTTGATTATTTCATTTATTGCGTGTATTTGCTGACAATATTCACATATTATCACAATTCTTAACTATAATTATGATTTGACTCCATTAATGTGTCTAAAATAATGGAATCGAATTACACGCTTTATAATGCGGTTGGATAGATGGGTTGCAATACATTGCTCTACTGTGGTTGTCTTGTTAACTTGAATTGGGTGAATATAAAATTTGTTGTTGATAAAATAAATTCCCCACTTTTTTATGATAAAAATAAATTGTTGATTAATAGCATTTTATTCTTTTAATAATAAGTTAATAACCCCGTTAATAACTTTGTGATAAAAATTTTTATAAAAAATGTGGTGAATTGTGGGGAATTATATACCTTTACAGTCTGAAATTTAATAATTGAGTAAAAGATGGACGCATTTATCGGAACTGTTAATGCAAAAACAGATGTGAAAGGACGGGTTTTCGTACCTGCTTCTTTTCGCAAAATTCTGCAATTATCAGAGGAATCGCGTCTTATATTACGAAAAGACGTCTATCAGGATTGTCTTGTGTTGGCGCCGGAAAAAATTTGGAAAGAGGAATTGAATGCACTTCAGGAGCGGCTGAACAAATGGGATGAAGAGGAGCAGCACCTCTTTCGTCAATTTTCGTGGTTGGTGGAAATATTGGAATTGGATTCCACCGGACGTATTTTAATCCCGAAAAAATATTTGCAAATGGCGAATATTTCCAATACCGTTTGTTTTGTCGGCATGAATCATTTCATTGAATTGTGGAATCCTGATCAGTTGGCTAAATCCATGATGAGCGCCGAGGATTTGAAAAGTCGGGTAAAACAGTTTTTGGGTTCAAAGACAGTGAATAATAAACCCGATAACATCTAAAAAAATGAACAGAAGCCCGACATATCATGTTCCGGTCTTGTTGAAGGAGAGTATCGACGGATTGCAGGTTCGCCCGGGCGGGATTTATGTGGATGTCACTTTCGGTGGCGGCGGTCATTCGAAAATGATATTGGAATGTTTGAAAGGCAAAGGAGCTCTCTATGGCTTCGATCAGGACGAAGATGCGGAAAAGAACGGTTTTTCCGATCCGCAGTTCACGTTCGTAAGGAGCAATTTCCGTTACCTTTCCAATTTTATGGATTGGTATGGCGTAAAAGAAATTGACGGTCTGTTGGCTGATTTGGGCGTTTCGTCCCACCATTTCGACGATGAAAGTCGCGGGTTTTCTTTCCGCCTCGAAGGAAATCTCGATATGCGGATGAATCAACGCGCCGGAATCAACGCAGCCGAGATACTCCATACCTACTCCGAAAAAGATTTGGCGGACGTCTTTTATAATTACGGGGAATTAAGAAACTCGAGAGCGATTGCAAAAGCGGTAGTGAAAAGACGGGAACAGAAAAGAATCGAAACATCCGACGATTTTTTGGAAATCCTTAAACCGTTTTTCAGCAGGGAAAAAGAAAAGAAGCAATTAGCGCAAATCTTTCAATCACTCAGAATTGCAACAAACAATGAAATGGATGCATTGAAAGAATTACTGATGCAGGCAAGCGCTTTGTTGAAACCCGGAGGAAGATTGGCGGTTATTACCTATCATTCTTTGGAGGACCGTTTGGTAAAAAACTTTTTCAAGACCGGTAATTTTGAAGGGATTGTAGAGAAAGATTTTTACGGTAATATAAAATCGCCCTTTTTGGCGATTAATACTAAAGTAATTGTTCCGCAACCGGAAGAAATTGAAAGAAATCCGCGCTCTCGAAGCGCCAAATTAAGAATCATTGAAAAGAATGGAACCGGAAAATGACAACAAAGAACCGGACAAAAAGCCGGTAAAGAAAAAGAAGAAACGTTCTCCTTTTTATTTTTTACAGGGTAAAATATTAACAGAGGATTTTATTGTCAAGCAATCCAATCTGCTTTTTTTGATATTCTGCCTGATTCTGCTTTTCATCAGTAACCGCTATTATTGTTCAAAAAAAATGACGGAAATGGACAAATTGCAAAAGGAACTGATATACTTGGGTAAAGTGCAGGAATCCTTGACTTCCCGCTTAACCGAACTCAGCTGGCAATTAAAGATTGAGGAATCGCTCAAGGAAAAAGGAATTGAGTTGATAAAAGCGGATACCACTGTTTTTCAAATTCGTAAATAATTAAAATAAAGATGGCAGGTAAAAATAACATAAATAAGAAAATACAACGGAATTACTTCATCATTGCATTATTATTCGGATTGCTCATTGTTTCCATCATCGGAAAAGCATTCGTAACTTCTTTTGTGGAAGGAAAATATTGGATTGATTTAGGGGAAAAGTACAAGTCTTCCAAGGATATGATTCCGGCGGCAAGGGGCAAGATTTTTTCCTCAGACGGAGAATTGATGGCGGTATCCAGAGCATATTACCAACTGTATATGGATTTTTGGGCGGATGGTGTGAACGACAGCATTCTGAAAGCAAAAGTCAAACCCTTGTCGGTTGAATTAAGTAAAAAGTTTCCGGAAAGGACAGCAGCCCAATACGAAACAAATATTATCAGCGGTCTGAAGATGCGGCAGATGGAAGCCGAAAAAATTGCCGCCGGTGAAAGAGTACCGAAAAGAAGCAGGGAATACAAGTTATCTATCCGGCCGGTTGATTTTATAGAACTTGAAGCAATTAAAAAAATGCCCTATTTCGATCAAGGACGTAATAAGTCGGGATTATACGAAAGAGAGCTTTTAAGGCGAATCAGACCGTTTGGCATCTTGGCTTCACGAACCATCGGCGATATTTGGGACGGGATTCAGGGTGAAGGAGGGAAAACCGGCTTGGAATTGGGTTATGATTCCATATTGCAGGGTAAACCGGGGGAAGCCACCCGTCGGTGGGCGGAAGGACGATTCAGGGAAATTCCGGAAGTCGACCCCATTCCGGGGAAAGATATTATTTCAACAATAGACATTAATTTTCAAAGTATAACCGAAAACGCATTGATGGAAAAACTGAGGGAGTTGAATGCCGAATCGGGAACCGCCGTCGTTATGGAAGTAAGGACAGGGGAAGTCAAAGCCATAGCCAACCTCGGCAGATACAGGGAAGGCGTTTGGGATGAGACTTTAAATTATGCCCTGTCCGACATGAGCGAACCCGGATCGACATTCAAAGTGGCTTCCATGATAGTCGCTTTGGAAGACAGTGTTGTCCGTCCCAACGATCCGGTAGATGTAGGTAACGGAGTATTCTATTATGCAGGATTGCGGTTGTCCGATCACAATGCTAATCGCGGAGGATATGGCAAGATTAACGCTGCGAAATCCATTTGGTTTTCTTCCAATATCGGCGTGGCAAAGATTATTCTGAAAGGTTATGAAAGAAATCCGGAGAAATACGTTGAAGGACTGCACAAATTAGGATTTAATAAAGATATGAATCTTGAAATCCCCGGTTATGCCAAAGCAAGAATCCGTCTTCCGAAAGATTCCACGCGGACATGGTCGAAGACAACCCTGCCCTGGATGTCGTTCGGTTATGAAACACAAATCCCACCGATATATACCTTGTCTTTCTTCAATGCCATTGCGAATAACGGAACATGGATTAAACCCATTTTTGTAAAAGAAATACGTGATACTAAAAAAGTTGAGAAAAAGAGTACGGAAATAATCAACGAACACATTTGCTCCGATTATACTTTGGGTGTTGTCAGGGAAATGTTAGACAGCGTAGTCAATCATCCGCAAGGCACAGGAAAACCGGTTCAGTCGAATTTGGTGCGGATAGCAGGGAAAACAGGGACAGCGCAGATATCACAAGGCGCTGCCGGTTACAGAGCGGGAAGAACATCGCATCAGGTATCGTTCTGCGGTTATTTTCCGGCGGATAATCCGAAATATTCCTGCATTGTGGTGATTCGCAATCCGCGTATCGGTAACGCATCCGGCGGATACATGAGCGGAGCGGTTTTCAAACAGATTGCAGAAGCAATCTACTCACGCGGCTCTAACGCAAAACCGGTCGATCTCAGCCGGGAAAAACAACTTGCCGAAGTTCCGCGAATAAAAAGCGGACTATCCGACCAATCGAAATACGTCTTGAACAGATTGAATGTCAGTTATTCGGACAGTTTGAAAGGGAAATGGCTAAGTCCCCAGTGGACAAAAGAACAGTTGGTCTTGAAAGAACAAACAATACCGGACAATGCTGTGCCCAATGTGGTCGGGATGGGTGCGAAAGATGCCGTTTACGCTTTGGAAAATATGGGTTTGCACGTAAACTTACTGGGGCGGGGCGAGGTGTACAGTCAATCGATGAATGCCGGAACAAGGTCATTACAGGGACAAACAATAACCATTCAACTCAGGTAGGAAAATGAAACTGAACGAACTTCTTCATACATCGGAAGTATTGGAAACCGTTGGTAATTCCGAAATACAGATTACCGGCATCCATTGCGATTCGCGGAAGATAGAAACGGGATTCCTCTTTATCGCTGTTACGGGAACGCAATCGGATGGTCATTCCTATATCGGAAAAGCTATTGAGAATGGAGCGAAAGCGGTGGTATGCCAAATTATTCCGGAAAACCCTGCGAATGATGTTACTTATGTTCGGGTTAAAGACAGTGCGGAAACCTTGGGGCGGGTCGCCTCCGTTTGGAACGGAGAGCCCTCCAAGCAGTTGCTATTGCTTGGCGTAACCGGTACAAACGGTAAAACGACTATTGCTACCCTGTTGTATCAGGTTTTCAGGAAATTGGGATATAAAACCGGTTTACTTTCAACCATCTGTAATTATGTTAACGACAAAGAACTGCCGGCTACCCACACCACGCCCGATGCTATCGAGTTAAATGCACTGTTGGCGCAAATGCTCAGAGCCGGATGCGATTATGTATTTATGGAAGTCAGTTCGCACGCAATCGATCAAAAACGGATTGCCGGATTGCAATTCAAAGGGGGCATATTCACCAACCTTACGCGGGACCATTTGGATTATCATCCGACTTTCGAGGCATATCGTGATGCCAAGAAAGCGTTTTTTGACGGATTACCCGCCGGCGCTTTCGCCTTAACCAATAAAGACGACAAAAACGGGATGTTCATGCTTCAAAATACCAAAGCCTATAAACATACCTATTCCCTTTTATCATTAGCCAATTTCAAAGGGAAAATATCGGAATCGCATTTCGACGGTACGGAAATGAGTATGAACGGAAAAGAAATAGCTACACAGTTTGTCGGAAAATTCAATGCCTCCAATCTGTTGGCCGTTTACGGAACGGCTGTTCTTTTGGGACAGGACAGCGATGAAGTACTGCTGATACTAAGTGCGCTGAAGTCTGTGTCCGGACGGTTCCAGACTTTCCGTTCGCCGGAAGGATATACGGCAATCGTGGATTATGCCCATACGCCCGACGCATTGACCAATGTGCTGAATGCCATCCGGGATGTTTTATCCGGAAAAGGCAATATAATTACCGTCGTCGGCTGCGGAGGAAACCGCGACAAAGGCAAACGTCCGATCATGGCGAAAGAGGCTGCCCGTTTGAGCGATTATGTAATTCTCACTTCCGATAATCCCCGTTTCGAGAATCCGGAAGATATTATCCGCGACATGGAGGAAGGTTTGATAGATGTACCCGCCAAAAAAGCCTTGAAAATTACCGATAGAAAAGAAGCCATCCGCACGGCTTGTCTTTTGGCGCAAACAGGCGATGTTATTCTGATTGCCGGTAAAGGGCATGAGGATTATCAGGAGGTGAAAGGAATTAAATATCCTTTCGATGACAGGGAAATTGTAAAGAATATTTTTAAAGAATATAACTCTAATAAATAAAGCATTATGTTGTATTATTTATTTGAATACCTCGATAAATTGGATTTCCCCGGAGCGGGAATGTTCCGTTATATTTCGTTCCGTTCGGCGATGGCTTTGATTTTTTCCTTAATAATATCGACAGTCATCGGACGGCGGATAATCGAAAAACTTCAACGGATGCAGATAGGTGAAACCGTGCGCGATTTGGGCTTGGAAGGACAGATGAAGAAAGAAGGCACGCCCACTATGGGAGGAATCATCATCATCATTGCCATTATCCTGCCGGTTCTGTTATTTTGCAAGTTATCGAACATGTATATCATCCTTATGTTAATCACAACAGTTTGGTTGGGCTGCATCGGTTTTTTAGACGATTATATCAAAGTATTCAAAAAAAATAAACAAGGACTCAGCAAGCGATTCAAAATAGTGGGACAAATCGGCTTGGGTTTGATTGTCGGACTCACTATCTATTTATGCCCGCAAGCGGTGATGCGCGAAAACGTAGAAATACGTAAAAACGGCGTTATCGAGGAAGTAAACTACTCTCCGGAGGTGAAATCGACGCAAACCACCATCCCTTTTTTCAAGAACAACAATCTGGATTATCGCGATTTGGTATCTTTCATGCCCGCCCGCCGTACCGCAGCTACCTGGATAGTTTTTGTGATTATCACCATTTTCATTGTAACTGCCGTATCCAATGGCGCTAACCTCACCGACGGCTTGGATGGGCTTGCGGGGGGAAGTTCGGCAATTATCGGCGTTGCCTTGGGGATTTTGGCGTATGTGTCGAGCCACCTCGAATATGCGGCTTATCTGAACATTATGTATATCCCCGGTTGTGAAGAGCTATCCATATTCGCCGCCGCATTCATCGGGGCGACCATCGGTTTCTTGTGGTACAACGCTTTCCCCGCGCAGGTTTTTATGGGGGACACCGGTTCCCTTACTTTGGGCGGAATCATTGCCGTTTTTGCGATAGTGATTCATAAGGAATTATTATTACCGATTCTGTGCGGAGTCTTTTTCACGGAAAGCGTTTCGGTGATGCTTCAGGTCAGCTATTTTAAATATACAAAGAAAAAATACGGCATCGGAAAGCGGGTTTTCAAAATGACGCCTTTGCATCATCATTTTCAGAAGCAGGGAAATGCGGGGATTGAGGCATTGATTCAAAAGCCATTTGCAGCGATTCCCGAATCGAAGATTGTCGTCCGTTTCTGGTTGGTTGGAATTATTTTGGCAGCGCTGGCGATTGCCACTTTGAAAATGAGATGAAAGAATACGGAAGTAGAAGGCTGCTTCTCCCTTTTATGTATACGTTTAACCAAAGCACATACTGAGTGTGTACTTGAGGAATAAGGGCGGGCCTTTATCAGATAATACATTGAGTGCAAGACAGGTCACGCTCGGTGGGGTCATCATTATTGACGGTCACGTGGAGATGCAGAGGAGGGTGAGGCTGGGAAGAGCGTCTAGAGGATCTCTTCTTCCTCATCGCGGTAAAACTCACCTTCCTCTATCAATCACGGTTCAGTGTTGCTGCCTGTGTAATTGAGCGTGTCCATCGCTTGCCTAGAAATTAATGGACCATTCGCCACATAGCACAGTTACATGCAGGATGGTGGAAGGACGCGTAGATTAGGTTTTGCGTTGCCAGCATATGCAGACGGCATTGGTGTGCTGTTCGCATGCTCTGTTGTACCAAGTAACAACATTTATAATTGTTTTCTCTTAAAAATTACAATAACCTACATGTTGCAGGCATATAGTCTTGTAGATATTAATATATGTCACTGACACACGGCCTCAGTGATTCTAATGCAATGTACATTAGCGGTAAGACAAAGGTACAGCAACCCCTGTACAGGCTTCGACAGACCCAGAGGGTTCCAAGAGGTTGAGGATCCCTGATTTCAACACAGTCGGCGCATGAAGGTGGTAAGGTTGTCAGCCCTACGCACCGGCCGCCTTTACACCCCAGGAAATATTCCTGGTACTCATTTCTGTTAGAGGCTGAGTCAACCCCAGGGCCACAGTGCGGCCGGAT
>Ga0082212_10004925_pt1 | contig 18412 bp, 13 predicted proteins | sample TergutNt197P3_FD_71548 | JGI IMG/M metagenome (GOLD analysis project Ga0082212, IMG submission 71548) | Neocapritermes taracua P3 segment gut microbial communities from Petit-Saut dam, French Guiana - Nt197 P3 | ecosystem: Host-associated > Arthropoda: Insects > Digestive system > Gut ...
TTACCCTTGATATAGTGCTGTAAATTGGCATTTTTGCCGTTTTTAAGCAATTATTTTCAATTTATACGAAATTGACGGTGCGAATCGGGGTTTGCGGAGGTTGCCAATATATAAAATTATATCAGTCTTTGTAGTGTTTTGTATGGGGATTTCGCTATTTCCAATGATGAACATAGTAGCTGATGGTATGCCTGTAGTAGGTGATGATAGTTTTATCTTGCCAGTTGAGGGTGTTGTTGAATTTTTCGTAGACTTAACACCACAATACGGTTCTAATGGCAAATTTATTGCACCGATTGACGCACCAGACCCAAACGCAATAAAAATTTTCACTCCACAGGATTTACACGATATAAAAAACAATCTAAGTGGTTCATATGTGTTGATGAATAATATTGATTTATCTGCTTTTAACAGTGGTCAGTGGATTCCAATTGGAAATTCTTCATTAGGAAGTTCTTTTAGTGATACCAATGCTTTTACTGGGACATTTGATGGTCAGGGATATGTGATAAGAAATCTTACAATCATTGATAGTTATCAAAATGACGGAATGCGGGGAAGTTCTTATGCTGGGCTTTTTGGATATATTGAAAAAGCGACAATTAAAAATGTTGGAATGGAAGGAACGAATATAGATGTAACCCCTACTTTCAAAACCTACGCTGGGGGAATTGTGGGTATAGCTTCCGACTCTTCTATCAGTAACTGCTACAACACAGGCAATGTGTCCGTTTCTATTTCTTTTGAACCTCCTTTTCAACCTCGCAATATATCTTCATTTGCTGGAGGTATCTGTGGTGTTTTCAGTGCTTACACCTTATCTTCCATCAATGATTGCTATAACACAGGCAATATATCTGCTACTGTTTCTCATTCTAATACCTCTAATGTTGTCGCTTCTTACGACATATTTTCTTATGCTGGAGGAATTTGTGCTTCCCAATCAAGCGTCAATTCCTCTATTTTCAACTGCTACAATACAGGAGAGGTATCCGCTTCTTCTTCTACATCTTCTTATATTCCTTCTATTGTTACAGCTTCTTATGCTGGAGGAATTTGCGGTTTCATTGACCAAGTTGGTCCCTACTCATATCCATTCTTTATAAAAAATTGCTATAACACTGGTGAGGTATCCGCTTTTTCTACTACTATAATTTCAATTTCATCAAATTCAATTTCATCTTACTCTTATGCCGGAGGAATTTGTGGTTTCAATAATACTTATTTATACATCGACAATTGTTACAATACTGGAGCGGTAACTGCTTTTTCATCTACAGATTCTGCTGCATCCAATTCTCACACTACTCACCCAACTACGATTTATTCTTCTTACTCCTACGCTGGAGGAATCTATGGTAGCTCCATTAGAACCATTATCAATAATTGTTACAACATCGGAGAAGTATCCGCATCTTCTTTTACGAATTACTACTACTATTATTTTAATTCTTCTGCCGCCTATGCCGGAGGAATTTGTGGCTTTTCCTCATCATACTCGGTCATCAATAACTGCTACAATACAGGTAAAGTATCAGCTTCTTCTACTTCTCATTATGCTTCTACTTTCTACTCTTCTACTAACTCCTTTTATTGTTCTTCTTACGCCGGAGGGATTTCCGGCTATTTAAATACTTCCTCTCCCACCGTCAACAACTGTTATAATGTAGGCAGTATTTCTGCTACTAAATCTACTTCTCTTTATAGCACAGAAGCATCTTCTTATAGTGGAGGGATTTGCGGTTATTCCAACACCTACTCTATCTTTGATTGCTATGCACCTCATAGAGGGGTCGGAAATGATGTTGGTTTTGCCACATTCAGTTCAATAACACAGATGCAAGATTATATCAATCTTATTGGTTTCGATTTTGAAAATGTTTGGGGGTTTATAGACGGTGTAAATGATAATCTTCCTGTTTTACGAGTTTTTTATCCCACTGCAACGGCACCTGCAATGATAACCATTACATCCACAGGGTTAACAGACCTTAAAGTAGGTCAATTGGTACAAGCAGTTATAGTATACAAATTGTCAAACGACACATATTTAAATTCAATCACCCCCTATGATTTCATTGTGTCTAATCTGCCACCGGGATTGTCGGCAGGAGTAGCAACACGAACAAGTGACACATTAGTGACAATTACTATTACAGGAACACCAACAACATATGATGCAAACACAAGAGCAATCACCCTTCCAACCAACATTCTTTCTTCCAATATAAGTGGGGCAACAAGTGCGGTTATGGCTACAGGAACCGTAACGGCAAGTGCAATAGCGATGGGTGATGGTGCGGCAGTGAGCGGAATTCCAACAGTAAGCTGTACACCTACACAAGATAGCATTTCAATAAATGATGTTACAATACCAACTAACCTCGGAAATCAAGTTGTGGAATATGCAATTAGTATATCAACCGCAGTTCCTACTACTGGTTGGCAGAGCGACACAATATTCAACGGACTTTCTTCAAATACGACATATTACGTTTTTGTTCGTTCTGCTACGAATGCGAATTATAATGCCGGAATAGCTCAAATGAGTATCGGAATAACAACAAAACGACCCTCTCTAACAGGAACGGCAACTATTATCGGGACTAATGCTATTGGCTCAACAATAACTGTTCAGACAGGTGCTGTAAGTGGTAGCGGTTCATTCGGCTATCAGTGGACTGCTGATAACATAGAAATCATTGGTGCAACTAATGAAACTTATACGCTTACAGGAGCAGAAGCAGGTAAAACAATTCGTTGTATAATCACTCGTGACAACAATACAGGTGATGTTACTGCAACTCTCGAAAACACAGTGCCGTTTAGCATTGTAATCAACTCTACAGGTACAACCGGAGTGGATTCTATTTCGCTTAATCAATCAGTAGGGCGTGTCGGCGATATGATTAGTGTAAATTATATTTTATCAAATAGCGGTACTGCGAACAGTATGATAACATTTACAGGAGTAACAGGGATTTTACCTATTATGACAACGGGTACAGGTACAGTTAGCTATAATATCAACGCGAGTGATTCTGTTAATGGCGTTATTACGATTGAAGCAGAATTTATACACACTAATTTATCTTTACGAATACTTTCTTTCGATAATGAGAATCGAACTGTAGTTTTCGGAGATAGCGATTTCGCAAATATAGCTACTCCGAGTTTGGGGACAGGAACTGTCACTTATGAAAGCAGTGACACAGATGTTGTAACCGTTTCAAGTTTGGGTGTTGTTTCGATTGTCGGAGTAGGTTCAGCAACAATAACGGCTACAATTTCTGCCACCACTACACATAGCTTGGCTACAGCAAGTTATACAGTAACGGTAAATAAAGCTTCACAATTTGCCCCTGTTGGTTTGGATAAAACGAACCAAAGTGCATTGGGTACAAATGACGGCACAATTACAGGTGTTACTACAGCGATGGAATATAGATTAAATACGGATTCTATATACATTCCCGCCACAGGAACAACGATAACAGAACTCATGCCGGGAACATATCATGTGCGTTACTCTGCTACCGCTACTCATAGTGCAAGCACAGATACAATTGTGACTATATTAGAATATAGAACGCTCTCATTTGAGCAAGGAAATCAAACTGTAGTTTTCGGAGATAGCGATTTTACAAATACAGCTACTCCGAGTTCGGGAGTAGGTACAGTTACTTATGAAAGTAGCGATACAGATGTTGTAACCGTTTCAAACATCTCGGCAAGTCAGAAGCTGTGCAACCTCATGAAAGCACAAGTTTTGAAACGGCATCAAGGGCTGAGAGACAGGGGCGGCACGGCTTACAATTTCGCCATGTCGAACACCACTACTGTCAATGCTTATTGTGAGGGACTCTTTATAACCGGCTCGAAAGACCAACAGTTTTTCAATCCCGAAAGTCAGTTAATGAAATTTTCAGAGGCTTACTTCGCGGGAATCCAAGAGTATTTCGGCTTGTCTGCGACTGTTCCGACAACAACGCCGACCGCTCCGAGCGTTACAACTCCCGCTAATAATGGAAAATTGTACAGGGTACAAGTCGGAGCTTATTCCGTTAAATCAAACGCCGATGCAATGTTGGCGAAGGTCAAGGCGGCGGGTTTTAAGGATGCGTTTATTCGGTTTTCGGATTGATTAGCGTCCAAATTCAGCTTTTGTAATGCTGAAAATCAAAGAATAAAGAACATAGATTCAATGCTTCTAAGTAGAGTAAAATACTGCGGCGGTGTGAGATAAATCTCGCTCCGCCGTTTTGCTTTAGGAGGCATTCGTTATGCACGAAAACAATAAAAAATCGTTATCTCGAACTTCAGAAATGATGATAGGTAATGTAACATATATTGTTACGTCGCGTTTTAAGGAAGTCGGCGAAACTGCCGAAGACAAATTATTCAGACTTGTTTCTGCACGAGTTTCAGAATCGATAAAATCCGGTAATAAAGCAGAAATTATATGAATTTAGGTATTCCAATGTGCCAAAATCTACGCTATAATCAAAACAAGAAAATCGAAAGGAGATAACCCAATAATGGCTCTACAAAACGAAAAAATCACAGCTTTATATTGCAGATTGTCGGTCGATGACAAGGCAGACGGCGAGTCGAATTCTATTACAAATCAAAAAACGATACTTGCCAAATATGCAGAAGAGCATGGTTTCACAAATACAAAATATTTCATTGACGATGGCGTTTCCGGCACCTTGTTTTCGAGACCCGGACTTAACGCAATGCTTGAGGAAGTCAACAATGACAGAGTTGCAGTCGTTATAATAAAAGACCAGTCTCGAATCGGGCGTGATGTTTTAGAAGTCGGATTGCTTAAACGTCAATTTGAAGAACATCACGTTCGATTTATCGCCGCAGCCGATGGACTCGACAGTGCAAACGGATTTGATATAATGAGCATCTTCAGAGACGTTTTCAATGAATTTTACGTTGCTGACACAAGTCGCAAAATTCGTGATGTCAAGCGAGCTAACGCTCTCAAGGGCAAGGTTTGTAATAAGCTGTCATATGGTTACATTTTAGACCAAAGAGACAAGAGTGTGTGGTATATCGATGAAGAAGCGGCTGATATTGTTCGTGAAATATTCGGACGTATAATCAAGGGAGATGGGCCTACTGCAATTGCAAAGGACTTAAATGCACGTAATATATTAAGTCCCGAAGCTCATCGGGCTTATCTTAAAGGCGAAAATTCATCCAACATGGAAACAAGATGGTTTCCTTGCACAATAAGTAATGTTCTCAAAAATGTTGCTTATATCGGCACTCAAATATCACAACGCGAAACCACTCAATCGTATAAACATCACAAAAAATATGTTCGCCCCAAAGAGGAGTGGGTAATAAACGAAAACCATCATCCCGAAATAATCGAGAAAGAAATATTCGAGATTGTTCAAAAATTACGTGCAAAAAATAAACGCCGAAAAACCAAGTATGGCGATTTAAGCGGTGTGTTAAGCGGACTTGTATATTGCGCTGACTGTAATGAACGGATGAGATTTGTGCGTGATGCAAATCGTCATTATTTCAATTGCTCGACATATCATCGTGCAAGAAGTCATTTTGACAAGGCTTGCTCGCGGCATGGAATACGCCGTGAAATTTTAGAAAGAATCGCACTTAATAAAATTCAAGAGGTAGTTGCGTCGGCTTTATCAAATAAGGAAGATTTTGCTGAAAGGATTCACAGAACTTCCAACAAAGAAAATGAGCGGGTATTGAAGAACAAAACCGCAGAACTCAAAAAAGAGGAACGCCGAGTTGCAGAACTTGATAAAATTATAAAACGGATTTACGAGGACAATATTAGTGGACGGCTTTCGAATGACCGCTTTGAAAAAATGCTCGCCGATTACGAAAGCGAGCAGACGGAATTATCAGCAAGTTTGAAAATACTTTATGAGGAATGCGAAAGCATAAAAGAGCAGACTTCTCAATTAGACAGTTTCTTTAAATTGGTTGAACAACATTCTAACATTACAGAATTAGATGCTGAAACTGCACGGCTGTTTATTGAAAAGGTGATTGTTTATGAGAGAACAAAAGACCAAACACTCAAAACCACGCAGAAAATCGACATTTGTTTTAATCATATAGGAATATTTGAAGAGTAGCGGTAATTTTTCGAGATTACCGCTCTTTTTTCGACTCGTTTTACCAGTCCTTATGGAATGGTTTCTAATGTTGATGTTTCTCGAATCGCCGACAATATCGTTTATGTTCGGGAAGATGTAAGAGCCGTCTATGATGAATTATTCGGTGAAGCGTTGGAGCAGTATAACGCAAAACAGAAACGTAATGACCGTAAAATTCACGATTATTTTGAGCATATTTCACAGGGCAGTCGTGAGGAAGCCTACTACGAAATTATAGTCCAGTACGGCGATTCGGATACAGCAAAAATCGGTACTCCCGACGGTAGATTTGCCATTGAAGTTTTGGACGAATATGCGAAATCATTTCAAAAGAGAAATCCAAATTTACGGGTCGTAAATCAGATTATGCACAACGATGAAAGTTCCCCGCATCTGCATATAAATTTTGTGCCTTTCTATACCGTGGAAAAGAAAATCGGAATGTCGAAAGGTGTGTCGTTGAAGTCCGCTTTAATTGAACAAGGTTTCGTACCAAAAAGCAAGTGGGATAATCAACTTATGATGTGGGAGGATTCGGAATTGAAAGTTATGGAAGATATTCTGAACGGACGAGGGATTGACCGTGATGTTAAAGGTGCAAAACATATGCACCAGTCCGTCCCCGATTACAAGGCTTCACAGGATTGGAAGAAGTTGCCTAAACGGAAAAAGAGTCTGTCTACATTGGAAGTGTATCACGAGCATTTACAGCAATCACAGGCGGAAAATTCTCTGCTTAAAATTGAAAATAAATCTCTTATCGAACAACAGAATTCACCGTGGAAATCATTTTATTTTTCTGACCCCGATAAGCATATTTTTGTTCAAAATCGGCTTGCAGAATTAGGTATAAAATATCGGGAAAATGATAACGGTTTTGAAGCACAACAGTGTCATGTTGAGCGTATTCGTCAAATTGAAAAGCAGTATGTTTCAAATCCGACTTCTCATAAGGATAAACTGCGGAATCGTCTTGATAAAATTGTTATGCAAGTTGACAACTATGACAGGATTTTTGAAGGGTTAGAGCATTACGGCTACGAGATAAAATACGGTAAGTATACAGCCGTTAAACCGAAAAACGGTAGTCAATTTATTCGCATTAAGTCGCTTGGAGAAATGTATAACGAACAAGCCTTGCGGAATCGGGTTGATAATAGGAATAATTACGAAAAAAATACAATCTTAAACGTCAATGCGGTTGAGGACAAGAACTCTCTTGAGTGTAGGGGAAAATATGCCGTTTATCAGTATGTTATTGTTTTCAAAAGCGGCAGATTACCCGCTAAGAAATTAAAACCTAAAATGCCTTTTACGTTTGTAAACGATGCCGAGTTGGACAAATTGGCGGCGTTAAACAAAAAAATAAATGAAGGCGTTACTACTACCAGTCTGCGTAATGATTTGGCTAACTCTGAAAAGGTAATTGCTCAAATGGAAAAACGATTTGATGACTTGAAAAATAACGTGGGTTTCGACAAAAAGCTGTACGATATTGCCGAGCGTTGGTATACGTCGAAACCCTCGCAAAGAAACCGTGATGATTTGGAAATATTGGAGCGGTATGGGTATACTTCTGACAAGTATTACAGTCAAAAAAGAGCGACTACCGATAACGAAACGGTGATTGCTGATGTGGAAAAATCAATCTCCGAAGAACGTGATAAAATCAAAACCACGACCGAAACGCTAACCGCTTTTGAGAGGATTATGTCAATGACTTACGTTGATGGACTTGTAAAAGTTGAAAAAGAACGTCGGCTTGTGAAGAAAATCGGGAACGGTGTAAAGTCTGCGGATATAAGCATGGTTGATTCTATGAAGATTGATAGAATTGCCGAGAAAGTTGTGGAGGTTGTTAAGCCGAAATCCAACGAGCAAACCGTTCAATATCAACCACCTAAGCCACCGAGAAGATAGCAAAAATCGGACACTATTCTATGTATGAATAGTGTCCGATAAAAATTTAAACTTCTGCGAGGGAAATACCCTTATCTTTCATTATTTCATCAATAGACTTACCTTGCTTGAGCATTTTTATCACGTTAAGCATACCCACAGTTTCACCTTCCGCTTTGCCTTCGGCTTTGCCTTCGGCTTTGCCCTCCGCCTTGCCCGTGAAATAAGAGTAGTCCAATTCATCTTGCAGAGTAGCCCCTGCTTTTTCTAATGCTTCAGCCACTTTTCTTTCCTCCTCTCCGAGATTCACGAAGTCAATGACTTCATTTGCTTTCTTGATGTAATCCGGTGCTTCATCGTCGATTTCCTTTGACATAAAGAAATCTCGCCAATGCTTTTTGTTTGTTGTTTCTATGTTGGCTTTATTTAACTCAAAACAGCCAATCTTCAATAAATCTTTGCCGAACCGTTTATGCCGTATCGGGTCATATAACTCAAATACTCGTAACGCATCATCGTCCTCATCGTAATGCGATTGTTCAAGAATGTTCAACGCAAACACAGGGCGCAGGCTTGAATACAAATTCGGTTTACCGTCAGCACCAACAGTTACTCGTCCTTCCGCTCCGTAGTTTTCGCAAAATCGCTTGAGCGGATAGTACAGCAATCGTTCATGAAAGTGCTGTGTTTTTCTGATTTGTAACTCCGAAACGAAATCACCAGTTTTAAATGAGGCGGCAATATCTCTCAAGGTGTACCGCAGTTTATTGACATCTTCCGCACCGAGTAACGCTTTGCACAATTCAATGCTGTATGGGCTTATGATTGTCAAATCTTCCGGTATTATTCCGAGAACGTCGGTAATCAAGCCTCTGAGAATGTCCTTGTTTTCTTCCGAAGCCATAAGCTTTTTGAACATAAGGTCGTTGGTCGGCGGGATTCGTCTTTGCTCTGCCATGTATTGGTACTCCTTTACTTTATGCCTTTATTTTACCACGTTTAAGAGTAAATGTCAACAAAAACTTTATCAGCAATGATAAAAAGAAAAAATGCGCCTTTCGTCTTTGTTTAAGCCAGTTTTCGTTATTTTGGCTGTTTTTAGAACTTGACAAGCCATTTTTTCTTTCAGCCCTGTATGCCGATTTTTCGTTTTTATAGGGGTGAAGCCGTTTCCAACATTACACTATACAATAAAAGGTATCGTTAAAGACGATACCCTGTTTAAGAAAGGATTTATTATTACTATGAAAAACACATATTTTTATGCTCGTGTAAGTACATTTGAACAAAATCTTGACCGCCAGATTATGGCGGCGAACAGTTGCGGAGTGCCGCCGAGCAACGTATTTACCGAAAAACTGTCGGGGAAAGACACAAAACGCCCTGCTCTTCAACAGCTTATGACGGCGGTTCGTCCCGGTGATACCGTGATTGTAGAATCATTCAGTCGATTTTCACGCAGTACGAGGGATTTGCTTGATTTAGTCGATAAACTCATAGCGAAGAAAGTCGAGTTTATAAGCCTTAAAGAGAGCATTGATACCTCTACGCCCGCAGGTAAACTCATGCTGACCGTGTTCGCAGGGTTAAATGAATTTGAGCGCGAAACCACTCTGCAACGGCAAGCGGAGGGCATTGCGGCGGCTCGGAAACGAGGGGTACACCTCGGTCGTCCTATAAAAAAGCCCCCTGTAAACTTCGCCGAAACAGTGAAGATGTGGGAGCAGAAAAAGTTGACGATTGAGCAAGCGTTAGAGCAAACAGGGCTTAAACAAGCCACATTCTATAACCGTTTGCGAGAATTTCGGAATAAGGGGGAGTGACAGCGACTATAAAAAGGCAAGCCTTATTATAGTTAAATTTTGTTAATCATTATACCACGGATTTCCTCGGTTGTCAAGCGTTTTTGCGAAATTTCTACAAAAAAACTAAAAAAATGCGATTTGATAATCGTTTAGCCCTCAAAAATTAATTCGGAAAGGCTTTTATAGAAAGGCTTGCCTTTTTATAATTACAAAATTGATATAACGTCAAAAATATTGTATTTGACAAGAAAGGAAGTTAATTATGTTGTTTAGTAAGAAAGGGAAATGGGTTCTTGCGGTGTTTATTGCAATAGCTTTATGTGCAGGGGTTGCCGGCGGACATTTTTTATTGCCTCTAATAAATGACTTTACCCCAAATACTTCTGAAACCACATCGGAAACTAAAAACACCATCGAATCATTTACAGATACCGAAACTATAAGAGGAGGGTTAGTGACTGCACCATCTGATGTAACCGTAGATAACGTAAAATTGGAAATTCGATTTAACTGTGGTGTTATTGATGGTATGCCTGGCGTTCATCACCGTAACGAGGATAAAATTATCATTACAGGAAGTGAAGTATATTATTTTAAACCTGCAGTTTCACCAAATTTAAGCGAGAAGTTTCGGGGTTGGACAACAGGTGTTATTAATGTTGAAAATGAGTTTCATACAATTGCAGATTCACAACAACTTGGCAACATTTTAGATTTAACTAACAGCGATGAAATAACTAAAATTACACTTTTTGCGTTGTGGGAATATGAAGAACAAGATAATCCTCAGCAAGAACCGACACACGCTATTGATTTTCTTTCAATAGAACAAAGAGAAACTTTTATTGGTACGATTATTAATCCAAATAGTGATAGATTAAATTTCTATGATGTAAATTTTGATTACGTTTTCGAGGACGCAAAGACAACGAATCCCGATTACACGTTCGAGGGATGGTACCTTACTGACAATCGACAAACATTCAAGGTTGCGAATGCTCGCGAAGTATTGACACGACAAAATACAAATCCTACTGTAGTTGGTAGATGGCGTTTTGTGGGTGATAATATTGGGAATGATATTGATGTGGAAAAAACATTTCGTATTAGATTTGCGACATCATCTAAAGCATATGGTTCTCCTGTTGGCTTAATAATAAATCCTAACGGGAATGAGATAGTAATCGGAACACATGAGTATTTTCTATCAGAATACACTTTTGAAGATGCAACAACAACGGATACAAATTATAGTTTTAAGGGTTGGCAACTCCATGGTTATAATTCTGAAGTGTTAAATACGGAAGATGTTATGAGTTTAATTATCGGCGACGAGATTGAAAACATAGACGAGGCAATAAATACACTCTCAAATTTTGCAAAAATTGTTACAGTTGTTGCTATATGGGAGCCTAATGAATAATGCCTCCACTGCAAGTAGCGAGTGAATTAACCCCAAATAAATTAAAAATCAGTGTATAAAATTTTAGGAGGATAAAATAATGTCGAAAATTATTGGTATTGACTTAGGCACAACTAACTCATGTGTTGCGGTTATTGAAGGTGGCGAACCAATTATAATCCCTAACGCTGAAGGAACAAGAACAACACCATCGGTAGTGTCATTCACTAAAGACGATGAGCAATCAGCGGGATTACTTGCAAGAAATCAACTGGTGACTAATCCAACCAGAACTATTATATCAGTTAAGAGAGATATGGGTACTGACCGGAAATTTGATATTAACGGTAAAAAATACACACCTCAGGAAATTTCATCACTCATACTGGCGAAGCTGAAGAATGATGCAGAATCATATCTTGGAGCTACTGTTACCGATGCAGTAATTACTGTTCCTGCTTATTTCACTGATGCTCAAAAACAAGCCACAAAAGATGCAGGGGAAATTGCAGGTTTGTGCGTTAAACGAATTATTGCTGAACCGACCGCGGCGGCTCTTTCATATGGTTTAGATAAAGAGCAAGAACAGAATATTATTGTATACGACCTTGGTGGGGGGACATTTGATGTTTCGATAATTGAAATAGGCAACGGAATTCAAAAGGTTCTTGCAACTGGAGGAAACAATCGTCTCGGCGGTGATGATTTCGATATGCGGATTGTTGATTTTTTAGTAGATGAATTTAACAAATCCAACGGTGTAGATTTATCTGATGATAAACTTGCTATGCGCCGTATTAGGGATGAAGCCGAAAAAGCAAAAATCAATCTTTCGGGATTGACTAAGGTTTCTGTAAATATTCCTTTTATCACCGCTTCTGCCAATATGGAAGTTGAAATAAGTCAAGCGAAATTTAACGAATTGATTGCAGATTTAGTCGAAAAGACTATAAAAATATTGGAACAATCTCTTGAAGATTCGGGATTATCAAAAGAAAAGATTGATAAACTATTGTTAGTCGGTGGCTCAACAAGAATCCCAATTGTGTATGAAGCGGTTAAAAATTTCATTAGCAAAGAGCCATTTAAAGGAATAAATCCCGATGAATGTGTTGCTATGGGAGCAGTAATTCAAGGAGGTATTCTTACAGGCGAAATGGGTGGCGAAATGCTGTTGTTAGATGTTACTCCGTTTGATTTGGGTGTTGAAACTTGTGGTGGTATATTTACTGTTATGATTGAACGCAATACAACAATTCCGACAAAAATATCAAAGGTATATTCAACTGCCGCCGATAATCAACCCAGTGTTGATATTCGTGTTTTTCAAGGGAAAGGCGAAAGTCAATTTACGGAGAATAATACACTTATTGGAAATTTCTGCCTTGACGGAATCGCACCCGCTTCAAAAGCTGTTCCGCGAATAGAGGTTAGTTTTGATATAGATGTGAACGGGATTATTAATGTTTCGGCAAAGGATTTAGATACAGGGAAACAACAAAATGTTACAATTACTGAATCTAATAATATGAGTGATAAAGACATAAATAAAGCAAAGGAAAAAGCAGCGTTGTTCGCTATGGAAGACAGAGCACGTAGAACATAGAATAATATTCACGTTTACAGAATGTTAATATAGCTAAAATTTGTGAAAGGAATAAAAAATGGATTATTCAATTCAAAATATAGATATTAAAGATTTGGAATATGGTGGAAATATTCGCACACGTGTTTCTAACCAATCTCTATCTGACCTATCCAATATATCAACAAAAGACATGGGTGATTTGGGTTTTCAAGTTTCTACTTTAAGCGTAAGAATCAGTGATTTTAGAGGATTAATGAAAAAACCAAGAATTAAATTTGCGACTGTAAAATCAAAGTATTCCTCTGTTTTGAGAAACATAAACAAAGTTAGCCAAATTCTCGATAATCACAAACAAAAATTACTTGCGGATGTAGATTTATTAAATAAAAGGCTTGATGAAAATATTAGTTTGTGTAAAGAACTTGATGAGTGCATTAACAATGGATACCAAAGACTTCAAATTGCAGACGATGAATTGGCTGAACTGTACAAAATAGTGACTTCTAAATCTACAAGCGGTACATTAACTGATGACGAAGCAATGACGTTTCATGATTCTAATAATGAGCGTAATAGATTTGAAAAAAGACTCGAAATGCTACAAGGGTCGAAAGCTGTGTCAAGGCAACACGCACAGGGATTAAAATTGATTCTAAAAAATAATAGAGATATTATTGATAAAATAGATGTGGCTATTAACCTTGTTATTCCTTCTTGGGGAACGATTATGGGTATGGTGTTAGCAAATGCAAATGCTAAGTCAGCTGTAAATTCTCAGAGGATTTTTTCTGAAGTTGCAAACGAAATTCTTATACAGAGTGCTAACGATATTAAACAAGGAATAATTGATGTGGCAACAGAAGCTGAACGTAGTGTTATTGGCGTGGAAACGTTAATGCAAACCAACCAGTCTCTTATTGATACATTAAATGAGTTGTCGGATATTCAAGATAATGGGATAAAAGAAAGGAAAGAAACTCGAAAGAAAATTGAAACAATGGACAAAGAACTCAAAGTTCAACTCGCTACAAAAAAAGGTAAATCTATTACTGCTAATAAAAGTGATAATATTAAACTAAAATTAAATGAGTAATGTATAAGCGTTAAATCCCCCAAATGTTATCATCGATTATTAAAATTTGAATATGCCGTACTTTTTCGAGTACGGCATAATTTTTTTGAAAAACTTCTACATACCCACTTGACAAAACGAGAAAGAACTGAAACTGCTGTCCTACGTGGATTTTCCGAACGGTTTCGACAGCTCGGCGAGTGTTAAAGTCACGTTGCACAACACGAATTCGAGCGACACAGGTGTAAAGTATCGGCGACTCAGGATGTAAAATGCCGCCGACATATTTAAGAACTTATTACTTACGATGAATGAAACGGAAATTTCCAAAACAGCGGAAGCGGTTTAAGCGTTGCAACGTGGGCTTGTTGGTATGGTTGAAACTCTTGGAAAATTTTGACAGGTACGCACGTTCAAAGTTTATTAGTATTCCCTATGTGTATATCGCACAAATTTTCAAAAATCTCGGAAAACCCCTTGACAAGCAAAGACACAAGCCGTTGCTGCGGGAAATCCGGATATTAAGGCACGTATTGAAACGGCAAACACTATTGCGGAAATATCAATGCTCCGTCGTGAGTGGGGACATGAGAGGGCGAAAATGCGCGAGTGCTTAGAGGTACTCCCCGCAAGGCTTGAAAGAGAAAAGAACACCCTTATAAAAGTACAGACCGATAAAGAGGGTGCGGCAAATGTCGCGGCAATGGAGGAATTACCTTTTAACAATAAGCGACTTCACACGGAAATAACTCGTGCGGTTGCGAACTTGAAAAAGGGCGACAACTCTGAAATATCAATCGGAACCGTCGGAGGTTTCAGTGTTTCGGTTAAAGCGGTTGAGGAAGTGCGGAGTAATTTTAGTTTGCTCGACACCTCTACAGAACTTGCCGTGAAGATTGTCGTCAAGGGCGAATCGGAGTATTCGTGTGAAGCGGGGCGCAACGAAACCGATAACAATGTAGTGCGGCTCAAGAATGTTTTCGCAAGCATAATCCCCAAGCGCGAGGAAACCATCACAGAAAATGTCGCGCGGCTCACCGATAACATCGAACAGGCAAAGTCGCAGATTGACGTGCCGTTCGAGCATGAGGAAAAACTTGCCGAGTTAGAGAAGTTGCTTGTGGAAATTGATGAGCGGTTGTCGGGGATTAAACAGCAAGAGGATATTGTTGCGGACGAGGACGATTTGGAAGTTTCTAAATCCGACAACCCCGTAAAATCTGCAAATGACAGTTCAGAGCGTGAAGATATACGCACCGACAACAACGACGACGCTCCCGAACCGCCCGACAATATGCGAAGGGGGCGAGTTGCATGAACGATTACGATATGGGGGCAGCTACTGCCTTCAAACAATTAACACAGTCGGCGAGAGATACCAACCTCACCGACTACTTTTTGAACTCCGGCTACACCACAGAGCGACACGGAACAGAGGTATATATTAAAGAGTATGCCGGACTTTGCGTGAATACCAACACCAATAAATGGTACAGTCATTACGATGGTGTCGGCGGCTCTAACTCAATCGACTGTCTTGTAAAAATATGCGGTCGTGATTTTAAACAGGCTGTGCTTGAATTAACCGGGAGGGACGTAGGTGTAAGCGAAAAAACTCAACGCTGTAAGGTGTTTATGGAGCGACCGTGGCTTGATAATAAATCAACGTCCGAGCCTGTTGAAAAGTCTGAACGCAAATTTGAAATGCCCGAACGCGGTGAAAATATGCGTAGACTGTTCGCCTACTTCTGCCAATCAAGAAAAATCCCTGCTTCGGTCGTGGAGGAATTAGTCAAGGCGGATTTGCTGTACCAGTCTGCGGGGCAAGTCGCAACCACCGTTGACGGTGTTCCGCAAATTGCCAAGCCGCCTAACGCCGTGTTCGTTCACCGTGATGAACATGGCGAAGCGGTCGGTGGTGAGGTGCAAGGTGTGAACTCTTATAAAAGGTATAAAGGTGTTGTTGCGGGAACGGGTGATTCCGTTTTCACTTTTTCGCCGACTGCTGACAAAACGAATACTGCGTATCTGTTCGAGAGCGGGATTGACTTGATGAGTTATTACGCACTCGCCGACAAGTCAGACTTGAAAGACGTGTCGCTGATTTCTATGGCGGGGTTGAAGCCAACTGTTCCGAAACAGCTACAGGCAGACGGTGTGTCGGTGCTGTCATTTGTTGACAACGACGACGCAGGGCGAAAATTCGAGAGCGACAATGGGTTCAAGCGTGGGAGTGATGTTCTCGAAAAAGCGGGGCTTAATGATTGGAACGATGCTTTACGGAATGGTATTACCCTCACAAGCAAGAGCGTTTCCCCCGAAGTTGAATCCTCGACAACAGCGAGAGGTGGTGTCCGCAAATGAACAAGAAACAAAAGCCGCAATTAAAGCTGTTCCTCTCGAAAGATGCGTTCAATACATTTATTTCAATGCTGAACTTTTACATCGCAAGTGAGGCACAGGCGGGTAAGACTTTCTACAGTCAAGCCGCCGCGAATTTTATGAATCAGTTCATCAACTACGGAAACTTTATACAAAAGAAAAATGAGGCGGACGATATTTTTATGATATATCTGTATGAAATCGAGGTCATGAAAATCATGCGAATGTATAACAAGTATATCAGCGTACACCAAAATCCGGGCAGAGATTTTTTTGCCGAGTATAATAAAAGTAAGAAGTCGCAATCGCAGTAAAGGGGTTTGGGTTCTCCCAAATTAGAGCGGAGCGTGAAGATATTCTGCCCTCTTTCTCATACAGAGAAAAGACACGTCGGAGAAAGTGCGGCAGAGATATTTAGCGTTAAATTGAAAATTTAACGCGCGGGTCAAGGGCGGCAGTCCTTGCCCAATAAATGAGTGGAGCGAATGTCCAGTTTTGTCATGTGCTTTAGCCGTGACGAAACTGGTATTGGGTCATGAAACCAAAAAAGTCACAATGCGTAAAATCAAGGCGAACACTCGCTTTCGATTATGACATTACAAACTATATAACGCTCCGCTTTTTCAAATAATACTAACGAAAGGATAACACATATGTCAGCATTAAGTATCAGTTTCACTCTCGGTAAAGCGAGCGGTTCAGGTGGTGCGAACGTCGAACACAACAACCGCGAATTTATCGCAAGCAATGTTGATTCAAGCCGAGTGAGCGATAATATCACTTATATAAAACAAGATGTTCATGACGCATACGATGAACTTTTCAGCACTGCTTTGGAAGAATACAACGCAAAACAAAAACGCAATGACAGAAAAATCGAAGACTACTATAACCACATATCAGAGGGCAAACGTGAAGAGGCGTTTTATGAAATCATAGTCCAGTTTGGCGACAGTGAAGTTGCTCCTGTCGGAAGTCACACCGGCAAGCTCGCACAAAAAATGCTTGATGATTATGTTCGAGAGTTTCAAGAACGTAATCCTAACCTGCACATCTTCAACGCCGTAACCCACCTTGATGAGATTAGCCCTCACGCTCATATAAACTTTATACCTTATTATAATGAGGAAAGAAAAAACGGATTGTCTAAGGGCGTTTCGATGAGAGCCGCACTTGATGAACAAGGCTTCACCGCAAAGAATTATAAAGTCAACCGACTTGTTGCGTGGGAGGAAAGTGAGTTCAAGGCGTTGGAAAAAATTCTGAATCGCTATGGACTTCAACGCGAAGTCAAGAATGCAAGTCATGTTCATTTGAGCGTTGAGGGGTATAAGGAATCACAGGACGAGAAGAAAATCACGGCTACACAAAATTGGAATTCTAACAATGCCGTCGAACAGCTTCAACAAGAAAACGCTTTGCTCAAGGTCAAGAATAGCAAATTGGAGTCGGAGAAACATTCGCTTTGGAAAAGCTTTTACTACAGCGTTCCTGAAAAACAATCTTACGTCATGGATAAGCTCGTTGAGATGAACATACCTTTTCACGAATCCGAGAACGGGTTCAACGCACAGGAGTGTTACACTGAGCAAATCCGCAAGCTTGAAAAAGAGTTCATGCCGGGCAACACTTCCTACCGCGATACGTTGCGTGATACTCTTGATAAAATAGTCATGCAGTCGCAAACCTATGATGAGGTGTTGTCGCGTTTGCAAGCTGCCGATTATGAAATCAAGCAGGCGAAGTACACTGCGGTTAAGCCTAAATTTGGTAGTGGGTTCATTCGGTTGAAGTCTTTAGGAGAGGATTACTCCGAGCAGTCTATCAGGAACCGCCTTGTCATGAAACAACGGTTCGAGCGTGAGGTTGATAACAAAATCTCATCAGCTAAAAATCAAGATACGCTTCAAGTCATGACGTATAAGACAATCAAACATTACACGATTGTGTTTGTTCAAGGGGTTTTGCCTGTTCGCAAAAAAGACAAACGCAAGCCTTTCAGTTGTGTGATATACTCTAAAGTGGGTAGAAGAGTTTACCCATAATAAACAAGGCAGTCACTGCGTTTGCGGCACATTCGCACTGATACGACAACGATTACTTCTA
>Ga0082212_10004926_pt1 | contig 18411 bp, 8 predicted proteins | sample TergutNt197P3_FD_71548 | JGI IMG/M metagenome (GOLD analysis project Ga0082212, IMG submission 71548) | Neocapritermes taracua P3 segment gut microbial communities from Petit-Saut dam, French Guiana - Nt197 P3 | ecosystem: Host-associated > Arthropoda: Insects > Digestive system > Gut ...
GGTCAGCCATTTCTTCGTACAATGCCGTATATGCCGGAATATTCCGTCCGCGTTTTTCTTCTACGGCTTCTTCTGCCAGGTTAAGGTAATGAAAGATCAGCGTGTACAGTTCCCGTTCCTTAAGGTCGACAGGATTTCCCCTTATTTGCTGGTAGCTTGGAAGCTTGTGCCGCAGCGCCTGAGTGTCGATAAGCATTTGAGCCAGCGCATTGGATGATCGTGTGGAAAGATATTCCATTACCAGGTTTTCGTATGCAGCAAGATCTTCCTGAACAGACATTAAAAACCGTTCTTCTTCGAAACTGCTTTCGGAAAATTCCTGAATTTTTCTGTTGCTGAAAAGTATATAGGCCGTGCTTAATGCCAAAAGAAAAAAAGTTCCCAAAATACTCAGGATAATCTGAACACTGAATGACCGGCCAAGCTGTTTCATCTGTTTCCCATAATAATATCTATACCCGTATCAATTGAAGCGGATGTATAGCCGGTGATTCGCAATGCTGCCAGGGATTGTACAGCCTCATAGCCAATCCGTTCGGAGTCTATTACTACAGAAGCGCTGATTATTCCTTTTCGTACATTTTCCATAACGCCGGAATCGGCGCCGAAACCAATTATCTGTATCCGTCCGACCAAATTCATATCCACCAGGGTTTGGGCTGCTGCAATGGTATCTTCCGGATCGGTAAAAACAATGGTGTTAATTGCAGAGGTATACTCCGGCCTTGTATCTTCGGCGCGGCGGAAAATATTAAAAAGCAGCGCTTCTGCATCGAGGGGGTTAAGGTTGGTCCGGTAGCTAATAATCGGGCCGGAAAGTTTTTCTCCCAGCGATGCGGTAATACCCATCTCGACCAGTTCACGTTCGGCATAGATTCCCGGGGCCTTGTCGCTGTATACAAGCGCCAGGGTGATTTTTTCCGGGGAAACAATCGCAGCTTGCGGTACTTGTGATTCCTGTAAAATAAGTCCGATACGCCGGCCCATGTCGAAGGTATTAATGCCGATAAACGGCCAGGGTTGATCGCTGGGCAGGTTGTGGTTTATCAATACAGCCGGAATCTGGTATTCGCTGAGTTTTTCCAACTGCCGGCGGGCCAAGGCATCGTCCAGATAGGGGCAGACAATTACCCCATCCACACCGGTAAAGGCGGCGATTTCCAGCTCGTTCCTGGCCGGATCGATGGAATGGACTGATATTGCAGATTCCAGCTCCGCCGCCGCACGTTCCGCCCCGCGGATAATCCCCTGGAAAAATGAATTCCTGTTATCAGGGATATACAGCGAAAAATGATAAATCAGGGTTGTCTCCGGCTGGGGGGCAAGGATATAGAGCCGAAGCGACCGGTAGAGGGAAATAAAAAAAGCAGTCAGGGACAAGACGCCTGCGAGTATCAACCCAAGGTATAGGAGCCGCTTCATCATTGGTTATTATACAGTTAATAACAGAATTATCCACAAAATAAACAAATATGAGTCAAAATGACACAATCAATACAGCCAAAGTGGGGAATCGGACCCCAGACCTGCGCATTACGAGTGCGCCGCTCTACCGACTGAGCTACTTTGGCAGGGTTTTTGCACTATACCGAAAAAAAAAGTGGAATTCAAGTGAAAATAGAATTTCCCGCTTGACAGCCTTTATATAGTAAGATATAATTACTTGTCAGGTATAAATCTGTTATTATTTTGAAATAAGGAAGGAAGATATGGGATCAATAGACCTGCCCAAGAGCCCTAACGTTTTTCACCCGGAGAAACCAAGTGCCGTTGGTTCGCGGAACTCTCTGGCCCAGGAATACAGGGATCAGCAAGCTGAAGTAAATCAGCTTTTGGAAGAGGAGACCAATAAGGTTGTACACCACATATTGGCCAAGCTGCCCAAGGATACACTTGAGCGCATGGACATAATGGGCGGCCTTAAGGAAAAACTCTACAATTACTTTAACCAAAACTACCAGAACATGTTCAACCGTTACATGGTAACGAGCGAAGATGAAATGGTTAAAAAGGTCAGGAACTTTGTAGACAAGGAAGAAACAAAGGTACTTGCACGGTATACACCCAAAGAAGTAGCCAACCTCCTTGACGAAATTGGCGGGGCGGACAAGTTTAACACCGGCGAAATTGAAAAATCCATGATCAATATGTACGGCCACCTGCAGGGCCATATCCAGCGGGGTGTCAACGATCTGGAAAACCTTACCAACAGCATTTTACGGCAAAAAACCGATACCGGCGCCTTTATCCGGGGGGAAAATGCCTATTCTATCGTCAAGTGCGCTTTTAAGGATAACCTCCTTAAGCCCAAGACGGTTACCGATGTAAAACTTTCGGTAAATATTCTTGATTCCGAACTTATCAGCCCGATTTTCCACTATCAGGTTACCGTTGAGTATTTGATAAAGGAACTTCTTTCCAAATACATCATCGAAATGATCGATAAAGACATCGAAAAACTTAAAGACGAACGGATCGATCAGGGCCTGGAAGAGCTTACCGACAGTGAAATCATCTTTACAAAGATGAACAGGGTGGAACGTTACACCGATGATAACACCGAAGATCCCAAATCCAAGCGTTTTACCTTAGTCGGAAAAAGCATTATGGATCGCCTTTCCGGCCTGCGTGCGGAAATCGACCCTGCCGAATACGATCAGCTTAATGTCCGTGAAAACCTTAAAAAGCTTGTCGACATTGAAAACATCAGGACCCGGGGCTTTAATACCGCCGTTAACTCGATCACATCAATTCTCGATACCTCCAAGATGGGATATCAGTACATCGAAAACTTTAAAAACGCCCGCGAACTGATTGTCCGTGAATACGAAGACACCGACATGGATTGCCTCCCCGATGAACGGTATCAGGTAAGGATGCGGTACTACGATTCCGCTCAGCTTATCGAGGAACGGAAAGCGTACGATGTCCAGATGAAAAGCTTCGAAAACGAAGTTCAGCACCTTTGGGATGTGCTTAAGGTAATTTACGAAAGCTCAAAACCGGCTTTTAAGGTTACCGATTTTGACGATCTGGCAAAAAAACAGAAAAACCGTATCCGCAAACAGATAAAGGCGAAGAGCGGCGAACCCATGTACGAGGATATTGCCAAAGTTTGGGACGAGGTTACCTTTATCAAAACCGGCGAGACCGAAGTAGAAAGGATGAACCGTACATACATCTATGAAAAGAACAAGGTACACCAGAAAATTATTCTGATGCGCAACAAGATGAGAGAAATGTACGATTACCGCTACCCTGTGGAACGGCGCGTTATGGAAGACAGGCTTGCAATCCTTGAAAAGGAATTTAACAAGTTCGATTACATGATTAACCCCTACCACATCCAGCCCGGCCTTCTGCTTGATGTTGACATTACGTCCCTTAAGCGGAAAAAGGTAACCCTTAACGGCATGGCAAACGTACTGAATGAATTCCTCCATGGCGTATCCAAGGGCTTCCAGGATGCAGCGTTTGCATCGTTCAGCCGCAGGCGCTCTACTGTCCGCGATGATATAGCCCAGTCTTTTGCCGATACAAGCGGGGCGGCAGCAGAAACTACTTCTCATGCTTCCCAGGCGCCCGCCCAGGCATACCTTGATATGCTTAACACCGACGACAGCACCGCCCTGGTACCTTCCAAGGGTGCGCGCGGCGGCGGGGCAAAACGCGGCGGCAAAGCGGCGTCAGCCAAACCCAAAAAGAGCGGCGGCGCAAGGGGACGTTCCGGCGGCCGTGGCGGGATTAGGCAAATCTAAACGGTTTTGGATTTAAGTTAAATCAAACCCTGGCCACTACGGTGGTCAGGGTTTTTTTTAGCGGGTGATAAATGAAAAAAATAATTGCGATTATTATCCTTGTCATTACACTTGTATCAGGTTGTTCAAATTATGATATTTTTTCAGAAAATACTGTTTTTAACGAATTAAAAAATGAATATGATATATCCGCAAACAGCATTGATGCGGTACTTAATGAATTAAAACATAAAAAAATAGTATTGTTTGGGGAGTCTCATGTTACGGTAAACGAACAATTATTTATCTCCAACAATATCAAGAAACTATATGATGCCGGAGTCCGGTATCTTTTTGTCGAAGGCGGGGTTACGCTTGACGATTCGCTTCCCGGAGGTGCTAATTATTATTTTTATATGTTTTATCCCTGGATGGAGGTTGGCTGGAGATATGAAACGTTATTGCTTTTCCAATCCATAACCGAGATTAACAATTCAGTACCTGTACATGAACAAATTAAAGTAATATGTCCCGAGCCGCCGGATCCGGACAGTACTGTTAATCAGGTTATGAATTATCGGGACAGTAACTCGGCAAAAAATATTATCAGCATCATGGACAATACCGATGAAAATGTAAAAGCAATTATGATATTTGGCTCTGCGCATGGCAGCACCGACATATATAAAAACCATGCCGACAATGATTCAGAAGAATATGATTGGATTCCCCTGGGATACCGTCTTAAACAACATTATGGAGAGCAATTTTCCAGTTATATGTTCTATTATTTTCCTTCTATTGAGTACATTACCGAATCAAGGCTTGTATTAACAAAAAACTTACATACCGGTATGGAACGGTTAAAAAGTTACGATGGTTTTATTATTGAGCCAGAAATATTTTACGGCACTTTATACCAATATAACCCTACAAACGAAAACCTCCAATACATTTTTAACGTGGTCGAAAATTACGCTATATATAATCGTAATAATATTCCTGATACCACATACATGATTTGGGATCCGCAGGGTCAATTTTTAATGGGATTGTATTACCTAAAATTGTATTTTAAAGAAAAATTCGATTATCAATTTTGGAAAACCGCACCATCAAAAGAACTGTTAACCGCATTAGACGAACTTAAAACATACGCTTTTAACGGAAATAATCCTTCTGATTTTATTGGTATACATTATAATTATGACAACATTGTATTATATCATAATTACATGATGGACAGCGACATAGCCGGTTTCCTTGAAAACCAGGGCGATGATATACAGGAAGCATATTTACTACAAGCGCTTGAATTATTTCCGGAAGATGTCTGGACACTTTTCTGGCTTGGATTTGCAGCGGCTGAAAAAAAGCAATACGCAAAAGCGCTCGGATTTTTCCAGGCGTTGTTTGAAAATGAGCTTGTAGCTTGTATGGAAAACCTTCCATTGGCATACCAAAAAGCGGCTTTTTGTTCGGAAAAATTAAAAAACAAGGTTCTTTACGAAGAATACACCAGTATTTATCATGAATTGTATAATGAATACGGAATAAATACTGAAGGATATTATAATACGGGTTATTATTGGTAATGAATCATGGAAAAATGATATTATTGTAGTTCTCCAGAAAAAGGGCTATAATAACTCTATAGGAAAGAATGGTAATGACCTATAAAAGAAAATGTTTTACTATATCGTTAATTGTTTTTATAGCGGGATTAATTTTTGCTTTTTTTTGTGTTGTGTTACTGAACAAAACTGGTTATTCTGACGGTTTGGATTTTTGTTTTTCGATACCCTGGCTTGTTATGGGACTGCATACTTTATTTGGAAAATATGTTTATTTTCGGGGTGAAGATCTTACTGATTCAAAAAAAATCATTATCGGGTTATGTTTTATTGTAATCCCTTTGATTGTGGTTTTGATTAGAATGATTACCAGATAATGCAGGTGGTTTTATTATTTTGTGGATAAACACTTTGATTTTTAAAAAGGTGAAAAAAATATTAATTATACTGTTACTAAATCTATTTATAATATTTTGTTGTGCTTCCTGTTCAAAATTTATTAATTCTTTTCGTTCAAATGAATTGTTTAGTAAAGGTAATGAGTGGGAATTTTATAATGCAATTTATAGGAATGACAGCAATGATGTAAATGAAAAATTGAAAAATGGAGCTGACCCAAATTATTGTAAAGGTGAAGCAGGTTGGATTGACTCAAACCCATTATCAGTAGTTTCCCAAGGGTTTCATACCACATTTTTAAAGGAAAAATCCGGAAAGGATAGCCTGGATCCAACAGATGATATTGTTATTTTAAAACTGCTGCTTGATGCTGGTGCGGATATAAACAAACGCCCGTATATCTGGGAAAGAATCTATTTTTCCAGCAATAGTAGAATAGATTCAATAAAGAGAAATAATGTGTCTGTTACAGAGACAGAAAATCTAATTTCCGATTTTATTGATTGTTCAAATAGAATTTTACGAGTGTTTCTGGAAGCTGGAGCCGATCCTGATATGTTAGGTGATCCAAGGCCATATACCTATGTAGAACCATTCACAGATTTTGATTTCAATCCTGATTACCCTATGAATGATGAAAAGGCCAAAGCTTATTTTTTAATAGGTACACGCCCAATAAATGAGGCAATAAAAAAAGGAATTCTTTGGGAAAGCCAGGTTGATTTATTATTACAATATACTAAACTTGATGAAAATTCATTAATAGCAGCAAGGGAATCTGACGATCTTGCTATGATAGAAAAAATCAATAATTTATGGAAAATGCAGCAGGATCTTCCGGGCATAGTAAAATTTTGACAAAATCAATATGACATTTGTCATATTTTAAGCGAATTTATCGGTTTTTTCTTGCAATTTTTTATAAATCATTTAATGCTCTTTACAAAAGGCACTTTCTGCGTGGGTAAGAAGTCCGTGTTTGCGGGCAGCATCAAGAAATTCAGAGGCCTCCCATGGCTGCTAAACCATCCTCCTTTTCAAGGTATAACCCATTAACAAGGTTTATCCCGGCATTTCTCCTTGGAGCTATTATATGCATAAATAGCAACGCTCAAAACTTTAACGATCTGCGGGGTTTTGACAAAAAGGCGTTTGAATATCATTTTGACAGGGCGGACCGCGAGCTGGACCCTTCATCCTGGATTAAGGAAGCAAGAAGGGGTTTGGAGCTTGTTTTGGCTGCCTGGGAAAGGACGGCGCTGGAATTATTTGAAGATCCGGAAATTGCAAAAGAAGCGCGGGGGGAACTTGCCCGCTGGTCGGAAGAAGAACTGGGAAAACGTTTTAGCCAGTGGCTTTTTCTTCGTTTTTTTGGCAATGATTCAAACCGGTCGGTAAATACCATGGAAGAGGCGGTCGATCTTGCCAACCGTTTGTTTGCATATCATACAGGCGAGGACGGCGCCATTCTTTACGGAGAAACCGGGGACCCGAAAAGTATCCGGCCCGGCGAAGGCCGAAGTGTAGAAGAAGATCTTATACTGTGGAATCAGTTTATTGGCTTTGCTGGGGAAAATGAACTTTATAATTACAGGCTTAGCCTGGCATCGGCTTTACCTGAATTACTTTTTTATTGTAATGATTCCCAGATAATAGGATTCGAAGATCACCTTAAAGAAATAATAAATCAATCGCTTCTAAGCCGGCAGGCGGAGTTTGAGGCGCTTCTGGCACGTGAAGAAAGGCTTTTTATTGCCCGCCGTACCGGTGATATCTGGAGCCTGCGGAAACATAGCGAAAATGAAAGCGCATCTGCAATCAGTTCACGCCTTATCCGGGATGCGGAAAATATTTGTACCATTGGGATTGCAGCACTGGAAGAGCAGATCGAAGCAGCGCGTGCCGGGACAGGGGATCTTGCCCTAATGGGGGAAGATTGGCTCAATGCATTTCAGGAACAATTTGACAGGGGCTTAAAAGCCTGGGCGGAGGCAGAGGAGCGGTTTATCATTCGCCGCATGGAATGGGAACGGGACAGCGGCGAACGTTACCTGGAAGGCCAGGAAGCCTGGAAAACTGCTTTTGACCAACTTGAACAGGAACGGCTGGCCTGGGAAGAAAAAGCCAGGGAGCTTTTTTATGCCGGGGAACAGCTGTTTATTAATGCTTCTGAAATGTTAAACATCGCTATCAGCCAGGCCAGGGAAGAATTTGAAAAAGAGGCGTCGCTCCGTATATACAGCGCAACCGAGCGGGCAAAAGCCCTGGTAGATATGTACATTACCTGTGGTTCTGTTTTAGCTGAAGCAAAAAACAGCGTAAATTTCTGGCTTTCCCGGTTTGTATCGGGCGCCCCGGAAAATGGCCTTGAAGACGGGACGCTTGCAGCCTGGGTTCAGCAAACAATGACGGCAGCAAAATCATTAAGTGAAACTCAAAAAACTGCCGGTACGGAACTGATCCGCTGGGCAGGGCTGTATACACAATACCGGGACAAGGCACAGGAATCCATTACGGCACTGGAAAAGGAATTTGGACTTGCTTTAGGCATGGATGGAAAAGCCCTGAACAGTGTTTTGCAACTGTCCAGCGAAGAGTTTTTTCTTGATGAATACCAAATAGAATTATTACGGGCCAGGGCAATAGCCGCTTACTGGGAACAACGCCTTGCCATTGCTGAAACGGTTTCCGCATATGCAGAAGACCTAAGCGCCGGCCGTATGACCGAAGCAGAAAGCCTGCAGCAATGGAGGGATGCAAAAAACGCTTATGACGCTGTTTTAACAAGCTATACGGAAATACAGGAAAAATTAAAAGATGCCAGCCTGGATGTGGCGCAGATTCGGCAGGAATTACAGGAAGCAGCAGCCCTGCTTGTGGAAGAAGAAAGGAAACTGGAAGAACTCAACAATAGATATGCATTGCAAATGGGTGCTTACAAGGTAAATTCCAGTGATTTTATTTTACAGGAACTTGGTTCTTATTATGAGCAATTAATTGCCTTTGCAGAATACAGGCAAAAAGATGAAGCGTTTTATACCGCATACCTTAAAGCGGAACAAAAATATCTCGAAGAATATTTATTACAAGATGGCTGGGCAATACTTGGATCAATTGTTCGGGAAAACGGGGACCTTGAAACAAAGCAATTACAGCTTGCCTTGTTAAGCGCCCGATCCGGAACAGACTGGTATTTTTCTGTTACCGGGTTTGACAAAACCGATGAAGCGGTAAATGCCCTGGAAGAAGAAGGTTTGTATAACCGCCTGAAACGTGAAGCCCCTGAAACAGAACAGGCTGCAAAGATATTTTCCGTTTACCAGGAATTAATTGTTTATGCCCCCGGCCTTCAGCAGGAAGCTGCCGAATCAGCCTGGAGATCGCTGAATACGGTTTTTTCCGAATTTAGCATTGATACTGAATATCTTGATATGGTTTCTTTGGCAGATGGGTTGCTGCGGTTTGGTGAAGTTAACGGCCAAAGCCCTGCCTTTGTTGTTGCTTCGTTACTTGCAAGGATGGATCAAGAAACAGGTATTTTTCCACTGATGCTGCAGGCGGAACTGGATATGTGGAAAGAATCGTTCCTTGCCTATATGGCCGCCAAAACAGTATACAATGGCATAAATGTACCGGAAAAGACAGAAGAAACACTGGAACAATATGAAGAATATCTGCAGTTTGCCCTGGAGTTGTATTATAGCGGGGCTGATCCAAAGATTATTGAGCAAGAAGGCGCTTTTTATCATTACTTGTTGAATTTTCTGATTTGTTATGAAGACTGCAATATAGCTGCATCTTCCCTGGAAGGCAGGGAACATTGGCGTACCTATATCAGCAATCCGCGTTTTGATCCGGCTTTATTAAACAATAATAGCGCAATTACTGCTGCAGAAGCTGGAAATCCAGAAGATATTGGATCAATAAACGGGGCGCATACCCGGGAAGAGGGTCTGCTTGCCGATGCGTTTGAGTTGGCAAATCAAGCGTTCAGAAAATTAACTGAATGCTTTAATTTACTTGCCAACAGCAGCATTTCTGTTCGCCAGGAAAAATTACGTGCTGCCGCTGAGTTGTATTTACAGAATCCGGGTACTGCCTGGGAAGACCCTCCGGAAGATTATGAATTTATGATATCCCAGGAATATTTTAGGGATGAAGCAGAGAAGCTTCAAAATTCAGCCGATTATGAAAATTCACTTAAACAGCAAATAGCCATGCTGGGATATGAATATGATAATCTTCCTTCTTCCGGGCAGGCAGCTTTGGATGAACTGCTTAATATTTCCGCACAGCAGGAGGAGGCAAGGATAAGCCATCAAAATGCCCTGACCAATTATAACAGCCAGGCAGATCGGTTTTCTAAGGCAGGGGATTACTATGAAACGCTATACAGCATAAGCAAGAATATTTTTAGCAGGGTAGAAGAGGCACGGGTTAATTACGAAAAACAAGATGCCGTTCAAAGATGGGCAAGCACTTCATACTTAAATAATAGCTCTGTATTGCCGGAAGATTTACTGTATTACCGTGAGCCAAAAGAAGAACTGGCCTATGCACGGGAAAGAAATGATCGGGCGCAGATTGCCCTGGCTGCCCTGGAAAATTTATATAAAAACGGTCAGCCTGCCAGGCCTTATGAAAACGAAGAATACAATGCGTTGTATAAAGAGTATCAAATTAGTTTTTCCCGTATGTTTTTAACTTTAAAGGCGAAAACGGAATACTACAATAGCCTTGAAGAAGAACAATTACGGAATTGGGAATTATATAATTCGGTTTCAAACATGCTTTCTTCTTTTGTGTCTCCTCTAATGCCTGGTTATTATTATGAGTATACACAACCTTTACGAAAAGACAGCTCGTGGCTTGATTTTGTTCAAATAACAGAGTCAGGAACATTGGGTATCCTTTACGATAAGGATACGTTTATTTTGGATCAGATATCCGAAGGTGATGCAGTAACTCTGTCAGAATATTTTAATAATACCGGTACATTGTCTGAATTTGAACAGGCGCTTGCTGCCTGGACTGTTAGAATGTCAGCCTATAACCTTGGCAATATCAATAATTTTCAGGCCTGGGGATTGGCTCTGGATTATTTACTCAGAAAATTTGCAGAGAATAACCGGGATATTGATTCGGTTTCTTCCGCATATACACTTACCGATATGGGTTCTGACGGCAATATGAAGCTGGATGGCGATAAACTTAATGATTTATTAAAAAGATATCGAAACAACACTTTGCCCGGGATACAGGAAAATGCATGGAACAGCCTTAGCGATCAACAGCAAAAAGATTTGGAATTTCTTGCAATTTTATATTTAACCGGCGGCGGAGGCGAAGGTGCTTCAGCGCTGGAAATGGTATCCCAATATAAAGAAATGTCCTGGTTGTATAATAAGGCTGACTACTATGTAATTACAATAAATTTGCTGTTTGTTAAAATAACTATTTACCGCTGGCCTTATTTTTTTGACAGCAGCGACTTAAAACAAGTTCTTAATGCATCAAAAAACAGAAGGAATAACTATAACGCTATTATTAAGAAAGACGCATCGGTATTTTCATCAAATGTTAAACAAACATCATCCACATTTTCTGAATACTCAGAGTCATGTAATAAATTATCAATTTTAGCAGTACAGCGCGAAGACGGTATAAATTGGGACGATATTGAAATGGCTTTGACGAATCTGGAAAAGCCGGAAATTGAAATTTTAAAAACATATTGGGAAGATATGCTCGAATACCGCGAAAATCTTGGCGAATCGGTTGTATATACTACAATTGGCTCTGCCCTTGATGCGCTTTATGCCTGGGGAAAAGGAATACGCGATACCCTTGCAGAGAAACTTGAAAAAACTTATTTGGCAAACAAGCAGGAACGGGAGATATATCAGGAATTATACAGAACCGCATTCGATGCATTTATTAATGGAGAGATTTCTTTAGATGAGTTAAATAATACCGCCGAACTGGCTTATGGGCCTGAAGCGCCGGCAATAAAAAATCATTTATTCAATTTAGGGGCTATTTTAATTTCCGATCTAAAAACAATAAATGCTGACAGGGCTATATATACAAAACAATACCTGGAATTGGCAGAACAGTATACAACGTTAATTGAACGTGCATACACCGAACGGCTTTCCAATGAAATTGCTGCCAGAGAGACAGCCTGGAATGAACAAAATAAAGATTTATACATAAAATTATCTTCATGGCAGGAAGCCTCTTATCTTATTCTTGAACGGGGCAGGCAGGATTGGAAAGATGGAATAGAAGCAATGCAGGCAGCTTATTACCGCTGGGAACAAAATTTTATGGAGCAATATGCATATGTAGATGAGGCATGGAATGCTGCATATTTAGGAAGCTTAAATGATAAAGAAAATTGGATAAATCAGGCGGTAAATGCTGCTGCCGAAGCTTTAGACAATAATCTTATAGCTTTAGTCGGGGCAGATGCAGAATCATACAGCCGCAAACTTGATTGTTTTATACCATCATCCATTCCAGGTTTTGGCGCAGCAGAAATGGCATCCGGAGCGCTGCATGATGTTCTGAATTCTGCAGGGATTTTCAATCTATATAACGCATTTGCTTCTGTGTCCGGAAGCGCCGGAACAGTTGCTTCGGTAGTAAAAAGCGGTATTTCGGGATTAGGGTTATGGGATTCGGGCCAGGCAAAGGTTGCGGCAAAAGAATTTGCCTTAAATAGCACTAATGAATTGGCAACAGGGAAAATGGAACTGCTTGCTTTCCAGGCAAGGGAATCTGTGCTTGAGGCCAAAAGAGCATTGGAAAATAATATTGCCTATAGCAACAAGAATATTGATCGCTGCATGGATGAAATGTACAAATTGCAGGGCGGCTGGGTTCGATCCGGTAATTCGTATATTAAAAAAATCGTAGTCCATTCAACTTTTTTTACCAGTGCCATTACCGAAAAAGCAACCCTCGATTCATACAGGTATTATGTTATGGAATGGTGGGATATTTCCACCGATTTGAGCGATGCCAATCTGGAAGGCCTCGATTATTTAGGGATACAGGCAATTGTTGCCCTGGCTCAGGAAGAAATAAAAGAAAAAAGCTTTGCTGTATTTGGTTCAGACAATGATTCTCAAGGCTATTTTGGCATTTGGGTGGGGCATGGCCCAATTAATGCAAATGACAAGGGCAATGGCGAACTGGGCCGCTTAATAAGTGAATTTTATAAATGGGAAACAAAACAGGCAAAGGGCATAGTATTAATGAATGCCCCCCTCTGGGACAAGCCTCTTTGGGATTCCCGCGGTTCATGGTTCAGTGCTCCCAGCCTTAGAAGTGTCTTTGATATTGCAACCTCAATTGCTGCCACTGTCGTGGGGGCTGCTTTAGCGCCTGTTTCTTTTGGCGCCAGCCTTGGAGTTTCTTATGCCATAAGTATGTCCGGGGATCTTCTTTTTGGAGTCCTTGATGTTGCATGCGGATATAAAAGTTGGGATGAATTTGGGTTTTCATTTGGTCAAAAAGCATTAACAACGGCGGTTTCAACTGCTGGCGGTATTCTTTTTAATGGCGCCTATTCGGTAGTAGATGAAAGTTGGAAATTTGTAGGGCTAACGACAAAAGCGGTAGATAGTATTAGTTCGCCATTTGGTAAAGTTGCTATAAATACCGTTATGTCCGGGGCTCAGGCATTCAGTACCGGTACGGTAACCAGTGCAATAAGCTCCGTTACCTATAACAATGGACAATTCGGCTGGGACAAGAATGTTTTTTCATCGGGGGTTAAGAGCAGCTTAACAAGCGCCGCTGTTACCGGAACCAGTACGTTTACCACCGGGGTAATGAACCTGGGGCTGGAAGGATTTTATGGCAATTTATATACTGATGGGCAAAAATTGTCTTCATTGGCTGGAGGATTGGCAGGGCAGGGTGTTAATTATGCTTTTGGCGGAGATATTACCTTAAATGCCATAAATCTTGGGTATTTTAATGATGCTCTAAAAAACACGGGATTGTTAGAATTGCATTTTGGCAGGGATGGTTTTAGCGGAAATTTTGGTACTGCAGGTGTCGATGTCAGCATGGGGACCCTTGCCAGCGCATTCCGTGGTTTGGAAGCCTGGAAAGTAAATTTAGGGATTTGGACTTCTGATTCTGAAGCCGCAAAAAAATATATAAGCCAAATGAGGTCCTTATATTCCGGCGATGAAACCAACAGGGAATTGTATGATTCAATTTTAAACAATAATACTCTTGTAGTGGAAAATCGGGATGTCGATTACACCAAGACAGTTTATGATCATGATACTGGTAAAAAAACAATTTTTCTTGGCACTGGTGCATTGGACGATGGAAGCCAGTTTGGGCTTAATGTTGTATTTAGCCATGAATCCTATAGAAATGGAATTTATGACGGTTACGAAGGGCAAATTATGGAAACGACCATGGCAATAGTGGGACATATCAGTACAGCCCTTGGGTTAATGGAAACATACGGTATTGGGTCAATTGGCAAAGCAATGGCTGGTGAAGCAATTGATTTTTTAAATAATTATATGACTTTAATTTCTGAAGAAACTAGTAGTTTTTCAAAGATGGAAGCAATGTTTAACCTAGGCGCTATCTTTGACAGCTATGATTTTAGTGAGGATTATTGGAAATTGGTAAAAAAAGATGGAAAATGGGGATGGGTAGAAGATGGTTCGCTAGACTTTAATTTTGACCTCAGTGATCCGGAAATCCAAAAAGCATTTTTAAAAGCAGGAGGGTATGGAATTGTTCGTGTTTATGGAAAATCGGCAACTATAAAACCAGAAGACATGACAAAAGGTTTTATTTCTTCTTTAGGAATTGCTTTGGGTATAACAGATCCTTTAGATTCTGTATATTTTACAAATGGAAGTAGGTCAAATCTTCAAGCTGTAAATTATCGATTAAATAATTTTGTTGAGGGAACTCTTTCATTTGTTAATGCAAGTTTAATGGCGAATGATGTAATGAATGAACTTAAAAAATCATATAAAGTTATTGATGTTGTTGCAATGAATGAAAAATTGATAAATTTTAACAAAGCACTTATAGATGTTCAAAATTCTGGGTTACTAAAAAATAATCCTATAGTAATAGCCTCTGGATTAAATGGTCAGGGAACTGAAGTGTTTCCATATTTTCCATTAACTGGTAAAGTTAATATTACTTGTCTTGATGGCTATCGCTTTAACGCAAATGGTTATTTAGGTAATGGCAAAACACCAGGATTTCCATCAAATGATTTTGCAGATGCTTTTCATTCAGGGTTCGATGCTTCTTCAGCAAATAAAAATATTGTTGCTTCAACAAATGGATCACTGGAATTTCTATATAGTTATACTTATGGATTAAGAGGTTTTAATACTTCAAATTCTGGAAATATACAATTTATTTCAAGCCATCTTGCAAAAGAGAGTATTATGAATTATCTTTCAGTATTTGGGATGTCAGGAACATCATTAAATTTTGCTAATGGGCAATATTCTCTTAATGGCATACAAGCTGGAGTTACATTCGGAATAATGGGACAAACGGGTGTTTCTTTTGGAGATCATTTAGATTTAATTGTAAAAGATAATACTGGTAAAATTCAAGGGTCAATTCCACGAGTAATATTTGATAGTCGATATAAAAATATAACTATTAATAATAATGCAAATAAATACTCAGGGTTGCCATCCAAAGAATGGAATGATTATATAACAAAATATATGGAAGGTTTAAAAAAATGATATTTACATTTTTTTGTAATATTTGTTATAATATACTAGTATTGTCATGTTATAACAAATATTTTAAATATTAAAAAAGAGAAATTTCAATATTAATCTATTTGGAGGAAGTAGATGAGAATGATAAAGATGTTCAATAATAATTATAAATTTACCCTTTTATTTTTATGCATACTTTCTTTGTCATATTTTTCTTCGTGTAAAAATAAAAGCGAAAATGATATAAACAAAAAAAAGTATGATGAATTATTATTTTTACAAGAAAATAAAAATGAAAGTATATCTAATAGTGGAATTTCCAATTCAGCTAATAAAACTGTTTTTGCAGTTGTAAAAGAAAATAATGTGCCAATATTTTCTGTTATTGAAAACGGTGAGATCATAGGATATTTACATAAGGGAATGGTTGAAAATTTTGAAATTAATAATGATAATAATATTAAAATAGAAAATTCGTCAGATAAATATTTTTCGATTAGTGTTTTAGGAAAAGATAAAAATAATATTACTGGATTTGTTTATGGAAAATATTTAAGCATTATTCAAATCCCGAAAAATGAACAAACTAATTTAACAAATGCAAAAATAATTAATAATGAATTATTTCCTAAAAAAGAAAAAAATATTTCTTATTACGTAGGACATGAAAGTCTTCCAAATATATTACAAAAATATGGTGATTGGATTGAATACGAAGATACAAATTACTGGTGGGGATCGCATGGTTTATCAATTCATATAAACGATTTACCGGAGCAATTTTTTATTACAATATATGATGATAAAGATAATATTAGTAGAAAATATTTATCATATAAAAATAAATTTGATATGGAGGATATACCAATTGGGTTTCATGAATCTTATTTAGAAAAATATAGACCATTTCTTCCTATACATACTTTTTATTTCTCTGGTCCATTTTCAACAATATCTGGAAGATTTAAAACAGAAATAAAAGATATGAATGATAAAATTATATTTTTCGATTTTATAGAGTACCCAAAAATACAATTTAGAATGGAGAGATTAAATAATAATAATTATTATATTCAATATAAAACAGAGATGCCATTCAACCTTGTAATTTATGAACATAATTTTGATGAAAACGACAGTGTCCCTGTATGTGCTTTCGAAAATTATCCTGAGAATGGATTTTGGGAAGGGTTATTAACACTTGGTCCAGAATTTAAAAAAAATACTGATTATCGTATTTTTTTATATCATATTGATAAGGAAAATGAAAATGATTTTTTACAAGAAATAGACGGTTTTTGGAATAATTATATTTCTATAAGTGAATATACAAAATAATGAATAATAATATTTTGTGTTTTAAAATTTAAAGTTAATTGATTATGGAGGTATATTGATGAAGTTTTGCAACATTTTGTTATTATTATTATTAGGCAATTGTATTTTTTCTTTGGATATTAAAGGGTCAACGTGGGGTCCTGAAAAAGGAGGCCGTGGATTTTATTTAAAGTTTAAAACAGAAAAAGATTTTTTGTTTGAATTTAGCGGTGAAGGAGGAGGGCAAAATGTTTTGGGAACTTATATGCTAAGCAGAAATGAAATAACTCTCAACATTGTAACAATTAATGACTGGGGTGATTTGCCAGGGTATATTAAGCAAAAAACTGTAAAATGTTCAATAAATGAAACTAACAGCTTGTATTCAAAATTTAAACTTGTTGGAAATGGCGGACTTGAATTATGGCATTCTGATTTTCGCCCGAAAAATGGAGAAAAATGTATTTTAGACGGTCATGTTGTTTATGCATATCCGTCAAAAGGTAAAGTAAATGATAATGCCAGGATAAGGGAAGGACCGGGTTTACAATATAAGTATTATACATTTTCTTTTGAAGATGAACCTGAAATATATAATGTGCTTCCAAAAGGAAACAGTGTCATAATTTTGGGGTATTCAGAAAACAAAACTATTGTCGATGGCGTAGAACATCCGTGGTACTATTGTGTATTCAGAAAAAATATGTGGGAAGAGCAATATTGCTGGATATGGGGAGGACTTATTGATTTCTAACAATATTGGCAGGTTACTAGCGCTTTCTACTGAAATTTGTTAGCTATTGCTATTGGATTAGGGAATAATGGAGTATTGCCATGAAACATAAATTTAATTTTTTTTGTAATTTATTACAAAATATATTTTTAGTTCTAATTCTTTGTTTTTTAGCAGGGTGCTTAAAAAACAAAGAAAACACATTTTCAATGGAGAAAAAAGAAAATTATGAAAAAAATAACAACCCGAATTCGGAAATTGTTAATAACTATGAAAATAACAACGATCTGATTTTAGAAAATGCTGAATTATTTGAAAAAGAATATTTTAATTTTGAGCCATATAGCATTATTTTAAGTAATGATATTTTTGCTGTTGTAAAGCATGATAATTCTGTAATATTTTCTTTCCCTGACAGTGACTCTGAAAATATAATGTATTTACACAAAGGAGACATTGTTCAGATACAAAAAAGATTACTTGAAAAAATGACTTATAAAGGTATGGAGGGTTATTTTTGTAATATTTATTACAACAAGGGATGGATACATGATGCTGATCTTGATTTTCTTGAAGTTACAAAAAATAATGTAACTACGCTGTCAAACAGTAAAAATACTGACCACAGGAGATTCCCAAATGCCCCTTCTGATTTATTTAACCCTATGGGTTTAGAATCCTTTCCAAATTATTTGGAAAAGGATTCGCCATGGGTTATTTATAATGATGCTTTTAGAATAAAAAATATTAATGGTTTATCTTTTAAGCTGCAAAATTTGCCGGATAAATTTCAGGTTTGGATATATAAAACACCAGGAGAAGAAAGCAGAAAATATTTTGCAAATAAAAATGAAATAGATTTAAATGAATATGATTATTTAAATAATGACGAAAAAAATAAAATCAATAAA
>Ga0082212_10004927_pt1 | contig 18411 bp, 8 predicted proteins | sample TergutNt197P3_FD_71548 | JGI IMG/M metagenome (GOLD analysis project Ga0082212, IMG submission 71548) | Neocapritermes taracua P3 segment gut microbial communities from Petit-Saut dam, French Guiana - Nt197 P3 | ecosystem: Host-associated > Arthropoda: Insects > Digestive system > Gut ...
TGGGGTCCGCCGCGCCGCTGTACTCCCAGTCGATGACGCGCACGCCGCCGTCCGGCAGCCACAGGATGTTCGCGTAAATATAATCGATATGGCAGAGCATTTCGGGTATGCCCAGCCGCTCCCTGAACGCCAGCAGTTCGTCCGCTTTCACGCGCACCTCGCGGTAGTCCGAAAACCGGATCGCCCCGATCCCTTCCGCCAGCCCCTCGTAAAAATCGATCATCTCCGCGACGTCAAACCGGTGCTCGGCCTCTATCCCCGCCCCGTGTATCTTCGCCAAAAGCTCCATCGCGCGCTTGACCTCGCCGTCGTTCTCGACGTCAACGACGCGCGCGCCCTCGTAAAACCTGCTGATCTTGACGCCCGACTCCCCGTCGAAGTACACGATCTCGTCGGAAATGTCCAGCGGCGCGATCAGCTCGTAGTTGCGCTTTTCCGCCGCCCGGCTGATCAGGTCTTCCGTCCCCGCCCCCGGCAGCCGGAACACGTACGGCTCGCCGCCTACGTCAAAGACGAAGCTCTGGTTCGTCATCCCTTCCTTGAGAGGCAGTATCCCCTTTATGTCGCCCTGCGGCACTTTAAAGGTCTCCGCGATCCTTTTCATCACGGCGTTATCCGTCTCCCGCCTGTAGCTCTCGTCGAATTCCCGCAGCTCATCGAGGGTTTCAAATTCATAGACAATGCCCTCGCCCTGCTTGTTGGCATAGACCTCCAGCACGTCCAGGTTCTCCGCGACAATCTTTTCCCAGTAATAGGAGTCCGTCCCTTGCGCCCCGTACGCCTCCCTGACGAGCTCCGCAAAACGCCGCGAGGCCTCTCCCATCAGATAGCCGGGCCCGATCAGCGCCCACATATCCTCGCCCGTGCTGTCGATGCGCACCATGCGCCCGCGCGCGCCGACCGTCACGCCCCATTCATTCGTCTGCCCCTCAAAATACGAGCAGCTCAGCCAGCTCGCGGGCTCCCAGGCATGGAAGACATTCTCCTTCATCCAGTTGTCGGCGACGAGTATGTAAGTGTTCTTTAGCTGGTCCAGCACAAAGTACACGCTGGCAAAATTGTTCTTGACCGCGTACTCCGGGTTGTAGACCAGCTTGACCCCGTACTTGTCGATCAAATAGTCGAACTTTTCCTTCAGGTAGCCAACGACAAGCGTAATGTCCGTAATGCCGACCTCGTGCAATTGCTCGATCTGCCGCTCGATCATGGGCTGCCCGTTGACCCTGAGGAGCCCCTTGGGCGTATCGTAAGTGAACGGCACAAAGCGCGACCCAAGCCCGGCCGTGAGTATGATGGCGTTGTCCACACGATAAGGCTCAAGGTACGCCCGCCCCGCGTCCGTCAAGGCATAACGGCCGGCAGATTCCTCCGATCCTTCATCAATACAAACCAAGCCTTGCCCGGCCGCTTCCTTGATAAGCGCGTTGACCTTCCCGAGCGAAACCCCAAGGCGCCCGGCCAGCGCCCGCTGACTCAGCGCCTGATCCCCGGCCTCGGCAACCTCCCTTAATAATAGTACGATCTCATTCAAAACCTTTGCTCCTTACTGCATCCGACATAGCCGTGCTCGTTCACATTTGTATAATTTATGCATAATTTGAACACGTTCATATTTGAGAATACTATCATATATTTGAACACTGTCAAGCTTTTTTTCCTTTCCCTGAAATCACCATGTTCACCAAAAGGGATTGGCAGGTTGTGTGAAAACCAATGGCGCCGTTAGTCTACCGCAATTCCGTGCCATGAGACTTTACTTCATCACGCCCGCCAAAATGAAGTTGATAAAGCAAACAGCAGCAATTTACGGGACAGAACGAGGGGGAGGAAGGAAGGAAGGGAGGGAGGGAGGGTGGAGGCGCTCAAAGGCCGCGGGCCACATTTGCCTTGTTCTATGTGATGCCACGGGTCTGCCTGTTTTGGCTGAAAATTGCGGTTGTGTTTGATTTGTGTTCATTTTATGGGATATAATGGGATTTTTCGTCGCGAAAAACTCGACTACTTCCCTATACCTGACTACACATACATTTAATGGGATATTTGCAGCTAAAATATCGTACACATCCGCAATTTTCAGCCATTTTTTGTGGTTTCTTGCAAATTTACAACGGAAGCAGGTCAAATCAAACGAATTGGCGGCAATCACCTGTTGCCAAACGAACCGTCCTTTGACCCGAAGCCTTTTTCAGTGGTTTCCACACAAGTGTAAATTTGGTGCAAAATGCAGGGGAAAAATCTAAAATCATTCACTTAAAGCCCCAGGCGGGGGCATTATTGTTCATGCTGCAAAACCACCATGTCCCCAATCGGCATAATGATATACAATATATATGTTTTGGAGGCAAAAGATTGATGCTAAATGATAATGCCGCTAAAAGGAAAGTGGAAGAAAAGCTGGAGTCGGAAACCCCGAATGAAAGGGCAAGTGCTATGGGAAAAATCAATGTGATCGAAACATCGATCGAGGGCGTCGTCATCGTGGAGCCGACAGTCTTCGGCGACCACAGAGGCTGGTTTTACGAGGTTTATACGGAGCGCGACTATCATGCTGCCGGGCTGGAGTACAAGTTCATCCAGGACAACCGCTCTTTCTCGGCGGCTAAAGGGACGCTCCGGGGCATACACTTCCAGCGCGGGGATTCCGCGCAGGCCAAGCTCGTCTGGGCCGGCAAGGGCGAGGTGCTCGATGTCGCCGTGGACCTTAGGCGCGGCAGCCCGACATACCTGGGGTGGGAGGCCGTAGTGCTCACAGCCGAAAACAAGCGGCAGTTCATGATCCCGCGCGGCTTCGGCCACGCCTTCCTGGCACTGACAGACGATGTTGAGTTCTGCTACAAGGCCGACAATTTCTATGACGCGGCGGCCGACGGCAGCGTCCGCTACGATGACCCAGAGATCGGCATAGACTGGGGCGCGTACTTCCCGGGCTATGAGGGCGGCGCCGGCCTTATCCTCTCGGACAAGGACAAGTCGGCGCCCCTCGCGAAAGACGCCGATACAGGGTTCGCCTGGTGACTGCCGGCAGCCCGGGCTTTCCTTCCGCAGCAGTCCCGGGCTTCCCTTCCGCAGCAGCCCCTAAATGCCCGCAGCTTCTTCGCCTTTATGGCTTCGTCGTTGTCCAGCGCGCGTACAGCGTCTGTGTCGTTGCGGTAAACCCGACGGGCGTCTCGGCTGTTATCTTCACTCCCTTGGACTTGGCGGTATCGGCCTTGGTCGTGTACCAGCCGTCGAAGTAGAGCTTCGGCTCGTGGACAGGCGGCCTTGGGACCGGGAGCTCCCCATATGCCCCAAGAAAGACCACGCCTTTGCTGCCCCCTTCCCCCGCAGCGAACTTCCCGCCGTTCACGTTGAACTTGACGGTTTTCGATGGCTTCGTCCAGTGGGCGTAAAGCTTTGTGGCCTTCGTGATGAGTGTGTCCGCGCCGGTCTTCACGCCACCGGATTTCTTCGTGTACCAGCCGGTGAAGACATACCCGGCCCGCGCAGGCGGATCAGGCCACGCGCCGGCGCCCACCGCCGTGTTGTAAGTGGTTTTTTCCGGGAGGGTGAAGACCCCCTTGCTGTTCCCTTCCGCAAATACAGCATTCGCCGCATTTTTGTTGAATGAGACCGCGTACCTGGCCGGGACCCATTCGGCTTTGAGCGTCTTCCAATAGATGGACTGCGGCACGGCGCCGGGGTCGATCGACAAAGCTGTATTCTTGTTGATATATTCTTTGCCCGGCTCATCGCCTGCGGGATATACCGAAGCATCGTACCATCCCGCAAAGACATGCCCTTTGAGCGTCGGCTTTGCAAGGGCGCCGTACTTCGAAGCCTTGAGGCTCAGCGATTTCGACGCCGACTTCACCTTGCCGCCGTTTGCGTCATATTTGATCGTTACACTTCCCGTATACTGCGCATAAAGCGTCATGGCCTTCGGCGAGGTTTTCCACAGCTTGCCGTCTATTACCGAACTGCTGCCCTTCGACGTTGACCAGCCTTTGAACACCTTGGGGCTTGATGCCGACGCGGGCGCCTGCATTTGCGGCAACGGGTCATTCGGCGGGGCGCCCCAGACGGTGCCAAAACCCATCATATAATCTGTTGGCATTTCCGCCGCAAAACTGCCGCCGTTCGCCTTGAAGCTGATTTTATAATTGTTATAGTCCCATTTCGCGTAGAGCGTATGGTTCTTCATGGTCGCAAAGGCCGTATCGGCGGTAACCGGCCCGTCAAGCCCCGCCTTGTCGCGATACCAGCCCAGGAATGACCCCGCCGCCCATTTCGGCTTCGTGGCCGGCAGCTTGTACACCCCGGCGTCCGCCTTGTGCTTGACCACCTGCGTCTTCTTGGTCTTGATCTTGCCGCCGTTCGCGTTGTACGTCACTTTGTAGGTCTTTGCCGTCCACTTCGCGTAGAGCGTCTTGTCGCCTTTGGCCTTTGTCTTGCTCGTGGCCTTCGTCCCCGACACCTTGTCTTTTGAGTTTATCTTCGGGTACCATCCGCCAAACGTCCAGCCGTCAAGCTTCGCCGTCGGCAGCGTCCCGTACGCCTTGCCTTTGGTTACATTAATCACCGAGCCTGTCACCTCGGTCTTGTTTGGTAATGTAATAATTACGCCAGGCTTGACTGGGTCGAACGTGACCTCATATGTCCCGCCGGGATTCTTGTCATCATGCTCGGACCCGGCAGTCACCGTCACAGGGCCAAGCGGCATCGTGAAAAATGTCGCTTCGCTGCCCGCGTCGGCAAATTCCCCGCCGCCGCTGCTTGTCCAGCCCAGGAAATGATAGCCGTATGGCGCCGCGTCCGCTTTGATTTCCACCACTGCGCCGACAAGATAGGAGCCCGCGCCTGTGACATCTGTGCCACCGACGACAGTCAGCGCGTGGGGGTAGGCCGGGTCCGGCGTCCAGCGGGCGTAAAGCACTATGTCTGAGTCCGTCTCCGGGACCTGCGTTGACGCTGTGACAACCGTTCCTTCCGAGGCAGCGGTAAACCACCCGTTGAAAATATACCCCGTCAGCCCGGGCGTCGGCAGGGCGCCGTATGCCTGCCCCACGGTCACGGTTTTGCTTCCCGGACTTACGCTGCCCCCCTGCGCGTCAAAACTCACTGTCAGTGTTTTCGCTTCCCAGCGGGCATAGAGCGTTATGCCCAGGTCCGTCTCCGGGACCGGCGTTGCCTGCGTCACGACCGTGCCGCCTGAGGCCGAGGTAAACCATCCGGCAAAATCATAGCCTGCCCGCACAGGCGCCGGCAGTTCCCCATATGCTGCCGCGACCGTCACGGATTTGCTTGCCGGGCTGACGCTGCCCCCCTGCGCGTTAAAAACCGCCGTTAACTTTTTCGGCGTCCAGCGCGCAAAAAGGGTATGGTCGGCGGCAAGGTTGAACACGGTCGTGGATTTCACTTCCGTCCCGCCCGTTATATCAGTAAACCATCCGGCAAAATCATAGCCTGTCCGCGTAGGCGTCGGCAGGGTCCCGTAAGCCTGCCCGAACTTGACAATCTTTTCGGCAGGGCTGACCATGCCGCCGTTCGCGTCAAAGGCCGCTGTGTATTCATCGATCGAGAAGAAGCTGACCGTATAAGAGATCTTCGACACCGTACTTCCGATAGTAAAATCAATATCTACTTCAAAAACATCCCCTTTGTTGTACGCAGGAAGGGTGCTTCGGTTCGGGCGGAAGATGATGCAACCTCTCTGGCCATAACCATCGTTGTTCACGTTGAGGTAGTTGACATTATTATAATTGGGCATTTCCGGCGTCAATTCGGTGAAGTCCCAGACCTGCCCGTCCGATTGCCGCGTCAGCTTGACCTTGACGCTGGCAGGCGTGACAATTTGCCCCACAGACACCGTCCACGGGTATATGTTCGAGAAGTATTCCACAGGCATGTTTTGGGCAGGCCAGGCGACGCCGCTGTATGGAGACGTCCGCCCACGATCAAAGGAATACATTGCCGAATAAGAATCGACTTTCCCGAACCCGGTTTTCAGCATGTCGGGGTTCAGCACCCAGCGCCTGTGCCCGGCCATAGGGAGGTTGCCGTTGTCGCCGTCCTCCATCCACCCCCCGACGATCGCATAGGAAAGGTTCCCGTAGCCCATCGCGATATTCGACCTGCCGGCGCCGCTATAGCCAAGGTCATAAAGCGCCTTGTTCATATCGGGCGGTTTCTCCGGGTAATGCGACATTTGTTTGTTTACAGCCATCACAAGCGAGGCCGCTTGGGTTTGGTCGTTATACCCCGAATCAAGGGCGACATCGTCGTCAATCCCCGCGATATAGCGCATCTGGTTTAGCATCGCAAGCGCGGCGTTCAAAGACCCGCTTGTGAGCGTGCCCGGCTTGTAATTCGGTCCTTTTGTTACCGGCTGGTCGCCATATGTGGTCTGCGCAGACACCGAGGCGCCGCTGCCTGCGGCATATTCCCTTATCTCGGCTTGAGTCCTGTACTCGACGTTGATGCCGGTAGCCAGAGGCAGTATCTCCTCTTCTTCCCCGCCTCGCCCCTCATCAGTCAGGAGCGGAGCCGTCCCGCCATCTTCTTCATATCCACCCTCCGGGGCCACAGGCGGCTCGGGGGTCCACCCCTCTTCAGCGCCCCCGCCACCAGCTTCTCCACCTTCACCAACTTCGCCAGCTTCACCGCCTTCACCAGCTTCACCAGCTTCCCCAGCTTCACCGGCTTCACCAGCTTCACCGGCTTCACCAGCTTCCCCGCCTTCACCGGCTTCACCAGCTTCACCGCCTTCTCCGCCTTCCAGGGCCATAAGCGGCTCGGAGATCCACCCCTCTTCAGCGCCCCCTTCACCGGCTTCACCCGGCAATGCCGCAGGCGAAGCGCCCCAAAGCCCTTCACCTCCGTCCTCTTCAACCTCTTCACCCGGCAATGCCGCAGGCGAAGCGCCCCAAAGCCCTTCACCTCCGCTAACAGGCCCCCCGGCAAACACCACCCCGGGCAACAGTGTTACCACCAGCGCTGCCGAAAGCAATGCCGCTACAATCCTTGAGTGCCTGGCTTTTCTTTTTTTGATAAACATCCCGCTTTTCTCCCCTTCATTTCGTCGAAACAATATACGGGTTTTATAGCAGATTCCCGTGATGCTGGTTTTCTTTCCCCACGGTCATTATATCAAAACTGCATGGTATTGGTATTCCAGGTTGAAAGTTGAAACGGGCTTTTGCTATTCACCTATCACCTGCTCACCTATTCACCTGTTCAGCAGTTATCCTTGAGTGCAAACGGTAATTTGTCCTGGCGTTTTCCTGGTTTTTTCACCCTGCCATGATTGTTGCTACTTTTTGTCCGAAAACCCGACTTATGTATGGTTTTTTACCCGTTTTTACTCGAAAAATGCCAATACAACCCCCATATGCATCTGATAACCATACACAAGTCCCGTTTTCGGACATTTTTTCGTGATTTCCTGTATTTTTTTCAACAACTTTCCCCCGAAGCCATGCTATTTCCATGCCATTTCATTCCGGCCAGACGTGCACAGCGCGCGTACAGCAGCCAGCGGCGCCCCCTACGGCTCCACCACCCTCCAGCGCGCATAGCGTCTGTGTCTCTGATGTAGACCCGGCGGCGCCCCCTACGGCTCCACCGCCGTCCAGCGCGCGTAAAGCGTCTGCGTCTTTGCGTTGAACCCGACAGGAGTCTCGGCTGTTATCTTCACGCCCTTGGCTTTTGCCGTGTCAGCCTTCGTCGTATACCAGCCGTCGAAATACAGCTTCGGGTAGTGTAGCGGCGCGTTCGGGACAGGCAGGGCCCCATAGGCCGCCCCCCATGTGACGCTTATGCCGCCCCCTTCCCCTGAGCCGAACTTCCCGCCGTTTGCGTTGAGCTTGACGGTTTTCGCGGGCTTCGTCCAATGGGCGTACAGTTTTGTGTCCTTTGTGACCGGCGTTTCCGCGGTGAACTCCACGCCGCCGGATTTCTTTGTAAACCAGCCGGTGAAGACATACCCTGAGCGCGCAGGCGGAGCAGGCCATGCGCTGGCCCAGACGGCCTCATTGTATGCGGTTTTTTCCTGCACTGTATATACGCCCTTGCTGTTCCCGGCGCCAAAGACGGCCTTGTCGGCGTTCTTGCTGAACGAGACCTTGTACCTGGCCGGGACCCAGTCGGCTTTCAGCGTCTTCCAGTAAATCGATTGCGTAACAGCACCGGGATCGACCGAAACGGCGGTCTTGCTTGTGATATAGACTTTCCCTTCCTCATTGCCTGTAGGATAAAGCGAAGCGTCGTACCATCCCGCGAAGACATGCCCCTTCAGCGTCGGTTTCGCGAGTGTGCCGTATTTCGCCGCTTTCAGGCTCAGCGATTTCGACGCGGGCTTCACCTTGCCGCCGTTTGCGTCATATTTGATCGTGACCTTGCCTGTATACTTCGCGTATAGCGTCGTGTCTTTCGGCGAGGTTTTCCACAGCTTGCCGTCGACTACGGAGCTGTCGCTCTTTTTCAGCGCCCAGCCTTTGAACACTTTGGCGCCGGAGGCCGCGTGCATTACAGGCAGCGGCGCGTTCGGCGCGGCGCCCCATACGGAGTTGAACCCCATCATATAGTCTTCCGGCATTTCCCCCGCAAAGCTGCCGCCGTTTGCTTTGAAGCTGATCTTGTATTTTTTGTAGTCCCATTTCGCGTAGAGCGTGTGATTTTTCATGGTCGAAAAGCCGGTTTCGGAGGTGACCGGCCCGTCAAGCCCCGCCTTGTCACGGTACCAGCCAAGGAACGTTCCCCCCGACCATTTCGGCGTGGCAGAGGGCAGTTTGTACACCCCGGCGTCCGCCTTGTGCTTTATCACCTGCGTCTTTTTGTTCTTCATTTTGCCGCCGTTGGCGTTGTATGTCACCTTATAGGTTTTCGGCGTCCATTTCGCGTACAGCGTCATGTCACCTTTGGCCTTTGTCTTGCTCGTGGCTTTGGTCCCGGACACCTTGCCGTTTGCGCTTATCTTCGTGTACCACCCGCCAAACGTCCAGCCGTCAAGCTTCGCCGTCGGCAGCGCCCCGCACGCCTTTCCTTTTTTCACATACACCGTCGAGTTTTCCACCAGCGTCTTGTTTGGTAGTGTAATAACAACGCCAGGCTTGACTGGGGCGAATGTGACGGCGTAAGTGCCGGCCGGGTTTTCATGCTCGGGCTCAAAATTGGCAGTTACCGTTACCGGGCCAAGAGGCATGGTGAACACTGTCGCGGCGCTGTTTATGCTGGCAAATTCCCCGCCCCCGCTGCTTGTCCATTCCAGGAAACGGTACCCGTACGGCGCCTGGTCCGCCTCGATCTCCACCTCCGCGCCGAAAACATAGGAGCCTTCGCCCGTAACATCTGTGCCGCCGATTACGGTCAGTTCGTGTCGATAGGCCGGATCCGGCGCCCAGTGCGCGTATAGCGTAATGTCATCATCTCCAGCCGGAACCAGCGTTTCAGGCGTGACAGGCGCGCCGCCCGCCACTGCGGTATGCCATCCTTCAAAATTACTCCCAGCAAGCGCAGGCGTCGGCAAATTACCATAGGCCTCCCCCACGGTAACGGTTTTTCCCGGAGGGCTAACGCTGCCTCCCTGCGCGTCAAAAACCACATTCAGCGTTTTGGGCGTCCACTGCGCGTAAAGCGTATGCTCGGTATCGAGTTCGACTATCGTCCCGCTCGTCACTTCCTCGCCGCCTTCCGCTTCTGTATACCATCCTTCAAAGCCATACCCTTTGCGTACTGGCGTGGGCAGATCTCCGTAGGCCTCGCCCACCGTCACGGATTTGCCCTTCGGCTCCACAGTCCCTTCCTGCGGATCGAAAGTCAGTTCAAGGGTCTTCGGCGTCCAGCGTGCATACAGCACTATGTCCCGGTCGCTGTCAGGAACCAGCGAGTCAGAGGTGACCTTTTCGCCGCCGGTCTCCGCGTCATACCATCCTTCAAAGTCATAGCCTGCCCTGACCGGCAGCGGAAGCTCCCCGAACGGCTGGCCGGTCGTCACGGTCTTGGTTTGCGGCTCCACGCTTCCTTCCATCGGATCGAAAACCAGGTTCAGCGCCTTCGGCGCCCACTGCGCGTAGAGCGTGTGGTCCGCGCCGGCGCTGACGACCGTCGAGGCCGTCACAGCCGTGCCGCCTGCAGGCGCGGTGAACCACCCGTTGAAGCTGTCCCCCTCCCGTACGGCCACCGCGGGCAGGGACCCATAGGCTTTCCCTTTCTCAACTATTTTTTCACTGAAACCCAGCGCGGCGCCACCCGCGTCAAATTTGACATTCATCAGGTTGTCATAACTACCCAGCGGCGCGTAAGAATCGCTCGAGAACAACTGTACATAATAGACCCCGTAGGATCCGCCATAAACGATCCCTATCCCTATCGTCGTAAACCCGTCACTAATCATATTCTCAAAATGGCCCTGTGAGTTTTTCCATTCGTTGACGACCGTGCCCAAAGGCGCCCCGGCCGCGATGTTCTCCCCGACGCTTCGGTAGCTCGAAATGCCGACCTCCGCCAGCACAGTAAAACAGCTTGAGCCGTCTGGCCGCTCATGCGCAAATTTCTCTTTTATTTCCCGCGCCCTTATTGACGCCGCGTCACACATTTTCATATCCAGCACAAGCGGCGGCTTGCCGCTCTCGGCCCGCACAGCGTTTGTATCACTTAGGATAGTCATGATGCCCGCCGCCAGACCAGTAAGCGCCGTCGCTTCCGCGGGCAACGCCTCGGCGATCGCCTCGCCCACCTGCGGCGTAGACGCTGCCTGCGCAGCTGATGCTACTGGTGCTGCCTGAGCCGCAGACGCTGCCTGAGCCGCAGACGTCAAGACCTGCCGCCCTTTGGTTACAAGATCCTCTGCAAACGCCGCCCCGGGCAGCAGCGCCGCCACCAGCACTACCGTGAGCAGCACCACAACAACAATTGAATACCGGCCATTATTTCTTCTTCTAAGCATTTTGATCTGGTCTCCTTTATATGGTCGCTTTATATGGTCGCTTTATATGGTCGTTTCATATACAGTCTCATTTATTTGGCAGTCTTCTCCGGTCGCCTTATGAACGGTCACATTTGCCTTTAACGCGATCGCCGGCTGTTTTGATCAGCCCAGGCTCTCTGCAGGCTTTCTATTGTCAAAGCAATAGAATTCTCACCTGCCGCCATTGTATCAAAGAATAAATGCTTTGAACGCGAATCGCCCCAGCTTTCGTTGAAATATCACTATCGCGCCACCATCACTCCAAAAATAGCGTTGTAAAAACTATCAACCAACATTTTAGTATGGCTTACATGGGTTAATAATTATATCGCTGTGATTTCTGTTTTTATTGCCACCCTATTAGCAATTTCAACCTGAATCGCATTGTAAAAATCAATTTCTGTTTCAGGTGTTTCTACTGAGACAATTAACGAATAGCGGATTTTTTTATCGTAACATTTTAAGTGAGGTCGCATTTTCCACCAGCCACTTATAGGGAATACTATGATTTTATTGCATTCTGCCAATTCGCTGGCCGTACTTTCTAAAATGTCTGAATGAATTGAGCCAACATTTCTGTTTTGGCTGCCAATAACCCAGCGTTCTGGCACATTCGTATATGTTGTCCCCCCTTCTTCCTCATCACGCATTGCCAAACTTATTCGTCTAATGAATGAAATCTCCTCCTCATGGGTATTATTCACATCGAAATGAAGACCACAAGACGCATATTTATACTTGTCTTTCCAACCTATCCGACCAGGACTTGGCTCAATGTAATAGGATAGTGTTACCCGCATTTTCACAGGCGATTCTCCCATGCCAAGCAAAAGCTCTTTTGGCCACGGAAGTGTGTGAATATGCATCTCATTCAGGGTAATACTATTGTTTTTTTTCTTCTTATATGGCTGCAGTTCGTCCTCTATTATCATGTTAACGCTATTCGACGCACACCAAATTGCGCGATCAACATCCGGGACGCCATAACCACAAGTTCTAAGTAAACGTCTGTAATCGCTTCTGTTTACGGAACCGCGAATACCCGCAAATTGTTTCATTTCTTCGCGCCATGAAGCCGAATGAATAATTAATGCTCTTACTGTTTCAGACCATAATGATCGGGATTAGCAACCTCGCGCAGTAAATTCCCGCCTTCAAGCATTACTTCTGGTTTAATAGGCCATTTTTTATCCCATGATATTGATGATGACGAAAACGGGGAAATACTACCCGCGTGAACCAAAGATTTGTATGTGTCAGCCATCGCAGGATCAGATATTACTTCCTTTTCTGTATATGCGCCTACTGTTATGCAATTCCAGGATTGCCCTGGATCCTCTACTGAATGATTGATGATTGCATCTTGATAATTACCACTTTCTCGAATCATTTCAATTGTTGTATTGCCAGCCATGGCAATACCTCCTCGTTCGAATATTATCATATAAATGTTTTGTTTTCATGATTATTAATGTACAAAAGGATTAAATTAACAACAACAGCAATTTTCGGCAGTACGTCTTGTGTGCACAGCATGATCGGTTTGCTTGCGCTTAAAAGTATTATTTGCCTTGGATCCAATCGTAACGAACACTCCGCGCAGCGCCCGTTTTCACGAGATAACCACTTTCCACCAACACCGCCAACCTCCTTTGCAGCGTCCGGCGGGACATGCCGGGCAGGATCCCCTCCGCTTCCGAAAGCGAAATGCTGCCAAACTGGCATGCATAATTGAGGATATCGGCATCGTCTCTGTTTATCTGTTTTTGAGCAAGCGGTTGCTGGAAAGCCGCCATTATTGCAACCTCCGCCCACAGGATCTTCGCGGATGACAAAAACCCGGTAATGAAATAATCCACCCAAGGTGTAAGGTCGTTTCCCTCGCGATATCTTTCACCCTGACATTCATGAAGCGCGATATAGTATTCGCCGCGTTCCTGCGCATAATATGAATCAAGCACGATCGAGCCGTTAAAATCGTAGCCGCATATACCAAGGTAGAGCATTGTCGCAAGCCTCGCCGTTCGCCCGTTGCCGTCAGCAAACGGGTGGATCGTTGCGAGCTGATAATGCAGAATCGCGGCGGCCAGGCACGGATGCACACTTCCTATTGCCGTTTTTTGCCATGCTACAAGCCCTTCGAGTTTCTTCTGCACATAGCGCGCCTGTGGACCGGTGTACTTCACTTTGTCGTCCTGGTCGACAATGTATACCATGCCCTTTCGAAGCGCCCCTGTCTTTTCATCGGCCAGAAGGCCCCTCATCGCAAGCCTGTGCAATGTCAGCAAGTCATCATATTCCAGAGGTTTACTATCCCGCTTTCTTTTATCTATGAAATCCAGTGCGTCTTTATAATTGCGGACTTCAGTTTCAGCGTAAGCATGCCGCGTCAGCCCCCTTCCCTTCAAAACCGAATCGACTTGTTTCAGCGTAAGCGGGTTGCCCTCTATCGACGTTGAGCTGTGCACCTGCTCAACTGTCGCGCGATAATGCAGCTCGACCGTCCGCTCAGGCAGGATCCGCGACCCGGCCACGTTCGTGCGGATCGACTCGATCTCGGCGATTTCATTCAGCGCCTTGTTTGAAATTGTATAAACCGGCGTAAACATCTTACCCATAGTATATCACAATCGCCATGGAATCGCGCCATTATCGCGCCAAGTATCGCGCCACTATTGCGCCAGGTATCGCGCCACTATCGCGTCATGAGTTTTGATTTGGCGGCGCTCGCCTGGGCGGCCTTGCTCACGATCTGGATGAAGTCCTCTGCTTCCAGCACCTTGACTGCTTCTATCGTCGTGCCGCCGGGGCTGCACACATTATCGCAAAGCTTCTGTGGATCGGCCCCGCCGAGGTTTTCAAGGACCATTTTCGCGGCGCCCAGCGTCGACTGCGCTGCCAGGACAGTCGCGGTTTCTTTTGTGAGCCCGCCTTCGATCCCCGCGCGTATCAAACCTTCCATATAAAGATAAGCATATGCCGGACTGCTGCCGCTTATGCCTGTCACTATATCCATGAACTCCTCAGGGACCCAGGTGGCCGCGCCGACTGCGCCAAACAGCCTCTCCGCTGCGCGCTTGTCGGCTTCGGAAAGGCCGCTCGTAGCGGACATGGCGCTCATGCCTTCGCCCACCATAGCCGGCGTGTTGGGCATCACGCGCACAATGCGCGTCTCTGTGCCCAGCTTTTCCTGGATGTGGCCGATGCTTATTCCCGCCGCAATCGATATGACCAGCTTGCCGTCCGGGCCTGACGCAAGCGGCCCCGCGCCCTTTGCTTCCCCTGTGCCGGCGCCTGGCTCCGCCAGTTCATCCAGCACCGCGTCCATCACATTAGGCTTCACACAGAGCACAAGCGTGTCGCAGGATTCCGCAAGCTGCGCAAGGCTGCCCGCTGTTTTTACAGGAAGCCCCGCATCCGTCAGGGCCGACGCCTTCCCCACGTCGCTGTCATATACAAAAATGGCGTCCTGGCCGCCCGCCGATATCGCCTCGCCTGCCGGAATCGCCCCATCCGCAGGAATTGCTCCGCTCGCAATATACCCCTTTATGATCGCGCCGCCCATATTGCCCGCGCCGATAAAACCGATCCTCATAGCTGCTCCTTTGCTTCTACCTCTTCCTTTTACTTCTTCCTTCTCTTATTCTTTTTTCTTCTGCCGTCCTTGATCCTGCTTCTTCTGTGACCTCCTGACGCTTCACAGCGTGAACACCGTACAGCGCCCGCCGGCCGCCACGTCCGCGAGCACATTGTCCCGCCTGCCGTTGACAAGCAGCATTGGTATACCGTACTGCCCGACCGTACTGGCCGCCTCGAGCTTGCTGTCCATGCCGCCCGTCCCGAAATCGCTTACGCTGCCGGTCACGATCTTCTCGCCGAGCGCCTTTACGTCTGCGACCTCTTCGATAAGCCGCGCGTCCGGGTTCTCGCCCGGATCGCTGTCGAACACGCCGTCGACGTCGCTCATGATGATAAGCAGGTCTGCGTTCCAAAGGTTTGCCGTGAGCGCCGCCAGATGGTCGTTGTCGCCAAAAGAGAATTCCTGCGTACTGACGCTGTCGTTCTCGTTGATAACCGGTACAACGTCCTCGTCGAGCAGCGTGAAGAGTGTGTTTCGGATGTTCAGCGTGCTCTGGTCGTCATGGAAGTTTTCGGTCGTAAGCAGGAGCTGCCCGACCGGCTTGCCGCCCGCCTCAAAGCGTTTCTTGTACTCCATCATGAGCTCGACCTGTCCGACGGCGCAGAGCGCCTGTTTGTAATTTATATCATTCTTGCGGTTGAGCCTGCCCACCTTTGCGGCCCCGCTCACCCCCGCGCCGGAGCTGACCAATATGACCCGCTTCCCGGCCTCCATCAATTCAAGCGCCTGCGTGACGATCGACTTGACGCGCTGCTTGTCCAGCACCCCGCCATCCCCGGCCAGCACATTGCTGCCGATCTTCAGCACCACTTTCCGGCTTTCAGCCAGTATTTCCGCAGCCTTGTCCATATTTGACCCCTACCTCTTTCCCGGATCGCCCCCATCTTCGCTTCTGTTGATACGAGAGGAGAAAAGCGGCGGCGCTCCGTCCCTGCCAAGCATATTATATCTTTTGAAGGCCTATTGCCGTCATATGGCCGTTCAGGTCATATTTTTCATGCGCTTCATTTGCTTCTGCTTCACCGCCGACGTCTTCAGCCATGCCCGCGGTCCCGCCCGCGCGCTCGATCCCGTCCGCACGCTCGATTCCGTCCGCAAGCGTCTCGCCCGCGATATAGCCCTTCCACGCGAGGATGGCCGCCGCAAGCTCATCATCACTTTCGTAAACGATGCTTATGCGGTCCATCATTTCAAGCCCCTTTTGCTTCCGCAGCTGCTGCACCTTGCTGACAAACTCGCGCGCAAGCCCCTCCTGCACCAGTTCGTCGGTCAGCGTCGTGTCGACAACAACAAAGACGCCTCCTTCCATTGCCACGGCATAGCCTTCTTTCGCGCTTATGCGTATGTCCAGAAGCTCTTTCTTCACCTCCACATCGCGCCCGCCGACATTAACGAATGCTGCCGCGGCGCTGCTTCCTGCCCCGTCGCCTATCCCGTCGTCTGCCCCGTCGCCTGCCCCGTCGCCTGCCCCGCCGCCGGAAAGCGCAGAAGCAAGCGCGGCTGCCTCGTCTTTCGTCAGCGCAGCCAGCGCCGCCGCAAAACCCTTCACTTCCTTGCCGAAGACCGGCCCCGCCGCCTTGAAGTCAGGCTTGACAGTATAGTCCATATAGTCGGCCGCGTCCGCCAGGAACACAACCTCTTTGACATTGAGCTCATCCGTTATAAGATCCGTCATGCACCCGATCAAAGGCTCGTGCACTTTGCCCAAAAGCACGCGTGAAAGCGGTTGACGCACCTTGAGCCGTTCCTTTTCGCGCACGCCGCGCCCGAGGCTTACGACCTGCCGCACCAGCTCCATGCGTTCTTCGAGCCCGGGGTCCATATCCCCTGTGCGCGCCTGGGGAAAATCGCTCAGGTGCACGCTAGCCGCCGTATCTGAAATGTCTTTGCCCATCAGGTTCATATAGAGCTCGTCGGAAATGAACGGCGCAAACGGCGCCATAAGTCCCGCTACCGTAAGGAGCGTTTCATATGTAGTGTCGTAGACAGACTGCTTGTCTGCCTGCGCCTCCGCCCCGCCTTCGTCCCCGGGCGCCCAGAAACGCCTTCGGCTCCGCCTGATATACCAGTTTGACAGATCCTCGATGACAAAGTTCTGGATCCTCCGCACAGCCCGCATGTGGTAGTAGGCGTCCATGTCCCCGCGCACGCCCTGAATCAGGTGGGCCAGCCGCGACAGGAGCCAGCGGTCGGCTTCCGAACGCCCCTGTGCACAGGAGACGCGTTTCGGCGCCACGCCGTCGATGTTGGCGTACAAGGCAAAAAACTGATATACATTGCGCAGTGTCCCGAAAAACTTCCCCGCCATATCCGCCATGTCGCTTTCGTTGAATTTCGTCGGCGACCAGGCCGGCGAGGTGTAGAGCAGGTACCAACGCGTCGCGTCCGCGCCGTATTCGTCAAAGAGCATGAACGGGTCCGCCGAATTGCCCTTCGTCTTGCTCATTTTAACGCCGCCCTTGTCCAGGATCAAATCATTGACAAGCACATTGCGGTAACACGCCTTGCCAGCGTCATTGTAAGCGCGGTCACCGGGCCTGGCTACGCGGTCTTTTTCGACAAAGGTCGAAATCGCCATCAGCGAGTAAAACCAGCCACGCGTCTGGTCGATGCCTTCGCAGATGAAATCAGCCGGGAACAGCTCCCGGTAAAAATCCTCCTCGTGCTCAAAGGGGTAGTGCTGCTGCGCGTAAGGCATTGAGCCGCTGTCAAACCAGCAGTCCATCACCTCCGGTATACGGTTCATCACAGCCCCGCACTCCCCGCACGTAAGATGGATATCGTCGACATATGGCCGGTGCAGCTCGATATCGGCTACCTGCCCGCCGCGCCCGTCGTCTTTGAGCGCGATCTCCTCAACAGCGCGCGTGCGCAGCTCGTCCCGCGAGCCGACACATGTAAGCCCGCCGCAGCCTTCACAGCGCCAGACAGGGATCGGCGTCCCCCAATACCGCGTCCGCGAAATCGCCCAGTCATTGACGTTCTCAAGCCAATTACCAAACCGTTTCTCGCCTATGAAATCCGGATACCAGTTCACATTATCGTTGTTGCGCAAAAGCTCGTCCCGAAGCTTCGTCATCTCGATATACCAGCCCGGTTTGCTGTAATAAATAAGCGGCGTGTCGCATCGCCAGCAGAACGGGTAATTGTGTTCCATTTTTTCGCGTGAAAACAGTTTCCCCTCGGCCGCGAGCCATTTGATAATGTCAATGTCAAGCCCGTCCTCCGTGACGCAGCGGCCCGCCCACGGCGTCGCCGTGTACCTTCCCTCTTCGTCGACAGGGTTTGGCGTCGCCAGGCCGTAACGCCGGCCAGTATTGTAGTCATCCTCTCCGAAAGCGGGCGCCGTGTGCACGATGCCTGTTCCCTCTTCATCTGTCGCGTACTCGCCGGTCGCCACGATGAATGCCTTCGATCCGGGTTTTGCCCAGGGCGCTGCGAACACATCTACAAACGGCATCAGCTGCTCGTAGGGGATGCCCTCAAGCGCGCTCCCCTTCGCCTCTTCCAGGACTTCGTAGCTCCCGGCCCCGAGCACCTTGTCCGCAAGCGCCTTCGCGCACCAGACGACGCGCCCGGCAAGGAACCCGTCGTAGCCCGGCGCCGCCTTATCCTGCGCCGCCCCCGTTGCATCCTGCGCCGCCTTATCCTGCGCTGCCCCCGCTGCACCCTTTCCTACATCCTTTCCTGCATCCTGCGCTGCACTCTGTCCTGCATCCTTTCCTGCATCCTGCGCTGCACCCTGGCCTGCATCCTTTCCTGCATCCTGCGCTGCACCCTGTCCTGCATCCCCCGCCGCCTTCAGCCGCGCCTTCACATAGGCCACATC
>Ga0082212_10004928_pt1 | contig 18407 bp, 15 predicted proteins | sample TergutNt197P3_FD_71548 | JGI IMG/M metagenome (GOLD analysis project Ga0082212, IMG submission 71548) | Neocapritermes taracua P3 segment gut microbial communities from Petit-Saut dam, French Guiana - Nt197 P3 | ecosystem: Host-associated > Arthropoda: Insects > Digestive system > Gut ...
AAGAATATTTTCGCGGCAAACAGGAATTCGTCCGGTTGATGACCGATTTCCTCCTTGTTCAAGAGTATCTCGACAGGGTTCGGCAAGATACAATCGAAACCGACCCATTCTTCAAGGAACTTTGCTCTTTATTGGAACACGTCAGCGGTTCAGATAAAGACAATGCCATCGCTTGGCTTGCCAGCCTTCGGGATGAGTATTCCCTCTCTTACGATGACATTTCCTACGAAAAAGATGGCTGGTCCACACGTACACGAGATTGGTTTCCGGGTACGATGGCTGCCGAAGATATTTACTTCTCTGATCCCTACATGGATTTTGAAACCAGCGAGGTTTGCGTCAGCCTCGTCCGAAAGGTTTATGCCCCGTTGTCCCGTGAACAGAGGGACAAGGATCAAGAAAACATGCAACAGTCGCGCGAAATCATCGGGGTTGCCGTTTTAGACCTTTTTTTCCCGCCAGTCCGAAAAATGTTGGAATCGTTCGTCAATGGCGACCTTCGTTATCCCATCCTCATCAGCCATGATGGCTCGATCCTCTACTACCCGGAAGAGAGATTTGTATTCGAACACAAGTTGCAAGACATTGACCCCGCACTAGGACAGTTTACAGAAGAAATCACATGTGACCGAAACACCGCAACGCACCTGATTGCCTTGCAACGGGGACATTCCGTCTATTTCAGTTATACCCCCATCCATGGAACCGCATGGTCGGTCGGCATTATCTGGAAAAAAAATGATGCAGAAAAGGCTTTGCTGGCATTCAAACAGGAACTGGGAAGGGCACTGTTGTTGGATTTGTTCCTGTTTTTGATTCCGATTGTCTTCTTCAGTCTTATCCTCCTCAATCGGCGGCGGCGGTTCATGAAAATGAAACGACTCTACGATGCCGTGATGTACCAAATGAAAACCGGTGTTGCGGTCATTGATCCGCAGACCGATATGTTTCTCCTGATGAATCCGGCGTATAAGCACTACCTCAATGTGCCGGGTGAAGAGACGGTACTGTTTTCAAAATATCGTTCCATTCTGGGTGTTTCCGATGCCAGCGGACTGTTTCGAGCGACACCTCTCTATGATAGGGAATGGGAAGCCGTACCGGATACAACGGCTATTCCGCTCGACGTGGACGGCACCGAACGTCATGTAACGCACCATCTCGCAGAGTTCAATGATTATTCAGGACACAGACTGGTTCTGTCCGTTCTGACAGACGTGTCGGAATTGAAGAAAATGCAGGAAACGCTTCAGATTGCTCGCGATGCCGCTGAATCAGCCAGCCGAGCAAAAAGTTCGTTTCTCGCTAACATGAGTCATGAAATCCGCACTCCCATGAACGGGATCATCGGGTTAACCGACCTGCTCGCCTCATCTACTCTCGAACCCCAACAGAGGGAGTACGTTGATCTTGTCCACAGCAGTGCCGCCGCATTGCTTATCATCATCAACGATATCCTTGATCATGCCAAAATCGAGGCAGGGAAACTCCTCATCGAGTCGTATTCTTTCGATCTCCGCCGACTTATTAGGGAATTAACATTTTCTTTTTCGCATGCAGCCCAACAGAAGTCCGTGGGTTTTCAAACGGTTGTCGCACAGGACGTGCCGCAATTTGTAGTGGGAGATGCAAACCGACTACGGCAAGTATTGAGTAATTTTTTGAGCAACGCCGTCAAATTTACTGAGGAAGGCAAAGTCGAATTACATGTGATGCCGCTCGAAATTGCAGAAAAACATGATTTAATTCGTTTTGAAATTTCGGATACCGGAATCGGGATCACTGATGCCCAATTAGCCCGACTGTTCAAACCGTTTGAACAGGCTGATGATAGCACGGCACGAAAGTTTGGCGGTACCGGTTTGGGGCTTGTGATTTCCAAGAAACTCATGGAGGCAATGGACGGTGATGCCGGTTGCCGCAGTGAATACGGTGCCGGTTCGATCTTCTGGTGCGAACTTCCATTACCGAAATCAAGCGAGGTTCGATCTCCTATCGAGCAAACCGCAACAACGGAGGAGGCACATCCCGTGCGAATCTTGCTGGTCGACGATGTCAAGGTCAACTTGATCGTGCTTTCCTCGATGCTCCGGCATTGGGGACATCTCATCGAAACGGCAACGAACGGGCACCAGGCAATCGAAATGATGAAACAAAATCGGTACGATCTGGTCTTTATGGACTGCCAAATGCCGATAATGGACGGGTATGAGTGTACACGAAGAATTCGTTCGCCAGAAGAAGAAGGCATCCTAGACTCCAATGTACCGATCATCGCGGTAACAGCACATGCCATGACCGGCGACAAAGAGCGTTGCCTCGCCAGTGGAATGGACGATTACATTTCCAAACCGATTGACCGAGTGGAACTCCATAGCAAATTAGCCCAGTGGGTACCGAGGTGATTGAGTTCTTGGTTTTATCGGTCGTTGGAGCCGTATTTCGGATCAAACAGAATTGGTGTAGAATGGAAATATCCTCATTTTGTTGATTTCCTTTTCATCCGTTGCCCCAACAGATCACCGGCAGTATTTATGATTATCCGAATGTCTATGACGTGCTTTTTTCCGACGCGTGCCGGGAAGAAGTTGCGTTTCTGACGGCGATTTTCAAGCGTTTCTGTAACGAAAACGTCCCTACGGTTTTCGAACCTGCCTGTGGGTCGGGACGGTTGCTCTATCATCTTGCGAAACTCGGTTTTAGCGTTTCTGGGCTCGATTTGAATCCTCTCGCAGTTGCCTTTTGTAATCGTCGACTCAAACGGTACGGATTCCCGGAATCCGCCTACGTCGGCAATATGGCATCTTTTTCGCTCGCCGATTTAGGCAGAAAGCGAAAATTCGATGCCGCCTTCAATTTAGTCAGTAGTTTTTTGCACTTGACGACCGAAGCCGACGCACAGCAACATCTGCACGCCGTTGCCGATGTGTTGAAGCCGGACGGTATTTATCTACTGGGCATTCATCTGAAACCAAAAGGCAAACAGCACTGTTTGCAAGAACGTTGGTCGGTACGCCGCGGATCGCTTTCAGTCAAATCGCACCTGAAATCACTGTCGCAGGACTTGAAACAACGTGTCGATAGGATCGAAATCCGTATAGACGCAGAAACGCCGAAAAAGCGTTACAGAATCATTGACCGCTTTCCCCTCCGCATCTACACAGCAGGGCAATTCAGCGAGTTGCTCACCGCCGTGAACCGGTTCAAAGTCTTGGAGACGTATTCCTTTGACTACACGGTCTCATGCCCGATCAACGTGACTGCCGATACGGAGGATGTTGTATTCGTGTTGAAGCGCACAAACGGGGAGATGTGCGTCTGCTAATCATTCTTTCTCGTTGTTGAGCAACTGTTCCATTTCTTTGAACAAACTCGCAGGATGGATCGGTTTGCTGCAATAGGCATCCATGCCGGCGTCGAAACACTTTTGCACGTCCTCGCGCGATACGTTGGCAGTAAGAGCAATAATCGGAAGCCGAGTCGGACTCGCCGTCTCTTTTTCCCACTGACGGATTTTTTCGGTGGCCTCATAGCCGTCCATGATCGGCATCTGACAGTCCATCAACAGGATGTCGAACGCTTCATTTTGGACTCTGTCGATTGCCTGCAAACCGTTTTCGGCAACGACACATTCTATCCCCGCGTTTTTCAAGGTTTCTTTGACTACGATACAGTTAACCTTGTTGTCGTCCACGGCAAGAACACGCACCGACCGATCCGATAAAAACCCAGCATGCGAGACAGTAAAAGGAGAATCGAGAATTTTGAAAAACGACTGCACCACTGCATCAAGCAACCGGGAACAGCAAACTGGTTTGGAAACATAGCGGATTTTTTCGGGATACTTCCACGTCTTTTGATGTAAATCTTCCGCGAGGGGTGCCAGACAAACCACGGCAATTTCTTCGGGAGATTTATGATCTTGGATGGTTTGAATCAGCGATTCGGAGGTAGTATCACCTGGCGAAAAGTCAATCACCACCAGCCGAATTTCGTGATCGTCGTTCAAACATTGCAAGGCTTCTTCAGGCGAAGTCGTATGTTGGACGGACATCCCCCACGATTGCATTTGATCGATCAGAGCCGGTATGGTGATCGCGCCGGAGCCGATAAGCAACGTTTTCAAACTCCGCAATTCGGCAACGCGCTGAAGGTAGGCAATGTCACGCCCGCTGCGCGAACACCGGTGCGGCGGCACGCCGCGACAGTAGTCTCGCTTTTCTGTAATACAAGGAAGTTCGGAAGACCGCATGCATTTCAGTATGAGTGGCGCACATTTGAACTTGGCGGTGAACTGAAAGGTTGTCCCCTTGCCCACTTCGCTTTCGAGGCGAATACCGCCACCCATGAGACCCACTATCTTTTTACTAATTGCCAAGCCGAGCCCCGTGCCGCCATACTCCCGCGATGTTGAGACATCGGCTTGTGTAAAACTCTCGAACAGCCGGTTTTGCCGATCTTTCGGAATACCAATTCCTGTGTCGATTACGGAGAACTCAAGGCAGATCCTGTCTTCAAGGAGTTGCTCGATGGTAACGTGGATTCTGATTCCGCCTTGGTGGGTGAACTTCAAGGCATTTCCAGTAAGATTGACCAAGACTTGGCGGAGCCGACCAGCATCACCGATAATCGGACCGGGTACTCGACCGTCGAGGGTTGCAATCAATTCCAGATTTTTCTCGTTGGCTTTTGCGGAGAGGATTTCCAGTACGGTCTCCACCAGATCGTGGACAATAAACTCCGATTCTTCCAATTCAAATTTCCCCGCCTCGATTTTAGAAAAGTCGAGAATGTCGTTAATGAGAAAGAGGAGTGATTCGCCGGAGGCTCTAATCAGCTGGGCATATTCCAATTGTTTCGCTTGCAACGGCGTTTCCAACAACAGATCAGAAATGCCGATGACACCGTTAAGCGGTGTCCGAATTTCGTGACTCATTGTAGCCAAGAATTGGCTTTTGGCTCTGCTTGCTTCCTCGGCGGCAAATGTCGTTTGCCCAAGATTGGCAACCATCATTTCCAAGTCATCCCGCTGTTGGCGTAATGTGGTTTCGTTTTCTTTAAGAGTATTCCAAGCCTTTGAATTCGTCTGGAAAGTCGCACGAAGTGCCCTACGAGAAGACAAAAGAGAGAAGAAACCGCACAGCCAAACCCCAAGGCTGATTCCACAAATCGTCCACTGGGTTCGCCGTTTAGTAGCAAAAAGAGCGTCGGCTTCTACTTCCACGGAGATGATGCCACGAATGTCATCTGCCTGGTATTCTTGTTCTTCGTGGCAACTCAAACAGCCCGGAAGAACCTTGAGCGGTTTGGCGAAACGGGCTTTCACATGTCCAGCCACATCGTGAACAATCTCGAAAACCTCTTCGGCTTGTTGCGATTCAAGGACAGTGAGAGCATCGGCTTCCCAATCGGTAGGCGCATTGTTGGGATTGAGCAACTTACTACTGGTCAATCGGGAAACGACACTGCGTTCACCCTCTGGTTGTACCTCATTGATTTGCCGTATCATCCATGCCGGATTGATGAGCGTGAGGGAGTCGCCGTTATTGGTCGTTACATCACGTTTGGGATGATTCAACCACAGATTAGGTTCCAGATGGGCGGCATATATGTCGCCGAATTTCGTACTCCAAGTACAGGACAACAAATCTCGGTCGCAGGACGCAACCGTTTGTACGTGTAACAATTCAGTAAAAACTCGATCAACGTAGCGCACAAGCAGAGCCACGAACAACACGAGCAACAGTGTCCAACCAATCATCATGCCTGGATAGACACAATGCGGATCGACAACGATGAAATCGCTGGGAACTTGGGTGTCGTGGACAGGCGTGGACATAAGGAAGTCTGGAACACTCGCCTCGATGAGGACGATTCTTCCATTCTAACTGAAATGATGTTTCTGGGAAAGCCGGGACGCAACTTACACTCAAACGTTACGGAACGAAAACTCCCGCAAAGGAATCGGCGGCAACGGGCACAATCTGTTCCTGCTTGCTGAACGAATACTACATGGGACCAGGCGTAACGACACCGCGGCTATAAACACCGGTGCGGGGGAGGCACGGATCACAAAGAGGTTCGCAAGGATTGCACACCGGTTCACACGGGGCACAGGTTGGCGGATCACAGGGATTGCAAGGATCATACGAACCAGCAGTCATGTACACATGCTGTTGGGATGGTGCCGTTGTTGCAACCGGGAACAACGAGCCCATTCGGCACCAACTCGATGTGCTCCCGCCGCTCGATGTGCAACCGATACATGCGGAGGACAGAAGGACAATAGTGCAAAAGAATGCTAATTTTTTCATGGTCTTTTCTCCTAAAAAGGGGGACAGGTCTTCGTCGTTTGGATTCTAAGATTCTACGCCGACTCTCCATGGTCGGTTGGAACACTCTACCCTATGATAAGAAAAAGGCAAACAAAGAGGAGAAAATTTGTCTCGTTTTCCGGTGTAGCACTGCATACAACCAGAACAACCGACAAGGTTGCCGTATACGGTGTTTCAAAGAGCCGGGGACGGAGAACCGTCCCCGAAAAAACAGGCAACACAGTCGCCGACGCTCCTGAGAGATTATTGATTCTCTTTGTCGAACGCGCCATCAAAGGCAATCGTGCTCGGCGAGAAATTGATCTTCTTGACAAACGCACAGGCTTCAGTGGCACCGAACTCACGCTCCATGCCCATGTCTTCCCATTCGACGGAAAGCGGTCCATTGTAGCCGATGTGGTTCAGTGCCCGAATAATCTCCTCAAAGTTCACACTGCCATGTCCCAGCGAACGGAAATCCCAACCGCGACGAGGATCACCGAAATTTAAGTGCGACGCGATCACTCCTGTCTTGCCGTTCAGTTGTACTTTCGTGTCCTTCATGTGAACGTGATAGATGCGATCCTTGAACTTGTACAGGAACTCCACCGGATCAACGCCTTGCCAAATCAGGTGCGACGGATCGAAATTGAAACCGAACTCCGGTCTCCATTTCAGTTCGTCCAAGGCACGTTCGGCGGAATAGAGGTCGAACGCAATTTCCGTCGGATGGACTTCCAATGCGAACTTGACACCGCACTCGCCGAAAACATCGAGGATCGGATTCCAACGTTTTGCCAAGAGTTTGAAGCCGTCGTCGATCCAATCCTGTGGAACCGGCGGGAAGGAATAGGTGTAGTACCAAATACTCGAACCGGTGAAGCCGGGCACGACACCGACCCCCATTTTTTGGGCTGCGCGGGCAGTGTCCATCATCTCTTTCGCCGCTCGTTCGTTCACACCGGCGGGATTGCCATCTCCCCAAACGTAGTCGGGAATGATCGACTTATGCCGACTGTCGATAATGTCGAGCACGGCCTGCCCGGCAAGGTGGGCTTGGATTGCCCAGCATCCGAGTCCGTTTTTGTCGAGAATTTCCCGACGTTTGGCGCAGTAGTCGCCTTCTTTGACGGCGCGGGGAACTTCAAAGAGTTCTCCCCAGCAGGCGAGTTCGAGACCGTCGTATCCGAAACTTTTCGCTTTCGGTGCCAGTTCGGCAAGTTTCAGGTCTGCCCACTGTCCGGTTGTCAATGTTACTGGTCGTGCCATAATTTCTGTTCCTCTCTGTGAAGTGTAAAAGGGATAACGGTTTTCAAGTGCCGACACAATATGAAACCGGCACACGGTTTATTCTACCATGCTGCAAAGGGGGAACGCAAGTCCCCTGCGAAACATCACAAAGTTTGAAACCGGCAACCCCCTTACATGGGCTTCCCTTTTCTGCTAGAATGAGGTCTCTTTTCACCAACTTTTGTTACTGCTTCCAATTTTTCATGCCAGACATTGATAACGTTCAAAACGGAAAAAACTACGGCATCGGTACCCCCCAGTGTTCCGAAGGCTTTTACATCAAGGGATGCTCCCACCTCGATTGGGGAATGAAAAGCCGACTGGCACAAATTTTTTCCCAAAAATCAGGAAACTCCGTCATGTTGGCATTCGATCACGGATACATCATGGGACCCACTTCAGGACTGGAACGGATGGACCTCACCATCGTGCCGCTCATCAACTATGCTGACTGCATCATGTGTACTCGTGGGGCGTTGCGAAGCATAGTGCCGCCGACGTGCGGAAAACCGCTCGGACTCCGGTACTCCGCTGGCTCGACCATCCTGACAGATCTGAACGACGAATGCATCATGGACATCGAGGAAGCCATTCGGATCAATGCGACGATTCTCGCTGTGATGGTTGCCATCGGCGATCAAAAACACGAGGCGCAAACCATAAGAAATTTGACCAAAACGGTCGATCTCGGAACAAGATACTCCATACCAACGATGGGCGTTACTGCCGTTGGAAAAGAATTGGTGCGGGATGCCCGATATCTCAGTTTGGCAAGCCGGGTCTGTGCAGAAAATGGTGCCCACGTCATCAAAACGTACTATTGCGAGGAAGGTTTCGAACAAGTCACCAATTCCGTACCTGTGCCGATTGTCATTGCAGGGGGCAAAAAACTGCCGGAGCGCGACGCGCTCGAAATGGCGTACCGTGCCATCAATGATGGTGCGGCAGGAGTCGATATGGGACGGAACATTTTCCAAGCAGAGTGCCCGACGGCGATGATCCAAGCCGTTCGGGAAGTTGTCCACAATGGAGCCAAGCCGGAGCAAGCCCTCAAGATGTACGAGGAGTTGAAATAGGCACGAAGGCTACGGTACGAAAGAAGGGGGAACGTGCCGGAATGCAATCGTCGCCGGCGGTTTTCTTGCGAAAAACTGACGCGAGAACAACAAAGTACCCCCGCCCCCCGTTGAATCGGCACCGAGAATCGGATACAATACCGAAAAGCCGGTGTGATGCCGGTCGGTACTAACCTTTCCTTTCACATCAACCTAGGAGAATATCACCCCATGACAATTAAAATTGGAATCAACGGCTTCGGTCGTATTGGTCGGATGGTTTTTCGCGCTGCTATCGCTGATTTTGCAAATGACATCGAAATCGTTGGTATCAACGATTTGTTGGAACCCGGCTACCTCGCATACATGTTGAAGTACGACTCGGTTCACGGTCGCTTCAAAGGGACAGTCGACGTGGATGGCAACACTCTCGTCATCAACGGTAAGAAAATTCGCCTGACGAAAGAGAAAGACCCCGCCACTCTGAAATGGGGAGAGGTCGGTGCCGATGTCGTTGTCGAATCGACCGGTATCTTTCTCGAAAAAACTGGTGAAAAAGGTGCAGATAAGCACATTCAAGCCGGTGCGAAAAAGGTGATTATGTCCGCCCCGTCGAAAGATGATACCCCAATGTTCGTCTATGGGGTCAACCACAAGACCTACGCCGGACAAACCATTATATCCTGCGCGTCCTGCACGACTAACTGTCTGGCTCCGGTTGCCAAAGTGATGCACGAAAAGTTTGGCATCGTCAAAGGTCTCATGACAACGATCCACGCGACAACGGCAACGCAGAAGACGGTCGATGGTCCGTCGGCAAAGGATTGGCGCGGCGGTCGAGGGGTTCTGGAAAACATTATTCCATCCTCGACGGGTGCGGCGAAAGCAGTCGGCAAAGTTCTGCCAGAACTGAACGGCAAACTGACAGGAATGGCGTTCCGTGTGCCGACTTCCGATGTCTCGGTCGTCGATTTGACCGTCGTTCTCGACAAACCGGTTACAAAGGAAGCGATTGACGCGGCAATGAAGGCGGCATCCGAAGGGGAATTGAAAGGCATTCTCGGCTATACGGACGAAGATGTCGTTGCGACCGACTTCCGCGGTTGCCCGATGACTTCGATCTACGATGCAAAGGCGGGAATCCTTTTGGACTCCAACTTCGTGAAGGTGGTCAGTTGGTACGATAACGAATGGGGCTACTCCTGCAAGGTGCTAGAAATGGCTCGTGTTATTGGAAAATAATGTATAATACTCGAACGGGGGGTTTTTTCGCACCAGACCATGTCAGACCCGGATAACAACACGTTTGCCCTGATATTGGCGGCGGCGGGGAATAGTTCGAGATTCTCCCGCCGTGGACAGTCCGATTCGTCGGTCAAAAAAGTATTCACGCATTTGGGCGGAAAACCTGTCTGGTTGCGCTGCGTGGAAAAATTCGCAAGCAGAGATGATGTTGTACAGATCATCGTTGTTGTTGCACCGGAAGACATCGATTGGTTTCGGAAGTATAACCTCTCGGAAATCAACCGCCTGTTGATCCGTGTTGTGGCAGGAGGAGAGAACAGGGTGGACTCCATTCGGAGCGGCTTGGTTGCCGTCAGTCCGAAGGCGGGCTATGTGGCCATTCACGATGCCGCGAGACCATGTGTTACCGACCATGAGATCGCCGCTGTGTTCAAGGAAGCAAAAAAACAGGGTGCTGCCGCGCTTGCCTCGCCGCTGGTGGGCACCATTAAGAGAGTCGTAGAAGGGCGAATCGTAGAGACGGTGCCGCGAGAACAGTTTTGGGAAGTCCAGACCCCTCAAGTGTTCCGTCGGGAGTTAATTCTTGAAGCCTATCAGCAACGGTTGCGAGATATTCCGACCGACGATGCCCAACTCGTCGAGCGGTTGGGGCAACTGGTCCATGTTGTGCCGGCAGATCGCGGAAATATAAAAATTACCACTCAATCCGATTTAGTGCTCGCGAAGCACCTTGTCGATAACGGACGTTAAGGAGATATTACAGAGATGTTTGACATCATCGTCATCGGCGGCGGACCGGGTGGGTATCTGGCGGCGGAACGTGCAGGACATGCAGGGCTGTCCGTACTGTTGATCGAAAAACGTGCTCTCGGCGGCGTTTGCCTGAATGAGGGTTGCGTTCCTTCCAAAACGTTGCTCCACAGCGCAAAAATCTATGATTACGCACAGCACGGCGAAGCGTATGGCGTATCCACGAAGGGCGCGGCACTCAATCATTCGGCAGTGATTGCACGAAAAAACAAGGTGGTTCAAACGTTAGTTTCCGGTGTGAAGGCACTGATGAAGGCGAATAAAGTCAAGGTCATCGAGGGAGCCGCCGACATCGTGGATGTCCATCACGTCAAAGTGAATAACGAGGTGCATGAAGGAAAACGGCTCATCATTGCGACGGGTTCCGAACCGGTGATTCCGCCGATTGACGGAGTGACGGAAGGAATCAATACCGGATTCGTTTTGACGAACCGAGAAATCCTCGACTTGCAGGAAGTCCCAAAAAATCTAGTCGTTGTCGGTGGCGGTGTGATCGGTCTAGAGATGGCTTCTTATTTCAATTCTGCCGGAAGCAAGGTAACGGTCGTTGAAATGCTTCCAAAAATTGCCGGTACGACGGATGCGGACATTTCCGCTATCCTCATGGACAATTACGTCAAAAAGGGAATAGAATTCAAACGAAACACCCGGGTTACTGCCATCAAAAACGGCAGTGTTCACTTTGACGGCGGGCAAGTACAGGCGGACAAAGTGTTGCTGTCCATCGGGAGAAAGCCCACCATCCTCGGCTTCGGTCTCGAAAACACCGGCGTTGTTACCGACAAAGGTGCGATTGCTACCGACCGGCATTGCTTGACCAGCGTGCCCAACATCTATGCGGTCGGGGATGTGAACGGCAAATACATGCTTGCCCACGTTGCCTACCGTGAGGCGGAGGTGGCAGTGAACCATATTTTGGGTAAGCGAGACCGTATGCGGTATCATGCGGTGCCTTCGGTGATTTACACCTCGCCGGAAGTGGCTGCGGTAGGAGAAACGGAAGCGACGGCAGTGGAAAATGGAATCGAATACGACATCGCCAAAGTACCTATGATGTACAGCGGACGCTACGTGGCGGAAAACTCCGTTACCGACGGCATCTGCAAAGTTTTGGTCAATAAAAAAGACAGAACGGTCATCGGCGTGCACATGATCGGCAGTTATGTTTCGGAAATGATTGTGAGTGCCTGTATGATGATAGAAATGCAAATGCGAGTCGAGGATGTGCAGGAAATCATTTTCCCTCACCCGACTGTATGCGAAATGATGAGAGAAGCAGTGTTCAAGTTGTAACAATCTTTAGATTACTGGCTCGCCTCTATGGAGTGGGTTGGGAAAAAACTAACAGCGGATGTTGAAAAACAGACAACCCAATAGGTAGTTGACATGTTTTGGGCAACAAAAAAATTCGGCGGTTTTCAACACTCGCGAGCGGTTACGATTTGTTCAATGTAACCATCGATCAATCCGAGATATTCTTTTTCATCCATGATATTGGTAACGGTTAAATTGAGGATAAACGATTCCAACATTCCGTAGAGATGATGGGCGGCAGTATCAATCTGGGGGACTCGCAGTTCTCCGGCAGTAGACGCTTCACGTAAAAGCCTGATCAGAAGATGCTTCAGACCGAACGTGCGTCGGCGGACTTGGCGGCGAATGTCCTTGCCGTGCTGTTTTTGCGTCAAAATGTAATCGAGAATGACTGTCAAAAAAATGCGGTTGTCCGCAAGCAAGCGAACAGTAACCCGCATGACGCGAACCAATTTTTCGAGAGGTGTGCCTTCATGGCGGCGCAACGTATTTTCGATAAGCGTCGTCAAATTGTCGGTAGCTAATTTGACGGCATAGAGAAACATTTCCTCCTTGTTTTGAAAATACTTATAGATAGCAGTTCGGGAAATTCCGCAGCGGTCGGCAACTTTTTGGTACGTTACTCTGGCGTAGCCTTCCTCAGCGAAGAGTGTGAATGCTTTCGACAATATCTGGATTCGCCGCTGATGATGATCAACCGTGATAGTCATAATGTTATAGAACGCCCATTGTACGCTCCTTTCTCTCCTTTGGCAAGAGCGCGAACACCGCTCGTGCTCTTATCGACGCAGGGGTTGGGCGAGCGATTTACTCGTTTGTTGAAGCAAGGCAAGGAACCGTTGACGGCGGTGTCGGCGTGGGTAAGGGACAAACTCAAAAATCCTAAAACGCATAGAACGCATAAATTGACAAAATGCGAAACGTGCTCATCTCGTGGTCAAAACAGAAACGTCATTTGTGTTCACACCATGGTCCCAATGAAACGGAGCGCGGTTAACGCCCTCATGTTTCTTTCTGTGTTAGTGGGTATATCAAAAAAGTGAATGAATTTAAATTTTCCCAATCGAAAAACAGGCTTTGCGTCATTGAATCAAAAAAGTCCGTTTTATCTGTCTGCCCTGTTATACAATCGCTATGTTCGCTCTGGAAAACAACAGGAATAAGATCAATATGATTTTTTATTGCACACGATGTCCTTTTGTGCCCATCCAAAATATAATCAAAAGAATCGATATTAATGGCTGATACAGGGGCATCCAGGTGATAGCCGTCATTTTGCATATTATTGTAAAGACTTTGAAAATCATCGCTTCCACAATCACTGATTGATTGAGTGGGATAGAGATTCGTTGGGGAGAGAAAGGATTTGGAACACTCTCCAGAAACGAGCCATGAATTGTACTCGGTTAATATAATGTTGGCAACTCTTTCAGGAGTAATAAACGATGTGTCAATAATCAGGTTGAAATGCGACAATTCGGAGCACTTTACACCATAGAGTTCCATGTATCGTTTATTTTCACTTGTCTTTCGTGCGATAATTTTATTGGCAGCATCGTCCCTCGATGAGTATCGTTCATTTTCTCGTACATTATCTCCAGAAATTCGATTTGCCGATACTATTAAGTTGGTTTTTAGAAAAACCTTAAATGATTGCGGAATAAAAAACCATCCCAACCTTGAATCAACTACTAAATCATTTGATTCGTTCAGAGACTTGAATGTTGAGTCTATTTCTTCATCTACCTCTGGATGCGTTTCCGAGTATTTATTGAGTTCCAACGTAGTCATGTTGTACTTGAGCGCAATCTCACGTTGAATTTTACCGGTACAGATGTATGCGTAGCCTAATTTTTTGCATAATATGTCAGAAACAGTAGATTTTCCACTGCCTAAATCTCCTGTAAGAGAAATAATTTTTGCAATTTTCATAAACACTCTCTCACTGTGTCAACTGGACAAGTAATCAACGTACACTCGGCACCCCGAGGAATTCTAGCCGATGCGACTGGGGTTAGCAAGTGCCCTATCGAAAAAATTGCATTTCGGAAACATTGCACAACCCAATACCTTGCTTACTCCGGTAACCAAACCGGCAGGTCAGCCACTCGGTCTTTCGCGCTCGCCGAGACCGGCACGCCCCACTGGTCGAAGAAGGGACCCAAATTTTTGCCGACCGTTTTTGAGAAACGCCACATCCATTGATCCCGCTTTTCGTTATCATTTCGCGGACGTTCATTCGCAGGAAGATTACGATACTCTGCGAGGACCGTCTTGAAAGCGTCCCAACCGAACTCTTCGATCAATTCGATGTACATTGTCAACGCTAAAAATGGTTCGCTCCGCCATTTGTCGAACGGCGCACCGTCGGCAAGGTGTTTTTCCTTCGCCGCTTTGCGCACCTCTGGCAATATATCCCTTTTGGACACATCGATGGGTACATTGCACTGGTGGACAAAATTGTAAAGTGTGAATAAATTCACCGTAACTTCCGTCGCTCCGCTGAACGTCCAATCGCCCGACTGGTGATTGTGTCCGAACTCATGAAAAAATCCCCAGCGGTCTCCCCGCTCATGAAGATACGCCAAGTCGGTCAGTCCCCGTTCCGTCTGCGTCGGAGTCATCACGGGATAGCCGGAGTGCATCCAACCGGCGGAAATCTGCCGATCTGCCGTAATGCGTTCCGGTCGCACCCGCTTCGGATTCCAACCTGCCAACTCCGCATCGGCATCCAAGACGGCATTCCAAAACTCCATCAATTTTTTCGGCTCATCCAGTTCCCGAACGAGATGCGACGGTACGGTGATAATCACTCGATCCGACGCAAGTTCCGCCCAAGGACCGGGAGCCTGCCGCGATTGCGTCCATTGCTCGTCGGTGGTTTGACCGAAAACGTAGTACGGTGCTTCGACGGCACCATCAATTTGAACGGAGACCAATTCAGCCGGTACATTCCTCGGAACGACGACGTAGACATGTCCGCCGAAAGGATTCACGATTTTCGTAACGGGCTGGCTCAACTGCACCGCCATTGAGATTTCCGGGTATCGTTCCCAGCGAGGAAGATGCCAAAGTTTATCGGTCAATGCACCAATTCGCACGGAAAGTTGGCTTCCACGAAGAGGTTCCGGCATCGTAATCGTAATCACTTCACCCGGTGCGGCGTAGAGACCGGTCGAGTGCCAGTCCGGGATTGCGGTGTCGATGTTCAATTTTCGGCTTACCTTCGGAGCCTCTTTCGGGACATCGCCGGGAAATTCCGCCGCCGCCTCGAACTTCGGAATGACGAGTCCTTCCGGCAGACCACTTCGGGCTTGCACATTCATGTACCGCTGCGTTTGCAGGAGCATTGCCAATCGGTCGAGAGGTTGCTCGGCAGCGACCACCGGTTTTTGCTTCGTCGGCACAACTTGACGTGTAATCAAATCCTGCAATGCAGAAAATTCGGCGGCTTGCGCTTCGGGAACGCTGCCCAACGTAAGTTCAAGCGTAGCAACGAGTTGCGACCAGTCGTTGGCAACGAGTTCAGCACCATCGCGGAGCGCACCAAGTGCCATTTGGGGATGTAGAAATTTCGAAGCACGCATGGCTGGTACGTAACCGCGCGTTCGTGGGACAGTCATGTCCGTCCAGACCAAACCCATTGGAGCAACGAGTTGATTCCCGGCAAAGGTTGTCTTGAGATTGCCCGTCGGGTTCAGTTGTTGCCAACCCCAGCCCGTGGCGGAAGTGAGCAACCCGCCGCCATTTTTGACGAATTGGTCAATGCTCGCCACTTGTTCGGCACGGATTCGCTCGGCATTGGCGATTAAAACGTCATACTGTTCGGAAACAACCGCGTTCGTAAAGACAGGAAAGAAATCGGCTTTGACTTCTTTGGTTTTCAAGAAATCGGTCGTTCCTTGTTCGCCGATGATGGCAACGCGGATTTCGTCAAGCGGCTTCTTTCCTCCTGCAAGCCATGTAATAAGATTGGTACACAACCTTGCATTGTTAGCATCGGCATTAAGAAAGGAGTGGCGAATCAACTGGTCGTGTCCGAAGATGACGACTCGTCCTTTTTCGTAATGTGTCCCTGCCGCCATTGGAGTCACGACGTTCGCCGACGTTTGTCCCAGCAGTATGGGAAAGGCGTTTTCGCCGAAGAAGCATACCGCTCCCGGTAGCAGGTTTTCCGGCACTTGGACGGTGGTCATTCCTTCAAGGATTGCCTGTTGGTCAGGCGTAGACTCCGCAAGGGTGATGGCGGCTTGACGTTGTGCCGTCGCCGAAAAAGCGGTGGCGAGAAATATGAAAACGGAAAAGGTGATGGTTGCTGAATAGTGCGACATGTCCTTGCTAGTATTTTCTACGGCAAAATTGCTCGGTAAGCCGAATTTTGCCAGTTTCGCAGAGAAAGTCAAGTACAGCAAAGCCGTGTCGTAAATTGTAATTTCCCAAAATCTGCCACAATACTCCCTTCCGTTAATCATCCGTTTTTTTCGTGAAAGGGCAATTCTGGATGGTCAGGCAGAGAGACGCTCTCCTGACTCCCTTGTTTTGAGAATTGCAAGGACGATACGGTTGACAGGCTGGAATCGTTGATACGGGGGGCTGTGGGACGACGCTTGACGGGGAAAATGTTGACGAAGAAAATATAGATTGGCACAGCAGGTCATTCAAGCACAACGATACCGCTCACTTGGTCCGTCGCCATATTATCGTCGTGCGAAAACAGAACCAAACTGCAATTCAACCCCTTGTCTTACTTTTTTTCCCCCAAACGAGCGTTGCAATACCGAAGGTCATCGGCATCATTTGCACGTCGGCAACTCCGAGTTGCGTCAAACGTTCCGCCAGTTGCGCCGGTTGATCGAACTGGAGTACGCTCGCTGGCAAATAATGGTACGCTTGGTCTGGATTCTTGGCAAACCATTGCCCCAATCGGGGCAAAAGCGTGAGGAAGTAAAACCGGTAACACTGCCGCATAACCGGCAGGGTCGGCATCGAAAAATCGAGGATGGCAACAGTGCCCCCCGGTTTGCATACCCGAACCATCTCGACAAGTCCCTGTTGAGCATCGCAAAGGTTCCGCAACCCAAAAGCAACGGCAACAACGGCAAAACGGTCGTCCTCAAAAGGCAAACTCAACGCATCACCGACGGAAAATTGCAACCGGGGATGTCGTTTCCCTTTTCGTAAGGCAACGTCGATCATTTCTGGGGTAAAATCAATACCAAAGTTTTCCCGGTCGCTTCCGATCTTGTGTTGTTGCTTCACGAAAGCGAGAGTAAGCACTCCGGTTCCGCAGCAGACGTCGAGCACATCTCCTTCGAGAGTCTGTTCTTGAATGAGTTGCCGGGCAGTGCGTGTCCTCCATGAGCGGTCAATGCCGAGAGTGAGAACATTATTGATCAAGTCATATCGGTGCGCGATTGACCCGAACATTCGGCGAATGCGTTCCGGCGACTTGTCCATTGGCGGAGAGACATGAGTGATCATAGAGTTATTGTACTCCAAAAAGAGAGAACAGTCATGTGACGTGAACTAATGCACTTCCAATGGTTCGACCATCGGTTCCCCATGGGTTCCAACACCTCGGAGAATCTCAATTTTTTGCTGCGCCGTTTCGAGAATTCGATGGCAATTCTTGAGCAACCGGACTCCCTCTTCGTACTGCGACAGCGCAGTTGTCAAATCAACTTTGTTCCCTTCAAGTTGTTTTAGAATCTCGTCAAGCCGGAGAATCGAGTTCTCAAATGTCAAATGTTCAACGGACACAGCAAACAATCCTCACGAAGAAATGGTAATGGTTTTGATTTTGTCCCCCGCTTCGATACGATCAACAATGTTTTGTCCTTCGAGGACCTTACCAAAAACGGTGTGTTTGCCGTCAAGCCAAGGACACGGAACATGGGTGATGAAAAACTGCGAACCGTTGGTGTTCGGACCGGCATTCGCCATCGAGAGAATGCCCGGACTGTCATGTTGCAGGTCGGGATGAAATTCGTCTTCAAATTGATAACCGGGACCGCCGGTACCGGTACCGAGCGGACAGCCCCCTTGAATCATAAAGTCGGCGATAACCCGATGAAACGAGAGTCCATCGTAAAAGCCTTCGCCGGCAAGTTTCTCGAAATTGGCGCAGGTTTTCGGCGTTTTATCGTCGAAAAGTTCCAGTGTAATGTCTCCACGTTCCGTGGAAATGACGGCTGTTTTCATGAATGAAATAGGGAAGTGAACCACCGAGCAGAAGGATATTGTAGCGGATTTGGCGGTGTTTGCAAGATGCGACGATAAGTAGGCACGAGGTGTGCAAGATTGGGATTTGTGCTTGAATAAATATGCTGGAAAAGCGGTTTTGTGATTTGTCGAAAAAAAATTGCAAATTGGTATTGAC
>Ga0082212_10004929_pt1 | contig 18401 bp, 16 predicted proteins | sample TergutNt197P3_FD_71548 | JGI IMG/M metagenome (GOLD analysis project Ga0082212, IMG submission 71548) | Neocapritermes taracua P3 segment gut microbial communities from Petit-Saut dam, French Guiana - Nt197 P3 | ecosystem: Host-associated > Arthropoda: Insects > Digestive system > Gut ...
ATAACCCTTACAAGGGGCACGTTCTCCCCCGCCAGCCTGCCCGTGCTGGATTTCCTGCTCGAACGCTACGACTCGATGAGCAACGGCTTCCCGGGAAGGGCGAGGGACAGGCGCAACATGATCCTCAGCCCCGGGGAGGCCGACGCGTACCTGGCAGTAGCGGAAAGCGTGTACATGAAAAACCGGCAGAGCGCGGAAAGGCAGGGACTCCCTGTCATGGACAAGGACTGCAGGCTGCGCATCCGTATAGAAAAGGCGGACGAGGACCCGGGCGGCGGGCTGATCCTGCGAGCCATGGATGCTTATAGAATAATAGAAGGCGTCCGGCAGGTGTTCATACTGACCGACGATGCCTTGTATCGGTGCAGCGAGGAATACTCTTCCGCCAGCAGGGAACTCCTGAAAGCGCTGGCGTCCCGCAAAGGCGGCATGTTTTTCTCGGGCAAGGACGTCCCGGCGCTGTTCGCGAACATCATGCGCAAAGCGGAACCTTACCTGGAGATCGAGATGGATGGCGGCGTCGGCGAGCTCGTGCCGCCGGAACTCGAGACGAAGGTCTACTTCGACATGGACGAGAACGGCTACGTGACCGCGAGGATGAGCTTCGCGTACGGGGAAATAAAGCACGACGCCTTCGAGGACCCGAAGCGCCCGGAGGTCTCGCTTGACCCCGCCGGGGAGGCATATGCAGAGCATGTCCTTCGGCACTACGTCGGCCAAGCGACCTACGGACCTGGCACGCTGATCGTCCTGGACAACGCGTCGCGCGAAGAGAGGCTCTATACGCTCGCTACCGAAGGCCTGGACAAAATCCGCGAATTCGCCGAGGTCTTCGCCTCCGAAAGCTTCGGCGCCCTGAAAGCCCGGCCGCCGATGAGCGTAGCCGTTGGCGTCAAGATTGACGGACGCCTCCTGACGCTCAACATCAACGCCGAGGGCATGGACTTTTCGGAGCTCGCCGAGATACTGAAGAGCTACCGCCTGGCGAAGAAGTACCACAGGCTGAAGGACGGCTCGTTCCTTGCCCTTGAAGGCGACGCGCTCGGCGAGCTCTCCGACCTCGCGGAGGGCCTGGACCTCGACCCCGGCAAATTTGTCAAAGACGCGGACAACCCCGGCCAGAGCAGCATAGAGCTGGACCTGAGCCGCGCGCTGTATATCGACTCGATGATGAGGAAGAACGAGTCGATCCGTTACGACCGCGACAAGAATTTCCGTGGGCTTATACGCAATTTCAGCGATGTCGCCAACGCGGACTACCAACCGCCGGACACGCTTGCAAGCATCCTCCGGAACTATCAGGAAACCGGCTACCGGTGGCTGCGCACGATGGACGCGCTCGGTTTCGGCGGCATACTGGCTGACGACATGGGCCTTGGCAAGACCCTCCAGGTGCTGGCGCTGCTCTCGGCCGTAAAAACCGAGGGGAAGCCGGGAAACCGCCTGCCGTCCATCGTCATCTGCCCGTCGTCGCTCGTCCTCAACTGGGAGAGCGAAGCCGCGAGGTTCACGCCGGAGCTCAGCGTCAGCGTAGTCATCGGCTCCGCGGACGCGCGCAAGAAGATTATCCGAAAGGCACGGGGAACCAAGACGGCGAAAAAGGCCGGGCAGGCGCCGGATCTGTTCGTAACTTCATACGACCTGCTGAAACGCGACATCGAGTCTTACGAAGGCATAGACTTCCGTTTCGTAATTATTGACGAAGCCCAGTACATCAAGAACCAGACGACGCAGAACGCGAAGTCCGTGAAGCTGCTCACGGGCCGCTCGCGTTTCGCGCTCACCGGGACGCCGATCGAAAACACGCTCGCGGAACTGTGGTCGATCTTCGATTTCCTGATGCCTGGATACCTGTTCCGTTACCGCCACTTCCAGCGCGTGTTCGAGACCCCCATCGTGAAGCGGACTGACGAGAAAGCCGAAAACAGGCTGAAGGAAATGGTGCGCCCCTTCATCATGCGCAGGCTGAAGAAGGACGTGCTCAAGGAACTGCCGGAGAAGATCGAGACAGTGCTGAAATCCGAGATGGAAAGCGAGCAGCACAAGCTATACCTCGCGAACATGGCGCGCACGAAAAAAGAGCTGTCCGAAAAGCTTGCGGCAGCCGGGGGCCCGAAGGCGAAGTTCGAGATCCTCGCGGCCCTGATGCGCATGCGCAGGATATGCTGCGACCCCGCGCTCATATACGAAAACTATTCCGGCGGCAGCACGAAGCTGGACGCCTGCATGGAACTGGTCGAAAGCTGCATAGCGTCCGGCCACCGCATCCTGCTGTTCTCGCAGTTCACGTCGATGCTCGACCGGATCGAGGCAAGGCTCTGGGACGCGAAGATTGACTGGTACCGCCTCGACGGCTCGACGCCGACCGCCGAACGGCACTCCATGATGAACAACTTCAACTCCGGGGACGTGCCCGTCTTCCTCATCTCGCTCAGGGCCGGCGGGACAGGCCTCAACCTCGCGGGCGCCGACATCGTCATCCACTACGACCCGTGGTGGAACATCAGCGTCCAGAACCAGGCGACCGACCGCGCGCACCGCATCGGCCAGACAAACCGCGTGCAGGTATTCAAGCTGATTACAAAGGACACGATCGAGGAGCGCATCATGGAGATGCAGGAACGCAAGGCCGACCTGGCCGACCGCATCATCCGCGAGGGCGGCAACGCCTTCGAGTCCCTGACCGAAGAAGAGCTCATGAAGCTGTTTGAGTAAAAATGTGCCTGGCATGGATAAATGCTATACTGTCTGTGATGTTTCGCATAGCGGCATTCCCGCCGGGCAATGCCCGGCAGGCCGCTAAAGAAACGGTATCGAATAGCCGAAGGGGGTAACAACCGATGTCAGAATCGAAGTCAGAATCAAAAGAGCTGCATATCCTGTGGACGAACGACAACCTGGCCACATCGGAGCACATGGTGATGATGTACGCCACCAACAGCATGCTCAACGGGTGGTGGGACAGCGTCACCGTGATCATATGGGGCGCGACCGCAAAACTCGTCGTCGAGAATGAAGCGATCCAGGAGCGCATGAAAATCGCAGAGCACGCCGGCGTGAAATTCTCCGCCTGCATCTCATGCGCCCGCAACCTGGGCGTCATAGAAGAACTGGAGGCGCTCGGCATAGAAGTGATCCGCTGGGGGGAGAAGATGTCCGGCATCCTCCAAAGCGGCGGGAAACTGATATCCATATGAGCGTGTAGCAATGGAGACAAGAGCTGAAGGAGAAAACAGCCTGTACCAGGCAGCGCTCGACGTCCCTGTAGATGCTTTCGGTATACCTGTCATTGAAGGAGAAAACAGCCTGTACCAGGCAGCGCTCGACAGGTGGGGCGCCTATGCGCAATTGGACCAGGCAATCGAAGAATGCTCGGAACTGATCAAGGCCATCTGCAAGTACAAGCGCGACCCGCATTCTGAAAACGCAATGGCCGGCATTAGGGAAGAAGCTGCCGATGTCTTTATCATGCTGGAACAGCTCGCCCTGATCACCGGCCCCTTCGATGAAGAAAAGTCGAAGAAGCTTGAAAAGCTCAGGGGCCTGCTCCAAGAGGGGCAGTGACCCTCAAGAATGAATACCTTGCAAGCCTTTGAACAGTATAAGGAGCGTTGAAACGGCAATGACAGAGAGCAACACAGATCCTAACCGCGGGAGCTTTATCGTCTTTGAAGGTATTGACGGAAGCGGGAAAAGCACGCAGATCCGCCACTTGATGGACAGGCTGAAAACACTTGACCTCAAGTGCTACGAGACCAAAGAGCCGACCGACGGCCCGATAGGCTCCCTGATCCGCCAGTTCCTGACAGGGCGGATCAAGACAGATGACAGGGTGATGGCCTCCCTATTCGCAGCGGACAGGCTGGACCACCTGCTCAACGCCAACGACGGCATCGCAGGCAAAATCGGCAGCGGTATCAATGTGATTTCCGACCGGTACTACCTGTCCTCGTACGCATACCACAGCGTATCCCTGCCCATCGAATGGGTCATCGAAGCCAACGCGGTCAGCGCGGGCATCCTTAGGCCGACCTGCACCATCTTCATCGACATCGACCCGGAAACGGCGCTCGCCCGCATCAAAAAAAACCGCTCCCACACGGAGCTCTACGAGGTACTGGACAGACTGGTCGCAACCCGCCAAAACTACCTTGAGGCAATCGAGCTGATAAAAGACGAGGAAAACATAATCATCGTGGACGGCGCCCTGGATGAAACCGTCCTGGCGGATTTGGTGTGGGAGAAAATCTCACCGTTTTTATTGATTGACCGGAAATGACTGTGCATGGAGACAAATATGCCCCTCCTGTCCGCAGAAGACATCGAAACAATAATTGGTACAATAAATGTTACCGATGAGAGCGATGAGAGCAACACGCTGGAGGACGGCTGCCTGAAAGCCTGTCTCAATTATGCCCGCTTTCTGGATCTGGAAAAAACAAGAATCATTGAAATTAACAGCGCATTGAGTGTGGATGATTTATTGTACAGCGGTTACTATTGGTTCGTTCAATACAAGAACAGGTTTTTCGAATTGTACGGGCATGATGAAGGGCTTGAGCAGCAAGCATATAAGATGATAGAACGCATTAGTGCAGATTTGGGAAGCAGGTTCAACTGGACAATTATCGAGCAAATTGACAACGGCGCCATCAAAACACCCGGTCCACCAAGGGCCCCTCTCTGGCAAACCAGGTAAAGAACAATATCACAGCGACAATGACAACAACGAGCATCGCAACGCCAATAATATAATCAATTATCCGCATATGATAAACTGTTTCCTTGCTGCCATCGTTGCCGAATCTCGTGATTTTGTAAAACCCCAAAGTGTTTGTAGCCTTATATACCGCATCATCCGTCACAAACACTTTTTGCTCCTTGTCCAATTGCTTCCATCCATTATCTTTCATATCACCGAATTCTTTTATGATGTTACCGGAAAAATCAATTTCCCTGGCCGAGCTCGGGGTAGCAAAATATATTCTTTCATCCCGGATCGTGAATCTATATCCCTTTTGCGCCCTGCAAATAGTCCTGACATATTTATCATTGTCATAAACATCCAACTTCTTATCTTTCCCAACATAAAGCAATCCGTTGCCATCTACTGCGAATCCGACATAGTACGTGGTGATGACGCCCGTGAAACCACAGATTGTCGCTATTAACCAAAATGTGCCGGCTATCAACGCAAATATAAAATACTTGCTAACAAATCTCTTCAGGTCGGCCATATTTTTGTAAGTTACAGAGCAGAGAAAAGCTCTATAAACGCTGCGACAACAATCATCGTATAAATGCCGGCAACAACCAAAGCCGCAGGCAGGTTTGTGCCGCCCTTCCGGCGAAGCACCTTGATTGCATCCTCTGTGGACCCGCTGGAGCGCGCATCGGCAATGGCCTGTCTCGCCCGTCTCCCATAGAAAGGATAAAAGATAAATGCGTAAACCAGACCAAAAATATAAGCCGGAATATCCGCAGGTACAAAGGCCATCAGGAAGGTGATGCCGCAGATTGCAGCTGCCTCCAGATAGCACTTACGGTACATGAAGTAGATAGGCCCTATAAGGAAAGCGAAAATGCTGAATCCGAACCCCTTGCCCAAAGTCGGCATTATCATTTTCGGCTTGGACAAATGTGCATTACCTTCAATATATATATTACAAAGGTATTCATCACTTTTCACGTCTGGCCCGTTTGTGTTTTGGCCCTGATCTGACCAGGCACTGTTTTCATACACTTTTTTGTCCTCCTTGTTTTCCATCCGGCGTACGACCCTGCTTTGTTTTCCGCCTCTTGAAAAAAGAGGAGGAAAAGATGCGGAAAGGTGCAGCCCCGGAACAAAAAATAGTTCCGTACCCTTACGAAACGCAAGCTGCTCATTGGCACTGAATAGATTCCGCGTACCGCGTATATAATTACCGTTTTATTGCAATGCCCCGCGTATATTTATTAATCCGGCAAAATAGAATACAATATGTAGGAAAAGATATATTTAAAAGTTGTAAGGAAAGGGTTTCGGGCCACGGGGGCCAGGAGGGATCATGTTTAATAATCTCAAAGATCTAAAGGCTTATTGCGTAGAGAACAAGGTGAAGATGGTAGACTTCATGATGATCGACATCATCGGGCGCTGGCGCCATCTTACCATGCCGCTCCAGCGCCTTACGGATGATACGATGGAGTACGGCGTCGGCTTCGACGGTTCAAACTACGGCTTTGCGCCTGTTGAGTCCAGCGACATGGTCTTCATCCCGGACCTTTCGACCGCGCACCCGGACGTCTTTTGCGAGGTTCCGACGCTTGCCATGATCGGCGACGTCTATGTGATCGACCTCCCGGAAAACCGGCGTTTTGACCAGGACTCAAGGAACGTGGCCTTCCACGCCGAAGAATACCTCAAAAGCACCGGCATCGGCGACGAGCTGCGCGTCAGCCCCGAGTTTGAGTTCTACGTGTTCGACAAGATGAACTATACGGTCACGCCGAACTTTTCCGAGTTCTATATCAACGCGCAGCAGGCCGTCTGGAACAGCGGTTCCGAGGAGAACAACACCGGCTACACGGTGCCCAGGAAGGGCGGCTATCATATCGCGCCCCCGCTCGACCGCCTCTACGACTACAGGAGCCGCGTCTCTTTGCTCATGGAGAAACAGGGCATCGCGGTCAAGTACCACCACCATGAAGTCGCGGGCCCCGGGCAGATCGAGATCGAGATCGAATTCGGCGGCATCCTCGACATGGCTGACAAGACGATGATGTCCAAATACATCATAAAGAACGCGGCCGCGGCCGACGGCATGAGCGCGACCTTTATGCCAAAGCCCCTCTACGACGAAGCGGGCAGCGGCATGCACGTGCATATGCATCTGTTCAAGGAAGGCAAGCCGCTCTTCTATGACGCAAACGGCTACTCGCAGCTCAGCGACACGGCCCTTTATTTCATCGGCGGAGTCCTCAAGCACGCGGGTGCGCTCTGCGCATTCACAAACCCGAGCACAAATTCCTACAAGAGGCTGGTCCCCGGCTACGAAGCGCCCGTGACGGTAGGCTACGCGACCTCAAACAGAAGCTCGGTCATAAGGATCCCGGCCTACGCGAAAGCCCCCGACCAGAAGCGATTCGAGCTGCGCAGCATCGACGGTACATGCAATCCTTACTATGCGTTCGCCGCCATACTTATGGCCGGCATTGACGGGATCAAAAATGAGATAGACCCAGAAAAAGAAGGCTTCGGCCCCTACGATTTCAACCTCTACAACCTAAGCGCCGAGGAAAAGAAGAGGATCAAGTCGCTGCCGAAGAGCCTGGACGAATCACTGGACGCGCTTGAAGAAGACCACGGTTTCCTCACGGAAGGCGGCGTGTTCCCCGACAGCCTGATAAACGTCTGGCTCGAAAGCAAGCGCGCGGAACTGGCCAGGTACAACCAGTTCCCCGCCCCGATTGAGTTTGAGCTGTACTATCATCTGTAAAGCCGGCTGATTGGTTCTATATAGTTGCGGGGCGGTTTGGCCATCCGCCCCCGCTTTTTTTCTGGCCGTCCCGCTTTTTTATCTGGCCGTCCCGCTTTTTTTGCCGGTTTGCTTGCCCTGTGCAACTTGTTTCAATTATACTAACGGCACAGGAGGTGTTGTTATGTCTAGTAATATTTGGGTTATTGTCGCTTTTATCATCTACGCCGCAATCATGATTTTCATCGGAGCAGTATTTTTCAAAAGGTCGAACAACCTGTCCGACTACTTCCTCGGAGGGCGGAGGCTCAACTCGTGGGTAGCCGCGATGTCCGCGCAGGCGTCCGACATGTCGGGCTGGCTGCTAATGGGACTGCCGGGCGCCGTGTACGCGTTCGGCACGGGGCAGCTTTGGATCGCTGTCGGGCTGGCCATCGGCACTGCGCTCAACTGGGTCTTCGTCGCGAAGCGCCTTAGGAGGTACACCATCGTCGCAAAGAATTCGATCACCATCCCCGAATACATCGAAAACCGCTTCAAGGATTCGTCGCGCATCCTCAGGGTGGCGGCTGCGATCTTCATCACAATCTTCTTCGCAGTCTACGCAGCGTCCGGGTTCAAAGCGGGCGGCACGCTGTTTTCGCAGCTGTTCGGGATGGACTACAACGTCGCGCTGCTTATCGGCGTGGCAATCATATTGGTCTATACCTTCCTCGGAGGGTTCTCGGCAGTCTGCTGGACAGACCTGATACAGGGCCTGCTCATGCTGGTCGCTATCATCGCCGTCCCGATCATAGCCCTTGCGGCGCTCGGCGGCATGGACGGGGTCTCGGCCGTCGTGCAGAGCCAGTACCTCGACCCGCTTGACGATGGGTCGGGCAGCAGGATAACGGCTATCTCGATCATCTCGCAGCTCGCATGGGGGCTGGGGTATTTCGGGATGCCGCACATACTCGTCCGCTTCATGGCGATCAAGTCGGAGAAGGCGGTCACGAAGTCGGCGGCCATCGCAATCATATGGGTGCTCTTCACGCTCACCTTCGCCATCATCGTCGGGATCATCGGCCTGGCCTTCACGCCGAACCTGGAAAACCCGGAAACCGTCTTCATCTCGATGATCCAGGGCGTGTTCCTCGGGGAGGGCGCCTACCTGGGGCTCCCGCTGCTTGGAGGGTTTTTCATCTGCGGGATACTGGCCGCCATCATGTCGACCGCGGATTCACAGCTCCTTGTCACGGCCTCGGCGATCACGGGCGACATATACAAGACCGCGGTCAAGAAAAAGGCCTCGGACAAGCACTACGTGTGGGTAAGCCGCATAGCCGTCATTGCCATCGCGGTAATAGCCTTCTTCATCGCCTTGGACCAGACCTCGAATGTCATGGGGCTCGTGTCCAACGCCTGGTCGGGCTTCGGCTCCTGCTTCGGCGCGCTCATCCTGCTGTCGCTGTACTGGCGCCGCATCAACCGCGCAGGCGGGGCGGCGGCCATCATCGCGGGCGGCCTGACCGTAATCATCTGGGACTACATACCGTTCGGCGGCTCAACGATTGCGGCAAGTACCGAACTGTACTCCCTTGTGCCTGGCTTTGCCATCTCGCTGGTGTTCGGCATAGTGATAAGTCTTTTGACAAAGCCGCCGTCCGAAGAGATCACAGAGGAGTTCGACCGGGTACAAAAGCCGCTGGCCGAAGACCAGGCCTGATAAAATAATGTCTTTCCCTGTCAGGGAATAATGTCTTTCCCTGTCAGGGAAACCGACAGGTCCCAGAGCTCCTTCCGCAGCGCCGGGTTCTTTGCGCGCAGCGGCTTAAGCGCCCTGCGCGGCGGGCCCATGACGCCAAGGAACCAGGGGCCGTAGTAGCCCCCTGATACCGCATTGCGCGAAGCAGCGGCAAAGAGCGCGGGCTTCGCGGCGTTTTTCGCTGACTGGCGGATGAACGGCAGTATAAAGAATATGCACTGGAGCAGCGTCATCGTGAAGCCGTGGCTCCTGTGGAAGAGGCGCGTCCTGGCAAGGCCCGGGTGCACGCCATAGGCAAAAACGCCCCAGCCGCCCTCCTCGCTGCGCCTTGCAAGCTCGATCGCGAACATCAGGCAGGACAGCTTTGAAAGGGCGTAGGAGACAGAGGCCGAGTAACCGCGCGCGGCGGTCGCGTCCCGAAGATCGAAGCGCACCGGGCGGTTTGCTATGGAGCTGACCGTGACGACGCGCGCACACCCCGCTGCCTTAAGGAGCGGGAAGAGGCCGGCCGTCAGCGCGAAGTGGCCCAGGTAGTTCACGGCAAACTGCGACTCAACGCCCTCTTCCGTCGTTTTCAGATCGTCGGGCATCATGAGGCCCGCTATGCACATCAGGATATGCAGGCTTTTCAGCCCCTCTTCCATACGCCCGCAGAAAGCCGCGATGGAGCCGCTGTCCATGAGGTCGAGCGGTTCAAACCGGACGGAGGCGCCCGGGAAGGCCGCGCGGATACTTTCCGCCGCCCTTGCGCCCTCCTGTGCGTTGCGCCCTGCGATGATCACATCCGCGCCCGCGCCCGCAAGCGCGAAAGCGGCCTCATAGCCGATCCCGCCCGTGCCGGTCACTACCGCGGTCCTGCCGCCAAGGTCCGGCAGCCGGTTTTTCATCGCTTTGTTTCCCATTACACCATTGTAACCGAATATTGCTGCGCCCATTGCAATAAATATTCCACTTTGTTTCTCCAATTTATATGCCGAATAAAGGCAAAATTATTGTAATAAATATTTCACTTTACATCGCCGATTTCGTGATATAATTTTTAATGACTTTATATGTGGCACTTCTCGCATGTTTGTTCGTCATTCGAGTTAGGCAGGGATGGCAACGGGCATGCGTTTTTTGTACCACAGACACGCTTTACGTATGGAGGACTTAAAGATGGGCAGCGGAACGGTAAAATGGTTTAATCCGGATAAAGGCTTCGGCTTCATCAGCAACGACGAGGGGGGAGACGACGTCTTTGTGCATTTCTCAGCAATCATGGCTGAGGGGTTCAGGACGCTTCGGGAAGGGCAAAAGGTCAATTTTGAGATCGAGCCCGATCCGAAAGATGAAAACAAGATGCGCGCAGTCAATGTGACCCTTGCATAAGGCACATTAGGTTAACCATGAAAAGGACCGGGGCCGGGTGGCCCCGGTTTTTTTTGCGCCGGGCATTCAGAAACCGAATGCCATTGAATGAATGCCATTGGGTGACACGGCGCCGGGCAGCCCCCCTTATGTTTTCCCCCACAATGTTCACAGACCGGATATAGTATGAAAACAAACTGAAAAAAAATGCAATTTTTTATAAAGATTTTTTGTATTTTTTACCCAAATATATGATAAACTCATTAAATACCAGAAGGGGCGGGTACATGGCTATTTCAAAAGACGATATGCTTTCTATTAAGGATTTCTCTAGGTTGACTGGCATCAAGCAGTCTACGCTGAGATACTATGATGATCTGGGGTTATTTTCACCGATCATCCGCGGTTCAAACGGGTACAGGTATTATTCGCCGCAACAGATCACGACGATCAATTCTATCAATCTGCTGCATGAGCTTGACATGCCGATCAGGAAGGTCTCGGACATCCAAAACCACCGCACGCCGGAATTGATGTTCAAGGTTTTCAGCGAAAAAGAGGAGGTGCTCGAAGCGGAGCTTACGAAGCTCGAACGCTCCTACAATGTCGTACGCACGCTGAAACGCATGATCCAGATCGGCCTGGCATCGGATGAAGCGATCGTTGAGACGCGTTTTTTCGACGAGCTTCCGATCGTGGTGGGCTCCGCAAACAATTTCGAAAACTCCGGGTTTTTCTTTGACGCCTTTTTAAGGTTCTGCGAAGAAGCCAAGCAATACCGCATTGACCTGCGCCTGCCGGTCGGCGGCATGTTCTCGGATTTCGACGCCTTTTGCGAGAACCCTGCGTTCCCGACCAATTTCTTCTCGGTCGATCCCAAAGGCCTTGACAAACGTCCCGCGGGGAAATTTGTCTCAGCGTTTTCGCGCGGCTACTACGGGGAGACAGGCACTCTTGTCGAACGCATGAAAAGCTTTATCCAGGAGCAGGATCTGAAGATCACAGGCCCTGTGTTCCATATCTTCCTGCACGATGAGCTGAGTATCGACGATCCGCACAATTATTTGCTGCACGCATCGGTAGAAGTGGCATAATTCCTGTACAGCAGGAGCGCTATCATAGACTTGCCGTCGTTCATCCCGCCGGCGTCTATAAGGCTGTATAGCTCTTCGGGCAGGTATTCCTCAATATCGAGAGACTCGTTTTCGTCAAACTCCGTTTCGCCGGGCGTGAGGTCCTCCGCGAGATACACATGCAAGATCTCCTCCGAGTACCCGACCGTCGGATAGAATGACGACATATGCCGTATACGCCCCGCCGTATAGCCGGTCTCCTCGCGGAATTCACGGAGCGCGGCCTCTTTTGGGTCCTCGCCCTTTTCAAGCTTCCCGGCCGGCAGCTCGAACATGACCTGTTCCGCCGGCTTGCGGAATTGCCTGAGCATCGGGATCTTTCCTTCCCGCGTGACGCCCAGGATCACGACGCCGCCGCCGTGCTCGACGACCTCGCGGTGCGAAGTACGCCCGTCCTTGACCGAGACCTTGTCCCTGCGCAGATTCAGTATCGCGCCCTCATAGATACGTTCACTTGAAAGTGTTTTTTCTTCTACTACCATAAAAAGCATATTACCACAAAACACAGGGTGAGTGTGAAGCCATCAGCGATACGGGGGTGGGGAGCCAAAAAAGACCGGCGAGGGCGCGTCATCAAACATTACAGAAAGTTGTGGGTAATATAATGTTTTGTGATGGGGGTGGAAACGATAGCGCGCCCTCACATAAGATATTATACCACAAACATTTGAATTTAATCAGGTTTTTCTAATATTTTTTTGAACGTTTTGTGAAGGGTTGTGGTTTTGTATGCGAAGGCCTTTGCGGATCCGCCCCACCGCCGGGTAGAGCGCCGCCGCGACGGCTACCCCGCAGCCCCACTGGATCATATTGAAAGGCGCGCCCGCCAGCGCCTGGTTGACGTTGAACAGCACGGCGTCAAATGCCGCGTAGCCGCCTGTCATGACCGCCCCGCCTATTACCGAAGCGACCACAAACCTTGCAAAACCCGTGCGCTCCATAAGCCTGCCGCAGATAAGGCCCATCATCCCTTTCACCACCGCTGTAGGCAGTATGTAGATGGCATACCCGGCTGACAGGTCCGCCAGCGCGGATCCGGCGGCGGCCGCCAGCATGCCCCACGGACCGCCGAGCAGCGACGCCGCGATATATACGGCTGCGTCCCCTATGTTCAGGTAGCCCCCCGCCGCGATCGGCATCGGGATCCTTACGACAAAGGTGACGACAAATATGACGGCTGCCATCAGGGCTGTCGTCGTCAAAATCTTTATGTCCGGGCTTTGGTTTTTGCGCATCTGTCCTCATCGCCTCTATTACAGCTACATGCCGGCATGAAATAGTATATACTATATTTGCATCTTCGCTAAATGATCGGGGACTCTTTTAAACAGTAATAGTATAAGGAGGACTTTTGCATAACGAACTCTGGGAAAAAACAAGAGAATCGCTAAGCGCCCTGCTGCCGATAACATTTGTCGTGCTCATACTCAACTTTACGATCGCTCCTATGCCTTTTTCGGCGAGAGGGTTGTTTATCATCGGGGCGGCCATGCTTGTCATCGGCATGAGCCTGTTCATGATGGGAGCGGACATGGCGCTGATGCCCATTGGGGAGCACATGGGGCAATACCTCAGCAAGTCAGGGAAAGTCGGCCTTATCGTCCTCGTTTGCCTGCTTATGGGCACGATGGTAACGATTACAGAACCCGACCTTCAGGTGCTCGCAAAGCAGACCCCCGGCATCCCGAACCAGGTGCTTATCCTGGCTGTTGCGGCCGGCCTCGGCATTTTTCTGGTCATCGCCGTCCTGCGCGTCATCTTCCGCTGGAATATGTCGGTTCTTTTGTCCGCGATGTTCGGCGCAGCCCTGGCTGTCGGCATCTTTGTCCCCGACGAATACCTCTCCGTTTCATTCGACGCCAGCGGCGTTACGACCGGCCCGTTCACTACTCCGTTCATCCTGGCGCTGGGCATCGGCATAAGCGCTGTGCGCGGCGGGAAAAGTTCCCTCAACGACAGTTTCGGCCTCGCGGCGATCTGCGGCATCGGCCCTATATTCGCGATCATGTCGCTCAGCCTTTTTTACGAGCCGGACAGTACCCCGCCGGACACGACTGCCGCCATAGAGATCGGGACTGTCCCCGGGCTGCTGTCCCACTTCGCCCACCAGATACCGGAGTATATCAAGGAAATCGGCGTCGCGGTCGCGCCGCTTATCGGGCTGCTTGTCATTTTCCAGGTTTTCGCGCTGAAACTCCCCAAGCCGCAGATGATCAAGATCGGCATCGGTTTGCTCTATACCTTCATCGGTCTGTCGATCTTCCTGTCCGGCGTCAGCATCGGTTTCATGCCGGCCGGTTCGTATATCGGCCAGCACGTCGGCGGGCTTGATTACAACTGGGTCCTCATACCCATAGGCGCGGTAGTAGGTTTCTTCATAGTGCTCGCCGAACCCGCAGTCCATGTGTTGATAGAGCAAATCGAAATACTTACCAGCAATATCATACCCCGCAGCCTTTTGCTGCGCGGGCTTTCGATCAGCGTCGCCGCGGCCCTCGCCGTCTCCATGGCCCGGGTCGTCTACGGCATCAGCATCTGGTGGTTCCTGCTCCCGGGCTACGCGGCCGCCATCGCATTGTCCTTCATCGTCCCGAAATTCTTTGTCGCCATAGCTTTTGATTCCGGCGCGGTCGCCACAGGCCCGATGACAGCCACCTTCGTGCTGCCTTTCACCCTCGGCGCCTGCGTCACCTCAGGCGGCAATATATTACTCGACGCTTTCGGCGTCATCGCAATGGTCGCCATGATGCCGCTTGTCACGATGCAGTTCATAGGGTTGATGTACAAGGTGAAGACAAAGGGCGCCGATATGGAGGAAACACGGGCCATCGAAGGGCTCTCCGCAGGCCAGGCCCAAAGGGTGGATCTGGGCCTTGCCGCCAGGAGCATGTACATGGCCGAGGACGAGGACTATATTGATTTTGACGAAACGGAGGACGTGTGATATGGGCCGGCAACGATACGAACGGGTTGCGTTTGTCATTACACTTATCACCCACGGCAAGGGTGACGCAGTGGTCGAAATGCTCAAGAGCAAGGGGATCACGTATAATATGGCCGCGGTCGGGTATGCCGCGATCGGGCTTGAGCTTGCCGACTATTTCGGCCTGACCGAAGTGAAGCGCGATATCATTATGAGCGTCGTCCCGCAGAGGCGCGTTGCCGAGATGATGACCATGCTTAAGTATGGTTTTTCATTGGATGAAGCACGCACGGGGGCCGCGTTTTGCGTGCCGGTTTCCAGCGTCGCCGGCATCAAGGCACTTCAGTTTATATCCGGGACAAGCGACGTGTTCCTGACAGATGAGGAAAAAGGAAAGGACGGGGAAGGTATGGAGATAGATTATCAGGGTGCGGATTTCAGGCTTATCATCACGATAATAAGCCGCGGTTTCGCAGACAACGTCATTGACGCGGCAAAAGCTGCCGGGGCGCGGGGCGGGACCATCCTGTACGCCAGGGGCTCGGGCATCCATGACCCGGAGAAATTCATGAACATCCCGATCGAGCCTGAAAAGGAGATCGTGCTCACCCTTGTAAGCAGGTCAGCTGTGAAGGAAGTGACCATGGCAATAATGTCGGAAGCCGGGCTGGATCAGGAAGGCCGGGGGATCTGCTTCGCCATGCCGGTCACCGATGTCGCCGGGATCAAAGCCTTCGAAATCAAATAGGGAGTTAAAGGAGTTAAATAAAGGGGTTAGGTTTAAGGAATAAAGGAGTTGAAGGAGTTAGAGGAGTTAAGTTTAAGGAATTAAAGGAGTTAAAGGGCAAGACAAGAGGGGACGGCAGGCTGTGTGAAAACGTGTGGCTATGTGAAAACGTGTGGCTGTGTGAAAACGTGTGAAAGCCCGGCACTCCAACGCCAGCTTGTAGCCAAGAAACGGCTTTACTAGATTAACCAGGCAAGTTTTGCGTAAAATTTCCACTTGTGTACGAATTAAATGTATATTTATTCTACTATTGTAAGATATAGTTAGCGTTTCTTCCTTATTGTGGAAAATTCGGCCCGTTTTAGAGACTAAACCCGAGAAAAATCAAGCACAACCGCAAAAAATACGCAAAACCTGAGGTCAAAATCTAAAATCGGGCAGTAGCCGGGATTTTCAAGCCCCATAGGCAATGAGCCAAAATTTAAAAGTATAAAGGACCAAAATCCATTGACGCATGGGGCCGGCAACGGTTAAAATCAAACATCGGCAAGCAGGCCGAACCGAACGAAGCAGGCCGGGGCCAAACGAAGCAGTCCTGGCCAAACGAAGCAGGCCGGACCAACGAAGCAGGCCGGACCAACGAAGCAGGCCTTGACCAAAAAAAGCAGGCCGGAACCAAACGAAGCAAGGAGACCATATGCAGTTACTTATACGCCAGATACAAGGCTTTGCCCCGGATGAAGCCGGTTTTTCCGCGGGGAAAAAACTTGCAAAAGACGGGAGCTTTACAAAGCTTTACACCGACGAAAGCGGCTTGTTGCTGTTTGGCGAATGCCAGGGGAGCGGCAAGAACCCTTACAACGTCTCGGTGGATTTCGCAGGCGGCGGCGAGCCTGTATGCCGTTGTTCATGCCCGAGCAGGAAGCTGCCGTGCAAGCACGCGATCGGCCTTATGGTATGCCACGCCGAAGGGAAGGCGTTTACTGCCATGCCGATCCCCCAGGACATCCTGGACAAACGGGCCAAACTGGAAAAGAAGGCCACAAAAGCGGCTGCGGAAAAAGATGACGCGGCGCCAAAGAAACCGAGAACGCCGAATACCGCGGCCCTGAAAAAGAAGATAGCGAGCCAGCTTGAGGGGCTTGCGCTCTGCGAAAAACTCTTGTCCGAAATCGCTACGGGCGGCATGGCGGGCATCAGCCCGCAAAAGCAAAAGGACCTGTCCGACCAAAGCGTCAAACTCGGGGATTACTATATCCCGGGCATCCAGAAGGAATTCCGCGTCCTCCTCGCCTGCTTCGAAGGCATGGGCCAGGACCCCGAAGCGGCCTATGACGCGGGCATGGCGCAAATGTTGGAGCTGGGCATGCTGCTGAAAAAGGGCAAAAGCTACCTGGAAAAGAAGGCGGGAGACCCGGCCCTAAACCTGGACTCCACGACCGGGATAGAGGCGCAGCTGGGGCACGCCTGGCAGCTTTCCGAGCTGGCGGGGCTGGGTTTGTGCAAGAAAGGCTGCCGGCTTCTTCAGCTCAGCTTCTTTTGTTATGACAACCGGGCCGCCATGCAGTACGAGGATACCGGGCTGTGGCTCGGCCTTGATGACGGCACGGTCTACCTGCGGCAGAATTTCCGTCCGTACAAGGCGTCAAAGCATATTTTGCAGGAGGACACACAGGAAGGCGTCCTGCCTGTGGAGATGCTCTATGTCTATCCGGGCGGGCTGAACCCGCGCATGCGCTGGGAAGGCGCTTCTCTGTCCTTAGCCGCAACGCCGGGCGATCTTGAAAGGGCCCTGTCCCTGGCGAAAACGGACTACACAGCCGCCGTCAAGGAAATAAAAGATCAGCTCAAAGACCCGCTGTCTGACAAAAATCCGTTTGCCCTTTTGGCCTATTCACGCATCGGTATGGCCGGCGGCGGTTATTGCGTGGAAAGCGAGTCGGGGCAGCGTATAGAGCTTGAAAACGCGGGCGGGCAGGACATCCCCGATACACTGTGGCTGCTCGGCCATTTCAAGCCGGACGGCCCCGGCGCTGCCCTGTGCCGCTTCAAACTGAGCCCGGACACGAAAAAGCTGACCGCTGCTCCGCTCTGCCTGATAGACAGGAAGCGGATGCTCCGGCTGGCATTCTAGGAAGGATATGGGCCTTGCATAACAGGAGGGATATATGAGCCTTGCATACCTGCACGAATCGCGCGCCGAGATCAGGCGGCTCCTGATCGCCGGCGCCAAATACGCGAAAGGGGACTACCGCCTCCAGCGGCTGGCAAATGAACTTGGCAAAGCCGGGGAGAAGGCCCCGGTATTCGCACGCGCCGCAGCACTGCTGGAAAAATGCACATCCCCGGAAGAAGAAGACGGCAGCGCGGCACAGTCTTTGCTTGACGCAGGCGCCTTTATTACGGCCGTGCTTTTCACCCAGGCCGCGGTCGGCCTTGAAGGGGAATGGGAGCCCTTTGGCGCGCAAGAGGACATTCTGGTAAAGGAGGCCTTCGGTGAAGGTTTTGCCTTGACCGGGCATGCGTGGCACATGACCCCACAGGAGCGCCAGCCCGGGTACAGGGAGCTGGATCCGGTCATCACGGCGCTCACAACCAAGCGCGCCGGCCGCTACCAGACGATCAAGGAAGCGCTTGAGTCCGGCCTGCTTACCGACTACAGGCTGCTGCCCTGCCTCGTCACAGGCCTTTCCGACACATATACCGAGATCCCGCCCATGTGCGTGAAGGCCCTGGCTAACATCGGCAGGCCCGCCCTCCCGATGCTGCTTGACGGCCTCGACCTGAATGGCGCACGCAAAGCGGACCTGCACCGTTTCGAGGCGATAGCGGCTATAGCGGGCAAGGACGGGGGCGCCCTGTACCGCAAGGCTTTTCTTGAAGGCACGGTGTGGATGCGCGCCCGGGCCGTCGAGTATATGGGTGGCATAGACGGCATGGAGGATCTGGTACAGGCTGCGGCAGGCGACCCCTCAAAAGAAGTGAGGGAGGTGGCAGAGCGTGTGCTTGCCCGGGGCTATCCGTTCAAGGCTATAGGCGCAAAGCTGTTCGGAAAGAAAAAAGGAGG